>ERZ837910.370-NODE-370-length-70318-cov-42.227986_pt1 | contig 70318 bp, 60 predicted proteins | sample MGYA00519940_ERZ837910 | MGnify/ENA primary metagenome ERZ837910 (study PRJEB31850, sample SAMEA3708825) | human gut metagenome | biome: human gut; feature: human-associated habitat; material: faeces | place: China | collected 2014 ... | reverse complement strand
GATTTCGTTTGCCAAATCTACCATATGCTGCCACTCTTGTTGCCGCTTTGGACGAATGGCGGCAGCTTGTGCCTCGGTATCGGCGCGTTTTACAGCCAGCCAGCGGCGGAATCCTTCTTCGCCCATTCGCCCGATCCATCGCCGCACGACCGGTCGCGTGATGGGCAGCACCATATCGTGCCATTCGATGAGCTGCACAACTGTGTCGATGGTGGCGCGCTCGGCTTTTAAGGCGGTCAGACGAACAGCCGCCAAAGCTGCACTCTTTTTGGCATGCCCGTAAAAGTGGTCACAGCCGGTGTCGTCTGTCGTGCGGCAGAGCGGTTTTCCGGCATCGTGAAACAGCATGGTCAGTCGCAGAATGGGGTCCGGCGCAATCGCCGCTACGCTGGCAGCAGTGTGTTCGTAAACATCCAAATGATGACAGGGGTGATGCTGCGGACAGCCGACCATGGCACTGATTTCAGGTAGGATGACCGCCAGCACATCCGGATAATCCAGCAATATGGATTGCACTTGCCCCCCACACAGCAGTAAAACCAGTTCGTGATACAGCCGTTCCACCGATACGTGACAAAGCGTGGGGGATAGACGGCGAGCCGCGTCAGATGTTTGCTGATCAATGGCAAAGTCTAGCACGCTGGCAAACCGCAGCGCCCGCATAATTCGCAGCGCATCCTCCTGTAATCGCTTATCCGGATCGCCCACACAACGAATCACCTTTGCCGTTAAATCCTGCTGCCCGCCAAAGGGATCGACAATACCGGCTTGCGGGTGATAAGCCATGGCGTTGACGGTAAAATCCCGCCGTGCCAAGTCCTCTTGTAAAGAGGTCGTGAAGTGCACCTCGTTCGGATGACGGTGGTCGGTATAATCGCCGTCCACGCGGTAAGTTGTTACTTCCACCGGCAGTCCGTCCGCTATCACCGTTACGGTGCCGTGTGCCAATCCCGTGGGGATAACGGAAAAGTGCTGAAATATCCGTATCATATCGTCGGGCGAAGCGTTAGTGGTCACATCCCAATCGTGGGGAGTGCGCCCCATCAAGCTGTCACGCACGCACCCGCCCACAACGAACGCTTCAAATCCAGCGTTGGTCAGAGTGCTTAACACTTGTAGTACAGGGATGGCAATTTGCATGAGATCCCTTCTTTCGACAAAATTTGATACCTCTTGACAATTATAATAAAAGTGCGGGAAACGCGTGAATGAAATTCACTGATTTTGCAGGTTGAAAGAAAAATGTGTTTTTCTCTTGACAAACAAGCTCATATATGCTATAATTTAATTATAGCAAATGCACCATTAGCTCAGTTGGTAGAGCAACTGACTCTTAATCAGTGGGTCCTGGGTTCGAGTCCCCGATGGTGCACTAAAAAATGGCCGGTTGGTCAAGCGGTTAAGACTACGGCCTCTCACGCCGTCAACACGAGTTCGAATCTCGTACCGGTCACTTAAACAGTGTTCCTGTTTGCAAATGGATTCAAGCAAGTTTCAATTTGCTTGAACCTTTTTTGTATAACGGACCATTAGCTCAGTTGGTTAGAGCTCCCGGCTCATAACCGGACGGTCCTGGGTTCGAGTCCCCGATGGTCCACCATGATCCCTCGCAGAAATGCGGGGGATTTTTTTTGCGCACTTTTCCGACTGTTTGTTACATATTTCTTGATTTTTAACTGAAAAAGTGTTATAATAATTATATAGTACAATTTTTGGAGGGATATTTTTGAAATCGTCTAATATGAAAGTCGTTTTGCTCGCGATACTCAGCTCAGTAGTCGCGTTTTGCATCGTGCTGATGCTTATTTACCTGCTGGCAACGGCTTCTAATAATACGAAGAAAAACAGCGCAAACGCCGCTGTGCAGTCGCAGTCTGACGTCGCGAAAAAATCTACTGAGGCTAACGCGCAGGTCAGCGCCGAGGGCTGCACGCTTTATTACGTTAATCAGGATACCGACTTTTTCACCGCCGATATGCTCAGCGATGACCTCGACGCAGCGGAAAAAGAAGCCGCCGAGATGGAGTCGAACACCATCAGCGGGCTGTACACGGGCACGGAGTCTGCCACCTACGCGGGATATATCGAGCTGAATTATCTCGACGGGACTGTGTTTGTGCCGAGCACCGACGTTATGCCCGTCAGCACTAGCGTTATCCTGCCGCTCGACTCGATCTCGCAGATAATCCAGACCGGCGCGGAGTACGATTACGAAACAGGCGATGAAATGCCGCAGTTTACGGGCTACTCGGGCTGCGGGCCTGCCTGCCTTTATATGCTCGCGACCTCGATCGGCGCGGAGCTGAATCCCACCACTGCCGCCGAAAGCCCTATCACCAGCTACGAAGAGCTGCTGGACTACGCTTCCGCGTATGCCGATCAGGGCGATATGAGCACCGACGACGGCGGAATGACTTCAGGTTCGCTGTGCGCGCTTGCCCGCGATGTTTACGCGCTGAATTTGGTGAATAAGTATGACGCCGAGCAGTCGCCGTCTGCGGTCGTGAAGTCGATCTTGGATGAGGGCAAGCAGGCGATCGTGCTGGTAAATCACGAAAACGGCCGCGTGGTGGATAAGAATGCGAACGAGCATTTTATTCTTGTGACGGGATATTCCACGGCGGCGGACGGCACGCTGAGGTTTGTTTATGCCAATTCTTACTATTACGGCGATTATTCGGTCGGCGAACCGCTGTTGACGCTGTCTGCGGATATGTTGGATACTTCGGCATCTCTGGAGTTTTCCGAGCCTAATGCGATACTTTGTGTTGAGTAAAAAATGGGTATAAAAAGACCCGTCGAGTTTTAATAGCTCGGCGGGCCTTGTTGTTATGTTTCTAAACAAATGATAAGCTTTTGTCAATAAAAGCGCTTTTTATTTTCACGCCGTTTGGTGGAGCGGGCTAGGCGTTGCTTCCGCGGCTTTTACGACAGCGTAAAAATTCTTACCCCAAAGAATCCAGCTTCTTCTGCAACTCTATCATGTGGTTTCTGCACGCCGTGATCTCGCCCGTGTACTTATTGAACCACTCAACGTCCATCTCATTCGGCTCTTCCTGCAATAGTATCGCCTGCACCAGCGCCGACTGCGAACGCGACCTCTTGCGCTCTATCTCCTCGATGGTCAGCCTGCACCGCTTTATCTCTTTCTTTAGCCTTCTTTTCTCGTTCATAATATCATTCCTCGCGTTGTCTGCATTGTTGGTCGTTCTCCGTGTGAAACCGCGCTCAATCGCCCAGCTTGTCTACCGAATCTATCACCGCGCGCGCTTCCTCGTAACCCTTGTCAAGGTCTTCCGTGATGTGCCGCATCGCCTGCGCACTCTCTTTCAGCTTGCCCTGCATCTGCTGCGGATACTTCACAAAACAGTAGTGCAGCTCGTTTATCACCTTTTGCTCCTCCGTCTCGCCGTCGATCAAAAATATCATGCTCCGCGCCGCGCCCATGTCCGAAACTATCATAGAGTAGTGCAGGTCGAGGTCTTTCTCCGTCTTTAAATATTCGTCGATCTCGTCCGCCGCGTAGTCCAAGTTTTCCTTGAACTGCGCCCTGTACGTTTCCTGCACTTCCTCCGACTTGTCAACGTACAGCCCCGCCATCACAAACAGCCCTATCAGCGCCGCGATGAACATCACTATCGCGCAGATCATCTTGCGCTTCATTATTTTCTCTTGGTTCAATCGCCCGCCTCCTCGCTGTTTGTATCTGCGTTTTCATTTTCATGATTTTCCGCTTCGTAAAGCTTACGCTTTTCTTCGTCTATCGCTTCCCGAAGAAGCTTTTCACGCTCCTCAGCCGCCGCACGCTCGCGCTCCTCTCGGCTCTCGCGCGTTATCCGCCCGATGGTCGCCGCTTCGTATATCGCGACCCCCAGCATCGGTATCACCGCCGCGATCATTATAAGCTTTTTGCCCGAAGCGAACGAGTTTACCCACCGCAGAAAGCGCGATTTGCCCGCGTATTTGCCGACTATTTTACTCCGCTTTACCGTAACGGGGTCGGCCTCGGCGTTCGCGTCGCCCTTTGTGATGTAGCTGCCGTCCTCCGCCACGCCGATTATGCGGTGCGTGTTCAGCTTACCGTATATTGCTGGGTCTTCCGAATAAAAGGTGATGATATCGCCCTTTTTCAGCTCGTTAAGGTTGCCCGATTTTATTATAATGTAGTCGCCCTCGCTGATCGAGGGGCTCATGCTGCCCGTCATCACCCGCGCGAAACTGCGGCCGAAAAGTTTTGCGGGCACGCTGCGCGTACTGCATACCGATATGTACACCGCCAGCCCCGCCGCTATAAGCGCTGCCGCCAGCGCCGCCCAGCCGCCTATTTTGCCGATAAGCCTGCCCGCAGACCTGCGCTCGCGCACGTTTTCAATGTCAAGATTATCAAGTTTGCCGTTCAAAAGAGGGTCGCACCTCCGATTTGTCAATTTATGCTACTCTGCACGCTTGTTCGCCTGCACCTTTTCCTTGATGGATCTCAGCGCGCGGCGCGGTGCGCTTACATAATATTCCTTGTAGAGCGCAGCTATCTGCTGGTCGTGCGCGCGCTGCTCCTCCGCGGTGCGCTGTACGGGTATGTACTGCGGGCGCGGCTTGTTTTTGTTCAGCTTTCGGCGCTTGCGCTTGAATTTTCTGAAATCGCGGTCGCGCTTCAGCTTGTACCGCAGCTCGGGCGAATATTTCGCGAAAAGTTCCTCCAGCTCGCGTTCGCGGCGGCGCAGCTCTTCTTTCTCACGCTTGTCATTTTCAGCCTGCTCGCGCTGCTTTATCCAGTCGGGATTGTCCGTGCCGTCGGGTATCCTGCCGAATAGGCGCACCATCGCGGCGCGCGTTCCTCGGCGCAGCATATGCAGCGGGTTTTTCGAGTATTCGCGGTAGATCTCCTCGAAACTCTTGTTCTCTATGCGCGCTCGGTCGGCACGCAGCTTGTCGGCGCGCTCTCTTTCGCGGCGCTCCTGCTCACGCTGCTGCTGCTCCTCGCGAGCCCTCCGCGCGGCTTCCTCGGGGGATATGAACTCTTCGGGCTGCGCGTCGCCCGTATTTTTAGTGTTGTTATCGTCTGTGATCTCAGCATTTTCAACGCTTTCGGCGGCTTCGGGATTTTCTGCATTGCCAATATCGTCCGAGTTTTCCGCTTCCGTATTAGCGCTGAGGTCGATCTTTTCTATCTCGGCATTGTCGGCAACGTCGGCGTTATCCGAATTATCCGCAGCGTCCGCCGCGCCCGCGACCTCGGCGTTTTCAGCCAACTCGCCGCCGACCGCGATCTCCGCCGCCGCCAGATTTCCGCGTATCGCTATCTTGTCCTCGCGTATGCGCTGCTGCTCCGCCTCGAAAAGCTCTTCCTCCAGCTTTCGCTGACGCTCTTCTTCCTCCAGCCGCAGCTGCTCAGCTATGCGCTCGCGTTCCTCCTGCTCGCGGCGTTCGCGCTCCTCGCGCTCCGCTTTTTCGCGGGCGAGCTGTTCGGCGCGCTCTCGCTCAAGCATTTCCTGTATGCGGCGCTCCTCGGCTTCTTTCTCGCGCTGTTGACGTTCGCGCTCCTCCTGCATTTCGCGCTCGATGCGCTCGCGTTCAAGCCGCGCGTTTTCCGCTTCTACACGGCGGCGCTCAGCCTCGGCGCGCGCTTTCTCCTCCGCGATGCGGCGTGCTTCCTCGTCCTTGAAATATTGTATCTCAATGGCAATTATGCTGTCCAGCTCGCGGGCGATCGCCTCGGCATTTTCGCTCATTTCGCCAGCGCCCTCGGTCTGCACCTCAAGCTCGGTGTAGTAGGGAATGTCGTACTTCTCGGCGGTCTCTTTATCGAATTTTCTCAGGAATTTCGGCGAGAGGGTCTTGCTTTTCTGCGTTTTCAGCTCGGCAGCGCTCTCGGCTTCCGTCTGCGTGTAGGCGCGCATAAGCATGAAATTCAGCGCGGCGAGCCTGTAAACGCCCTCGATGTAGTCCTCCGCGGGCTTTTGCGCCGTGTCGGAAACGTTCTGTTCATAGCCAACTTTATCATAGCTTTCAATATATTGCCAAAGCGCAAGGCAGGCTTTGAGGTCAACGTTTTTCATTATCGCATTCGTTCGCATAACGGGCGGGCGAATACGCACGTTGCCGAGGGTGGTGCAGAGCACCGAGCCTTTGTAGCCCTCGATCGCCTTTTTTATCTTCTCGACGCGATCCCAGACGGTAAATCCGCGCGCGTCGGCAGTGTCTAGGCTGTCGATAGTTTCCACTTTCATAGAGATCTTCATTTGTTTGCCGGCGCCGTCGTCAAGCACGCCGTCGTAACCTAGGGTGTAGACCTCCTCGTCCTTAGCGATCTGCACCAGCTTCTGGTAACGAATGTTAAGAAAAACGTACAGACGATCCACAAGGGTGTTGATGAACTTGTTCTCGTAGGTCATCAAGCTTTCCTCTTTATGGATATTCAGTATTTTAGAGGGAGTTATCCTGCCGGTTTTAGGGTCGATCTCCTGAATAAGGTCGGTGTGCTGAGCGAGGTGTTTCACGGACTCAACGGTGATTTTGCGCGAGAGGGCGATGGGCACGACCTCTTCGACATCCTCGATGGTGCGGCTGGGGTTGCGGATAACGTTGTCGAGGTGCTGCAGGCCGTTTTCGATTGCCTCGACCCATGAAACGTCGATAGATTTTTCGACGATCTTGCGGTTGAATGCGAAGGAATTTTTACCTGCGCGGAGGAGGGCGTAAATTGCGGCGAACTCGTCGTTCTGAGCGATGGAATCGTAGTATTTGTCGAAGCCCTTTTGCCAAGAGCGAAGCTGGCGTTTGCCCAAAGTAAGCCCTCCTTTCGTAAATTTAGCGAACAAACATTAAACCCAACAAGGGCGACAGCCCTTGCCCACGCAGTCGGTGTGTATTATAATATGGTATACAAGCTTTGTACGGTTGCTTGTTGGTTTTGCGCTTTTCATGAGTTCGTTCAAGGGCGTGTGCCCTTGAAGGGGTTTGACTACGGGCGACCTACTAGGGGCAGCCCTCCCTTGCAGGGCATGCCCCTCTTGAAAATCAGTCCACCGGACTGATTTTCAATTCACCCTATGCGGAGCGCCCTACGGATAGGGGTTTCGCCGCCTGCGGGCGGCGACGATTGGGGCTTCTCGCCCCCCTCGATCCCCTCGGCAAAGCTCGCGCGCCTTGCAACCGCATTTTTGGATAGGCGACTCTCTTTCGTTTGGTAAGGGAAACAAAGTGGGAAGTTGGCGTAGCCAACTTCTCGGAAATCGGCGAAGCCGACTTTCCACGCGTCGTTGCATCCCGCGCTTTTTATCTTCACGCTGTTCGGTTGAGCGGGCTATTACTGTTGCACCGCGATTGTTTTTTTGTTTAGATTTTATCTTTTGCTTGCGTTTGCGGGGTTTAATACAACTTCTGCAATCTCTCCAGATATGCTATCGACTCCGTCATCGTGCCCCTGCCAAAAAGCTTCTGTAAATACACACACAGCTCTTTCAATTCGTCCCTCAGCATCGCCAAATTCAGCGACTCGAACTTCCTGAATATCTTCGTCGCCATGACGTAATCTATACCGTCCAGCTCGTCGCCGCCGCACGCTACATACACCGGCACAAACAGGTTCATCTGCTTCAAAATACGGTTACCAAACGCAACTCTCAGCTTCTCGATCACCCAAAGGTCGAGCTGCTGCATCTTCTTTAAATTCTCCTGCGAGATGGGGTACTCCTTAAACGCCGCTTCAAACAGCGCGTTTAAATGTTCATATCCCAAATTCATCGGCGGGGTGTCGGGTGCTTCAAACGCTACGCCCTTTGCGTCCAGATTTATCGGCTGGGCACGGTCGTACACCTTGTCCGAGATGGCGTAGGTCGAGTCGTCGTTATTCGCCGTGCCGATGTACCAAATGTTCTGCGGTATGCAAAGCTTGCCCTTGTCCAAATTGATGGGGTCGGTGCTCCACGAGTTCGGCACCAGGTCTAGCTTCCACTCGTCCGCGTTCGGCATTTCCAGTATCGAAAGCATTTCCGCGAAGTAGTACTCGATTCTCGCGATGTTCATTTCGTCCAGCAGGATAAGGTTTACATCGTTGTTGAAACTTGAAGAGTAAATTCTTTTCAGAACTTCCGTTTCGTTGAAGTTTTTCGTAAATTCGTTAAAGTAGCCGAAAAGCTCGGTGCGGTCGCGCCACGAGGGCTGTACCGAAGCGATAGTCGTGTCCTTTTGCAGGAATTTTCCGAACGAGTAGGGAAGCGAAGTTTTACCTGTACCGGAAATACCTTGCAGGATTATGAGCTTTGTGGAAGCCATGCCCGCGAGGAAAAGGCGCACCGTTCTGATGTCGTAATAAAGGTGCATACGCGAGCAGGCGAAGTTGCGGTAAGCTTCGCAAATGCCGCTGAGGGTGATCTCGTTGTCGTAAGCGGGTGGGGTGTAGTCGGCGTAAAAGGCGTCTACCTCCATAAGCTTCGAGAAGCGGCGGTCGGCGGTCTGTATAACGCCGTCTGAGGTGACGGCTTCGGCGTTCAGCGGCAGTTCGGTGCGCTCATCGGCGGCGGTAATGCCGTCCTCGCCGAGGGAAAGCGCCTGACCCGCCTTGTTCGGCAGACCCATCTGCGCGACTTTCATAGCCATTATGTCGTCCTTTTCCTTAGCCATTTTCACGACCTTGCGCTGAAGGTCGGCTATCTCCTCTATGAGGTCTTCGTTGCTGACGATAGAGTGGCGAAATCTGAGGTATTTTCTTACAGTCAGCACTATCATGAATATCAGAAGCGCGAATATCGCCGCCACGATGATAATGGCGATAACGGCGAGTACCCAGCTGAGCGCGCCGAATTCCGTCGAGTAAGACTTGAATATATTAACATACTCTTTTACATTAAAAATCTGCTTTATTCCGTGCCACAGCCCCTTAAATATCAAGGCAAAACCGCCGAGCATCTCGGAAATAAAAGCGAAGAACCATTTCAGAAATCCGTTCATAGCACTTGATCTCTCCTGAATATTTTAACATATGTTTAGCAGTTATTCTGCGTTGTTTTCGTCATTTTGGTCATCAGACGAAGCGTTTTCAGCCTCTTTCTTTTTCTGTTCCGCGAGGTATTCTTCTACGGCGCGGCGCTTTATCTCTTCCTCATCAACTTCGGGAGCTGCGGGGCGCTTGACCTCAACTATCGTGAGGATAAGCTTGTAAAGCTCGAAGAGGAAGAAGAGTGCGATGGGGATAAGAATGCAGACGAAGAAGCCGGTTTTGGTGCGTAGGAAGCTCATTACCTTGCCGAATCCGCCTATCTTGACGTTGTGCCACTGACCGATGATGTCGCCGCCGTAGACGTTGTAGCTATCGTCGAGGTCGTTAGCGTCACCGCGGGTAATGAAGCTTTTTGTGCCGTTTTCGTCGACTACCTGCTGGATTCTATGGGTATTTTTAACTTTTTTGCCGTCGATTATCGTCCAAAACGTAATTACGTCGCCTTTTTTGAGTGAGTTTATGTCGTCGACCTCTTTAACGATTATCATGTCGTTCTTTTTGAAGGTCGGCTTCATGGAGTCGGATTCTACGGTGAGGGGGATGTAGCCGAGGAGGTTAGCGACGCCGTTGTTGCGGTCGGAGGAAAAGACGAGCAGGGTGACGATAAGTGCGAGGATAAGGATAATCCAAGCGATGATGTTAAAGAATACCTTTAAAGCTTTTTTCATAATTAGTACCTCAGATCTGTAAAATTTTTTTATTTTTTGATTAACTGCCAAGGCAGAGATTTAACTTTTGTTGGGAGCGAAATAAGCAGGAAACTTGGCGAAGGCGACTTTTTAAGTACCCTCCACTATCTTGAAATCCATACCGAGCTTCATTGTGCCGCCTACTATATCATCAAGACAATCAGGGTCGTTGCCCTCCAGCCATATCACTACCGTATACTTATCTTTCGCACCGGGCGCAAACTTCTCCCGCCTGCTCTGCATTACCTTCGTCGAGGACGCGAACTCTTCATCACAATCGCTCTCCTTGCCCCCGCCATTCGACTTCGTTTTGCCGTACACCGTCTTTTCGCCATTCACATACAGCGCTACTCGTATCGCTTCGTCAACATTATTTGTTACGTTTTCGATAGTCATTTCGCCGTCATACGTCAGCGTGTCTTTGCCCGAATTTATCAGATAAAACGTGTACGCGATATAGCTTTCGCCGTTATGACTGCCGTTTACTTTGTCGATGTTCGCGGGCAAGTCTTCGCCGCTGATGTTCGTCATGTCGTACACGATGTCCGCATTCAGCTTTGAATTTGTCTTGGTATAATCCGGCGTTTCCGAAAGCGTAAGCCCTTGATTAACCATATCGTACTTATTTATCTTGACTGTAAAGCTGCCGTACTTGTCATAGAAGTACGAGATAGCGTAAACAATTGCAACTATCGCGACGAGAATTATCACCAATATGCCGAAAATTCTCATCAGCACCACATATTTCTTGGCTTCTTTCGCCGTGCGCCGCAGTTTTAAGGTGTCTACCACGTCGCTTTCGTGTACGTTTTGTACGTCCTGAACGCTTTCCGCGTTATTTTCTCTGTGTTTTTTCAAGGCCGTATCTCCCGTTTCGTTAGTTTCTTCTTCTTACATATCGCTCGGCGACGTATTTTCCCGCGCCAGCGCCCGCGTAGTAGTAACAGCCCATATCGTGCAGGGTCTTTAACTGCTCGTCGTCGAATATCCCGCAGGCTATTGGCTCGGCTTCAATGCCGTTCACGAAGTCCAGCAGGGTCTTTACGCAGGTCAGCGCGCGCTCGCCGCCGCTCATGTTTTCCGTCGCCGCGGGGCTGAGCATTACAAAGTCCGCCTCCAGCTCGGCTATCTGCGTCAAGCCGCCGCCGTCGAACCCGCACACCATGAAGTGAAAGCCCTTTTTCCTGAGCACGCCGACGTTCACCGCCGCCGCCGTGTCGCCGAGGGCGTTTTGCGGTATCTCGAAGCAGATCTTCGCGGGGTCGGCTTTAAGCGTTTCGCAGAGGTCGCAGATGGTTTTTACGCAGTCCAGCCTGCCGAGCGCCGCCGCGGGTATCGCCATCGAGCACCACGAAAAGCTGATCTCACGCGCGCGGAATTTCGCCACCGCCTGTGCCAACTGCACCAACGCGAGCTTGAAGAGCGGAAAAGCCTGTCCCGTGCTCTCCGCCACGGGCATAAAATCCTCGGGCGCGAGCACGCCGAGGGTAGGCCCGTTGAGCCGCATTGCCGACTGAAAAAACAGCACGTCGCCGTCCGCGGTACTGCGGATAGGTCGGTAGCTAAGCTCGATGGCGCGCAGACCGTCTACTGTGGAAGTTGCCGCCGCGATGGTCGCCGCCCCCGTGGTATCCTGTGCCATTTTTTCACCCTCTCTCAGCAAGTTTTTCTGTTACAGCGAACCAGTTCTGACGGTATGTGTCAGCCCCATGCCCGCAAAAAAATATTCGTATAATTCCAAAAACGCCGATTTGGGGTCGGCGTTTTCAGTGTTATTTTGTTTGATTTTGGTTAGCCCTGATCAGTAGTAGCGGTTTTCTTATCAAGAGAAAAATCAAAGTTGATATTCCAATCCTGATTTGCAGTAAGGTCATTGCAATACTTGCTTTCGCCCTCGAGCCATACTCTTACGATAAAGCTTTCAACGCCGTATACTTCGTCAGTTGCGGCGGGAAGAGTAAATACAGAAGTTCTAGTAGCGGTTTTTCTTGTAGCATCTGCATCATTTGCAGTAACGACGTTAGTATCTCCAAGTGCGTCAACATATGTACCTGTTTTAGAAAGTACTTTGTTTGTATTATATGTAACTTTATCAAGACCGAATATGGTTGTAGTTCCTGCTGTTTCGGAGTTCTTAGTAAGCGCTGTAGCTGAATCCTTAGTCATTGCATTTGAACCCGTAAGGTCGGTCGCTTCACTACCTTTGTTAACAGGTATTACAGCAACACGAACAGCCTTCATAAGTTCTTCGCCATCATCTGTATTACTGTTTCCATCTTCGATGGTAACTGTGCAGTATACTTTACTTTCTGCCTTGTTACTGGATCTGATCCACATGGGAACGTCAACAAAATATCCAGTATTTGTATCTGTCTGCTCTAATTTTTTATCAGTGGTTGCTTTTCCAGGAGTAAGAGTAGCTGAGTCACCCTGTGTAACAGAAGCTATATCTGCGGTAGAAGTAACTTTTGTACCACCGGCATAAATATTGCTTTCGTCTGCGATTTTGTAAACGGTGTTTCCATCAGCAGAAGAAGCGGGTTTGAGTTTGCCAATCGTTTTATAAAAATCGCTTACTGCAATTTTCTTAGTCCATGTTGCGCTGCCCTTTGCAGGAGTTGCAACAGTATCAAGCTCGCCAAGTGAGATTTCAAGCGAACTGCTGGTAGTTGCGGTCATCTGAAGTCCGTCAACCTGAACATCTCTATTCATCGTAAACCAAGCGTAAGTAGCGGTGGAGAGCATAACTGCTGAGGCTGTGAACATCGCTACGGCGGGTATCAGCTTTTTCTTTGCTGATGAGTTTTGTGCGTTATTTCTTTTCATATGAATACGTTCCCTTCATAAATTATTATGCGCCGCGCCGCGCGCCCGCGCTTTTTTTAGAGCGCCTCATTGCCGAATGGCGGCTCTTTTCCTTGGTAATATTATACATTATTCGACCTTTTCTGTCAACATTCAAAAACGTTTTCGCTTATTAAGTTTCTGTTTTAACTAATTATCAGCCAGTCTAAACAAAAACCGCTCCGCACGGCGCAGACCCTTGATTTTGCTGGATTTTCTCGCCATCGCGCCGCCGCTTTGCTATTTTTCACTGTAAATACGCAATGCTATTTTACTTATTTACAGATTGTTTACCGGAAAACGCGGGTTTTTCGTGTTTCCCCGCGCTTACTTATGATCTTGCTCAAAAAATAAAGCCCCGCGCCTTACGAAAATTTTCCGAAAGCGCGGGGCTGTTGAGCGTATGCTTATTTAGTTTTTACCTTTTTAGCGCTTGACCACGAGCTGTAATATTTCGTGCCGTTCACCGTTTTGTACGAACGCACCTTGACGTAGTAGGTCTTTTTCGCCGTCAGCCCTGTAAATGTCTTGCTTACAGTGGTGTTTTTCTTGACGTAAACGCTCTTGCCGCCGCTAAAGTCTGACTTCGTGCTGTACTTTATCTGGTAGCCGTCGACGTTTAGGTCTTTCGTCCACTTCACGGCGAAAGCTTTCGTTTTTGCCGTTACGCTCGTTATCACCTGCTTCATGGGCACTATCTTGAACGTTTTCTTGATAACGCCCGTGTACTTGCCTTTGCCCGTGATGGTGACGGTCGCCTTGCCGATGGCCTTGTTGTTGCTGTATTTTACCGTGTAGTCGGTGTTCTTTACAAGCTCCTTGCCGCTCAGCTTCACGGTAACAGCGGGCTTTCTCGAAGTGCCCGTGAACGTAACTTTGCTCGCTACCGTGACCTTTGCGCGCGAGATGTCCTTAGCGCCCAGTGCGGGTATCTCAGCCGTTTGCAGTACCTTGCCGCATACTGTGCATTCCTTGTGCTTGCTGCCCTTTACGCCGATGTCGGGCTGTTTGTCGATCATCCAGCCGCTAGCCTTGTGACCAGTCGCCTTTATCGTCTGCGTTTCCGTGTTTCCGCATACTGTGCAAGACCGCTTCTGCGAGCCCGCCTCAGTGCAGGTAGCCGCTTTTGTTACCGTCCAGCTGCCGTATTTGTGACCCGTCGCCTTAATGACCGTCTGCGCCTTGATGACCTTGCCGCATACCGAGCAGTGGCTTCCCGCCGTCTTGCCGTCGGTAGTGCAGGTAGCCGCCACCGCGCTGTCCGCGACTTCGGTGTGGCCCTTAGCCTTTATAGTTTTGTTCTCGACGTTTTTGCATACCGAGCAGGTGCGGGTCTGAGTGCCCGCGGCGGTACAAGTAGCCGCCTTAGTTTCTTTCCATGCGCTGTATTTATGACCCGTGGCGGCTATGCTCTCGTAGCGCTTTTCGCCGCAGATGGTGCAGGTGCGTGTGCGAACGCCCTTTTCCGTGCAGGTCGGCTGGGTGGTTATCGTGCCTGTGTTGAAGTTGTGCGCGTGGCCGCAGACTATTGTGAAAACGTGCGCCGCGTCGGGATTATACTTCGGGTAAACTTTCAGCGTTACGCTGCCGTTTTTTGTAAAAGTAAGCCGTGTGTAGTAGCTCTGCGGGTTTGACTGAACGGCTATATCGTCCGAAAGCTCTACGATGTACTTCTTCTTCATGTCCACCGTGTTGCCGTCAGCGCCGTAAACCATTATATCCAGCGTGTTGCCGATGGCGTAGCTGCTTTCGGGCGAGCTCCAGAAATATCCGGTGTCCGCGTTAGTCCTGTACCACGATTTAAAAGTAGTGTCTACCGTGAAAGTGTTTACATATCCGCAGACTTTGCAGGTCTGGGTAACTGTGCCGTTGGTCTTGGTAGCGTTTTTCGTAACGTAGTCGTGGCCGTTGTGGATTATCTTAGTGCTGTGCTTCGATATATCGCCAAGGTCTATGCTGTTGAAAGTAATGTCGCCGTCGTTCCAAACATACCAGCTGACCTTGCCGTTAGCCGCAATGGGCTGGCAGTCTGAAAGCTCGCCCTCGAAGCTGTAAATGTCGCTCGTTACAGCGCCGTCAGCGCCCAACTCGGCGTAATTCACCTTGCCCTCGCGCGTCCAAAGAAGCATAAGCTCGTCGTCGTTTATCTTCACCAGCTGCGGGGTAGAGGCTGTTTCCGTGCCCTCAGCGTAATTCGTCACCTGCGTTACCGTCTTAGTGCCGAGGTCTTTCGATACGCGGGCTACGAAAATGTTTCGCGTAGTGTTGTTCGTTATGTCCGCCTGATCTACCGAATTCATCGCGGTGATGTAGTCGCTCGAAGTGACTTCAAAGCCGCCCATCGAGCCGCCCGTGATGTTGTAATTGCTCTGGTGTTCGGGGTAGGTCAGCATATCTACCACGCTGCATTTTGTATAGTAGTCGGGCACAAAAGTGCCTTTCGTGAAGTCGGTATTGTACTTTATCAGCACGGCTGAGCGCGGGCTTGCGTCGCCGTGGTCTGCCGCTACGATAGATGTTCCGTCGGTGCGTATGAACTGGTTGAAAGAGTGGCTGACGTAGCCGTAGCCCGTGTTCATTACATCTGAAAACGAGTCGGTTATCTTCATCGCGTCCATATCGAACTGTATCGTTACGTTCGACTGATGGTTCTTGCCGTCCTTAGAGGAAGTGTACATCTCGTGGCAGGTGCGTACCAGCAGATATTTGCCGCTCTGCGTAAAGCGCGCCGTGCCCGCGTTGAAAGGCTTGGTGGTGTTCGCACCGTAAAGCCCCGAGCTGCCCAGTCTGTTCCAGTTTTTATCGTACTTCGTTATGCGGAAAACTTCGGTGCTGTTATTCTCGCTTTTGTTGTTCTGACCCGTGAGGACGTAGTAACTATCCCCCGCCGAGTAAAATCCGCCGAAAATCGGCAGGTCAAGATCTACGGTAACGGTATTTTGCAGTGTGAAGTCTGACGAATAGTACTCAGCCAGCAGCTTGCCGCTTATCGCGTCGCCCTGAACGCGCAGGTAGCCCTCGCCATCGTCAAAGAGGTATGAGTTTATCACTTTCGACCAGCGGTCGTAGGTCTGCGCGCCCGCGTTCGTGCCCTCGTAGCTGGCGCACTGTCCGCGCACCTCGGTAACGTCGGAAGCTGCGGCGGCGCTCAAAGAAGTATCCGCAGGCAGGGTGGGAAGCATGGTGAGCGCCATTGCTCCCGCCGCGGCGGAACTAATTATTCTTTTCTTCATATAATATTCACCCCGTACAAAAATCAATAGTGGTTGTATCTTATATATGTAATAATAGCACAAATATAATAGCCTTGTCAATGACAAAAGTACAGTTTTGAACATTTTTTTATAAAAAAAACCCCGCGGCATGGTTTCATACTGCGGGAGTGGGATTTTTGTCTAATGCTTATTCATAGTATATTGTAACATTTATATACATAAACTTCAAGAAAAATGTAACCAAAAGTACGAAAATGTAACGAACGTCTGCAAATAATGTAATGAATTGGCTTAAAATGTAACGAAAATATTTTATATAACAAATTAAAATACTTTGGTTGAATTATGTCTAATATTGGTGTAAAATATTATATGGTATATTCAAAATAAATAATTTCTCAGGGGTGTTTTAAATTGAATAGTGAACTCAAGGTGTACATTTTTGACGACAACCGCGCGGCTACCGCAGAGCTGAAAAACTGTATAGAAGGCTTTTTGCAGAAGCACGGCTGCTACGCCTCATTCCGCTGCTTTGAAGAGCCGAAACAGGTGGAGGAGCTGCTGAAAAACGGGCATATCGGCTGCGATATATTCTTTATGGATATAGAGCTGGGGCTTGACGTGAACGGGATAGAGCTGGCGGATATGGTGAGCCGCATGGAGCCTGAAATAAAGATAGTTTTCGTAACAGGCTACGCCGACCGCTACTCGCAGGCGATATTCATGCAGTCGCCCGCCCTGCGCCCTTTCGGCTACGTTACTAAGCCGATAGACCGCGCCGTGGTAGAGCGCATACTCTCGCTGCTGATAAAGGGCAGCGAAGAGGCTGAGGAGAAGTGCGTAGAGTTCAGCAAAAACCGCCGCGTAGTGAGCATAAATCTGCGCGAGGTGATGTACATAGAAAGCTGGCGGCGCAAGCTGATATTCCATATGCGCGACGGCGCTGAGGAAGAGGTGTACGCCAAGATCTCGGAGATAACCGACCGCCTGCCCGATGGCTTTTCGCAGTGCCACCGCAGCTACATCGCAAATCTGAAATTCGTACATTCGGTAGACGAAAAGAAGGGCGAAGTAAAGATGGTAAACGGCAGAGATCTTTTCTTGGGCAAGACGAAAAAGGACAGCTTTATGGAAGATTTCTTCCGCTACAAAGGGGGTATCTAAATGGGGGAGATGATATTTTACGCGCTGACATCGGCGCTGACCTGCATACCCTACTCATACTCGGTGCACTACTCGCTGACGCCAAAGAAAAAGACGCTGAAAAGCCTGCTTTTGTACAGTCTGCTGATATGCGTTATGCTTTGGATAAAGCTCTTTTTCGACGCGCGGTATAAAGCCACCCTAGCCGGCATACTTATCACGAATTTCTCGCTTTTCGCGACCATGAAGATATTTACGAAAGACTCATGGGCAAGGGTTTTCAAATTTTATCTGATACTTACGACGAGCATGATAATCAGCGAGTTTTTCTGCGCGCTGGTGTTTTTTGGAATGGGTCTGAATTTCGATAGTATGATAAACAGCCTGCCGGGGCCGGGTGTGCGCTTTTTCTCGACGATAAGCGTAAATATTTTCATGTTCCTAGGAATATTCGTGTGGAACAAAATATCTAAAATCGAGATGAACACCAAACTATGGGAGTTCTTTGCCGTACTCGCCGTGCAGATGGTAATTTGCAGTCTTTTCATAATAGGCCTTACAGAATACGGCGAGAGCGTAAAAATGCTGCACGTCGTTATCTACGTCGGCGCGGCGTGGGTGCTGACCGACGGCTTTTTTATCAAAGCTATCTACGATAATCAGCAAAAAGCCGAGCTGAAAATGTCGCTCGACCAAGCTATGCAGTTGGAAAAAATGCAGTATGAATATTACGAAAATCTGACAGAATCTGTCTACTCCATGCGTAAATTCCGTCACGACATGAACAACACTTTGCAGACGCTCTCCGTCATGATGAACGATCCCGACTCACCCGAGTCGCGCGAAAACGGCAGACAGCTTTTCGAGCAAATGCAGGAAAAGTATAAGCAAACGCAGATACCTTATTACAGCAGTAACCCAGTTATAAATGCGGTAATTTTGTCGAAATCACTTGCGGCAGAGGAGAACGGCGTTAAGCTTACAGTATCTGTAAACGGAGAAAATTTAGACGGCATTGAGAACATAGACTTGTGTAGTATATTTTCAAACTTGCTTGACAACGCTCTCGAAGCCGCGAGGGATATTCGTGATGGTGAGATAGAGCTGAGTTCATGGAGCGAGGCGGGGTATTTCTTTATCAAGTGCGTGAACAGTTACGCGGGAAAAGCCAGCCTCGCAAAAAAGAACGGCAAAAAGCTTACTTCCACAAAGGGCAGCGGCCGCGGGCTGGGCTTGTCCATAATCGAGAGCGTGGCAGGGAAGTACGATGGGCGCGTTGTTATCGACGCTGAGGAGAAGTTTTCGGTGATGGTGGGGCTGAAATTTGCGGAGAAGCTCTGAGCGGGTGAACGATCTTTGCGTGCAAAAATGCTTTTCACCTCTTGCAATCCTGCGAAAAATATGCTATAATAAAAGCGTATAACTACTTGCAAAAACTTCACACAGAAAGGTCGTAACCCAAATGTCAGATAAAAAACAAATGCCGCAGAAGCAGAAAAGCGATAAGCCGCTATTTATGCGCATAATCATGCTCGCGATCGCCGCTGTTATGGTGCTCGGTATCGTGATCGGCGCTATCGCCGGCTCTACCTCCGCTTTCTTCTAATGGTGCACATTGGAAACAGCTGGGACGCTCTGCTGGCTGACGAATTTCACGCGGATTATTACTTGAAGCTTCGCGAATTTTTGAAATATGAATATTCGCATTACCCCGTTTACCCCTCGATGTATGATATTTTCAATGCGCTGAAATATACGCCGTATGAAAACGTCAAGGCGGTCATCATCGGGCAAGACCCCTACCACGGCGAGGGTCAGGCGCACGGGCTTTGCTTTTCCGTGAAGCGCGGCGTTGCGCCACCGCCTTCGCTGCAAAATATCTTTAAAGAGCTGCAAAGCGACCTCGGCATCGCTCCCCCGCACCATGGCGAGCTTACCGACTGGGCAAAACAGGGCGTGCTTATGCTGAACACCGTGCTCACCGTGCGCGGCGGGCAGGCTAATTCGCACCGCGGCAAGGGCTGGGAACAGCTCACCGACGCCGTTATCCGCCTGCTGAACGAGCGCCCGCAGCCTACCGCGTTTATACTCTGGGGCGGCAACGCCAAGGCGAAAGCGCCGCTTATCACAAACCCCGCGCACGCCGTCTTTAAAGCCGCTCACCCCTCGCCACTCTCCGCATACAACGGATTTTTCGGCTGCCGCCATTTCAGCGCTGTAAATAAGTTCCTTACAGACAACGGCATCGAGCCGATAGATTGGCAGATAAAAGATTGAAATATGTATTAGAACAGCCTCTCCGTGGTTTTTGCGGAGAGGCTGTTTTGGGTGGTATTATTTAATTAAGCGTTTATCACTTTTTACGCTTTACCTGTACAGCTGCGAGAGCGCCGCCTGCTATCAGCAGGGCAAATACGCTGGCTGTACCGCCGGTGGTCGGGTTAGAGTCGCCGGCTTTGGAAGATGAAGAAGCGGTGCTTGAATTTCCGGAAGCACTGCTTGAAGCGTCGGCGCTCGAAGTATCCGTACTTGATGTATCAGAAGCTTCGGAAGAGTCCGCCGCGGAGCTTTCTGTATCGGAAGAGCTGTCTGCCGCGCTGGAGTCCTCAAGCAGTGTCAGAGTAAGCACCTGCGTGTGGGTAGCGGTGTCCGCCGTGATGGTGACAGTGGTCGAGAGCGGCTGATAACCGTCCGCTTCGACCTCTACCGTGTACTCGCCCGCGGAAAGCTCTACGGTATTTGATTCAAGCACTTCACCGTCAAGCTTGATCTCGCTGTCCATAAGCTCGGCGGGGTTGACTAGGAAAGTTACCTCGTACTTAGGCAGGGGCAGAAGCGGCGTACCCTCGGCGTTGAACCTGTAATCGCCGCCGTTTTCTACTATCTCGTTGTAAAAATCTTCGGTAGTCATGTATTCGTAGGTCTTGGCTTCGGCAATGTTCTCAACGCCGCCTCCTCCTGCGGTGATGTTTTCAGTTTCGGTGAAGTAATTGTTGCTGAAAACGCTGTTTTTGCCGCCCGCGCCATAAATCACGCCCAAACGCGTAAAGGGAGCGGAAGCGGTGTACTGCGAAAGATCGATCTCGCCTGCAAAATAGCTGTTTGTAATAGTTGAATTTTCGGACATAGTGCCTGTCAAACCGCCTGCGTCAGATGTGCCATTTCCGATAGGAGCAAATTTGCCGATGGAATAGCAGTTATTCATCTTAGAACCGTTGTAAAGCTCGCCTGCAACGCCGCCAACGTGCGAACCTGCGGACGTTATATCGCCTGTATTTGCGGAATACTGCACGGTACTGTTGGAAACATATGCCGCAACGCCGCCTACATAAACGCTTCCCATATCGCCTGTTATCTCGATATTGCCCTTATTTTCACAATATTCTATAGCGGTATTGTCTAAAGCATAGCCGACCATACCGATCGTTCCGTAAACGTATTTGCCGTTGTTTTTAAAATCAACATCGGAAACGCAGTCAGATATCATAGATCCTATCGAAACGCCTGCGATAGTGCCGAAAAAAACATAATTTCCGCCATTCTGCACATCCACATTGCCGGTAACAGTAAGTCCGGAGACCTCGCCGCCCTCAATATCGCCAAAGAATCCGCAAAGCGCGCCGTTTTCGTAGCATTCGGTAAAATCAATGTTAGAAACAGTGTGACCGTTGCCGAGGAATTTGCCGCTGAAATAAAATTCATCGTCATCTTCAACAGGGTAGCCGATGGGCGTCCATTCCACGCCGCTGAGATCAAGGTCAGCCTCCAGCGAAACAACAACGTTGGTCTTGCCATTATAATCGCCGGTATTCACGTCTTTGGCAAACTGCATAAGGTCATCTACAGAGTCTATAATGATCTCCTCAGGCGCGGCCTCAGCAAAAGCCGCAGGCGCAGCCGCCAGCGTCAAGCTAACGCAAAGCGCTCCGCTCAAAAGTTTTTTGAAGCATTTCATAAAAATTTTCTCCTTTTTAACTTACTTGATTTTTGCCCAATATGGTTCAAAAGCCAAATGCTTTACTTTATTATAACACAGAGCGCGTTAATTGTCAAGACACATTTCGGCAAAACTAGATTAACATTTATCAAAGGTGGGGTGGCAAAAAAATTGCGGATAAGGGGAGAGTTCCTTATCCGCAATTCACATATTAAAACGGCAGCTCTTTCAAGCCGTATTTGTCGAGAAGGTCTTTGCGCATATAGAGGTTGATGCTGTAATCTTCCTTGAAAAACTTAAATACTTTATTTCTCTCAAAGTTTGCTACACGAACATAATTTGCCTCTTTAAGGGCTTCTTCTGAATAATATAATTCGAGATTTATCTCCGCAAGGATCACATCAGGCATACCCTTGCTTACCCATTTATTTATCGTTTTTTTCGCTTCATCTTTATCAACTTTTCTGTATTGTGAATAAAGATAATTTCCGTTTTCATCGCCGTAATTTATAAATATCGGTTTATCAAAATAAGGCGAGACCTCAGTTGCTACACCCATAAGGTAGACATATTCATTACGCTTTTCTTTGATCTCTTTTTTATCCATGTACTCTATTTCAGCACTTTCTATATCATCAAAATCCCATGCCCATTCTGAAAGTATTTTCAGCTCATCGAGATGATGCTCTTTAATAAAATCAGCAAGTTCTCTTGAATATGTATACGGTACCAAGACCTCGTTTACTGACGATACTACGCTTTCTGCAACAGGCATCAGCAGTGCTGCCGCAAGTATCACCGCAGTAAGCTTGCGAACGAAACCCGAGGTTATCTTTTCTTTAAAAGCTGCCGCAAGCTGTCTAAGCGCTTCATATCCTTTTGGCTCTAAGGTTATCCACATATAATAGATCATCATTAAAGTAAGTATACCGTAATGGTGCGGGTTACCGTAACCTATGCCCAAAAATACGATCAACACTAAGAATGGGGGAAAGAATTCAGAGAGAGTATGTGTTTTTTTGCCATACCACGCGAAAAACGCTAGTATAAGCGCACCGCCTATACACTCCGTTATCTTTGCCGCCAGAGAAACTCCGCCGATAATGGCACCGTAGGAAAAACATAAGCCCCATGTCGCTTCAAACGGAAGAAACAGTATACGATAGCTTTCCGATAATCTTTCCTTGAGCGTAATTCCTAAAGACGGATTAAAAGTATCTGCATTCGGCATTACGGAAATAATAATTACTGACGCTATAACAAGCAGCCCAAGCAAAGCGTAACAGCGTTTGTCCTTAAATACAGCTTTTTTGTCGTCTGCGTGTGAAGCAAAGATCTTTACCATCCACACTACCGACACCATGCCGGCTATCATTATGCCCACCATCTGCGAAGCGCATAGCAAAGCCATCGAAAGCACAAAAGGCAGCGGCTTCTCATCGCGTTTTTTGTATGTAATAGCCATCAGAAAGATAGCGAGCATCATAATGCAGTACGGGCGAGAAAGCACGCCATACTGATAAAAAATGAAATATGTAAACGGCAGAGCGCAGCGCAAAAGTTTTGGAAACGGCGATCTGAATATCAGCAAAGACACCGCCGCACTGCATATCACGATATTGACAAATTTCAGAGAAAAAAGGTACGGCGCGCCAAGCTTTGCGAAAGGCACAAGCAGCAAATGCCACAATTGCGGGTGACCCTCCCAATGCGGTATTTTGAAAAGAATGTCTTTTATGCTCGCCGAGCGCGCTATCTGCCACGCCTGCGCTTCATCGAACCACGGTTCATGAAAATATGAAATAACTGATATGCCTACTATGTAGACAAGCATTATGATACATTCTATCCTGTATTTTTTTACAAAATCCGACAGCTTATTTTCTGACATTATAAATTCTCCCTTATTTGTGGATATTATTTACTATTATAACATATATCTTACAAAATTTCAACCCCTAAATTCAATTTACTCTCTCAACTGTATACCCGTCCTTTTTAAGCAGCTCGGGTATGCCCTCATCGCCGACAAAGTGCGAAACTCCCGCTATGAAAAACACTTGATGATCCTGCTCAAGATACTCTTTCGCCTTTTCAGCCATGATCTTGTTGCGGTCTATGACAAATTGCTGATAATATTTTTCCATTATCGACTTTTCCTCATCAGTCAGTCCGCTGTAATCATACGTCAGTTCGCAAAGGCGCTTGGTGTCGCCTGTTTTCCATGCTTCATACTGCTCTTCCAGCGCGGCGGCGCTTTGCTCTTTGGTAGTTGTGCAGTGCTTCTTTATCAGCAGACCGATAACGTCCTCGGGCAGACTGCTGTACATAGTGTCCTTAGCTTCATGGGTTTCTATGCTGAGATTTTCTTTGTCGTCGCAGTTTGCGCTTATCTTAAGAACTCTGTCGATTCCGATAGTAGCGGAAAATTCGCCGCTGCTTTCGCCAAGAGCGTTTAACTGCTGAAAAACATACCACGGTGCATATTTGTCATAATCGCTAATATCCATTCCGTTTTCAGAAAAGTAATTTTTCAGATCAGAATATTGTTCGTCAGTAAGGTGCTTTTTCAAACTGTCGTCTTTTTTTAGCGCAGGGTCGGGAGCGCAACTCTCATAAAACGGGTCGACGTCTACGTTATTTATCTCGCTCGCCAGCTTGTCGCAACTGCGGTAAGCCTGCTCTATGTATTCAGGAAGCGGGTAGCTTTCTTCTTTTTGAACGTGCATCGTGCCGAGCATATACATACTTTTGCCATTAGGCGCGGTGACCTGCCACATTGCTGGCGTGATGTCGGAAGTTTTTTCGCCGTCTTTAGCGAAAACGTCTATATTATCGGGGAGATTTGTGTTTTTCTTGAAATAAACAAGTGAATCGTTCTGCGGCGTTTCGTCAAGGTCATTAACATTGTTGTTTATCAGATATGCCGTTCCTGCGCAAAGTGCCAAAACGCCGACGGCTATAATAGTTATTATCGTTTTTTTCATAAATTTATCCTTAAAAAAACATAAGCCCTGTTTTCACAGAGCTTATGTAATAATCTGTATTAGCCAGATAATTTCACTTATCAGGTTGCATTATGCATTAGAAATAGTGGAGCTGCCCTTAGTGATGGTGAAGTCGCTGATAGTCTGATGAGAAGTCTCGGACTTCCAAGAATCCCAAGATACAGCGTCAGGATATCTACCAACCATTTCGTCAGAAGTGTTCTTAGACCAAAGTACAACGTAAGAATCCTGACCGCTAATCTTGCACTTAACAACCTTGAAGCAACCAGCCTCGTCGCCGTTCTCTCTAAGAGCTGCAGCAACCTTCTCTGCACCGGAATCAGAAGCAGTGCTCTTAGCCTCATAAACTGTGCTGTTTGCAATCTTCCACTTAGCAGCGCCACTGGCAGCAGGAGTTTCAGCAGTCAGAACTGCGGAAAGTGCATAACCATTGGTTTCAGCGTCTGCTACGTTCTCTGCAACAGCATTGTAAGCGGTCTTAGCGTTTGAGTTTGCGGTCTTAAGTCTGGACTTCTTAACGTAGTTAAGCATCGAAGGAACCAGAATAGCTGCCAGTACGCCGATAATGGCAATAACTACTACAAGTTCAACCAGAGTAAAACCTTTCTGTGTCTTTTTCATAGAAAAATCCCTCCATAAAAATATTTGTTTTATAAAGCACCGCAGCCGAACTGCCGCGGAAAGCTTACTTTATGTACCGCTTTCGGCTCACATCTCTTTGTGCCCCTCAGCGTAATTACATTATACACCGCTTTCTCAGATTTGTCAATAAGTTTTCAAAAACTTTTTTGAAATTTGTGCAATATGACAAATCGCTTGTCTGCGTTTTAGCAGTTTGAACAAACTGTAAACCGCAGACCCCATTTTCGGAGCGGAAGTATAATCCAGCTAAAGCATTTTTAAGCCGTGCCCCCTGCATTTTGCTGCATGTCCGCACTCTCTTTGTGTCCTTCAGCGTAATTTATTATATCTTAAAACAAATTATTTGTCAATAGGCGCGAAACAATTTTGTTGATTTACACAAATTATTTGTTCATAAATCCCCCTGCAATATTAAATGTGACACATATGTGAACAGCAATGCTGTTATTCGTTATCGGGAATATGACGAATGACCTCGCGGTGTATTTTTATCATAAAGAAAATGCTGGCGGAAAGCGACATTATCTCGGCTATCGGGAACGACCACCAGACCATGTCGGGGTTGCCGGTCTTTGCGAGCAGGAACGCCGCGGGCACGAGCACTACCAGCTGGCGGGCAATGGATATTATCATAGAATTTATCGGGTGACCCAGCGACTGGAACGCCGAGCTGAATACGATGGCGACGCCTGCGAATATAAACGATACGCTGATTATCCTAAGCGCGGGCACGCCCCAGCGCAGCATCTCGCCGTTCGCCTTGAATATCTCAAGCATCTGTGCGGGGAATACCTGCATCAGCAGCAGACCCAGCAGCATTATCGACGTCGCGAAAAGTGCGGAGATCTTTATCGTCTTTACAAGGCGGGTGCGTTTGCCTGCGCCGTAGTTGTACGAGATTATCGGCACGGTGCCGTTGTTAAGACCGAATACGGGCATGAAAATGAAGCTTTGGAGCTTGAAATACGCGCCGAGTACCGATTGCAGAGTGTCTTTGAGCGCGCCAAAACCCGCCAGTATAAGGTTGAGCAGGAATGTCATTACAGAGGTTACCGAAGCCATTATGATCGAGGGCACGCCTATCGCGTAAATGCTCTTTACAAATTTTTCCTCGGGGCGGAAGCCGCGCATATTGATGTTTATCTCGTGGTTGCGGGTGACGTTGAGGTATATGCCGAACAGCGCGCCGCATATCTGACCCACCACCGTCGCGACCGCCGCGCCCGCAACGCCCATTTTCGGGAACGGGCCAATGCCGAATATCAGTATCGGGTCGAGCACGATGTTGATGACTGCGCCAAGCCCCTGCGTGAACATAGAGAGGACGGTCTTGCCGGTGGATTGCAGCAGACGTTCGTTCATTATCTGCATAAACGAGCCGACGCTCAGTCCGCCCGCGATGTAGAGGTACTGTTCGCCGTAGCGGATAGTAGCGGCGACGTCGGTCTGCGCGCGGAAATATACCTTAGTAAAGCAGAGGGTCACAGCGAGGAACGCGAGGTAGCTGCATACGGCGAGGAAAATTCCGTGCCGCGCGAACTTGTTCGCCTTTTCAAACTTCTTTTCGCCCAGTGCGCGGGCGAGGTTAGCGTTGACGCCGACGCCCGTGCCCACGCCGACGGCTATCATCAGATTTTGCAGCGGGAAAGCGAGCGAAACGCCTGTAAAAGCGTTCTGGTTTATCTGAGAAACGAATAGGCTGTCCACGATATTATAAAGCGCCTGCACCAGCATAGACACCATCATAGGCAGCGACATTGAGAAAACGAGTTTGCCGACGGGCAGCACGCCCATCTTATTTTCCTTAACGGGAGCGGTGCTTTCGGAATTTTCAGTCTTTTCAAGCTCCGCAGTATTCATACAAATTCCTCCTTTTTACAGTCACATCTTACATATACATTTTTAAACACATATAAATTTAATTCTACCACACGACTGTTACTTGCATATTAAGAATGTGTGTATCGGCGGAGAAATTATCGTTCGGGCGCAAAAACAGCCGCTCCCTTTTTAGGTGGAACGGCTGAAAACTGACGGTTATTTGGCAGGCGCAGCATTCTCCTGCATCTCTCGGGTCGCCCCTGTCGTGCCATCGGCGTGTGGTCGCTGCGAAGTTTACCACCTCAAATAACCTGTTTTTATCCTATACTTATTATACACTATTTATTCGTCATTGTCAAGTTTTTTATACAGCGGTTCGTTATTTCTAATGCGCTGAGCGAAGCGTTTTTCACTTTCACCGATCGCTGTTATAACAGAATTTTTGTACCGCGGGTCTTCGCCCTCTACTGTTAATCGCAAGACTATATTTACCACTTTTCCATGAAATTCGAAGCTTTTGGAAACTATCGCGGTATTTTCTTTTTTGTCTTTAAAAATAAAATCAGGGTCGGCTATTATATCGAAAAAGTAATCTTTAAAACATTCGTAAAACTCTTTGCCGCGGCGCTCGATGATATGTTCTATCCTATTTTCTGTAATAATCACCTCGTCTGTAATTATCGTTTTACTGCACACGCACTGATATTTTTCAACATCAAGTTTCCCGAGAAAAAACAATACAGTCCCCCGCCAATCGTCATTTTTTACAAGTCTGATTTTACCACACGACTATTACTTGCATATTAAGAATGTGTGTATCGGCGGAGAAATTATCGTTTGGGCGCAAAAACAGCCGCTCCCAAAAAAGAGCGGCGACATTTGACAAAACCCGACAAATATGTTACAATACTGATCAAGGCGTACTGCATAAAACGGTAGGCGGTTCAAATCTTCCTCCAGAGATGGAGGTGAGCAAGTATGAGCGTGGAAACAGTAGTAGCAATACTAACGTTGATCGTTAACATAGTCGAACTCGTTTTCGACATTTGCAACAACAAAAAGAAATAACCGCCCCACCTTCCAAATAGGGCGATTATTTTAAAAATAAGACAATCTTTTGGAGGAGAACCGCTTACAGCAGTGCGCCTCTTTTGTTATCTTAATTATACCACGCCGAGCGGCGTTTGTCAAGCGGTCTTTTTAATCGTATTCATTGTATTGCTTCCAGTGCGGGCTGCCGTTTTTCCAGCTGTCCCACGTTATCGGGTCGGGATACTGCCCGAATATCGCCGTGCTAAGCGTCGGGTCTTAGTCGCCCGTCCACTGAACGTAAAATGAAGCTGTGCTGTTTATCGTCTGCTCGCCTACCCATACATCGCCCGCTGTAATGCCGTTTTCCGCTAGTACGGAATACACGGCTTCCTGCGCCTGCAGCTGATTTTGATTGCCGGTGGGCGGGGTGGTGCAGTCTATCACGTTGCCGCCGTAATAGCTTATCGCCTGCTCGCGGGAAATTCCCTTGCTCTCCTGCTCAGCCAAAAACTCCGCCACGGCGTTGTAAGCCGTTTTGGCATTGGTGTTTGCAGATTTCAGGCGCGATTTGCGCACATAATTCAGCATCGACGGCACAAGTATCGCCGCCAAAACGCCGATTATCGCGATAACTACTACAAGTTCTACCAACGTGAAGCCTTTCGACATCTTTTTCACAGAAATACCCCCTCTTGTAATCCTATAAAAAAATCTGCTCATGCTGTAAAACTTACCTTTATAATATAGCATATTTTAGCCTATGTGTCAAGTTTTTTGCACAAATGTTCAAGCAAATTGATAGATCCGCCAATTCCCGACTGCTTTTCATTACATATTTACTGCATTTTTACCCATGGCGTAAACGTTTGAAATGAATGTGATATAGCGGTATTCAACTAACTATGGCAGCTTTAATTAGTTAAAATAACGAAAATTATATGCGCCTATTGAAAAACTGTACAATTTGTTGTATAATATAGTAAGAATAATTGTGGTATGAAGGTAAAATATACAAATTTAGTGCAGGAATATACATATATCTAATGACAAAGATTTATAGGATCATGAAATGGTGAAAGGGGTGAGCCTCGCCGTGGACAAAAAAATAACAAAGGTAAAGTGCGGAAAATATTGCGCGGATTTTACCGACGGCGGAAAAATTTTTGATTATGACGAGGGCTTTATCTCTCTTACAGGATATTCCCCGAGGCAGTTTGACGGCGGGGAGGTCGTTTTTGACGATCTTATCCCGCGCGACGAATTTGATTCTTATATGGAAAAGGTCGAGAAACTGCGTACAGTGGGCGGCGGAGCGCTGGAACACAGGCTGATGTGTGCCGACGGCACAGTGCTCGACATTATCTGCATAGGCACAGACTTCACATCGGCAGAGGGGCATAGCTGCGTAAACGTTACCGTGGCGGATAACTCAGATCACGCCGCGCTGAAACGCAAGTACGAATCTGCCGAAAAGGAAATGGACGCCATAGCCGAAAGCGTGAGCGACGGGCTGGTGATGGTGCGCATAGCCGACGGGATCCCCGAAATGGTGAAGGCAAGCGACGAGTATTACCGCATCATCGGCATGGATAAAGACAGCTGCTGCGGGCTGATAGACATTATAAAAGGCAGCGACCGTGAAAAGCTGCTGAAAAATATAGACGAGTGCGTAAAGACCAAGCTGCTTTTTGAGCAGGACTTGCCTATATGCCGCAGCGGCGAAAGAGCATGGCTGCGCCTGCGCGCGCGCTACCTAGACCCGCCTGAGGGCGAAGATGGCGCTATGCTTTACTGCGCCATTGCAGATATTACCGAGAACAAAATGGCTGAATACAGGCTCAAAAAACAGGGCTACTGTATGCAGATGATAGCCGATAATACGGAAGAGAAATTTTTTGAATACAACGCCGAGCGCGACGAGCTCAGCATTACCGCTGGCGAGCAGGTGATGAAGCAGTTTGGCAGCAACGGTATAATGCGCAACTTCCTCTCCGGCAGGACGGCAGATGGGCTGATACACCCCGATGACATCGAGGTGTTTTACAAGACATGGGAAAATGCGCTCGCTTCACCGCAAAAAGGCACGGCAGATTTCCGCTGCCTTATAAAAAAGGGCACTTACCGCTGGTACCGTATGCCGTATATCAGCGCCGAGAATGAAAACGGCGAGATAACGGGCGTTTACGGAATGTTCTTTAACATCGACCACGTTAAAACGCTGAAGAGCCGCATGGCGCACGACCGCCGCGAGATAGAAAGGCTCTCGACCACCGACGCGGTGACGGGTCTGCTTAATAGAGGCGCTTTTGAAAAGGCTGCCGCCGCGAGCTTGAAAGAGCTTTTCCCTACGGGCGACTGCTTCGCCGTATGCTACTCTGACATAAACGATTTTTCATATGTGAACGAAAACTTCGGCTACGAGGCGGGCGATAAGATGCTTGCCGACTTTGCCGACATTATAATGAACTGCGGCGTATGCGTTGCGGGCTGCCGCATCTACTCAGACTACTTTGTATCGCTCTACCGCGCTAAAGACCGCGAAAAGCTTATCGACAAGATAGGCGAGCGCAACCGCAAATTCTCTGAGATGCAGAAGAAGAAATATCCGCTGAGCAATATACAAGTTTCGTGCGGACTGTACTTCATGCGCGCCGCGGACGAGGATATAAACACTGCGATAGACAACGCGAACCTCGCGCGCCGCAGCGTAAAGGGCAGCACCGATATTCCCGGCGGCATATACGCCGAACGAATGAGGATAAAGCGCAGCCACGACCAAGCGATAGCGAGCGAGATATTCAACGCTATAAAAACAGGGGCGATAGAGCTTTTCTTACAGCCCAAGTTCGATATGAAAACGCGCGGGCTGATAGGCTCGGAAGCGCTGGCGCGCTGGCGCAACGCCGACGGCTCTTACAAGCTGCCTTACGAATTTATCGATGTGCTGGAAAACGTGGGCTACATAACCCAGCTCGATTTCTACATATACGAGCAGGTGCTGATAAATCTTGCGAAATGGAAGCGCGAGGGCAGACACCTGTACCCGGTATCGGTAAACTTCTCGCGCAAGCACAACATTTACCCGAATTTCGTCAGCAGGATAGCCGAGCTGGCAGACCGCTACGGCGTGGAGAAAAGCCTGATAGAGATAGAAGTGACCGAAAGCTGCTTTACGCAGGACGTAAAGAACCTTTTTACCAACATGAAGAAGCTGCGCGAGCACGGCTTTAAGATAGACATCGACGATTTCGGCATGGGTTACAGCTCGCTGAGCGTACTGATGGACGCGCCTGTAGACATCGTAAAGGTAGACAAGGTGTTTATCGACAACATAGAGAACAACGAAAAATCGAGAGAGTATATCGACAGGATATGCAATCTGATACAGACCGCCAGCAAGGAAATAATCTTTGAGGGCGTGGAAACTGAAAAGCAGGCGGAGATACTTTGCAGCAGCGGCCACAGAATGGCGCAGGGCTGGCTTTTCGACAAGGCGATACCCGTTGCGGAGTTTGAAAAAAAATATCTTTCGTTAAAAAGCATCTAAACAGGTCGGGGAGCGCGCACCGCAGCCCCCGACTTGATTTTTTTATTGAAGTATGGTATAATCAGAAGTGTAGAAATATTACATTTAGGCGGCAATTTACGTTTCGTCGTATTTGCCGTATTTGAAAAGGAATTTTATTGCTTATGGATAATTATGATAACTACAATGATCGTGTCGATCGCGATTATAACGGCGATCGTTACGAGCGCGACTGGCAGGACGGCTCGGGCGGCGGATATGATTACGATGGGTACGATGATTACGACCGATACGGAAATTACGAGGGTCATGACGAAGCGCCGCGGTCTGACGAACGTTATGACGATGATTATGGTAACGATGGCGAAAGGGAATACGACCCCGAATATGAGGAATATGTACGCGAGCAGATAGCTCGCGCAAAGCTGCGCCGCGAAAAGGCAGACCAGCTCGCGCGCGACCGCCTGCATGCTAAGATGGTAATGGCGGCAGCGGGCGTTATAATAATCTCGCTGATAATAATGGTCATCGTGAACGCGAGCGGCGACAAAGAGCCGCAGGGCACTTACACGGGCGAAAGCTCTTCGCAGCAGGTGCAGGCAGCCCCCGCGGAAGATACCGAAAGCTCGGAAGCCGAGGATAATGAAAGCTCCTCGCAGAGCGAAAACAGCGACATCTACAAGGGTCAGGCGACGGGTCACCAGCTCGTTACCAAAGACGGCATAACCTACGTTGACGGCATCATGATAGTAAACAAGACATTTTCGCTGCCCTCTGACTACGACCCCGGTCTGAACAGCGAAGTATCGGAAGCTTTCAACAGCATGGCGGCGCAGGCTTGGAGTGAAGGCATAACGCTTTGGATATGCTCAGGCTATCGCAGTTACGACGAGCAGGTGACGCTTTTTGAGCAGTACGCCTCGCAGCGCGGACTTGACGAAGCGGACGCGGTATCTGCGCGCCCCGGCCATTCCGAGCACCAGACGGGACTTTGCATCGACGTAAACACCACCGATTTCAGCTTTGAGGGCACGGCGGAGGCGAACTGGCTGGAACAGCACTGCGCCGAGTACGGCTTTATCATACGCTTCCCGAAGGGCAAGGAAAAGATAACGGGCTACGATTACGAGCCTTGGCATATCCGCTACGTCGGCATTGAGGCGGCGCAGCAGATGAAGGCAAGTGGAAAGTGCTTAGAGGAATACCTGAACGTTACTTCCGACTACGCCGACTCCCCCGGCAACGAGGACTTTCTGAAAAAGTACGCTCAGTATGCCGACATCACCCCCGCGGACTCCTCCGCCGCCGACTATAACACCGGCAGCACGGACAACACCGCTGATTACAATTACAATGACAATACCGACGCTTATTACAGCGATGATTACGGCTACGGCGATGGGTATGGGTATTGACAGCGCGGAAGGTCTTGAAAAGATCTTCGCATGGGATCCCGATTTTACAAAGGTAACGGCTCAGGAAAGGGCTGACATGGAAAGCGCTGATAAAGACCTCGAAAACGGCGAATATGTTTCTCACGAAGATGTGTGGAAGGATATAGACTGATATTGCCGACAGCAGTTGTTAATAAATTGTGAAATCGACAAAAAGGCGGGAGAGTGCGGGATAAAGCACTTGACAGCGGCGCTTTTTTGTGTTATTCTTATAAAGTGTGGCGGTATGCTTTGTATCGCCTGTATCCGCTGACAAATTCGGAAAGGAATGGTACATTAAAATGGTAAGAGCAATTGTGGGCGCTAACTGGGGCGACGAAGGCAAGGGCAAGATCACCGATATGATGGCTCAGGAATCTGACGTCGTGATCCGTTTTCAGGGCGGCGCTAACGCAGGTCATACCATAGTGAATAATTATGGTAAATTTGCGCTTCATACACTGCCTTCTGGCGTTTTCTCTGAGCGCACTACCAATATTATAGGAAACGGCGTAGCGCTGAATATACCCGTGCTTTTTAACGAGCTGAATAAGGTGATAGAGCAGGGAGTTCCCGCGCCTAAGCTGCTTATTTCTGACAGAGCGCAGATAGTAATGCCGTATCATGTGCTTTTCGACCAGTATGAGGAAGAGCGCCTCGGCAAGGCAAGCTTCGGCTCTACTAAGAGCGGTATAGCGCCTTTTTACTCTGATAAATACGCAAAGATAGGTTTTCAGGTGCAGGAGCTTTTCGATGAGGAGTACCTTAAAGAAAAGATCAGCCGCGTTTGCACGCAGAAAAACGTACTGCTGAAATACCTTTACAATAAGCCCGAGATAGACGAAGAAGAGCTTTTCAATACCCTGATGGAGTACAGAAAGATGGTAGAGCCTTACGTTGCCGACGTTTCGCTTTATCTGCATAACGCTATCAAAGAGGGCAAGGAGATACTGCTCGAAGGTCAGCTCGGCTCGCTGAAGGACTCTGACCACGGTATTTATCCGATGGTTACTTCTTCCTCCACGCTGGCGGCTTACGGCGCTATCGGCGCGGGCATTCCTCCTTATGAGATAAAGAAGATAGTTACCGTTTGCAAGGCCTACTCTTCCGCAGTAGGCGCAGGCGCTTTTGTTTCCGAGATATTCGGCGAAGAGGCTGACGAGCTGAGAAGACGCGGCGGCGACGGCGGCGAGTACGGCGCTACTACGGGCAGACCCAGAAGAATGGGCTGGTTCGACTGCGTAGCTTCTAAGTACGGCTGCAGAATGCAGGGCGCTACCGACGTAGCTTTCACCGTGCTCGACGTGCTCGGCTACCTCGATAAGATACCTGTGTGCGTAGGCTATGAGCTTGACGGCAAGGTCATCACCGATTTCCCGACCACAAGAGAGCTGGAAAAATGCAAGCCCGTATTAGAGACCCTCGACGGCTGGAAGTGCGATATTCGCGGTATCCGCAGCTACGATGAGCTTCCCGAAAACTGCAAGAAGTACATAGACTTCGTAGAGAGCCACATCGGTTACCCCATCACAATGGTATCCAACGGCCCGAGAAGAGAGGATATTATTTACAGAGAGCCTAAAATATAAGCGGCTGAGCTGTATTGATTTTTGAATTTACTGTTTGCTAAGTTGTAATATATTAAGTTTTCAGCGGGCTGCGGCATCGTCAGGGGGATAACGCCCCCGCTTTGCGGCAGTCCGCTGTCTTTTTTTGGGGAGGAAGCGCCAATGCAAAAACAGATTTTTCCTGTTATAAGTATAGAAAAAGAGCTGCCTTTTTACGTCATCGGCGTCGGCATAGAGTGCTGGCAGTTCCCGATAGAGCGGCCGTCAGGCTACCAGTACCCGCAGATATTCGTTTCGCGCAAGGGCGAGGGCATACTTACCGTAAATGGCAAAAAGCTGCGATTGCCCGAAAACACCGCTTTTTACATACCCGCGGGGATGCCGCATTCATACCGCGCGGCTGAGAAGGACTGGTACGTCGACTGGATGTGCTTTTCGGGGTATGAGGCGCTCGCGCTCATCAAAAAGTGGGGGCTGACAAGCTTCGCAAAGCTGGGAAATCCGCTCGCCGACACTATGCACGATATAATGCAAAAAGCGTACTACGAGCTGAAGGGCGACAAGATATACGGTTCGAGCGCGGCTTCGGGACTGCTGTATATGCTCATGCTGGAGCTGCGGCAGGGCATTGACAGCCGCTTTTCGCAGTCGCTCGCGGCGACGCATACTGACAGCTATTCCGAGGTGCTGCGGTACATCGAAGACCACTATTCTGAGCAGATACGCCTTTCCGACCTTGCCGAGCTGGCGGGAATTACCGAGCAGCACCTTTGCAGGCTCTTTAAGACAAATCTGGAAATGCGCCCTATGGAGTTTATCACCCGCGTGCGCATAATGCACGCAAAAGAGCTGCTGATGTTCAGCGAAAAGCCCATCTCCGAGATCTCGGCGGAGTCGGGCTTTCAGGACAGCTCGTACTTTTCGGTGGTTTTCAAAAAGTACGAGGGCATGAGTCCTGCGGAGTTCCGCCGCACGTTTGCTGGCGCGATGTAGATATAGAAGTGAACGTTTTTACAGTAACTTTCAGCGGAGCTGTATTTTGCAGCTCCGCTTTTTCGTGGATTTTCGCTGCGCAGGTATACGTTTACACACTTGGCATTTGAAATATGAACATGGTAGGAAAACGCTACCGCGAACGGATTTTGTGCATATCTCATATATCAGAAGCTGATTACTATGCGCTATTTGTCTATGTTCCGCATTGACAGGAAGAGGATAATGGTGTATAATAAAATAGTGATAGGAAATATGAACATAGAAAATCGCAGCGCTATAAATTTCATCTCAGCCGATGTACGAAAATTTTAGCGCCGAAACGAAAAGGCTATCACAATAGAAAAGTACAAAAGAAAGTTAAAAGCAGCAGCTGTGTGGTGCTGTCTATATAAAGTTTAGCCTTCTACACAAGTTGTATCATAAATTTCCCGCATTTGCAAAAGCGGAGGACAGCCGAAGTTCTCCGTTTTTGCTTTTTATTTGCCCTTTTGCGGAGCTTGACCCAGTTTTGCACGGGGCTTGACCCAAATTTGCACAAAGAAAAACCGCCGCAGATATACCGCGGCGGCTTCACGTTTAATTATAGAAAGGACGTGTTATGTACGAATTAGAAATCAACTTCGGTATCGTAGTAGCAAGCCTTCAGCAGCTTTTCCATCTCTTCCTGAGTAGGAATTCTGGGGTTAGAGCCGGTGCAAGCGTCTGCGATAGCGTTCTTAGCGATCTCGGGCAGTCTTTCGAGGAATACGTTCTCGGGAACGAAGCCCTGCTCGGTAGGATAGCTGTCGGAACCGTAGTTCTTGATGCAGTGAGGAATGTTCAGCTTGTCATTCATGCCGCGAACGTACTCGATGAGCAGCTTGACTTTTTCGTCGTCGTTAGCTCCGCCGAGGTGCATATAGTCAGCGATAACGCCGTATCTCTTCTTAGCGGTCTCGTCCTTAGCGTTGAACTCGATTACCTTAGGCAGGTACATAGCGTTTGCAGCGCCGTGGATGATGTGTGCGCCGTAGTCTGCGAAAGCAGCGCCGGTCTTGTGAGCCATAGAGTGAACTATACCCAGCAGAGCGTTAGAGAACGCCATACCGGCAAGACACTGCGCGTCATGCATTCTGTCTCTTGCTTCCATATTGCCGTTGTAGGAATCTACAAGGTCGTGCTGTATCATTTCGATAGCGTGGATAGCGAGAGGATCGCTGTATGCGCTGTTTGCGGTAGATACATAAGCCTCAACTGCGTGGGTAAGAGCGTCCATACCGGTGTGAGCGGTAAGCTTCTGGGGCATGGTCTCAGCCAGCTCGGGGTCTACGATAGCAACGTCAGGGGTGATCTCAAAGTCAGCGATAGGATATTTGATACCGTTGTCATAATCGGTAATGATCGAGAATGCGGTGACCTCGGTAGCTGTACCGGAAGTAGAGGATACTGCGCAGAAGTGAGCTTTCTTTCTCAGCTCAGGGATACCGAATACCTTGCACATATCCTCGAACGTACATTCAGGATACTCGTACTTGATCCACATAGCCTTAGCTGCGTCGATAGGCGAGCCGCCGCCCATTGCAACTATCCAGTCAGGGCCGATCTCCTGCATCTTAGCAGCGCCGTTCATAACGGTAGTAACAGAGGGGTCGGACTCTACGCCTTCGATAAGGTGTACTTCCATTCCTGCTTCTTTCAGATAATCCTCAGCCTTCTGAAGAAAACCGTTTCTCTTCATCGAGCCGCCGCCTACTACGATAACGGCCTTCTTACCTTTCAGAGTTTTAAGGTTCTCAAGTGCTCCCTTTCCGTGGTACAGATCGCGGGGTAAAGTAAATCTAGCCATTGTAAATACCTCCAAAAAATTTGTTTATAATAGAATGATGATTGTGTACTTTCACAACCTTTTCTCACAAATCCATTATAACTCATTTTGTCGAAAATGTAAAGCGATTTTAAAGAAATTTTACAAAAAACACAAATTTCCTTGAATATAATTGTACAATATTGCTGAATTTACATGAGTCACATATAAAAGCATATGCAAAAATCGCGTAAAAATGCCCGCAAACAGTAGTTCTGCGGGCAATAATTTGTCAATAGATTTATCAAAATTTATTTATTTTCTGAGAGCCGCTTTAGAAGCTGTTTTCGGCAGGCTTCTTCAAGCTTATCGTTCAGCGGCGCAAGCTCGGCGCTCTCGCCTTTTCGCTTCATGCAGTAGCTGATTATGTGGTCGGCAAGCTTGGGATTTTTTGAGAGCAGCGGGCCGTGCAGGTAGGTCGCGATGACGTTTTCCTCAACGTAGCCCTCAAATTCGCCGCCGCGCACGTTGCCGTTGCCGTGCAGCACTTTGCCGAAAGGCGTTGCTACGTTCGCCGTCTGTCCGCCGTGGTTCTCAAAGCCGATGACCTTGTAATCTCCGCCGCAGATCTGCGTGTCTATCACGATATTGCCGATGCACCTGTCGCGCTTGTTTCGCGAAGCCTGCGTGTAGTAGGAAAAAAGCCCCAGTCCCGGTATCTTCTCGCCGTTGGAGTCTTTGTAATACTGACCCATTAGCTGGTAGCCGCCGCAGATCATCAGCATGAAAACGCCGTTTTTGTGCGCCGCCGCGATCTTGTCTTTGCAGGAGAGCAGGTCTTGTGCGAGAAGCTGCTGCTCGTAGTCAGCGCCGCCGCCGAGGTAGATAATATCCTGCTGGGAAAAATCGGCGGTATCGGGAGTATCAAGATAATGCGGCGTTACGATAAGCTCTATCCCGCGCATTTTGCAGCGGTATTTCAGCACCTCTACATTGCCGCCGTCGCCGTAAAGGTCGAGCACGTTCGGGTACATATGCAATAATTTTAAACTCTTCTGCCCGCTCATTTTACTTGCCCTCCTTCTCGGAAATGTAAGCCCTCAGCGCCGCGCGGGTGGGCTGTACTGCTGTATAATTCGCGACCGCGTACTTGTTGCCCGCGGTCGAAAACAGCGAGGCAACTGCCTTATCCAGCTCGGGGTATACAAAGATTTTATCCGGATCGTAGCCCGAGCATTTTATTCTTATCGCGATGTCGTAAGCGCGCGTGCCCGAGGTTATAACGCGGGTAACGCCCTTGAAGATCGAGAAATTTATGTCCCATATCCACGAAACATCGCAGCCGTCGGCGATGTTGTCGTTCAGCACGAAAAGCAGCTCTTTTTCGCCCTTGTCTTGGTTCAGCAGGCGCAGCGTCATGTTAGCGCCAACGGGGTTTTTCGCGAGGTTGAGCAGCAGGGTAGAGCCGCCGCACTCAAATTTTTCCAATCTGCCGTTGTTGACCTCGAAATTCTCAAAAACGTCGTGGATTATCTTGTGGTCAATATTGTAAAGTTTGGCAGCTGTGTACACCGCCGCCAGATTGTACATATGGTAGATGCCCGAATGTTTGGTGTGGTAGCGCTCGCCCTCAAATGTGAAGCTGGAATTATCGAGGTCGAGGTCGCGCATCTGCACGTCGGGGGTGATGTTGCCGAAGCCGCATTTCGGGCAGTGGAATTTGCCGATGTGCGAATACTGGTAATAATCGTAAACCAGCGCCTCGCCGCACCGCGGGCAAAAACGTCCCTCGCCCGCCTCGTAAAGTTCGGCGGTCGCGCCCTCGTACTTTTCTACATTATAATAGTAAACATGCTTATTTTTGGGATTTGCCAGACCTAAGCGCGCAACGTTCGGGTCGTCGGCGTTGAGCACCAAATTGCCGTCATAAGTTTCCAAAAATTTCTTCACCTTTAATATAAGCGTTTCCACCTCGCCGTTTCTGTCGAGCTGGTCGCGGAAAAAGTTGAGGATAACGAGCGTTTCCAGTTTCAAATGTTTATATATCACGGGAACGTGCGACTCGTCAGTTTCCAGTACAAGGTAATCTGCGTGCACTTTGCCGCTCATATCGCAGTGCTGCAGCAGCAGCGAGCATATGCCCGTATCGAGGTTGTTGCCCTGCATATTTGTGATTATCTTCTTGTCGCCCGGCAGGGAAGAGAATATCCTGTTGAGGAAATTCGTGGTCGAGGTCTTGCCGTTAGTGCCTGTAACTGCTATGATAGGGCAGTCGGCGGAAAAGTGGCGCAGGCAGTTTCTGTCCAGCGTCCAGAGCACCAGCCCGGGGAAGTTGCCCGCGTCGCGCCCTGCGAGCTGAAGCGCTTTTACCATTGCTTTTCCAAACGCTATGGTGAGAAATTTCGGTAATCTCATTCTTGTCGCTCTCCAGTTTCATATTTTTTCATATTGACTTTTAACAAGCCTAAATCATACTTTAAATTATAACATATTTCGCTTGCAAAATCAATAGGCGCGGGGGGATATGTGCGCAAATTCAAGAAAAAATCTGCGTGATAAATTTGTGGAGAAAATTTTGTGCAAATTGACACCGCTGTAAGTTTGCATTTTCATTCTAAATGTAGTATAATATATAATGGATAGGCGTGCACACTAGCGCCGCCGAAATTAAAATGATTGGGATAGATATTTTTATGCTGTATTCGATTTTGTCAAAAGGCGGGCTGCTTTCGCCCGTAACCTTCGCTGTTTCGTTTTTGATGGCTTTTTTTGCCATAAAGTACTTTATGAAGCTGCTGCCGAAAGATCAGGGCAGGAAATTTGCGGTAAACGGCGCTCTCAGCGAGGGCAAGCCGCGCGGCGCGGGCATAATCATGACCACGGTTTTCGTGCTCTGCTCGGCGCTTTTCGCACCTTTTTCGCTTGAGACCGCGCTTTACATGGTGCTCATCTACGCCGCGATGCTTACGGGCTACTTCGATGACGCCGCTGAGAACCCTTGGGGCGAGCTGAAAAAAGGTCTGCTCGACCTCGTGATAACCGCGGGCGTTACCGCAAACTTCATGTTGCACAACTCGACCGATATACGCATATTCCACACAACTATACATATACCCGCGGTGATCTTCGCGATACTCTGTATGATACTGGTGTGGGCGAGCATAAACGTCACCAACTGCTGCGACGGCGTAGACGGTATGTGCGGCACGCTCTCGGGCGTTACGATAACGCTTTTCATACTGCATGGTCTGCCCGCAAGTATGAAGATCAGCTCATACGTTATGCTGATGGTGCTGGCGGCGTACCTTTGGTTCAACTGCTCGCCGAGCAAGATACTGATGGGCGACGCAGGTTCGCGCAGTATAGGTGTATTTCTCGCAGTAATTTCGCTGAAAAGCGCCGACCCTCTGCTTTTCATCCTCTTCGCTTCGGTGATAATAGTTGACGGCGGACTTGGTCTGCTGAAACTTTCCTGCCGCAGATTTTTAGGCATGAAAAACTTCATGGAGAAAGTCAGAACGCCGATACACGACCACTGGCGCAAGAACCTCGGCGTAGGCGACACGCAGGTAGTGGTGCGTTTTGCGCTGATACAGCTTGTGATAGGACTTATCGCGCTCAGAATAGTATAAAAATTACAAGGACAACAAACGGTAAAAATAAGGAGAAAAAGAAATGATAGGATTTTACAATGTCTCGGTAATACTTACATATATCGGGCTGGCATCATCGGTATTCGGCATAACGCGCGTTTTCGAGGGGCAGTATGCGGCGGCGTATCTCTGCCTGCTTATCTCGGGCGTGTGCGATATGTTTGATGGCAAGATCGCGAGGGCTATGAAGAACCGCACGGCGGAGGAGAAAGTTTTCGGTATACAGATAGATTCGCTTTGTGATCTGGTGTGCTTCGGCGTGTTTCCTGCGGTGCTGGGGTACAGCTATGGTTTCAATCATGGGCTGGGGGTGATCTCGGCGTATATGATAGTTCAGGCGGCGGTTATCAGGCTGGGATATTTCAACGTTACTGAGGAAGAGCGGCAGAGGATATGCAGTGAGCCGAGGAAGAAGTATCAGGGGCTGCCTGTAACTACGGTAGCGATGATATTCCCGCTTTTGTTTGTCGGCGGGCATAATATACCGAAGAATATATATCCTTATGTTTTCCAGATCTTCATGATCGTGATAGCGATACTTTTCATACTGAATATAAATGTAAAGAAGTTTTCGATAAAAGGAATAGTGCTGATCTTCACGATGGCGGCGCTGATAGTTCTGGGGTATGTGAAGTATAGACATTAAAAATCCCGCACAAAGAAAAAGCCGCGGCGCAATAGTAATAGTTCGCTCAAACGCATAGCGTGAAAATAAAAAGCGCGGGATGCAACGACGCGCTAGCCGTTGCCGAGGGGGTCGAGGGGGGCGAGAAGCCCCAATCGTCGCCGCCCGCAGGCGGCGAAATTCCCCATCCGTAGGGCGCTCCGCATAGGGTGAATTGAAAATCAGTCCGGTGGACTGATTTTCAAGAGGGGCATGCCCTGCAAGGGAGGGCTGCCCCTAGTAGGTCGCCCGTAGTCAAACCCCTTCAAGGGCACACGCCCTTGAACGAACTCATGAAAAGCGCAAAACCAACAAGCAACCGTACAAAGCTTGTATACCATATTATAATACACACTGCCTGCGGGGGCAAGGGCTGTCGCCCTTGTTGGGTTTAATTGCGGTTCGCCGCAAAATCGCTTCGCTCTTTGCGGGTTTTACTGACATTAAGAGGACACGCTATTGGAAATGCGGGGCTGTTTGGGTCTGCGCATTTGATGAGGATCATGGCTTTGGAGCGTTCGCCGTTTTTTTGGCAGCCCCGCATTTTGGGGATTGGCGTTGGTGAGGAGGATTACTGGGACTGGCTGGGTTTTCTTTGTGACCTACCCACTTCAGGGGGATTCTCGCCCCCTTGACCCCTCGGCAAAGCTCGCGCGCCTTGCAACCGCATCTATTGACATGCGCTTCTCATTTGTTTGGGAACGAAACAAACAGGGAAATTGTCGAAGACAACTTCTAGGAAACTTGGCGAAGCCAATTTTCCACGCGCCTTGCAACCGCATCTATTGACATGAGCTTTTACTTTGTTTCGTAATACTATTGAAAGGACGTTTACTATGAAAATTTGTGACCGCAATGGCAATGTTTTTACCTCAGAGGATTCCACCGAATCGCTCCTCATTAGTATCTACAACTCCACCATCGCCCGCGCTTGCATAAATATCCTCTCTGCGCCCTTCATCAGCAAGGCGGGCGGGATTATTCTCAATTCCAAATTCACCGCCGCCGCAGTCCCCTTCTACGCCGAAAAAAAAGGCATTGATATGTTCGACTACGAAGACCGCGAATACACTTCGTTCAACGATTTCTTTACCCGCAAAATAAAGCCCGGCCGCCGTATTACCGACCGCGGCGCAGACGCCCTTGTTTGCCCCTCTGACGGTAAGGTCAGCGCTTACACCATCGCGGAGGGCGATATGTTTGTTATTAAAAACAGCGTTTACACCGTCTACTCCCTCCTCCGCGACCGCAAACTCGCTCGCCGATTCTCAGGCGGCACGGCGCTCATTATCCGCCTTACCCCCGATGATTACCACCACTACATCTACCCCGCCTCCGGCGTGAAAAGCCACGACCGCCGCATAAAAGGTCGGCTGAACACCGTGCGCCCCGTGGTGAATAAATTCCTGCCCGTGCTAAAGGAAAACACCCGCGAATACTGCCTGCTGCGCACTCCGCAGTTCGGCGATATAGTGCAGATGGAGGTCGGCGCGATGATGGTCGGCAAGATAACCAACCGCTCGCCCGAAGCGGCTAAGGTCGTGCGCGGCGAGGAAAAGGGCTACTTCGAGTTCGGCGGGTCTACCATCGTGCTGCTGCTCGAAAAGGGCAAGGCGCAGGCCTGCTCCGACCTGCTCGAAAACACCCGCCGCGGCTGGGAAACTAAGCTGAAAATGGGCGACGTTATCGCCCGTGCGATAACGCACGAATAAATTTTACAGTAAACTGCTTCAAAGGATGATTGACTGAAAATGGTAAATATGCTTAAAAATTACGTTACCGACCGCGATTACGCAAAGTTCGACAGAGAAAACGCCTACTCGGGCGAAGATCTCGGCGTTGTGTATGAGGACGGAATTACCAGATTTAAGGTCTGGGCGCCCCACTGCACCGCCGCGTATCTGAACCTTTACACCTCTGGCGAGGGCGACAACAAGGTCGAAACTCTCTGCATGAGGAAGATAGAGCGCGGCGTATGGTATGTAGAGCTTATGCACGACGCTTTCGGGCTTTACTACACATATACGTTTGAATTTGAGCATAATATCAGGGTGGAAACTATCGACGTTTACGCAAAGGCGTGCGGCGTGAACGGCGACCGCGGCTACATCGCGGATTTTGAAGCGCTGAACCCCGAGGGCTGGGAGGATACCCGCCGCCCTGTCTGTCAAAACCCCGTGGACGCCGTTATCTACGAGTGCAACGTGCGCGATTTTTCGATAGACGGCAGCAGCGGTCTGCAATGGTACAACTGCGGCAGATTCATGGGCTTTACCGAAGAGGGCGGCCGCTGCGGCAGCGTCACCACCTGCCTTGACCATCTGAAAGAGCTGGGCGTTACCCACGTTCAGCTCATGCCTGTTGCGGATTACGCTACCGTAAACGAAAAAAAGCCCTACGCGGGGCAGTATAACTGGGGCTACGACCCTAAAAACTATATGTGCCTGGAGGGCTACTACACCTCCGACCCCGAGGACGGCGGCGTGCGCATAAAAGAATTCAAGCAGCTCGTTATGGCCCTGCACAAGGCGGGCATAGGCGTTATCCTCGACGTAGTTTTCAACCACACCTACTACACTCAGCAGTCGGCTTTCCACAAGACCGTGCCCTATTATTACCACCGCTTGGACAAAGCGGGCAATTTTTCCAACGGCTCGGGCTGCGGCAACGAAACTGCTTCCGAGCACGCTATGATGCGCAAATTTATGCGCGACGCCATGAAATTCTGGGTGGAGGAGTACAAGGTAGACGGCTTTCGCTTCGACCTGATGGGTCTGCACGACATTGAAACTATGAATATGCTGCGCGACGAGATGGATAAGCTCGACCCGCAGATACTTATGTACGGCGAGGGCTGGACGGGCGGAGAATCGCCCTACCCGACCGACAAACTTTCCTATAAATGGAACAGCTACAGCTTCGGCAGGATAGGTCTTTTTAACGACAACATCCGCGACGGCATAAAGGGCGGCACATTCAACCTGCACGAAACGGGCTTCGTAAACGGCAATCACCACACTTTCAACACGATAAAGCGCGGTATCACGGCAAATTCGCGTTACAGGGCTTTGCAGGGCACGGCGGACGACCTTTGTTGGGCTTTCAGCCCCGCGCAGGCGATAAATTACTGCGAGGCGCACGACAACCACACGCTTTGGGACAAATTGGCTATTTCGGCAAGCTCTTACTCCGCGGACGAGCGCAGAAGAATGGATAAGCTGGCGGCGGCGATAGTTCTGCTTTCGCAGGGCGTGCCGTTTATACAGCTCGGTCAAGATTTTCTGCGCAGCAAGCCGAAGATCTTCCGCGATGGTGAACAGCGCAGCGATACCAACATCTACGACGGCAACAGCTACAACGCCCCCGACGAAACGAACAAGATACGCTGGACGGAAAAGGAGAAAAACGCTGACGTTTTTCGCTACTACAAGGCGCTCATCGCCCTCCGCCGCTCATCGCCGCTTTTCCGTATGCGCACCTGCGAGGAGATGGACGAGAAGCTCTTTTTCCACAACTGCGGCGGCGTTATCGCGTGGGAGCTGCGCGGAGCTGACGAGCGGTACTTCATCGTGCTCAACCCCCACCGCGACACACAGCGCGTGCGCCTGCCCGAGGGCGCGTTTTACCGCCGTCTGAACGAGGAGGGCAAGCCCGTATACTCCAAGATCTGTGGCGAGCAGGAAGTACCCGCGATAAGCTGCGCGGTGTTCAAGGGACTGTGATAGAAAATGGATATTCAGCCGATCTTTGAGATACGCGAACCTGCCGAGGGCGAAGTTCAGCTGCCCGAGGGTGCGAAGATGACCGTTGCCGACCCGCGCACGCTGCGGGTGACATACCTCAATCTCAGCGGCGAAATGCGGCACGGGCTGCTTGTTTGCAACAAAAAAATAGCCGCCGAGCTGCTGGAGATATTCCGCGAGCTGTTTGAGGCGGGGTACAGGCTGGACAAAATTCGCTTGGCGGGGGAGTACGGCGGCGATGACGACCTTATGATGGCGGACGACAACACTAGCTGCTTCAACTACCGCTGCGTGGCAAATACGGATATGCTTTCCATGCACGCGCGCGGTCTGGCGGTGGATATTAACCCGTTTTACAATCCGTACATTCAAAACGGCGTGGTGATGCCGCCGCAGGCTGCCGCTTACGCCGACCGCGAAGCTGATTTTGAGCACAAGATCACGCACGAGGACACCTGCTATAAGATTTTCGCGCGGCACGGCTGGAAATGGGGCGGCGACTGGCAGACCTCGAAAGATTACCAGCATTTCTACAAGCCCGAAAGCTTTAAAGTGCGCGTAAAACGCAGGATAAGCCGACTTTTCGCGGGCAAGTGAACGAGTCGGGCAAATTACAATTATAGAAAAATATGTATTGGACGTCAACTGTACGCAGTCGGCGTCCGAATTTTATTTACAGAATATGGGCTGTATCTGCCGCCCCATGAGCGCCGACCTGACCGCCGCGGGCACTTGCGAAAAGTCTGCCGTCAGCGAACGCGGCTTTGCCGAGCAGTCGTCCTGAAACATCGGCACGAAGTAGTAATGGCTGAGGTTCATCAGCCGCCCGATGTTCGCGGCGCTTGCCGAAAGCGCATCGTTGGTAGAGGGTGCGAGCAGCACGGGGCGCTCGGCGCGCAGGTGGGATTTCGCCGCGAGGGCTACGGGCGTATCGTAAATGCCGTTCGCCAGTTTTGCCATAGTCGTCGCCGTGCAGGGGCAGATCAGCAGCAGGTCAAACATCTTTTTCGGGCCTATCGGCTCGGCGGCGGGCAGCGTGCAGATGGCGGGCGCGCCGCAGATCCGCTCTATCTCCGCCACATTTTCCGCCGCACTGCCGAAGCGCGTGTCGAGCCCCGCCGCGTTGAAAGACATAACGGGCGTAAGCCGCGCGCCCAGCTCGGTCAGCCGCCGCGCCTGCTCAAAAGCTTTGCCGAATGTGCAGAATGAGCCGCTCATGCAAAAGCCTATTCTAATTCCATCAAGTGACATTTCTGCCGCTCCTTTCATTGTAAATGTTCAGTGCCGCCTCGGCGATTATCTCTCCTGCCGTAACGGGCGCGCATTTGCCCGGCAGCGAAAGGGCGTGCACCGCGCGGCGCGAAAGCTCGGCGGCGGCGGCAAAATCAGTACCGCCCGGCTGCGAAGCGAGGTCGATCACCAAACAGCCGCGGCGCGTTTCTTCAATGATCTCCCGCGTGAGCACCGGTGCGGGCACGGTATTGATGATGAGCGGAAAGCCCCCCGCGCGCGCGAAAAGCTGCTCCAGCTCAAAAGCCTCAAAGCCGCAGCTCTCCGCCTCGGCAAGCTGCCCCAAGTTCCTCGCCGTAACGCACACTCGCGCGCCCGCCGCGCCGAAAAGCCGCGCGCAAGCCTTCGCGACCCTGCCCCAACCGATTATGAGCGCCCGCGTTCCGCTGATCGTTACGTCCATTTCGCGCATTGCCAACGCCAGCGCGCCCTCCGCCGTCGGCACGCAGTTTTTCACCGCCAGTTCCTCGCGCCGCAGGTAGTCTGCCGTGGTGAAGCCGAGCGAATTGAAGTATTCGATCATCGCCGTCGGCATTTTTCCGCCCGAGACCACCGCGTTTTTCGCGAGGTACGGGGTAAGCTCGGCGCAGGTCAGCCGCCCACAGGCAGGTATTTCCAAGCCGCCGCCTGCCGAGCATGGCATGGGCAGCAGCAGCATATCCGCACGCCGAGGCAGCTCGCCGAGCGTCTTTATCACCCGCGCGCCCTTCGGTTCGCCGTCGGTGAGGTAGGCGCAGACCTCTGTATTATCCAGACTTGCCAACTTTTCGGCGGCGTACACCTGCCTGCGGTCAGAGCCTGTAACGAGAATAAGCGGTGTGTGTTTTCTGTCAGCCATTTCGCTGCCCCCTTGCCCATGAATTCACTGCGTAATACATTATATGCGCCGCCCAAATTTGTGTTAAACAAAAAAATCCCCCGCCCGCAAACGCGAACAGGGGAGTACTATTGCTATAATTTGCATTTTCTATCGTTCAATGGAACGTATGTAGTGGAATAAATACTGCTGCGCCGCGCCCTCAGCGCCCTTTATGCATTCGGGCAGACCGTTCGGGTACCACTCGGCAATCACGCGCTTCACCCACACATCTTTTGGAAAAGCCTCCAGTTTGTACATTCCAAAGAGCATGGTGCAGTCGGCGACTTTTGGGCCAACGCCCTTGATCTTCATAAGCTCGGCGCGCGCTGAGTCGGCGTCCATTTTTGCGACCTGCGCCAGGTCAACTTCGCCGCCCGCGACCTTTTGCGCCGCGTCTGCCAGATATTTCGCGCGAAAGCCCGCACGCAGCCCCGCCAGCGATTCGCAGCCCTCCGCGGTCGCCGCCGCCATCTCCTCAGCCGAGGGGTAGCCGCCGAACTGCTCGCAAAGCCGCCCGATTATGCCCTTTATGCGCGGGATGTTGTTGTTCTGCGAGATGATGAACGAGCTGAGCGCCTCCCAACTATCCTGCCGCAAAATGCGTATGCCGCCCGCGAATTTGCAGGCTTTCGCGAGCGTTTCGTCCTCGGAAAAACGCCGTTTCAGCTCGCCGTAGTCGGTCGCGAAGTCGAAATAGCTCTGCCATACCTCCAGCAGTTCGCTTTCGCTAACGCCGCAAAATCTAAACACGCCGTCGGCGGGGTCTTCGTCCAATATCGTCAGTGGGCGGTTGAGAAAATGCCCCGTGTAGCCGCCCTCGACCTTAGTCCAGCGAAATGCCTGACCGCAGTCGAGCGTTTCGTCAAGCGAAAGATCCGCTTGTTTTACCAAAATATCCTTGCCTTTAATTGTATAATCCATAGATAAACCTCAAACTTAGCCGGTGGGACGTAAGCGCGGGCTGTCCGCGTAGCGCTCCTGCACCGCCTTTATCTCGTCGAAATGCTCGACAAAAACGTCCACCACGCGGGGGTCGAAGTGCTCGCCGCGCTCGTTGACTATCATTTCGTAAGCCTGCTCGCTGTACCACGCCTTTTTGTACGAGCGGTTGCTGGTCAGCGCGTCGTAAACGTCCGCCACCGCGGTTATGCGTGCCTCTATCGCTATCTCCTCGCCCTTCATGCCGAGGTAGCCGCCGCCGTTGTACTTTTCGTGGTGCTGCTGGGCGATGACGCGCGCTACGCTCATTATCTCGCCGGGGGCGTTGTGCAGCAGATTTTCGCCGATGACAACGTGATTTTTCATCACCTTGTACTCCTCATCGGTCAGCCTGCCTTTCTTTTCCAGTATCTCGGGCGGTATCAGCAGTTTGCCGACGTCGTGCATCATCGAGGCTATGCGGATATTTTCTACGGTGTTGTGGTCGTAGCCCATGCCCTCAGCCAGTATGCGCGCGTATTCCGAAACGCGCTTGATGTGCTGGCCGGTCTGCCCCGATTTTGCCTCCGTTATCTCTGCGAAAGCCAGCGTTACCTGTTCCTGCGCGGCGAGCGATTCTTTTGAAAGCGAAACTATCTCGCTGCTTTCCTCTATATGGCGGAAAAGTATGTTGTAGGAAAGCTGCGCCGATATGTAAAGTATCACGGTGAATATCAGTATCACAATGTAGTACGCCGTGTCCATATTGCCATTAGCTTCCATCATTATCTCCAGCCCCAGCAGTATCGTCAGCAGTGCGAAGTTGATGGTAGGCAGGGTGTTTATTTGCCGCAGCACTTTCGAGTCGGGCTGGCGGCGCATGAATTCTATCTTCTCAGCCGCCGACTGATAAAATATCAGCAGCATCGTGATAAAGCTGACGGTAGAGATCAGACCCGAGATGGTCGCGTTTATCTCAGTAATTGGCAGCGTCACCAGTGTGCCGGTGACGTACATATAAAGCACCGCCATGTACACGAATACGCCCAGTCCGTGCGAACAGCCGATTATCCTGCAATAGCTGCGGATAACGGCGACGAGTATCGGCACGGCGGTCACGGCGGCGAGTGCCAGAGTAAAAAGCAGCCCGTCGTTTGTCGCGGCGGCTACGCCTGTCTTGATAAAAAAGCCGCGCTGCGCGGACAGCGAGGGCATAAGCGCCACATCGCTGGAAAAATCTATAACACCGAGCGCCAGCAGAAATGCGTTTACTATCATCTCAAGCGCTATGAATGCGAAAATGAAAAGCAAAAAGAAGCCGATTGGCGAAACGAATATCAGCTTTATCAGCTTTTTGCGGTGCTTTCTGCGCATAGCGGGGTCAGCATCGCGCTCGGCTTTGGGCAGGTCTTTTGAGAGAAAAAGTATATCGTTCAAAAATATGAATATCAAGGCTGGTATAGCCATATTTACCAGATTGCTGAATATCCCGATAGCGTTCTCCATTTCAAGCTTCCCCCTTTCGCTTCGGACATTAGTATATAGTACATTAGTACTAAAGTATATTTTAACATATTTTTGCCGAATTGTCCAGCCTTTTTTGACGAAATTTATAAATATGGACGGCGTAAAATACACGCCGTCCGTATCTGACATATATCAATTTTCCGCATTATCCGCAGGTTCGGGGGTATCGGGCGTATCAGCCGTTTCTGCGACCGCCGCTTGCTCAGCCGCTCGGCGCTTTTTCTCAGCACGCCGCTCGTTGCATATCTTCACCGCGTCGCCAAGCAGGCAGTAGAGCACCGAGCATATCGGCACGGCTACGAACATACCGAATATCCCGCCGACATTTCCGCCGATGGTGATGGCGAAAAGCACCCACATACTCGGCAGACCCACTGATTTTCCCACAACTTTCGGGTAGATGAGGTTGCCCTCTATCTGCTGAAGGATTATCATGAATATCACGAAGAATATCGCCTGCTTGAACGAGGTTATCAGTATCAGCAGCGCGCCGATGCCCGTACCGAGAAACGCGCCGACTATGGGGATAAATGCCGTCACCGCTACCAGTACGCCGATGGTCGCCGCGTAGGGAAAGCCGAGTATCTTCATGCCCAGCGCGCAGAGCGAACCGAGTATGCAGGCTTCCAAGCTCTGACCCGAGAGGAAGTTTGAGAAGGTGGCTTTTGAAAGATTGCCGACGTGCGCCAGCCGCCTTACCGTCTTTTCGGGCAGGAAAGCCGTGCAGGTGCGGTAAAGCTGGCTTTTCAGCTTCTCTTTCCGCGCCAGCATATATACTGAAAATACCAGCCCGATGAAGAAATTCACCATGCCGCTCACCATATCCGTCGCGAAATTTATCGTGCCCGTGAGCGCGTCGGAGATTATCGTGCTGTTGTGCAGTTTGTCGGTGAGGGTGGCTATAACTTTGTCGGCGGAAAGCCCCGCTTTGTTTATCCAGTTGTTGAGCGCGGCGTTGTTCGAGGCTTTATTGAAAACGCGCACTACGAAGTCCGGCACCTGCTCGCTTAGCTGCACCACCGTTTCTTTCACCGATGGCACTACCAGCGCCAGCACCAGTACTATCACACCCGCGCAGATAACGTAGGTCAGCGCGAGGGATACGGGGCGGGCTATTTTCGCCGACAGTTTTCCGCGGCTGCCGTCCTTTTTCGGGCGAAAGAGATTGCGCTCGATGAAGCTCATCGGCACGTTCAGCATAAGCGCCAGCACAAAGCCTATTATGAATGGCGAAAGCACGCCGAAAAGCAGAGCCAGCCAGTGCTCCACCACCTTGTAATTTGCCAGTCCCCAGTACAGCACCACGCCGACCACCACTATCGCCAGCGTTTGCAAAAAATGTTTTAGTTCGCGTTTGTTTTTCATATGCCGCTCCTGTTTTTCCGTCCGTTGCCTGTTTTCCTATTATGATTATGTGGTGAAAAAGCGGCGCATATTCAACGCCGCCGTTTTTCAGTTATCAATATGTATTTCTGTCTGTCAGACTTTTAGTCCAGCGAGATCTCCATTATCGGGTCGAGAACATCTCCGCCGGGGGCTACCATAGGCAGTACGTTCACGTCCTTGTCGATAACACATTCTACCAGGCAGGGTCTGCTGCAGTCGAGAGCTTTTTTCAAGCCCGCCTCTATCTCGTCCTTCTTGGTTATGCGAACGCCCTCTATGCCGAAAGCCTCCGCCAGCTTCATCATGTCAGTTCCGCGGTCGATGTCGGTCTGCGAGAAGCGCTTGCCGTAGAATATCCTCTGCCACTGGCGCACCATTCCGAGTACGTTGTTTGTGAAAACAAGCTCGATAACGGGTATGCCGTGCTTTGCCAGAGTAGAAAGCTCGTTGCAGTTCATGAAAAAGCTGCCGTCGCCCGCTATGTTTATAACATACTTATCGGGGTTGCCGACCTTAGCGCCTATCGCCGCGCCTAGGCCGTAGCCCATAGTGCCGAGTCCGCCGCTGGAAGCAAAGCTGCGCGGATGAGTGAAATCGTAAAACTGCGCCGTCCACATTTGGTGCTGACCTACTTCGGTAGTGATGATGGCGTTGTCCCCCGCAAGCGCGTTCAGCGTGCGGATAACGTCGCAGGGCAGTACCTCGTCCGCTTCGTGTATAGGCTTCATGTTCAGCGCGTAGGTCTTTTTCCATTCTTCCACCTGCGCCATCCACTCGGGGCGGCTCTCCTGCGCAAGCGCCTTGTTCAGCTCGGCGAGAACGTATTTCAGGTCGCCGTTTACATAGCAGTCGGGCGCTACGTTTTTGCCTATCTCGGCGGGGTCTATCTCAACGTGCAGTACTTTCGTGTGCTTTGCAAATGTCTTTGTGTTCAGCGCCACGCGGTCGGAAAAGCGCGAGCCGAGAACTATCATAAGGTCGCACTCTTTCAGCGAGAGCGCCGCGGTCTTTGTGCCGTGCATACCTAACATTCCTACGAAATGCGGGTCTTTGTTGTTAAAAGCAGCCTGTCCCATCAGCGAGAGCGAAATGGGGGCGTCGAGCTTTTTTACAAACTCTGTCAGCTCCGCCTCGGCGCTGCATGAGACCACGCCGCCGCCCGCGTAGATAAAGGGGCGTTCGCTCGACTTTATCAGCTCCGCCGCCTGCGCTATGCGCTCGCCTATGTCTTCGGGATTGTGGTTGACGGGCTTCTGCGGCTGTTTCGGGGTGAATTCGCACTTGGCCGCCGTGATGTCTTTGGGAATGTCGATGAGCACGGGGCCTTTTCTGCCCTCGTTGGCTATGTAGAAAGCCTTGCGCACCGTATCGGCAAGGTCGTGAACGTCTTTAACTATAAAATTGTGCTTGGTAACAGGCATAGTGATGCCGCAAATGTCTACCTCCTGAAAAGAGTCAAGACCCAGCGCGCTCGTGCCTACGTTTCCCGTAATGGCAACTAGGGGGATAGAGTCCATATTCGCGGTGGCGATACCGGTAACGAGGTTGGTAGCGCCCGGGCCGGAGGTAGCTATAACTACGCCGGTCTTGCCGGTAGTGCGCGCAAAGCCGTCCGCCGCGTGGCAGGCAGCCTGCTCGTGCGCGGTGATAACGTGATGTATCTTATCTGAATACATATAAAGTGCGTCGTAGATATTGAGAACAGCGCCGCCGGGATAGCCGAAAACGGTATCAGCGCCCTGCTCGAGCAAACATTCAAGCAGTATTTCAGAGCCGTTAAGTAACATTTAGAGATTCCTCCATCTTAAACATAGGATAATTTGAATATACCTTTTTATTATACACCACTTGTCGCATTTTGTCAATACTTGCGCGCTCCTTTACAGCCCATTATAGCAGCAGATACCCCAGCCCCAGCAGCAGCTTCATATCCGCCTTGTTTTTATATAGTATGTATATCAGCAGGGCTATCATCGCTTTTTCCTCGTCTATCTGTATCCCCGCGAGGTTAAAGAGCGCGCCTTTTTTTTCGGCGTGCCCGCCATTTTGCCCGCCGCCCGAATTATCCGCAACGCTTTGGGTATTCAGCCCGTTCAGCCCGACCGCGCCCGCCGTATTTGCCGTTTCGGACGAATTGCTCATGCCGCCCGTGCCATTCATGCCGCCCTCCTGCGTGTAACTCCGCGAACGCCGCTGCATTTCCATGACGCGCTTTACCGCTTCCTCCTGCATACTGCGAAAATCGCTCTCAGCCAAAAAGATCGCCCCCCAGCAGACCGCTCTCTTTTATGAGCGGGTAGGCAGCCATCAGGCGGAATATTTTTACCAGCCTGTCTACCTTTTTCTGATTTTCCTCTTTCAGCAGCGGCTTGAGCGCATAAAGCAGAGCGATGTTTTTGTCGTTCGCCCCGCTTGAGGAGATTACGCTGCCTATCTGCATTATCCGAGCTAGGTCGGGCATATCCCCCGCGGGCGGGGCGGGCGGCGAGGGCTGCGCTGCCGCGTTTGTCTGACTTGACTGAACTGTCTGACTCTGCTGACTCTGCTGACTCTGCTGACCCTGCTGAACCGACTGACCGCCCATTCCCGCCATCAGCGAACTCAGCATAGATGAAAGGTCGCCCATTCCGCCCGAATTGTCTGTATTCGTATTGCCCGAGCCGTTAATATTGCCCGCATTGCCGACGCCGCTGCCGCTGTCCGAAGAATTATCCGCCCCCGCGCCGAACATCGAGGCGAGCTGCGAGATCTGCTGCATACTCTGCGGGTCGTTCAGAACATCTGAAAGCTTGCTCATCAGATCGTCCACACCGCCCACGCTCCTTTCCTTATAATATCAGCTGCCGAGCAGCCGTTATCTGCCCCTGCCGAAGCCGCCCTTGCTTATGTTTTTCAGCATTTGCGCGGCAGAGGGGTCTTTCGCCAGCTTTTCGGCAGCCGCGGGGTCTTTCATAGCGGCGCGCACCGCGTCGAACTTAGGGTCGGGGTTATTCTGCACCGCCTTCACCAACTCGCCGCTCTCGATCTTAGCGCGCAGCATAGCGGGCGGCACGCCGAGCTTTTTGGAAGCCATATTTATAAGCATCTCGAGCGCACGGGGGTCGGGCTGATTCGACTGATTTGACTGGTTGGACTGTGAGTTATCATCGGCTGGCTGATTTAAATTTTTGTTCAAAGTATTTTTCATAAAAATTTCTCCTTTATTAGAATTATTTCATATAAATATATGCTATAATACATTATAAAATACAGGTAAAAGAAAGGAACTTGTGGCACAATGCGCTTAGTGGTATTTTCAGACACTCACGGCAATTTCAGAGCAGCTCGCGAGATCGTCGAGAGAAACGAGAACGTGTATACATTTATCTTTTTGGGCGACGGCGAGCGCGAGATAGACAAGCTGCGCATAGTTTACCCCGAGAAAATGATACTTAACGTAGCGGGCAACTGCGATTACAATTCGTTCACGCCGAACAGCGATCTTTACAACGCGGGCAAAGTGAAAGTGCTTTTCACGCACGGTCACAGGTTCAATGTAAAGTACGGCACCGATATGCTGCTCGCGAAAGCGAAGGAAGTAGGCGCAGAGATAGCGCTTTTCGGCCATACACACGAGCGTTATTACAAGTATGTGGACGGCGTTACCCTGCTGAACCCCGGCAGCGCGTCGTGTCCGCGCGATGGAAAGCCGCCCTGCTATGCCTTTATCGACATCACCCCGAACGGCATAATGTGCAACCATGTAGACCTCTGACCCGCCTTAGCAGTATATGCGTCGGCGGAAATATATGTGAAGATCAAAGCCCCCCGGCAAGCGAAAAGCTAAAGCCGAGGGGCTGTTTTGGTTTTTGTTTGACAAATTTCTACAAGTATGCTATAATAGTCACAAGGCGTACTGCAAAGACGGTAGGCGGTTCAATTCTATCCTCCAGAGATGGAGGTGAGCTGTATGAACGTGACAACGGTAATAACATTACTTAACTTGATTATCAACATAATCAGACTTGCGTTATATATAAGCAAAAACAAAAAGAAATAACCGCCCATCCCTTCACTAAGGCGATTATTTCTCAAAAATAAAACGCTCGGAGGAGAACCGCTTACAGCAGTGCGCCTCTTGTTATCTATATTATACCACGCCGCGCGCGGTTTGTCAAGCGCTTTCCTGCTTATTATGCGGCGGGGGGATAGGTCGCTGACGGCGGCTGAAAAATATTTTCAAAAAAATTGTTTTTATGCGTAATATCCGCACGGTGTTTTACGTCTATATTTATGGAAGGGCAAAAAGGGGTGTTTTTATGGAAGATGCTGCTATAATCGAGCTGTACTTCGCGCGCGATCAGCTCGCTATATCTGAGACCGATACTAAATACGGCACTATGTGCCATACCATCGCTCAGCGCATACTGCACTCTGCGCCCGACGCGGAGGAGTGCGTGAACGACGCTTATCTGCACACTTGGAACGCTATACCGCCGAAGCGGCCTGCTTCGCTCGCGGCTTTTGTCGGCTCGCTTACCCGCAACATCTCCATCGACCGCTACCGCCGCTCTAACGCCGCGAAGCGCACCGCCTCTTTCACGCCCCTAGACGAGCTTGCCGAATGTCTGCCCGACCCCGACTCCGCCCCTTCCGACTCCATAGCGGAAAACGAGCTGGCGCAGCTGATAAGCAGCTTTCTCGATACCCTTCCGCAGGCTCAGCGTGTGTATTTCATGCGCCGCTACTGGCTCGGCGAACCCGTAGCCGAGATAGCAAAGCGCTACGGCGTAAGCCCAAACACCCTCGGCGTTACCCTGCACCGCATACGCGCAAAGCTTAAAAAGGCTCTGCAAAATTCAGATCTTTGGCAGGTTTAGGAGGTGCGCTCATGCAGCAGGAATTTGATATAGGAAAAGACAACAAAACGGATATGTTATATAAGGTATACCGCGCGGTGGGCGGCGCGGCGGACAGGCAGGTCGCCGAAATGCTTGACGATGGCTTGGCGGTGCGGCTGAGGCGGCGTGCGCTGGCGAAAAGGTCGGCGGCGGGGCTTGTCTGCACGGCGGCGGCTGTAGCGATCATAATTACGGCGGCGTATAAGCTGCCGCTCGGCTCGGATATAGAAAAGACCGATAAAAGCGTTTACAGCTCGCCGGCGGAGAATGTTAGCAGTGAAGAAGCCGCCGAGCAGGTGAAGTCTGCCGATGAAGCCGAGTTTGGCGATGAAGAAAGAGCCGAACAAAACGCGCAGGAGGACAGCGGAACTTACAGCGATGAGCAGGAGCAGACCGATCAGTCCGCTAAGCCCGATACTAGTACAGAAACAGATACAAAGAAAGACACGGCAGCGGACGATGTTGATCCCGCAGACGAAAGCTCACGCACGAGCAGCGGCAGCGGAAAGCCCACGTCTTCAAAGGGCAGTGCTTCTTCCACGGCGGGCAGTGACTCGAATGAACCGACAGGCGGCGGGCCGCCTTTAGGCTGGAACGCTGATCTTTCAAAAATGCCATACGGAATAATGACCCGCGACCAGTGGCATATGATAGTAGAAGGCTATTACACCGTTGAACTGAACGCCATTAAAGCCCTGCCGCCGGAAATGACCCACTAACGCAGATATTAAGACAACAAAAATACAAAAAGAACAAGAGAAAAGAAAGCGTTTGCCCCCGCCCGGGTGTTGTGTATCCCGACGGGGGCAAGCTGCGTTTATGCATATTTATTTGTCTGACTGTCAGTTTTTCTTGACTGCCTGTATGATAGCCTTTGCTATCTGCACCACGCACATCGAGCCGAAGCTGAGGGCGTAGATAATGCCTATCTGCGCGCCGTGAAGAGCGTCGGAAACGCTGAAAAGCTTGTGCAGAGAGGGTATCAGCAGCACGGCGTTTACCAGCAGCATTCCCGCCGCGAAAGCGCCTATGCCGAATTTGTTGTTGAACATACGCTTTGTGAAGATCACCGGCTCGTCAGCCTTTGCGCTGAAGCCGTGGAAAAGGCGGGACATACAGAGCGTTGCGAAAGCCATAGTCATGCCAAGGGGAGAGCCCGCGGTGCGGTAGCCTATGATGTACGCCGCTATGGTAGCCGCCGCGATTATCACGCCGCTGTAACATACGCCGAAAAGGAAAGGCTTTGTCATCAGCGATTCGTTGGCGGGGCGGGGCTTGCGTTTCATAACGCTGTCGGTATGCGGCTCTAAGCCCAGCGCGATGGCGGGCAGCGAGTCGGTAAGCAGGTTGATGAAAAGCAGGTGTATAGGCGCGAAAGGCGCGGGCAGACCTGCAATAGAGTTAAAGAGCACCGCGATTATTCCCGCGAGGTTGCCCGAAAGCAGGAAGAGTATAGATTTCTTGATGTTGTCGTAAATATTTCTGCCGTTTTTGACAGCCTTTACTATGGTGGCGAAGTTATCGTCCGCGAGAACCATAGCCGCCGCGTCTTTGGAAACTTCCGTGCCGGTGATGCCCATTGCCACGCCTACGTCAGCCTGCTTTAGCGCGGGTGCGTCGTTTACGCCGTCGCCCGTCATGGCTACAATATTGTTGCGCGCCTGCCAAGCTTTTACTATGCGTATCTTATGCTCGGGGGTAACGCGCGCGTATACTGATTTGTCCTTTACGAAATCTACCAGCTGTTCGTCGGTGTAGTCGTCGAGAGCCTTGCCCTCTACCGCTTCGTCGAAGCTTTCGAGTATGCCTATCTCTTTCGCGATGGCGGAGGCGGTAACGATGTGGTCGCCGGTTATCATTACGGGCTTGATCCCCGCGCTCTTACATTCGGCAACTGCCTGCGCCGACTCTTCGCGCGGCGGGTCCATCATGGCGATAAGTCCCATGTATTCCAGACCGTTCTCATCATCTACGGTAATTTCGTCGCCCTCAAATTCCTTGCAGGCGAAGCAGAGTATGCGCAGACCCTGTTTCGAGAGCTGCTCTACCTGCTCGCGTATCTGATTTTTCGCCGTTTCGGTGATGTTCATGCGCTCGGTAAGCACGTCCGCCGCGCCCTTGGTGTACATGACCTTGCTGCCGTTCACGATATTGAGGGTAGACATCAGCTTGCGGTCTGAGTCGAAAGGTATCTCGCTTATGCGCTTGTAATTCTCGCGGATCTCGGTATCGGAAAGCCCAGCCTTGTGCGCGAAGTGTATCAGCGCAGTTTCGGTCGGGTCGCCAATATCCACGCCGTCGCGGCAGCTGGAATCGTTGCAGAGCACCGAAGCTATAACGAGCTGCTTTTCGCCGACGTTTTCCATGTTGGCGTCGTCTGCGGTGATGATATGGCCGTCGCAGACCACGCGGCGTACCGTCATTTTGTTCTGTGTGAGCGTGCCAGTTTTGTCAGAGCAGATGACGGATACCGAGCCTAAGCCCTCTACCGCCTGCAATTTGCGCATTATGGCGTTTTCGCGCGACATCTTCTGCGTGCCGAATGAGAGCACTATCGTAACTATCGAGCTGAGCGCTTCGGGGATAGCGGCTACGGCGAGCGCGATGGCGAACATCAGCGAATCCATTACCGAGTCGAAGTTGATAACGTCGGCGCGCCACATCGAAAGTCCGAATACCAATGCGCAGATTATCAGTATGCCTATGGAGAGCTTTTTGCCGAAGTTATCCAGCGTGATCTGCAGGGGAGTTTTGCGCTCGCCCGCGTTTTGTATCAGCGAAGCTATCTTGCCGACCTCGGTTTCCATGCCGACGGCGGTAACTATGAAAGAACCTCTGCCGTAGGTGACGAAGCTGCCCGAGTAGACCATGTTTTTGCGGTCGGCGAGCTGAAGGTCGTCTGTAAGGACATCGGCGGTCTTATCGACATTGAGCGATTCGCCCGTAAGCGCCGACTCGTTGGTCTGAACAGATGCGCACTCGATAAGTCTGCCGTCTGCGGGAACGCAATCGCCCGCCTCGATAAGCACAATATCGCCGACGGCTACTTCCTCAGAGGGGACTATCATTTTCTCGCCGCCGCGCAGCACCTTAGCGCTGGGGGAGTTGAGCTTTTTGAGGTTATCGAGGCTCTTTTCAGCCTTTAGGGTCTGCACCGTGCCGAGGATAGCGTTCATGGTGATAACGGCGATGATAACGAAAAAGCTTTCCATATCGCCCGTTATCGCGGAGATGAGGGCGGCGATGATCAGAATGATAACGAGGAAATCGGCGAACTGCGAGAGGAATATCTGCACAGCCGATTTTTTCTTGCCCTGAGCTATCACGTTCCTGCCGTATTTTTCAATGTTTTCGTTCACCTGCGCGGAGGTGAGACCCGTAGCCGAGGAGGAAAACTCGTAGTAAAGCTCCTCGGGGGATTGCTTGTAGCGGTCTGCCATTAAACATCTTTCCTTTCTTAAATAGGTCTTGCTGCGGTGCGGGCAGGCAAACATCGCGGCATAAAAAAAGCGGGACGTTTACTAAAGCCATGACCGAATGGGCGCGCGACAAGAAGCGGGCATAGGGGAATATGCCGCCTGAAAAGCCGTGCCTACCGCACCATATGATAATAACTTTAGTAAAAGTCTCGCTGTTTATGTATGCAACGGAAGGAAGCCCGACCACAGCCGAAGCCCGCATCGTGTATTGACGACTGCATATACGGCTAAGTGCCGTCAGCTACTCTCTTTTACGATGATATAATTATAACTCAAACTAACATTTTTGTCAAGGGGGGAATGAAAGATTTTTTAAAAAAAGCAGAGCGCTTTTATTTGAAACGCTCTGCGTGATACTTACTGCTGTTTGAAGCCGGCGAATTGAGCCATCTGCGCCATTTGAGCAGCCTGCTCTTTCAGCTTTTCGCTTTCGTAGAGATCTATCTGCTCCATAACTGCATTTTTAAAGCTGTCGGCGTCTACTATATAATCATATACATAATTGCCCGAAGAGGTGGAAACTGTAAGCTTTGAGTAATTGAGAATATTGCCGAAAAATGATTTGTCTACCGAAACGTTGTTTATTTTGTTTAACGGCGAATCCATGGTTTTGATGCTGAATGTTCCCAACCTGCCGATGAGCTTTTTGCGCGAAAGCGCAAGCTCGGTGTTTTTGATCTTCAGCACAGCGCCTAGCAGTACAACTGCGGCTATCACAATAAAAGTTACGGTCAAAGAAACGCTTGCCTCAGCCATGCTCAGACCTATAATGCAAAGAATAATGCAGACGAGCAGTTTTGGGATAACTGCCAGCCAGCTTGTGTTTGCTTTGAGCAAGATCGAGTCGCCCTTTGATAGATTTTTTTCAGCGTAAGACATATAAATATACCTCCATACATATTTTTTAGTACTGAAAAGTACTAACATTTACATAATACCACGAAAAAGTGATAAAGTCAATAGTACCGAATAGTACTAAAACAAATTTGGCAGAATATACAAAAAGACATGGAGGTTATTATGTATTTTCAACGTTTAAGGGATCTGCGTGAGGACGCCGATATGAATCAGACAGAGGTGGCAAAACTCCTCTTCACAAGTCAGACGGTTTATTCGCGGTATGAGCGGGGAGTGCTCACTATACCCGTTGAGCACCTTATAATACTTGCGGATTATTACGGGGTGTCTACCGACTATATTTTGGGGCGTACTAATAATCGTTCTATGCTCTGATTGACAACCGCTCTGCATCGTGGTATAATAAAGTAGACTAAAATGCTCTGCTTGCGGGCAGAATAAAAGAAACGCCCCACGCAGCTATACTATTATAAAAGGAGTGCTTTTCATGACCGAAGAAAGAATACCTAAACGCGAAGAACTCGACCCGAAATATACTTGGGACCTTAGCGATATTTACCCCACCGATGAGGATTGGGAACGCGACTTCGCTAAATTTTCTAAACTGCCCGAGACCATCGCGGGCTATAAGGGCAGACTGGCTGAGTCCGCCGATACGCTGCTCGAATTTCTGCGGCTCTCGGACGAGATAGCCGTGCTCTGCGACTCGCTCGGCAATTACGCTCAGAGAAAAAGCGATGAAAATACCGCGAACGCTAAGTATCAGGCTATGGTTTCCCGCCTGATGAACGGATATGTAGCTATAAACTCCGCGGGCAGCTTTGAAACGCCCGAACTTATCGCTATCCCCGACGACCTGCTCGAAAACTTCTATAAGGATAAGCCCGAACTTGAACTTTACCGACGCGCGCTCGATACCGTTCGCCGCCGCAAGGCTCATGTGCTCTCAGAAGCTGAGGAAAAACTGCTCGCCCTCGCGGGAGATATGGGTATGTCGCCCGAGAATATATTTTCCATGTTCTCTGACGCCGACCTTAAATTCCCCGACGCCGCCGATAAGGACGGCAACCCCCGCCAGCTTACCCACGGCAGCTATATCCCCATGATGCAGAGCGCTGACCGTACCCTGCGCAAAAACGCTTTCGAGAACCTTTATCATACCTACGATGGCTTTAAAAATACTTGCGCGGCTACCCTCGCGGCTCAGGTAAAGACCCTCGCTTTCTACTCGCAGGCGAGAAAATACGGCTCGGCGCTGGAATCCGCACTCGACGGCAACGAGATACCTACCGATGTTTACACTAATCTGATAGCCGCCGTGCATGACAATATGCACTATATGTACGATTACGCCGCCCTGCGCAAAGAACTTATGGGTCTTGACGAACTGCATATGTACGACCTTTACGCGCCCATAGTTTCCGACGTGGATATGAAGATAAGCTTTGAGGAAGCTAAAGATACCGTGTACAAAGCGCTCTCCGTAATGGGCGATGAATACCTCGCGGTGCTCAAAAAAGGCTTCGACGAACGCTGGATAGACGTTTACGAAAACGAAGGCAAGACCAGCGGCGCATACTCCGCAGGCGCGCGCGTACACCCCTATGTGCTTCTAAATCATAAGGACACGCTGAACTGTATGTTCACCCTCGCGCATGAGATGGGCCACGCTATACATTCTTACTACTCGAACAGCACTCAGCCCATTGTTTACTCCGACTACAAGATATTTGTGGCGGAGGTAGCCTCTACCTGCAACGAAGCCCTGCTTATGCAGTACCTGCTGAAAAATACGCAGGATAAAAAACAGCGCGCTTACCTGATAAACTACTTCCTCGAACAGTTCCGAACAACGCTTTACCGCCAGACCATGTTCGCGGAATTTGAGCTGAAAATAAACGAGATGTACGCCCGCGGCGAAGCCCTCACGGCCGACGTTCTCAATTCCACCTACCGCGAGCTGAACAAGCTCTACTTCGGCGAGGGCGTTGTCATCGACAGCGAGATAGACCTTGAATGGGCGCGCATACCGCACTTCTATTACGAATTTTACGTTTACCAGTACGCTACCGGCTACTCGGCGGCGATAGCCCTCTCGCAGCGCATACTTACAGGCGGCGAGCAGGCAGTTAAGGACTACATCGGCTTCCTAAAGGGCGGCTGCTCGAAAGACCCCATCTCGCTGCTGAAAGGCGCGGGCGTGGATATGACCACCGCCGCCCCGATAAACGACGCGCTGAAACTCTTCGGCGAGCTTATCGGCGAAATGCGCGAGCTTACGAAGTAAAGCGGGTGGGATAAAATGCAGGACAGAATAATAGCCTTGACCTTCGACGACGGGCCGAATACCGTCACTACCCCGCGCGTGCTCGATGTGCTTGAAAAGTACGGCGCGGTGGGAACTTTCTTCCTCGTCGGCAGCAATATAAACGAACTCTCGGCGCAGGCGGTAAAGCGCGCCTGCTCGCTGGGCTGCGAGATAGAGAACCACTCGCTCACCCATTCAGACATGACGAAAATGACGGCGCAGGAGATAGCCGACGAGATCGCCGAAACGAGCCGCCGCGTTGCCGAGATAACGGGCAGGCAGCCGCGGTTTTTCCGCCCGCCGTATATAGCGGTGAACCAAACTATGGTAGACACCGTGAAGCTGCCCTTTATAGCAGGCTTCGGCGCGGAGGATTGGCTTGACGAGGTAACGGCGCGGCAGCGCGCGGAAAAGGTGCTGGCGCAGGCGCGCGACGGCGCAGTGATACTGCTGCACGATATGGAGGGCAACGAGCAGACTGTGCAGGCGCTGGATATGATAATACCCGCGCTGAAAGAGCAGGGCTACCGCTTCGTTACCGTATCGCAGCTTTTTGAGCAGAGCGGCGTAACGCCCGACGCGGAAAGCTTTAAAGTTTACAGCTATACTCAGCAGACCACGGCGTATGCGTAAATGTTCGATTGCGTAAACTTCACAAAAAGTTTTCGCAAAAGCGGCGGCGGGTTTGTCGGAAACGCCGAAAATGCTGAAATTGCAAAAAAAGCCTTGACAAAAACGCTTTGTTGCGCTATACTATGTATTGTAAACAGCAATGGCGCTGTGGACGATGAAAGATACGTCCGCAGTGCCTTTTTTTATTGCAAAAAATGTATGTGACAAAGTTTCACGCATCTATAATTTATAATAGGAGGAATTTCTTATGAACATCCCTGAGATCTTCGGAATCGACGTATTTGACGAAAACGTCATGCAGCAAAGACTGCCTAAGTCGGTCTACAAATCGCTGAAAAAGACCATTCAGTCGGGCGAGCCGCTCGATATTGACGTGGCGAACGTAGTAGCCGCGGCTATGAAGGACTGGGCGGTAGAAAAGGGCTGCACCCACTATACTCACTGGTTCCAGCCTATGACAGGCATCACCGCCGAAAAGCACGACAGCTTTATCTCGCCCATCGGCGACGGCAAGATCATCATGGAGTTTTCGGGCAAAGAGCTCGTAAAGGGCGAGCCTGACGCTTCCTCCTTCCCCTCGGGCGGTCTGCGCGCTACTTTTGAAGCAAGAGGCTACACCGCTTGGGACCCCACCTCTTACGCATTCATCAAGGGCAAGAGCCTTTGCATACCTACCGCTTTCTGCTCGTACACGGGCGAGGCTCTCGATAAAAAGACCCCGCTGCTGAGATCTATGGAAGCGCTCAATAAGTCGGCTGTAAGACTGCTGAAGCTCTTCGGCGCTGACGAAGTTACAAGAGTTACCGCAAACGTCGGCCCTGAGCAGGAATACTTCCTCATCGACCGCGAGATGTACTCGAAGAGAAAAGACCTTATCCTTACAGGCAGAACGCTTTTCGGCGCACCCGCACCTAAGGGTCAGGAGCTTGAAGACCACTACTTTGGCACTATCAAGACCCGCGTAAACGCTTATATGGAAGATCTTGACGAGCAGCTCTGGAGACTCGGCATCTGCGCTAAGACTAAGCACAACGAAGTAGCGCCCGCCCAGCACGAGCTCGCGCCCATATTCGGCACTACCAATATCGCTACCGACCACAACCAGCTCACTATGGAGATCATGAAGAGAACGGCGAGAAAGCACGGCTTTAAGTGCCTGCTTCATGAAAAGCCTTTCGCCGGCGTAAACGGCTCGGGCAAGCACAACAACTGGTCGGTATCTACCAATACAGGCGTAAACCTGCTCGACCCCGGCACTACCCCCGCTGAGAACGCGCAGTTCCTTACATTCCTCGTAGCAGTCATCAAGGCTGTAAATGATTATCAAGATCTGCTGAGAGCAAGCGTAGCTACCGCGGGCAACGACCACCGCCTTGGCGCTAACGAAGCACCTCCCGCCATCATCTCTATCTTCCTCGGCGACGAGCTTACCGAAATACTCGAAGCGCTGGCTGAGGGACACAAGTATGAGGGCAAGGCTAAGACGCAGATGGAGATCGGCGTAGACGTACTGCCTAAGTTCCCGAAGGATACTACCGATAGAAACAGAACTTCGCCTTTCGCATTCACCGGCAACAAGTTTGAGTTCAGAATGCCCGGCTCGAAGCTTTCCTGCGCAGGCCCGATGACCATTCTCAACACCATCGTTGCAGAAGTGCTCGACCAGTTCTACGATGAGCTTGAGAAGGCTGACGATTTCCAGGACGCTCTCGATTCGCTTATCAAGAGAACTATTTCCGAAAACAAGAACATCATCTTCAACGGCAACGGCTATTCTGCCGAGTGGCCCGCTGAGGCTGAGAAGAGAGGTCTTATGAACCTCAAGTCCACACCCGACGCAGTTCCCGTATACCTCGCTGACAAGAACGTAGAGGTGCTCTCGAAGCACGGCGTTTACAGCAAGGTAGAGCTGGAATCCCGCGTTGAGATCCTGCTGGACGAATATGTAAAGATAGTAAACATCGAAGCTCTTACCATGATCGACATGGCTAAGAAGGATATTCTCCCCGCAGCTATGAGCTACGTTAAGGATCTGGGCGAGACTGCCGCTACCGCTACCGCGCTCGGAGCTGACCTGACGGTAGAAAAAGAGCTGGTTACCAGACTTTCCTCGCTGGCGGCTTCCACCTACAAGGCTATGAACGAGCTGGAAGAAGCAGAGGTAAAGGCGGGCGATATTGCCGATACCGAAGAGCTGGCTAGATATTACCACGACGTTATCCTCGCCAAGATGGGCGAGCTGAGAGCGCCTGCCGACCAGATGGAAGCTATCTGCGGCGAGAAGTACTGGCCGTATCCTACTTACGAACAGCTTCTCTTTTATGTAAAGTAATTTAAGCTTTAAACTAAATTAGGCACAATGTCGTGCGTTTATGTATCCGTAAGGGTGCATTGACGCACGACTTTTTTATTTCAGTGAAAATTTTTTATGATTGGATATGATAATATGAATGATCTGCAAACTATCGTCGATCAGGTTTCTGAGCAGCTCGGCTCGGACGCATTCGGCATATGGTTCTTACTCGGAGCAGTGCTGGTATTCTTCATGCAGTGCGGTTTTGCGATGGTGGAAACGGGCTTTACCCGCGCCAAGAACGCAGGCAACATCATAATGAAGAATCTCATGGATTTCTGCATAGGCACGGCGGTATTCATGCCGCTCGGCTTCGGACTCATCTACGGTAAGGACATCGGCGGATTCATCGGTACGCCTACCTTTAAGATGTTTACCGACTGGAGCAATTTTGACTACTCGGCATTCTTCTTCAACCTCGTTTTCTGCGCCACCACCGCTACTATCGTTTCGGGCGCTATGGCTGAGAGAACGAAATTCATCTCTTACTGCGTATACTCGGGCGTTATCTCGCTCGTCATCTACCCCATCGAAGCTCACTGGGCATGGGGCGGCGGCTGGCTTACCGTAGAGCGCTTCGGCGGCGTGGTGTTCCACGATTTCGCAGGTTCGGCGCTGATACACATGGTCGGCGGACTTTCGGCGCTTATCGGCGCAGCCATCCTCGGCCCGCGTCTTGGCAAGTACAAGCGCGATAAGGACGGCAAGGTAATTCAGGTAAACGCATTCCCCGGCCACTCGCTCACCCTCGGTGCGCTCGGTGTGTTCATTCTTTGGTTTGCTTGGTACGGATTCAACGGCGCTGCGGCTACTACCGTAAGCCAGCTCGCCTCTATCCTCGTTACTACGACCATCGCACCCGCCATCGCAACTCTCGTCTGCATGATCTTCACTTGGGTGAAGTACGGCAAGCCTGATGTTTCGATGTGTCTGAACGCTTCGCTGGCAGGTCTGGTAGCCATCACCGCTCCCTGCGACATAGTAGACGCGGTAGGCGCGACCATCATCGGCGCGGTAGCAGGCGTGCTGGTAGTATTCGGCGTATGGTTCGTTGATAACAAGCTTCACGTTGACGACCCCGTCGGCGCGGTAGCGGTACACGGCTGCAACGGTCTTTGGGGCGCTCTCGCCTGCGGACTTTTCGATACCGAGAACGGCGTGTTCTACGGCGGCGGCTTCGGCCAGCTCGCATATCAGGCAGTCGGCGTAGGCGCTATCCTCCTCTGGACAGGAGTTACCATCACGATAACCTTCTTCATCATCAAGGCGATATTTGGTCTGAGAGCAAGCAGAGAAGAGGAGATAAAGGGTCTGGATGTTTGCGAACACGGCCTGCCCTCTGCATACGCAGACTTCGTATTCGCACATGAAACTATCGAATATGACGAAGCCGAGATCGCGGGACTCGAAGACCTCGACACCGCAGTTCCCGTAAAGGACTTCGCAGTAGATAAGGAAAACAAGCTGACAAAGGTAGTTGCGGTATTTAAGGAAGAGCGTCTCGGCGACTTCATCGCCGCAATGGAAGGCATAAACGTTACGGGCGTAACCGTTACGAACGTTCAGGGCTGCGGTACGCAGAAGGGTCAGACGCACTATTACAGAGGTGCTAAGATAACCCCGAAGCTGCTGCCTAAGGTAAAGGCTGAGATAGTAGTCAGCAAGGTACCTGTAAAGACGGTAGTAAACACCGCGAGAAAGGCTCTCTACACCGGCAGCATCGGCGATGGAAAGATATTCATTTACGATGTTGAGGACGTAATAAAAGTCCGCACGGGAGCTGTCGGCTACGACGCACTTCAGGACGAAGAGTAAAGACTTCTGCTAATTGAGATGAGGACACTTATCCTCCGTATTAACTTTGCCCCATCCCACTTATAAATTATAGCGCAAGACCCGCCCAGAGCCGAAAGGCCCGAAGCGGGTTTTGTGTCGTTATTTGGTCATTTGAATATCCAGTATATCAGCCCGTATACAACGCCTGCGGCAGTGCCGTAGAGGATAACGGGGCCGGCTATCGAGAATATCTTAGCCCCCACGCCGAGAACGTAGCCCTCGGTCTTGAATTCCACGGCGGGCGCGGCGACGGAATTTGCGAAGCCCGTGATCGGCACTAGCGTACCCGCGCCGGCGTGCTTAGCTATCTTTTCGTAAAGCCCGAGAGCCGTCAGCAGCACCGAAGCGGCGATGAGCGTGACCGAGCACCAAGCCGCCGCGTTTTTTTCGTCCGCGCCGAGGTAAGCGTAAAGCGAGGTAAGCGCCTGCCCGATAACGCATATCCCCCCGCCGATAACGAAAGCCTTGAGCAGGTTTACCGCCCAGCGGCTGTTTTTCGAGGCAGGCTTGACCATATCGCTGTAACGGTCTTTAGAAATATTCATGAGCACACTCCCTATCAATATTTGGTATGGGAATATTATGCGCATTTCCCGCCGCGATATTCGCCGCGCAAACGCTTGACAAACCGCGCTCGGCGTGGTATAATATAGATAACAAGAGGCGCACTGCTGTAAGCGGTTCTCCTCCATGAACGATTTTGTTGTGATAACCGTCCTATGTGGTAGTCGGGCGGTTATCTTTTTTTATTGCAAATGTCGAGAACAAGTCTGACTATGTTAATGACTAAGTTGAGTATCGCTACTACTGTTGCCACGCTCATATTGCTCACCTCCATCTCTGGAGGAAGATTTGAAGGCAGAATATCGCAGAAATTTTATACGAATTGCGCAGTCAGATTTTTCGTCAGAGCGTTCTAAAGCGACGCAGGCTAACTCGCGTTAGTCAAGGAGTTTTAGGGCGCTATGACGGAAAATATGCAAGCAAGGCGTGTGAAATTTTTGCGATGTTCTGCCTTCAGGCCTACCGTTTTTATGCAGTACGCCTTGATGTCTATTGCAACATATTTGTCGGGTTTTGTCAAATGCTTGTTTGGGCGTGCTATGACTACATAGCATTTTTATTAGATGAATTGACAAAAAGCTTCTGAGAGAGTATAATTATAGTAGTGGGTACGATACAAAAAGATTGACAAATCGGAATTTATAAAGGAGAATATTGATGAAACTATTTTTATGTTCGCATTTTTCAAGTGTAGGAAGTCTGATAAAGGAAGAAATTGAAAATAAGAAAGTCGCATTTATTCCAACAGCTTCGCTGCGTGAAGGCTACACCGGTTATGTCGGCTCGGCTCGAAAATTATTCAAAAAGTTGGGAGCAATCGTAACTGAAATTGATATTTCAACGGAGGCTTATTCAACGATACAGTCTGTTTTTGAAGATGCAGATGTGATATATTTTACCGGCGGAAATTCTTTTTTTCTTATGGACCGGCTCCGTAAAACGGGAACTGATGGGCTGCTGAAAAAGGAATTGGCAAATGGAAAATTGATGATCGGCGAGTCGGCAGGCGCAATTATATGCGCTCCAAGCATCCAATATATCGAGCAAATGGATGAAAAGCCGGAGGACTACTCACAAGAAGATGATGCAGGGCTTGATTTGATTGATTTCTATGTTCTTCCGCATTATCTTACAGCACCATTTAAGAAAGTTACCGAGAAAATAATGACTGAGTTTTCGGATTTGAATCTATGCCCAATTAACAACCGTCAGGGAATTGTAATTGACGGTGAAGGTTCAAAGGTTATTTGCAAAGACTAATTTGAAAATTCAAGTTTGGAGAATTGAGAAAATCGGAATTTTTATGTGTAAAGGAGAAACGATTGAAACTACTTGTGATAGATATACAAAAAGGAATAACAGATAGCAGACTTTTTAATTTTGATGAATTTATTGATAATACTTCAAGAATTATTCAAGCAGCTAGAGATAATCAAATAGAGGTTATCTATTTTCAGCATGATGATGGACCAGGAACGGGATTTTCAATCGGCGATGAAGAATTCGAGATTGCAGAACAGGTGCATCCAAGGGAAGGTGAAAAGATATTTACAAAAAATATCAATAGTTGTTTCGGAAATAAAGATTTTACAGATTATGTTAAAGATGAAAATACATTAATGATAGTTGGGTTACAGACAAATTTCTGTATAGATGCAACTGTGAAATCTGCTTTTGAAAGAGGATATAAAGTAATTGTTCCACAAGGGGCAAATTCAACGTTTGATAACGACTATATGTCTGGAGAAGAAACCTATAAATATTACAATGATATGATGTGGCCAAAGAGATTTGCTACATGTGTATCTGTTGATGAGGCAATTAAGTTGATGCAAAGTTAAATTAGGATTTGAGGAGGAAATATGGCATCAAGCAAGGAATACTTAGAGTTTATTTTAGGGCAGCTATCTGAGTTAGAAGAAATTACTTATCGAGCTATGATGGGAGAATTTATTATTTATTATCGTGGCAAGATTGTAGGCGGTATCTATGATGATAGATTACTTGTTAAACCAGTAAAATCAGCAATTAGTTATATGCCGACAGCTCCGTATGAATTACCCTATGAGGGAGCAAAAGAGATGTTGTTGGTAGATGAAGTTGATAATAAGGAATTTTTGACAGGCTTGTTTCATGCAATGTATGATGAACTGCCAACTCCAAAACCGAAAAAGAAGAAATAAACAACTTACAGTTTATGCCATTGTCATTTTGTAAAAGGAAAAATTTAACTCCTATTTTACATATACAACAAAATACCTTAACAAAAGACCATTAAAATCCTATCGTTACTTGAATTCAATGGGTTAACGGAGGAAACGATATGAGAGTAAAACGGAGAAAAACAATGGCGCTTTTAGCAGCTGTTTCGATCGTATGCGCTCAAAGTACAGTAAGTGATGTCTTTGCAGCGGGAGCAGAGGAGGTGGCAGCACAGGAAAACAATGCAGTTTCAATCGAATACCTTACTTTACAACCAGGTGAAAGAGACGATTCGGTAAACCTGAACTGGTATGCCCCGGAAGGTACTCAAAATGCGATTGTCCGTATGGGGGATAAGACAGTAGAAGCATCTGTAAGAGCTCTTCATACTCCTACAAAAGTAGTTGAAGGAAAATATACAGATACCGGGAAAATAGTATGTCAGGCTACTGTATCAGGACTTTCAAAAGGCACAGAATATAGTTATCAGATTTCATATGATAATGGAAATACTTGGTCAAAGAAGTATT
>ERZ837910.360-NODE-360-length-70861-cov-4.664788_pt1 | contig 70861 bp, 59 predicted proteins | sample MGYA00519940_ERZ837910 | MGnify/ENA primary metagenome ERZ837910 (study PRJEB31850, sample SAMEA3708825) | human gut metagenome | biome: human gut; feature: human-associated habitat; material: faeces | place: China | collected 2014 ... | reverse complement strand
TGTTAAGCACGCCGCCAGCGTTCATCCTGAGCCAGGATCAAACTCTCATGTTAAAGTTTGCATCGCTCAGAAATTAGCTTGGCTAATTATCCTGTTCGATTACTGTTGTTTCGTTCGAAACGAATTGAATCGGGTTTTGGTTTCATTCTTATCGAATGTCCTTGTCCGAAAAATTATTTTTATAATTTTTCAAGGTTGTTTCACTGTTCAATTATCAAGGTTCTTGCAATCTGTTTTCGTCTCGAAAGCCTTATCTTTCCGCGTAAAACCGATTGTTTTCTCTGCTTCCGCTTTGTTGTTTCTTTACCGCGTCAGCAAATATTATCTTATCAGATAACTTACTGTTTGTCAACACTTTTTTTAACTTTTTTTATTTTGCTTTTCAAAGTCTCTGTCGCGTCAACGAGTTATATCTTATCAAACGGTTCGACGTTTGTCAACACCTTTTTTCAATTTTTTTCATTTTTTACAAAAAACTGATTTTATCGGATTTTCCTGAGAATAAAACAAAGGAATTTCCCACTGCACATTTATGCAGTAGGAAATTCCTTTGCCATACCTTCCTATTTTTCAAATCTCCACGAAGAAATATGATAATCCTTTCCCCGAAACACAAAATAAACATCATGCTCTCCCGTTACGCTCTGCGCAAGATTAGCTCTTATTTCTTCATACACATCTCCACCACCAGTAGGCTTCACGTCCACTTCCGCTACTTTCTTACCATTCTTTGCCACTTCAGGTCCATCCAGCCAAACCTCTATTTTTCCACTTTCCTTTTCCGAGGCAGCCTGAATACGAATACAATTTGCACCTTCCTCTGAAAAATCGACACTTGAAACGCCAAGCCAGTCTCCGGTATGAATCGAATCTACCACCATTTTATTCTGAGATTCAGATTCCTTTGTTCGCAGTCCTCCATTCCATGCCATCGTCGATGCATCACATTCTATATACGGATTCAACTGCACAACCGCAGATAGTCCTCCATATGTTGCTTTCGCCTCAATTGTCAGTTTTCCATTTGAATCTTCCCCTACATTAAGTTTATCCATATGCAATGTCCGGTACCCCTGCTTTGTTCCATATGCCGTTTCTTCCAGCATAGTTGTATGATATATAATATACCACTGCCCTTTAAACTGGATTAATTTATGATGATTATTATAATAGTTTCCAAACACCGATCCCGGATTAGCAAATAACTGTTTTTGATATTCAAATCCACTCATTGGCTTATCACTTGTCATAAAAGCAATACAGCAGCTTCCCGTTGTTTCATCACCGCTTGGAACCTTCCAGTTTGTACAATAAGAATATACATACGTTCCATTTATTTTATTAATTTCACTATCCTCAAACAAATAATACGGGTCTAATTCTTCCGGGTCTGATACCAGACTGCACATATCTTCACCCAGTTTCACTACGCGCGCCGACTTTGGATGCTCACTATCCGTACCCGTTCCGCCGCCAAAATATAAATAACCAGTTCCGTCATCATCAACAAGAACCGCAGGATCAAACAACCACGGCACTTCACTTGAGGAACAATTTGGGGTATCACGAGAAATCAGCCTTTTTCCACTTGGATCTTCCCATGGTCCTAATGGGGATTTTGAACGCAATACGCCAATTCCGTCTCCACCATTTGCAAAATAGAGATAAAACATAGTTCCATTTTTTTCTTCCCGTTTACAAATCGTTGGCGCCCAGGAATGTTTTGCCCATGTAGCCACTTCATTTACCTTAATAGTTCCATGATCTGTCCAGTTTACCAAATCCGCAGATGATATACAGCGCAGTTCACATGTATTGTATGAATTAGAAATTACATTACCTTTTGAATCCGTTTCCATTTTATCTGCTGTACCAAAAACATACAATCTTCCATCATATTCAACCGCCGTCGGGTCAGCCATAAAATTCTGTGTAATCAATGGGTTATTTCCAATCATACCTTTCTGTTCACTAAAACTTTTGGTCAATTGCAAATTATCCGTGTTTGCATCCTGTTCTTCAGATGGTGTGTAAGGGTCATAGCTTTTTTTCTCACCGGCAGAAACTGTATACTTGACATAAATCTTACTAATTTCCAAATCATCAATATTTACACCATAGGATGGTCCTTTAAAAAACAATTGTCCGGCTGCCGTCGTCGCCTCCAAATCATACAACAGCTCAATTTCACCACCAGTAAATCCAACCTCGTCATTGGTGTTAAATATATTGGAGTTCGTCGTCTGGCTATCATCAACAAGCCAGCTTCTGAATCCTTTTGTGCCATGATAAGTTCCTTTAAGCATTACGCTAAGAACTTCTCCTTTATTTATATTTTCCTTCAATGGAAACTGAAAATTCTCAGCATCCTGTATATGAAGTGTTTTCGTCTCTGAATCATAAGAACCAGCCTCACTGGCATTATTCATCCGGCATGTTGAAAGGTCTATCTCTTCATATCCTTCCGGCACATCCGACGCCGGAGTCTGGCTCGGCTGTGCCGTATCACTCGGTTCTGTCTTGGATGTATTATCCTGTGTCGCCGCAGGCGTCACTGTTGGTGTACTTTCTGTCTTCCTCGGATTTTTTGTGGTTTGCGGCACTTTCGTATTTGTAACATTTGTTTTTTTCGCTCCCTGCGCTCTAGCAACTTTCACTTTACATTTCAAGTGGTAATTCTTCTTTTTTGTCTTTACCTTAGCTACAACAACTGCCGTTCCTATTTTCTTTCCCGCAACAGTAACTTTGTTCTTTTTCTTTTTCGTTAATGTAATTATCTTTTTGGTTGTTTTCCACGTTGTCTTTAAAATCCCTTTACCCTTTATACGAATCGTTTTTTTCTGTCCTTTCTTCAGTGAAAGCACTTTTGTCTGCATTTTCGGTGCCGCTTTAGCACTTACCTCGTTCTCCATTCCGAGCGTGGTAAGCATTAATGCCGCTGCCATTCCACATGCAATTACTGATTTTGTTTTTCTTCGCATAAAAAAACCTCCTTTTTGAAATTGTTATTTATGATTTAATCATAACATATAAAAAAGAGAGGTTTCCATTCTACTTTTTTTGCTTCTATTGTAATTTTTGTGCATTCTTAATTTTTTCTTTTACGACGAAAATCTGAAGGCGAAATACTCATTTTCTTCTGAAAGACTTTAACAAAATAACTTTCACTGGAAAAGCCGCATTCTTTCGCAATTTCCTTTATCGTTTCATTACTGCTTGTCAAAAGTTCCATTGCATAATTCAGACGAACTTTGAGAAGATATTTAACCGGTGTCATACCACACTCCTGTTTGAATACTCTCGTCAGATAATTCTGGGACACGTGTAACTCTTCCGCTACTTCCAAAATACCATCAATTCTTTCAAATCGTCCTTCAATTATTTTCATTGCCTCTAATACCATAGGTGAAAACTTGTATCGTTCTGTCAATATCTCATGTGACAACTTGCACAAAAAATCATATGCTCCGGCAAACATCAAATACCGGCTGTCTAACAGAGACAATCTCCGTTTTATAATCAAATCTACCATGCTCGTAATCGCCATGCTGTTCGGCGGCATGTAAAATACTATTCCTGCTTTTTCAAGTATTTGATTGCAATATTTCTTAGTCTGTTTCGTAACAATAAACATAATCCAGCAGTACCGCCATTTTTCTTTTGTTCCAGGCTCCGGATACCGTTTTGTCTTCGACGGTTCAAAGATAAGAGCAGCGTGATTTTTCCCACATACATGTTTAATTCCCTTTTCATCTTCTACAATCCCACTTCCTTGTATTGTATACAAAAATGTGTATGTATAAATAGGTCGTTCATTGTGCTTAGTAACTTTATCCGGATACCACTCTGTCTCTACCCCAAGCGCAGTAAGCCTGAGTGGTCCCTCCAAAGTTTCTTCCTCACTCAAATATTCAAAACCAAAATGAAAATCATGATCAAACATTTACATTCCTCCTCAAAACATCTGAAAAAAAAACAGCCGACACATCTATATATATGCCAACTGTAAAAAACGGAGAAGGAGGGATTTGAACCCTCGCGCCGCTATTAACGACCTACTCCCTTTCCAGGGGAGCCCCTTCAGCCACTTGGGTACTTCTCCAAGCAGTTGTATTCGTATGTCTTCTTAATATGTGTAGTTTTCTCTACAGCGGAGAAGGTGGGATTCGAACCCACGGTGGGACTAACCACACCGGTTTTCAAGACCGGCACCATAAACCACTCGGACACCTCTCCGTACGCCCGTTTTTCAACGTGCTTGACTATAATATCAAATGCTTCTTTATCTGTCAACACTTTTTTTGTCATTTATAGTCTTTTATAGTCATTTATAGTGTAAAAAGTATAAATTTTTATTTCATGCTTGCATGAAGGGAAAAATTTGTATTTTTTACACCCCTTCTCACGAGCCTATAAGCTCTCAAATGGAGAGCGATATGCCAGTGAGATGACGAATTGGGGGAGCACTTATGTGCGGAGCAATTCGTATAAATGACTTTTCGTTTACACTTCATCAAACTGTGCCCTATATAAGCTGTAATATACACCTTTCTTTTCTAAAAGTTGCTTATGTGTCCCCTCTTCTATTATATTTCTGTTTCCAATAACAAATATTCTATCCGCTTTTTTAATTGTAGACAATCTATGTGCTATAACAAAAGATGTTCTTCCTTTTAATATTTCTTCTATACCTTTTTGTACAAGCAATTCTGTTTTTGTATCAATGCTAGAAGTTGCTTCATCTAATATTAAAATTTTAGGTTTTGATATCATTGTCCTTGCAAGGGCTATTAATTGTTTTTGTCCTACAGATAGACCGCCTCCTCTTTCACTTAATAATGTATCGTATCCATTTTTTAATTTCATAATAAAATTGTGCGCGTTTACTGCTTTTGCAGCCTCTACAACTTCCTGATCAGTTGCATCTAATTTGCCATATTTTATATTTTCGCTAATTGTACCTGAAAAAATAAAATTTTCCTGTGTCATAATACCCATTTGTTGTCTAAGACTTTCAATGGTAACTTTCTTTATATCATAACCATCAATAAGAACTCTTCCACTATTTGTGTCATAAAATCTGCTTATGAGATTTATAATTGTAGATTTTCCTGCCCCGGTTGCTCCAACTAAGGCAATAGTTTCACCTGCTTTTATTTCAAAATTAACATTTTCTAACACATTTTCACTATCACTGTCGTATGCAAAAGTTGCATTTTCAAATTTTACATTTCCGTCAATTGGAGGTAATTCTTTGGCTCCATTTTCTTCTTGAATTTCAGGTTCAGTGTCTAACACTTCAAAAATTCTTTCTGCACCTGCTATATTTGTGGTAATTTGATTGTAAAAATTGCTTAAATTATTTATCGGTTGCCAAAACATGTTTATGTATGTTCCAAAAGCTATAAAAGTTCCAACTGAAATATTGTCTGCTTTTAAAATAACTATTCCGACAAAGTACAATGAAATGCATCCCAGTCCCCAGGACAAATCTATAATTGAGCCAAAACAATCACTCATTCGTATTGCATTTTTAAATGATGTTTTATGTTCTTTTACTAATTGGTCAAAAGTTTCTTCAGTTTCTTTTTCCCCACAAAATCCATGAATAATTTTCATACCAGACATATCCTCATGTAAAAATGCATTTAGGTTTGAGGACTTTTTTCTGAAAGTCTGCCATCTGGGATGGGCTTTTATTTGTATATACGAAATTGAAATTGCCATAAGTGGTGTTGTAATCAAGGCTGCTACTGCTAATTTAGGATTTTTTGCAAACATAATTACAACTACTGCCACAACAGTTATGAAATCCGGTATTAATGTTGTGACGCAATTAGATAAAACATCCTTTAATGAGTTAATATCTCCTATAATTCTAGATAATATTTTTCCTGTAGGTCTGCTATCGAAAAATTTGAATCCTAACTTCTGAATATGAGTATATAGCTCCTGTCTTATTGTTAGAAGAATACTGTTACACATTTTTGCCATTACATACATTCTTATTTTTATTGCCAAAGTTGCAAGCAAATTCAGTAATAGTGTTATAATCAAGATTTTATATAACCCTTTATAGTTACCAACAGAAATATAGTTATCTATGGCTTCTTCAATAATCAACGGATTAATCAATGATATAGCAACGCAATATCCCATTAGTAATAACACCAGTATAATTATCAATTTATAATTCAACAAATATGAAAATAATCTTTTTAATGTTTGTAATTTATTTTTTTCAACACTTTGTTCATCTTCTTTATATGAATTAAATGCCATTTTACTTTTCCTTTCTATTAATTTATTGTTCCATATTGAGATAAATAAGTTTCGTAATATAAGCCTTTCTTTTTTATTAAAGAATCATGTTTTCCTTTTTCACTTATTTTACCGTTCTCTAAGACTATTATTTCATCTGCATTTTTTACAGCACTAATTCTATGGGTAATTATTATTTTAGTAATATCATTATACTTTTCTAATACTTTCTGTATTTTCTGCTCTGTTTCTGTATCTAACGCCGATGTAGAATCGTCTAAAATAAGTATTGGTTTATCTTTGGCAAAAGCTCTGGCTATACTAATTCTTTGTTTTTGTCCACCAGACAAACCTACGCCTCTTTCCCCAATTACTGTTTCATATTGTTGTTCTAATCTCTCTACAAATTCACTAACCTGTGCATTATTGGCCGCTAACTTTATTTCTTCAGCATCTAATTCATTCTTCTTTCCTAATTTTATATTCTCATTAATTGTATCTGAAAATAGAAAAACATCCTGCATTACCGGAGCAATACTCCCCCTAAGTTGTTTAATGGTAAGGTTGCGTATATCAACTCCATCTAATTTTATACTTCCCTGGGTAACATCATAGAATCTTAAAAGCAAATTAATAATTGTACTTTTACCGGATCCTGTTTCGCCCATAATACCTAATGTTTTACCAGGATTTAAATCAAAGCTGACATTTTCCAAAATATTACTACTTTCATTTTTCTTAAATGAGACATTTTCAAAAGTAACTCTTCCCTTTACTTTTTCAAGCACAACGGGATTATTTATTTCTTTAATTGATGATTTTTCTTTATAAATTTTTTTGATTTTTTTATTTGACGCAATAGCTGACGAAAAACTGTTAGTAAGCCAACCTAACATTTCCATTGGCCAAACTATATTATTTGAATACTCTACCATTGCACTTAACGAGCCAATTGACAAATTTCCGTCAATAACTATTTTTCCACCTACTAACAATGTTAATAGCGGAAGTATTTTTGTAACAACCGAAAAAAATGGATAATATTTCACGAAAACTTTTGATTGTTTCATGTTAAGTTCATAGTATTTATTATTATGAGATAAAAATTTTTTGATTTCATATTTTTCTCTCGCAAAAGCTTTTACCGTTCTTACTCCTGCAAAATTTTCTTCTGCAACTGTATTTAATTCTGCATTTTCTTCACTAATTTCTTCATAAACTGCCCCTAACTTTCTTTCCATAATTACTGCAATACATCCGCAAAAAATCATGGCAAGTGTTGGGATTATTGCCAACTTCACATTGATTCTATACATACAAAATAAAACAATTGTCGTATGTATTACCACCTCGATTAACAACATACTAACATAACTAAGCCCATCCCAGATTTTATCAATGTCATCCTTAACTCTAGACATTAATTCCCCTGTATCAGTTTTGTCAAAAAAATCTTCACTTAAGTTCTGAATACGTACAAAAAGATCCTTACGCATGGAACTTCCAATATCCGAGCCAAGACAATCAAAGGTGTATTCTTTAATGTATTGAAATATACATCTTCCCACGCCAATTAGAAAAATACCTAAAAGCAAATATTTTAACTCTGCAATATTTTTTCCTACAATTACATCGTCTATGATATGTTTTGTAAACTGTGGAGACATTAAATCAAGCGTTACAGCTATAATCATTGAAGTAATTGCTAAAAGATATTTTCCTTTATGTTCAAATATATAATTAGAAATTTTCTTCATTATTCCTCCTCTTTTTTGTTCTATTTTTGAGTACAAAAAAAGAGATATCACATAGGTGATATCTCTTATGCCGGTGACCGGAATCGAACCGGTACTGTGTTGCCACAACAGGATTTTAAGTCCTGCGCGTCTGCCAGTTCCGCCACACCGGCTTCCTTGATTATCTTTCGATAACCTAGTGGGACCTACAGGGCTCGAACCTGTGACCCCCTGCTTGTAAGGCAGATGCTCTCCCAGCTGAGCTAAGATCCCGTTGCTTTCAAACTGCTTTATTAATATATACTTTTGAGCGAAAATTGTCAAGCACTTTTTTTATTTTTTTAATATTTTTTATTTTGGCAATTTTGCATATCTAAATTCCACTCTATTATTCCCTTTGTTATAGAACCAAATCTCATAGACATATCTGTAGCTTTTATGGCATAATAGAATCTCCAGAATAATTTTCCATTACATAAGAAAACATCGAAAATAAAGTTTTTTTAACCTTATCTTCGATGCCTTTTCTCTCCATTCTACAATTTTAATTTTGTACAACCTTTAAATGCATTCTTTTCAATTATTTTCACAGATTTTGGAATATTAATGATTGTTAAATTTTTACAACCATAAAATTGCTTGTCTATAATCTTTTCAGTTCCTTCAGCTAAGACAACCTTTTTTAATTTTTTGCAATTACGAAAACTAATATTATCTCTCTTCTGTGTTGTTTTAAACACTACAGTCTTGAGTTTTTTCATATTAGTAAACGCCTTCATGTCATCATAGCCACCATCGTAAGCATCACCTTTGATTATTAATTTCTCCAAATAGCAATTATCCTTAAACGCGTAACTTGCAATAACTTTTACTGTTTTGGGAACAGTAAATACTTTGTTTCCACTATATTTTCTTGGATAGCAAATTAACTCCGTCTTCTTACTGTTGAATAATGCTCCCTTGTACACTTTAAAAGATTTATTGCCTTTTTCAACTTTTATTGATTTCAAACCTGACAATCCGGCAAAAGCATAATCACCTATATATTTGCATTTTTTAGGAATTTTAATGCTCTTTACTTTAGGACACTTTCTAAAAGCTCCTTTTTCTATTGTTGTTAAACCTTTTGAAAAAACTACTTCTTTCAGATTCTTCAACGTATCAAAACTACCATCGTAAATACTGTCTACCTTATCTAATAAAACGATTTTTTTGATTTTCTTATTATTCTTAAAAGCTCCGTTTATAATAGTTACTTTTTTAGGAACATATACGGTAGTATCTCTTCCCTTATATTCTGTCAGTATGTACTCCTGCCCACTCTTTTTAATAACAAAATCTGATGCTGCTTGTACTTTTGTATTACTACTTACACAAAACATAATTGCAGCAATTAAAAATAAATACTTTAATGTTCTTTTTTTTCATAAACACTTCCTCCGCATATAATATTTTATTGGGGATTTGGGAAATTCTTTTCATACTTATTTTAGAAATTTAGAATTTTCTTGAAAATATAATTTAAGTCTTTCAACCCCTTCAACATAGAATATTGTATCATTTTTCATCCTTTATGTAAATTTTATCTTTTTAAACTCTATGTATTATTTCTATTTCACTTTTTGTAATCTGCAACATTCAGATAAAGTTACAATAGTTCCACTTAAAGAAAAAGTATCCCGTTCTCTTGCCATCGCCTGGGATAAGAATAAATTACTTACAGAGGATGAACAGAACTTTCTTGAATATACAAAAAAATGGTTTGACTCCTTATAGGAAACAAACCATTTTTCTACTATAATCTTACATTTAACTGTAATCTTACATTAAGCAGCATCTTACATCAAACTGCAATCTTATATTATAATTTCATAGTAAGCTGAATACGCTTTCTTTGCTTATCAACACTTAATACTTTCACATTTATAACATCTCCAACAGATACCACATCTAATGGATGTTTTATAAACTTATCACTCATTTATGAAATATGAACAAGACCGTCCTGATGAACACCAATATCAACAAAAGCCCCAAAATCAATTACATTTCTTACAGTTCCTTTAAGTTCCATGCCTTCTTTTAAATCATCAAAATCTAAAACATCACTTTTAAGGATTGGCTTAGGCATTTCTTCTCTTGGATCTCTACCCGGCTTTTCCATTTCAGCAATCATGTCTTTTAAGGTTATTTCGTCCGTATCAATTTCTTCTGCCACAGCTTTAATGTCTTTTACATCTTTTGCAATTTTAACATTTCCTGATAGCAAATTCTCTGTTGTGTAACCAAATTTCTTTAAAAGCTTTTTAGCTGCTGTATAACTTTCAGGATGAACACTTGTATAATCCAAAGGTTCTTTTCCATTTCTGATTCTAAGGAAACCTGCACACTGTTCAAAAGCCTTTGGACCTAATTTAGCAACTTTTAATAGTTGCTTTCTTGTTGTAAACTGACCGTTTTCCTCTCTATATGCAACAATATTTTTTGCAAGAGTTTTACTTATTCCTGAAACATATTCAAGAGGAGATGCTGAAGCTGTATTTAAATCAACGCCTACATTGTTAACACAATCTTCCACAACATTTCCAAGTACATTTTCCAGTTTCTTTTGATTCATGTCATGTTGATATTGTCCTACGCCAATTGCCTTTGGTTCAATTTTTACAAGTTCTGCTAATGGATCCTGTAATCTTCTTGCCATTGAAGTTGCACTTCTTTGTCCCACATCAAAATTAGGAAATTCTTCTGTTGCTAGTTTGCTTGCAGAATAAACAGAAGCTCCTGCTTCATTTACTATTACATACTCTAATTTTGTAGGGCATCTCTTAATTATTTCACATACAACTGCTTCTGATTCTCTTGAAGCTGTACCATTTCCCAATGATATAAGGCTAACATTGTATTTCTTAACAATATCTAAAACAATCTTAATTGACTCTTCAACCTTATTTTGTGGTGCTGTTGGAAAAATTACTTTGGTGTATAATACTTTGCCTGTCTCATCTACAATTGCCAGCTTACAGCCTGTTCTAAAAGCAGGATCCCAGCCTAATACTGTTTTTCCTGCAATTGGTGGTTGCATAAGAAGCTGTTTTAAGTTCTGGCCAAATACTGAAATTGCTCCGTCCTCTGCCTTTTCTGTTAAAGAGTTTCTTATTTCTCTTTCAATGGCTGGCTTTATTAATCTTGTAAAACCATCTTCAATTGCTTCTTTTAAAACGTCTGAAAAAGGATTTTGGCCTACAATTATGGATTTTTCCAAAACTCTAATAATATTTTCATCAGGCATTTCTATTTTTACATTAAGTACCTTTTCTTTTTCACCACGATTAATTGCTAATATTCTATGACCTGGAATTTTATCAATAGCTTCACTATAGGCATAGTAATTTTCATAAGGTGTCTGTTCCTCTTCATTCTTTGCCTTAGATGTTATATTTCCATGCTTAATTACCGTATGTCTTATGGCATTTCTATATTCTGCGTCATCTGACACAGCTTCTGCAATAATGTCTTTTGCACCATTTATGGCATCTACTACTGTTTCCACACCTAATTCTTCATTAATATAATTCTTCGCTTCTTCCTCCGGTGTCTTCTCACTCTTTTGAAGAAGAAAAATATTTGCAAGTGGCTCTAAACCTTTTGCCTTAGCTTCTGTTGCTCTTGTTTTTCGTTTTGGTCTGTATGGTCTGTAAATATCGTCCACTGCAACAATAGTCTTAGCCTCTTTTATCTGCTTCATTAATTCATCAGTCATTTTGCCCTGTTCTTCAATAGAAGCAATAACTGTCTCTTTTTTCTCTTCTAAATTACGTAAATATTTTAGTCTTTCATCTAAGTCTCTTAACTGTTCGTCATTTAACTCTCCCGTTACGGGTTTTCTGTATCTGGCAATAAAAGGAATTGTATTTCCCTCATCTATTAACTTTACTGCTGCTTCTACCTGCCAAACTTTTACCTGTAATTCTTCTGCAATAATTTCATTAATGTTCATTTTTCCTACCTTCTTTAATTACTCTCTAATATTCTTATATAAATAACTCTAATATTTTTATATTTAATAAGTCTTTATTTTTATCCTCAATAACTCTTTATTTTTCATTTTCACAATGTTATACTTTTTTAGGACCATAACTATTCTATCAAATTTTTATAAATTTGTGTGCATTTTGTAATAGTTTTTTAATATAATGTGTCTATTATACTACTTGTGGTTACGAGTTTCATTTCTCGTAAAATCATTAGTTCAAAATAAATAAACAATTAGATGAAGGTGACTTATGAGCAAAATAACCAATGAGCTTCGTAAGTACAAACACGCATGGCCCTTACTATATGTTTTCATATATATGCCATGGTTCATTCTTTTAGAAAAATATATACCGGCAGATTTTCCGGGACTTCATATTATGCATTGTCCTTTGGATGATATTATTCCATTTTGCGAATGGTTTGTAATTCCATATTTATTGTGGTTTTTATATATACCTGCTATATTTGTTTTTCTTTTTTATCATTCAAAAAATGAATTTTATCGTATTTGTGCCTATGAGTTTACAGGAATGACTATTGCTTTACTGATATGTACATTCTATCCTAACGGTTTAGAACTTCGACTTTCTAATATCGGTAGGGAAAACATACTTATTGACTTAGTCCATTTCCTATACAATAACGATACACCAACAAATGTTTTTCCTAGTCTTCACGTATACGTGACTATTAGCGCACACATTTGTTTAGTAAAAAGTCCACACATGCAGGGCTTAAATTCAAGAAAACATATTAAAGTAATATCGCTTATATTAGCTATTTTGATATGTATGTCAACATTGTTTTTAAAACAACATTCTGTTTTAGATGTTTTAGCAGGAACCGCCTTAGCTTTTATAATGTACTTTATAGTATTTAAATGGTGGTTTAGAAATACAGAATTTCCTGCTCCCAAAATTAAAGATCCTAAACAACATCAGGTTCTTTATTTCTTAAATAAAAGAAAATAATTACAATTCTTAGATTATAATACTTATAATTGTTTTATTTTTATAAAAAAATAATTTAGTTTCTAATATAAAAAGCTAAATCTCATTAATGTTTGTTTTACATTCTTTTTCATTAATGAGACTTAGCTTTTTTCATTTTAGTTAAATCCAAATATTTTTTGAGCTAATGCATAGCCTATTACAGAACATTTTCTTCCAACTTTACCAGGTAGATTCATTGTTCTACCAAGAATTGACTTTCTAACCTTTTGATATAACACAGGATTACTTTCTAAAACATCCTGCCATAATTTTTCTTTGTCTTTTAATCTTTGTTCTGAACCTTCCAATATAGAAAGAATTGATGAGACACACATCATCATATCAAAGTAATGAACCATGGCATTATCTGTGTGTTTATTTTCTATAACAGTATTGTTGTATACATCTAACATTATACGTGTGACTCTATACTGTTGATCCAATCTCTTAATCATAATTGATTCATTTACCGACTGATCATCTCTTCCTATAAAGTATTTGTATAAACATACATCTAAGTAATAAATGTTCTTTACATATGGTAATGGCTGGAACACATAAATATTATCCACATAAAATGTGTGTTTTGGAAGTTGCATCTTACATTCTCTTAATACTTTTGTTCTATATATAACCGAGTGCATTAATAAATACTGTGATGTGCCAAAATGTAACTCATCCCAACCAAACATTCTTCCTACAGGCATTGCGCTTTTGTATTTCATAATTTTCTTATGCTTTGCTCCCTGCTTATCATACATAAAGTTAGAAATAAGCATGTCAAGTCCTGCATCTTTTGAAACCATGTCCTCTAATAAATCAAGGACTTTCTGTAAAGCATTTTTTCCAAGACAGTCATCACTATCAAGAACTTTAAAGTAAAGACCTGTAGCATTTTTGATACCTGTATTTACAGCTTCACCATGACCACCATTCTCCTGATGAACAACTTTTACAATATCAGGAAATTTCTTCTGATATTTGTTTGCAATCTCTAATGTATTATCAGATGAACCATCATCAACCACTACAACTTCCACTCTGTCACCGCCGCTAATTGCACTTCTTATACTCTTGTCCATATATTCACTTGAATTGTAGCATGGAATAGCTACTGTTAATAATTTCATTTTATACCTCCTTAGGTTTGACTAATTTGTTTATTATAACACCAATAACCAATGATGCCAAAGCAAAAACAATCATCACTGTAAATAAGCCATAAATAAGTTCGCTATTAGATATTGTTTCTGTTGTTTCACTTCCTGTGGCCGCTGCCTCAGACATTGCCGAAACTAACACTGATGTAATATTTGCTCCCATATGAAATAATATTGGAGCAACAATTGACTTATATTTTTCATATAACCAAACAGCAAGCAAGCCTATAATAATAGTATATGGTGCCTGTATCCAGTTTCCATGAAATACCCCAAATAATACTGCCGATAAAATTGCAGCTATTGTAACATTAGATAAGACTTTTAATCTTTTATAAATCAGCCCTCTAAAAATCATTTCCTCTACAATAGGTGCAATGAAGCCTGCTGTAACAAGCTGAGATATAAATGAGCTTGAATTAATGGCAGTCTGTGTACTTGAATAACTGTCAATCATAAACTGTGGCATAAACATTTGTAATATTGACACAAGCATACTTGCCCACCACATACAAAAAGCTCCAAACGGCAGTATCAATAAATATTTCCATTTTTTTACTGATTCATATCTTTTAAAATCACCTGTTCTCTTATCTGCGTCTATATCAAGTTTCATCATCAGTCCCATAATCGGAATTGTTCCAAGTGCAGAAATACCTGTAAGTAACATAGCATAGCTATTTGTAATTTCTGTTAAATATTGTTGAAGTTTTGATAATGACATGCCATGGAAAATACCATACGCTGTAATTCCACCCTGAATAATAACTATTACCGCTATTTGTATACATAAATAAATTAACATTGGAGTCACTATACCCCAAAGTTTTCTTCCTAAAGTTCTTTCTTTCAAAGCATACTCCTTTAAACTAAATCCAACAATTCAATAGGCGTATTTGCTATTGCCTTTGCGCCTTTTTCTTTCATTTCTTCTACAACTCCATATCCATATGAAACACCTATTGAATCTATTCCAACTGAATTTGCACCTTCAATGTCAATAATAGTATCTCCAATCATAACCGTTTCATGTTTATCTACAGAATTAATTTCATTAAGTAAAGCTAGCAAAACATCGTTCTTATTATGTATAGGACCATTTAAATCTGCTCCCATTACATAATCAAAATATTGCTCAATATGTAAATATTTAATAACTTCCTTCGCCATGCCTAACGGTTTTGATGTTGCCAAAGCAATGATTTTACCTTTTTCTTTCAAAGATATAAGTAACTGCTCCACCTTTTCATACAGGCTTGTTTCATATATTCCTATAGGTGTATATCTTTCTCTATAAAATTCAACACCCTGCTTTGCCTGTTCTTCTGAACAACCATAAGTTTTTATTAATTCATCTTTAAGAGGCGGTCCCACAAAATGTTTTAATTTTTCCAAATCCTCTTCTATAATATTTAGTTTCTTCAAAGCATACTGAACACACTTTGTTATTCCAACACCGGAATCGCTAATGGTTCCATCTAAATCAAAAATTATAACCTTGTACTCTTTCATAGATTTCCTCTTTCACGCAATTTTCAAACTATTATAACACAAACCCACTTGTTTTACATCCGTTTTTGCTTTATAATTTAATAGTGTTTTGGTTTCGGAAAATGAAAACGATTTTGATTGTATTCATTATATTTAAACCAATGATAAGACAGAATTGACTATCGCTTACATCCAGTGATTTTTCTGAATTATCTAATATTAAATTTTTGAGAGGTACATAAAAATGAGTCAAGAAAAAGTAGACAAGTACAAACAGGAAAAGTACAACAGAAAACATGCCACAAAGAAAAGAAACGTGAAGAAAATCGCAGCTTATGTTGTAACTACATTAGTGGCAATTATTTTTATAGGATACATGGGTTATTCAATTGCAGTTACAACAGGTCTTTATACACCTGCAACAACTACATCACACACTGAATTATCTAAGAGCCAGCTTGAAAGCATTAGAAACGCTCTTGTTCAGAACGGTGATTCAAATGTAAAGGGAACAACTAACAACAGTGCTACACAGACTACTACTGTAGCAACTACAGAACAGACTACTACTAAATAAACAGCTAGTAGATAACTATTAAACAGTTTATAAAGACCGGATAGTTAATAAGCTATCCGGTCTTTAAGTTCTTCTATGAAAGAAGCTTCTAATTCTTTTCTTGATGAAATAAAAGTTGAAATATGCGACCTGATTACAATAATTGTTTAACATATTACAAATCTCAGGAAGATAGCAGCGAATTATTTATTTTCCGGGATAAAAAAGTCAAGAAATTATATATATTAGAAAGTCGTCTATAAACACAACAACAAAGGCACCACTTAGCTAAAACAACTAAGTGATGCCTTTTTTAAGAAACACCGTTTCTTAGAAATAAATCCTGTTGGATAATAAGGTTATAAATATAACCATAAAAAATATTAAAAATATAAAATTTATGAAAAAGTAATGTATAAACATTACATTTTCTCTGGTGCTGAGAAACCAAGTAAATCAATACCTGTCTCTAATACTTTCTTTGCCATATTAATTAATGCAATATAACCTTCTTTCTTCTTTTCATCTGCTTCAGAAAGAATCTTTGTTCCATGATAAAATCTGTTAAATGCATTTGATAAATCATAAATATATGAACAAATCTTGTGTGGGGCTAATTCCTTAGCTGCATTTTCAATTACTTCATTTGCCTTGGCAATTTCAAGCATTAACTGTAACTGTTCATCATTATCTGTATCAATAATAGAAAGATTATCTACTGTCTTTCCTTCTTCTTTGTATTTTTCGATAATTGATTTAATACGAACAATTGTATATAAAATATATGGACCTGTGTTTCCTTCAAAAGAAGCAAATCTATCAATATCAAAAACATAATCTTTTGATGCCTGATTTGACAAATCACCATATTTTAAAGCTGCCAAACCTACAATTTTTGCAGTTTCTCTGGCTTCTTCTTCGCTTACTGAACGGTTTTCCATAATCTTATTATAAACAGCTTCGTTAATCTGTGAAATAAGATTTTCAAGGCGCATTACGCCACCTTCACGAGTCTTAAAAGGCTTACCGTCTGAGCCATTCATTGTACCAAAACCAATAAATTTCAATTCTGTTTCAGGTTTAACAATGCCTGCCTTCTTAGCAACTCTAAAGAACTGTGTATAGTGCAAATCCTGTCTCTTGTCTGCTAAATAAACATACTTATTTGGCTGGAAGTCCTGTTCTCTTTGAACTAAAGTTGCGATATCTGATGTTGCATATAAAGCTGCTCCATCTGACTTTCTAACTATACATGGAGGAAGTTCTTTGCTGTCTCCTTCTTCTGCAATGTCAACAACTAAAGCTCCCTGACTTTCATATGCTAATCCCTTATCAATTAAATCCTGAATTAATCCAGGTATGTAAGGCTGAGCATCGCTTTCACCTTTCCATAAATCAAATTCAACATTTAAGTTATCATAGTTCTTCTTTAAATCAATTTTTGAAACATTCATAATATGTTTCCAAAGTGCTGTGTATGGAGCATATCCACTTTGAAGTTTTAATGTTGCTTCATGGGCTTTTTCCTTAAAAGCAGCATCTTCTTTTGATTTCTTACTTGCACATGGATAAATTTCTTCTAATTCAGAAATTGTAAATGGTGCTTCACTTGGATATTCTCCTGTAAAGCTTTCATCAAAATATGGTAAGTCCGGCTTACGTTCCTGTAACTCAGTAATAATAAGTCCCATCTGAAGTCCCCAGTCCCCTAAGTGAACATCTCCAATAACTTTATTTCCCATGTACTTTGAAATTCTTTTTACACTTTCACCAATAACTGCTGAACGTAAATGACCAATGTGAAGTGGTTTTGCAACATTTGCTCCACCGTAATCAACTACAACTGTTTCAATATTGTCATTTTCTATTCCAAGCTTATCTGCCAAATTCATTTCATTTAAATATTTTGCTAAAAAGTCGCTATTCAAATTAATATTAATAAATCCGGGATTTACAGCTTCCACTGATTTGAACATGCCATTATTTCCAATTGCTTCAACAACATCATTTGCAATCATAATAGGCGCTTTATGGTATAATTTTGCACCGGCCATGGCACCATTGCACTGATATTCGCAAAGATCAGGTCTGTTAGAAACACTAACTTTTCCTAATTTTTTATCATAATCACATTTTTCAAATGCTTTTTCAAATTCCTCTGTTATTAGTTCCAGTAACTTTTTCATTATGCTCTCCATTCTTTATGTATTTAATTATATTTTATAATTCAACACCATTTAATTTTAATAACTCTTTTGCAGTGTCTACTGAATCCACACCTGTTTTGTTTTTAATAGGGGCAAATTCTTTTTCTCTTACCACTTCATAGGCAAGACAGTTATCCATCATGTGAATCATATCTAAAACAAGAGTTTCAAACTTGTAACCATTTTCTGTTTCAGGTTTAACTAATTCACCGTTCTCATTTATGTATGGAATTTTCTTCTTTACAATATGAACTGATAAATTGTTTTCAAGATTCGTTTCTAAATCTTCTATATTAAATAAATAGTTTAATATTACACCATACTTATATGCCAACTCACCATTATCCAATGTTTCATAGCGCATATCTTCTGTAAGTTCATAATATTCAACTATTGATGGTTTTCCATCTTCTAAACAAAGCACGCCTACTTTTTCCTCAGGGTTTGCCTTTGATACAACCTTAGCTGCTGAGCGGTAGCCGCCGTCAATCATAGCACCTACAAAACAAGGATCAGCCATTCTCTGACAAACATTATCAACAGCAAAAATATTAATATATTCTACACCTATTTCTTTTGCCTTTTTACATAAACCTGATTTAACAAAAGAAATAAACCAACCACCATTGCCATTGGGTGAAGTTGATACTCTGTCTTTTCCTTCAAGATAAATCTTCCCATCAAAAGACGCTGCCGGTGCCATTTCCTGAATAAAGAAATCAACAAAATCAGGATTATACCCAAAATAATTCATCTCTTTAAAGAAATTAATTGTATCATCATTGTTCTTTTCACTTGTCATAACATATAAAGGAACCCAAGCACCTGTTTCATTTACAACATCCATTAAATTTCTAATAAGCATTTCAAAAATATAAACATCTTTTGTTTCACCAATGTTGTACATGCCCTTTGGCTTATCTGAACCAAGTCTTGTTCCCATACCACCTGCTAAAAGAAGTGCTGCAACTTTTCCTTTTTTAATTGCATCTGCACCTACAGCAGTAAACTTTTCTCTGTTTTCCTCTATGTCCTTAATGGAAACAGCATCATCTAATGGTGTGATAACACCTTTATCTCCACAATGATCTTTATTTTTAATTAAATCAATTAAACTAAAATCAAGCTTACTAATCTGATCTAATAAATTTGCTTTTTGAGTATCGCTTAGTTCATTATAATACTTTAATAACTGCTCCTGATTATTTTCCTCTAATAACTTTTTAATATCATCGTAACTCATATTTCCTCGCTTTCCTTTCAATTCCATCATTAAAATTTCCATAACATAACTGCCATGAAATTAATTTTGTGATTATCAATTATAACGACTCTCTTACATATTATTAAGGATAAAATATTTTTGTATATTATGCAAGTTTTTTAATGTCGCATAGAAGGTCAATACAGTTTTGATATCTGTCTTTTGGGTTAATTTTTGTACATTTCTTTATTATCTTTCTTAACTTACCATTAACTCTAAAAGATTTTATTTTGTTATTATATTTTTTCTTTGTGCGCAAAAAATATAACGTTGTTCCTATACCGTATATATCTGTTCGAATGTCTGTATTATACAAACTAATACCTTTACAGTCTCCATATTGTTCAGGTGCGGCAAATCCCACACTTCCTAAAGCTACATAATCAACAGCATCAACACTATATCGTTTAGAAATTCCAAAATCTATTAACTTGATTCTGCCATCTTTTTTCATAATAATATTAGACGGTTTCAAATCTCTGTAAATAATAGGTTTCTCTAAGGAATGCAAATAATATAGCCCACTACACAACTGTTCTGCCACATTGGCAAGTTGTTTTCTGTTCATGCAACCATTGATTTTCACATAGTTATCTAAGTTTATACCTTCTACATACTCCATAATCAGATAGAATCTTCCATCTTCTTTTATTAAATTAAAAATTTTTGGAAGGACCGGATGACTACAATGCTTAAGCGCATTAAGTTCTTTTTCCATTCCTTCCAATAATTTTTCTCTGTTGGCAGGATCTGATGTTATGTACTGTTTCAAGGCAAACATTTTTGAAGTATAAACATCTTTAACCTTATACACACAGGAACTACCTCCGGTTCCTATGTTCTCCAATACATAATATCGTCCTCCAACTACCGTATTTATTATTTTGTCCATATAGCACACCTTTCCGGATGTGCTTCTCTCCAATCTTAAGCCTCTTATAAAGTAGCAATATCTACTAATGTAAGATTTTCTTTTGCATCGCTTTCTAAGCTTGTAAGTAAAGCATCTACTGTATCCAAACTTGTAAAGCAGTTTACACCTGTTTCGATTGATGTACGTCTGATTAAGAATCCATCTCTACTCTTATCACGTCCCTGAGTTGGTGTATCAACAACAATGTCAATCTTATGCTCAAGTAATAAGTCCATTACTGTAGGAGCTTCCTGGTGAATCTTATTAACCTTAATTGCATCTACTCCATTTTTTCTTAAAACATCTGCTGTGCTTCTTGTAGCGTAAATCTCGTATCCCAATTTTTCAAAACGCTTAGCCAATGGAATAATTTCCTGCTTGTCAGCATCTTTTACTGACATAATAATCTTCTTATGTTTTGGAAGAACTACACCTGCACCTAAGAATGCTTTGTATAAAGCTTCGTTAAATGTCTTGGCTATTCCTAAACATTCACCTGTTGATTTCATTTCAGGTCCTAAGCTTGTTTCTGCTCCTCTAATCTTTTCAAATGAGAATACAGGCATCTTAATTGCATAGTAATCAGCCTTTGGCTGTAAGCCAGGTGTATATCCAAGTTCTTTAATCTTGTGTCCAATAATACATTTTGTAGCAAGTTTTACAATTGGTATACCTGTAACCTTACTAATGTATGGAACTGTTCTTGATGAACGTGGATTAACTTCTATTACATAAACCTGTCCGTCACATACAATAAACTGAATGTTAATCATACCTTTTACATGAAGTGACATTGCAAGTTTCTTTGTATAATCTTCAATTGTATCAATAATATCCTGTGATAATGTGTATGCAGGATATACTGAAATACTGTCACCTGAGTGAACTCCGGCTCTTTCAATATGTTCCATTACACCAGGAATTAAAATATCTTCTCCGTCACAGATAGCATCAACTTCTACTTCTGTTCCCTGTAAATATTTATCTACTAAAATAGGATGATCCTGTGCGATTCTGTTGATGATTTCCATGAATTCTTCAACTTCTTCATCACATGTTGCAATCTGCATACCCTGACCACCAAGTACATAAGAAGGTCTTACTAATACAGGATAACCTAATTTGTTTGCAACTTCTTTTGCTTCTTCTGCTGTAAATACAGTACCACCTGTAGGTCTTGGGATTCCACACTGTTCAAGAATTTCATCAAATAATTCTCTATCTTCTGCAGCGTCTACATCTTTTGCATCTGTACCTAAAATTGGAACTCCCATCTTCATAAGAGCTTCTGTTAACTTAATAGCTGTCTGACCACCGAACTGTACAACTGCCCCATCAGGCTTTTCAATGTTTACAATATTTTCAACATCTTCAGGTGTTAATGGTTCAAAGTAAAGTTTATCAGCAATATCAAAGTCTGTTGATACTGTTTCAGGATTGTTATTTACAATAATTGTTTCATAACCCTCTTCTTTAAATGACCATGTACAATGAACTGAACAGAAGTCAAATTCAATACCCTGTCCAATACGGATTGGACCTGAACCCAAAACAAGAACCTTCTTCTGTGGTTTTGTTTCAATTGCTTCATCTTCTCCACCGTATACTGAATAATAGTATGGTGTTTCAGCTTCAAATTCTGCCGCACATGTATCAACCATCTTATATGCTGCAACAATATTGTTATCATAACGCATCTGTTTAATTTCATCTGCGCTCTTTCCTGTAAGTCTGCTGATAACTGTATCAGGGAATTCAATTCTCTTAGCTTCTTTTAATAATTCTGCTGTAAGTGGCTGAGTCTTTAACGCATTTTCCATTTCTACGATAATTGCAAGTTTGTCAATAAACCACTTGTCAATCTTTGTAATGTCATGTATATGGTCGTAACTTACACCACGTCTTAAAGCTTCTGCAATAACCCAGATTCTTCTATCATCTACTTTGTGAAGCATATCTTCTAATTCGTCATCGTTTAATTCTGTAAAATCATAATCCATTAAACATTCAACATGCTGTTCAAGTGATCTGATAGCTTTCATTAATGCACCTTCAAAGTTATTGCAAATACTCATAACTTCACCGGTAGCTTTCATCTGAGTTGTTAATTTTCTACTCGCTGTAATAAATTTATCAAATGGAAGTCTTGGGATCTTAACTACACAGTAATCAAGTGTAGGTTCAAAACTTGCATATGTTTTCTTTGTAATTGCATTCTTGATTTCATCTAATGTATAACCTAACGCAATCTTTGCTGCAACCTTTGCAATTGGATAACCTGTAGCCTTTGAAGCTAATGCTGATGAACGGCTAACACGAGGGTTTACCTCAATTACACAATATTCAAAACTTTCAGGATGAAGTGCATACTGTACGTTACATCCACCTGTAATGTTTAATTCGTTAATAATGTTAAGTGCTGATGTACGAAGCATCTGATGTTCCTTATCACCTAATGTCTGTGATGGAGCAACTACTATACTGTCACCTGTATGAACGCCAACAGGATCAATATTTTCCATATTACATACTGTAATACAGTTGCCGGCTGAGTCTCTCATCACTTCGTATTCAACTTCTTTCCAACCTGCAATACATCTTTCTACTAAAACCTGTCCTACACGGCTAAGTCTTAAACCATTCTCAAGGATTTCCACTAATTCATGCTGGTTGTTAGCGATACCACCGCCACTACCACCAAGTGTATATGCAGGACGAAGTACAACAGGGTAACCAATCTTATTAGCAAATTCAATACCGTCTTCAACTGTTTCAACTACAAGAGATGGGGCACATGGCTCATTAATCTTCTCCATAGTTTCCTTAAATTCCAAACGGTCTTCTGCCTTCTTAATTGTTTCTGAAGTTGTACCAATTAATCTACAGTTATTTTCTTCTAAAAATCCTGTTTCAGCAATTTCCATTGCAAGGTTAAGTCCTGCCTGACCACCAAGAGTTGGAAGAATGCTGTCCGGTTTTTCTTTCTGAATAATCTTCTTTAAAACAGGTACTGTTAATGGTTCAATATAAACTTCATCTGCAATATCCTTATCTGTCATAATTGTAGCAGGGTTTGAGTTTAATAATACTACCTCAATACCTTCTTCTTTAAGAGAACGACATGCCTGTGTTCCGGCATAGTCAAACTCTGCTGCCTGTCCTATTACAATAGGACCTGAACCTATTACTAAAACTTTCTTTATGCTTAAATCTCTAGGCATTCTTCTTCACCTCCATCATTTCAATAAATTCATCAAATAGTCTGTCTGAGTCCTGTGGTCCCGGGCAAGCTTCCGGATGGAACTGAACTGTAAATATGTTTTTGTTTTTGTATCTTAAACCTTCAACTGTCTTGTCATTTACATTTACAAATGCAACTTTTGCAATTTCAGGATTAACTGTATCTCCGTCAACCATATATCCATGGTTCTGTGATGAAATATAAACATGACCTGAATCTAAATCCTTTACAGGATGATTTCCACCTCTATGGCCATATTTCATTTTCTTTGTATCAGCTCCTGTTGCAAGTGCCATAAGCTGATGACCTAAACAAATTGCAAAAATTGGAATGTCTGAATTATATAATTTCTTTATCTGTTCAATTTGATAAACGCATTCTTTTGGATCTCCCGGTCCGTTGGATAACATAATACCGTCAGGATTCATTGCAATAATTTCTTCTGCTGATGTATCACATGGTAAAACTGTTACATTACAGCCTCTCTTATTTAATGATTCTGCAATGTTATTTTTTGCTCCAATATCAAGTAAAGCCACATTGTACTTATCACCTTTAAGCATTTTCTTTTCCTTACATGAAACTTTCTTTACAACTCCTGTTACTTTGTATTCCTTAATCTTAGGTAATACTTCGTCTAAGTTATAATTTTCGTTTGTTGTAATCATACCATTCATGGTACCCTTTTCTCTAAGAATCTTTGTAAGTGCTCTTGTATCAATACCTGAAATTCCCGGTATGTCATTTTCAACTAAGAAATTCTGAATTGTATCATCACTTCTAAAGTTGCTTGGCATTCTGCTTAGTTCATGTACTATGTAAGCATCCGGCCAAGGATGTAATGATTCCATGTCCTCATGACATATACCATAGTTTCCCTGAAGTGGGTAAGTCATACATACTGCCTGTCCTGCGTATGATGGATCAGTCAATACTTCTAAATAACCCCACATGGACGTGTTAAACACGATTTCACTAATAATTTCTTTTTTGCTACCAATTGATTTTCCTTCGAAAACTGTACCGTCTTCTAAGATAAGAAATGCGTTCATAAATGTTTTTCCTTTCGTTTGTTTTAGTATTTTTGCCTAAACTTACAAGATTATATCAAATATCGACATTTCTTTCAATATGTTTGCCAACATTTTTTAATTCTATTAGTCAATCTCTGATTTTTCTCTTAATTTTTTATTATAGCAGAAATGAAAAAATATGCACTCCTTAGAATGCATATTTTTTCAAAAAATTTTATAAATTTACATTTTAACGTGGAATTCCTTCTGCAATCCTTGTTATGCCCACATATATTTGTGATATTTTATACCAGGTTGCAAAATCAATTATGCCTGTTTGTGGCAAGTCAAATATTTTTTGGAAGTTTCTTACAGCTCTTTGGGTGTCTTCACCGTAAATACCATCTACATTTACATTTCCAATGGCTGTATACACTTTTCCGATTGTATTTAACTGCTCCTGTATCTGCTGAACTTTCTGTCCTCTACTACCTATTGTTAAATCATATCCAGGCCATGAAGCAGGTATACCTGATATTTGTTCTGCTGTATTAATATACATTTCACTACCATAATAATTACGGATTATTTCCAATGCTGAATACCCCTGTTCTCCTAAATTGCATGAGCCCCATTGACTTAGCCAGTTAGGACAGGTTACTCTTCTACCATCACAATACTGTGTAAGTATTGGCTGTCTCACATCAGGAAACGATAAATATTGATCAAATATACTATCAACTACAACACTAATTGATTCGAAAATATTTCTGCCATTAATCCATTTTTGATCATAGGCTGTGGAAGATGTAATTGTAAAATCGTAACCTTTGTTTCTGTACCATTCCGTATACACTCTATTTAATGTAAATGACATAATTGCCAAAATATTAGCTTCTAAGGTTGCTCTTGGCCATGTAGCATATATTTCTGACGAAGCCACATTCTTAATGTAATCCTTATAAGTTACATAATAGTCTCTTGCATTACTACTTGGTGTACCATCATGTACAACAATATATTCAGGCACAACCACTCTGCTTAATACGATTTCTCCCGGCTCATTTACATCCTTTATGTCATCTTCAGGAATTTTTGCCGGATACTCATAATAAAGAGTGTGCGGTGGAATAATTATATTTTCAGTTTCTTCGCCTTGAACCTTTTCAAGTTTTACATTTTGTATTGCCAAAGACCTTGGCAATATTTCAACGTTATCAATATTTTCCGACTCATATCCCGGTGCATCTACCTCAACATTATAATTGGCATAAGGCATATTATCATTATTTTCATCCAAACTGTACTCTAAAGGTGGGGCATCTAAGTCTACTACTTCTGTCTGACCTGAAGAATCCGTTGATAATTGCTCTAATTGTGTTGTCTCATTATCTAGCGGTTCATTCTCATTTGTTTTTCTGCTAATTATTACCCTTGCATCTTTTATTGGCACATTATTACTGTCAACTACATTTATTTGTAATTCACCTATATCTCCTGAATTTACCTGCATTTTTATAAGCATATACTTTTTCCATACTTTTTTAATCTATACATTATATGGATTACTTAATGTTTTATGACAACATTTTCATATATCCGCTTTTCCTCTGTGTCAGTTGAACTATAAATCTGTGCAATGTTTGTAATTTCATTTTCTGTATTATTTGCATACGCCTGATTGTTTGTACTAAACAATATAGACAATATCATTACTATGTTAATGCAAACGGATTTTTTTCTCCTTGCCATGAACATACCTCTCCTATTTGAGCGTAATCACTTTTTTTCACTATCTCCACTAACGAAGTCAAAAAAGAAGCTGTGTCTAAAAAATAATAATGATGTGACCCCAAAAAGTTAGACTTTTAGGTCTAACTTTTGGGGGTCGGTACATAAGCCACAACTTCTTTTATATTACATTCAAATATTTCTATTCAATATTCAAATATTCTTATTTTCTTTTATATGTTCTAAAATAATATTCCAAATCAAAATAAGTGTTCTCATCACTTTCTTCTGCCAACTCCCACTGGTCAGTCATTTCATCTAAATTTGGAATAAATGTATCTGCCGCATACTGATGATCAATGTATGTTACATAGGCTGTATCACAGTATGGTAGCATTTGCTTATAAATTGAGCCACCACCTATAACATACACATCTTCATTATATCCTTTTGCTTTTTCAACTGCCTCTTCAATAGAATGTACAACAATTGCACCATCAACCTTATAGTTCTGATTCTTTGTTATTACAATGTTTACTCTATTCTTAAGTGGTCTTTTTCCTGGAAAGCTTTCTAATGTTTTCTTACCCATAATTATAACATTTCCTGTTGTATGTTCTCTAAAAAACTTCATGTCATCGGGTATGCTAACTAATAATTCATTGTTGTTTCCAATTGCCCAGTTCTTATCTACTGCTACTATTAAATTCATGTTTCACCTTAATCTTTGCAAAGATTCCTTTCTCGTCAATCCGAAAATAATAAATCGGTTAAATAACTAACTATTATTTTCACAAATCCATAATCCACGCTACTACATTACGTTAAAACTTCTTAACCCTCACCCGTAGCATTATTCTAAACTGCTACAGGAATTTTAATCTGCTCACCATGTTCATAATCCAATAGTTTTATATCATCTACTGTAAAATCATAAAAGTTTTTGATTTCAGGATTAATCCAAAGTTTTGGTGCCGGATACTGTTTTCTTGTAATTAATTCCTCAACTAAATCTACATGTTTATCATAAATATGCGCATCAGCAATAACATGTACAAACTCTCCAACCTCCATGTCATTGACCTGAGCAAACATATGTAACAAAGCTGCATACTGACACACATTCCAGTTGTTTGCTGTTAAAACATCCTGTGAACGCTGATTAAGTATTCCGTTTAAAATAAGTTTTCCAGTTTCCTTATTCTTTGTTACATTAAACGTCATACTATATGCACATGGGTATAAATTCATTTCTGATAAATCCTGATGTACATAAATGTTTGTCATGATTCTTCTACTGTAAGGATTGTTTTTTAAGTCGTATAACACTCTGTCAACCTGATCCATGTCTCCTTCAGGATAATGATGTTTAACCGACATCTGGTAGCCGTAAGCTTTTCCAATTGAGCCTGTTTCGTCAGCCCATGCATCCCAAATATGGCTGTTTAAGTCATTAACATTATTGGACTTTTTCTGCCAAATCCAAAGTAACTCGTCAACACAGTTTTTAAAACCTGTTTTTCTAAGAGTCAAAGCCGGGAATTCCTTCTTTAAATCATATCTGTTTACAACACCAAATTTCTTTATTGTATATGCAAATGAACCATCATCCCACTTTGCACGTACTTTCTCACCTTTTGTATCTGTTCCGTTATCTAAAATGTCTCTACACATATTTACAAATATTTTATCTGCGTAACTCATTGAATCCTCCTGTTTTTAAAAATCTTAAACAAGTATAGCATTTTTAATTTAATTAATAAATAGAAAAGTAAAAAAAGGAAAAGCTATACAAATGCAAAATAGCTTTTCCCTGCGTATGAATAAATATAAAATTTTTAGCCTTTTATCCCTGACTGTATCTTAATAAGAACTGTTTAGTTCTCTCTTCCTTAGGATTGTTAATTACTTCTTTTGCATCGCCCTGCTCAACAATAACACCTTTGTCCATAAATACAACCGTGTCTGCCACATCTCTTGCGAAAGCCATTTCATGAGTAACAATGACCATGGTTGTTTTTTCGTCTGCTAGTCCTTTAATTACTTTTAAAACTTCTCCTGTAAGTTCAGGATCAAGAGCTGATGTGGGCTCATCAAAGCATAAAATATCAGGTTGCAAAGCCAAAGCTCTTGCTATGGCAACTCTCTGTTGCTGACCACCTGATAACTGATGTGGATAATGGTCCATTCTGTCTTCAAGACCCATTTTCTTTAAAAGTTCTTTTCCATGATTTTCAATTTCTGCCAAAATTTCTTTTTTATTTTTCTTGTAATCTTCTCTTTCCTCTGCAAGAAGCTTTTCTGCCAACATAACATTCTCTAATGCCGTGTACTGTGGAAAAAGATTAAATGATTGAAAAACCATACCAAAATGAAGTCTTTTATCTCTTAATGCCTTATCCTTCTTAACTCTAGGTAATGAGGCATCAAACAACTTTTCACCTTTTACGGAAATAGTTCCATAATTTGGTGTTTCAAGGAAATTCAAACATCTAAGCAATGTTGTTTTTCCAGAACCTGAAGAACCAATTATTGCTAATGTCTGTCCCTCTTCTAAATCAAAACTTATATCTTTTAAGACTTTGGTGCTACCAAAATGTTTTTCTATATTTTTTACTTCCAAAATTGCCATTTATAGCACCTCCTATTTAAAATAATCTAATTTCTTTTCTATGTAGTTAAATAATAAAGTTAATATACCAACAAAAATCAAATAGAACACGCCTGTGTAGAACAATGGCCATGTAATACCGTCTGATTTCATAAAAGCAAAACCTGTAAATGTTAATTCGTATGCAGCAATAATTCTTGCCAATGATGTATCCTTAACTAAGGTTATTATTTCATTTGACATTGGTGGCACAATTCTCTTTATCATCTGTAATAATGTTATCTTAAAGAAAATCTGTGATTTTGTCATACCTAAAACCTGTCCTGCTTCTCTTTGACCTGCAGGTACACCTTCGATACCACCTCTGAATATTACTGAAAAATAACATGCATAGTTAATTGTAAATGCAACAACTGTAGCTGAAATTCTTCCCCATTCATCACCGCTCCAAATATTATGTCCTAGCCATAAACCAGGACCATAGAAAATAATAATTAACTGAAGCATAAGTGGTGTTCCTCTTATAATCCAAGTAAATATCTGTACTAAATATCTAAGTGGTTTAAATTTACTCATAGCTCCAAATGAAACTATAAGTCCCAATGGAAGAGAAAACAACAATGTAAAAATAAAAATTTCAAAAGTTGTTCCAAGTCCATTTAATAATGTTTCTGTTACATCCCAAAACATAAAATTTCTCCTTAGTTTTTTACGCATATATAAGGCAGAGAGTTTTCTCCCTGCCTTATTAGTCTACATATTTAAAGTATTTGTTTATATTATTTTGATGGAACAACAACTACCTGTGCATTGTTGCAGTAAGCAGTTGTACAGTTCATTGCGTTCTTAACTTCATCTGTTAATGTCATACCATTCCATACAACATCAATGTTCTTTGACTTAAGTTCCATTGCTTTTGTATCCCAGTCAATTACAACAAATTTAACTTTAACACCTAATTTCTTTGCAAGAAGTGATGCCATGTCAGCATCAAATCCAATCCAATTACCGTCTTTATCTTTGTAATCCATTGGTTCAAATTCTGTAATACCAACGATTAATGTTCCTTTTTTCTTAATGTATTTAACATCATCACCTTCAACATACTTACCAGGCTTATCCTGTTTTAAAATAGCTTCCTGAACACCATAGTTCTTTGCTGTTTTTTCCATTTCGCCTGATGCATATGTATCTTTGAAGAAGTTGTTAATGTAATCTGTTAAATCAGAATCTTTTCTACAGCCAACACCATATTCTTCTGTTGTAAGCTTATCTGTGTACTTAAGGTCAGGATAGCTTGTTCCTTCACCAATCATTGCACCAGCCATAAGTAAATCAATAATAGCTGCATCAGATGTACCTGACTTAACTTCCATTAAAGCATCTGCCTGTGATGAAACTGCATTTGTTTTCCACTTTTTGTCCTTTGCAGCCTGCTCACCTGCTGAACCTGCTTCTACAGCATATACCTTGCTGTCTGTTCCGCTCTTCTTACTGCTACCACATCCAACTAAGCATAAAGATGCTACCATTACCACTGATAATAATAATGCTATTTTCTTTTTCATAATTTATCCTCTTCTTTCATTTTCGTGTGTTAGTGCTTTACCACGCTAAACCATTGAGAATATACCATATAAAAATATCATTGTCAATTTAATCTTCCAATTAAAGATGTTGGCACGTATGCTTTTACGTGTATACCGTCTTCTTTATACTCTTCTTCAAGTAACTGACCATATTTTCTAATAAGACCTGTCTTGCCTGCTTCGGCATAAGTAAATACGTTTTCGTACAATACACGCATTGACTTAACTGCATTCTCAATTGCCTCGTTTATGTCATCAATTCCTATGCCCTTTTTAATGGCACCATGTACAACGTAATCTGCCTTGAAATCTCTTAATATAGGTTTTGTTTCCAACTTATCTTCTTTGTTGAAAACGGTAATAATCGTTTTGTCTTTTACACCTAAGTTATCGAGAGTTTCGTACACTGCGTGAACATTTTTATCCATTGACGGATTAGAGGCATCCACCACATGAATAATAATGTCAGAATATTTTGCTTCCTCTAACGTACTTCTAAAAGCATCTATTAAGTGGTGTGGTAATTTTCTTATAAAACCTACTGTATCTGTTAAAAGCACTTCCTGCCCATCCGGTAATTTGTAGTTTCTTGTTGTTGGATCAAGGGTTGCAAAAAGCTTATCCTCTTCTAAAACTTCAGCGTTTGTTACTGTGTTAAGAAGTGTTGATTTTCCTGCGTTTGTATAGCCTACAATCGCAACTACCGGAACAGGATTGTCCTGACGTTTCGCCCTTGTTACCTGTCTGTGGTTCTCCATTTCTGAAACCTGTTCTTTTAACTGTGAAATTCTGTTTCTAATTAAACGTCTGTCAACTTCAAGTTTCTTTTCACCAGGTCCTCTTGTACCGATTCCACCACCCTGTCTTGATAGATTTCTCATACCAATAAGTCTTGTTGAACGGTATCTAAGCTGTGCCAATTCTACCTGAATCTTACCTTCAGCAGTTTTTGCCCTACCTGCGAAAATATCTAATATAATAAGGGTTCTGTCCATAACCTTAACTTCCAATTCATCTTCAAGGTTCTTATACTGGGCAGGTGATAGTTCATCGTCGCATACAATGGCATCTGCATCTGTTTCCCAAATTAAATCTTTAATTTCCTTTACTTTACCTGTTCCAACATAGGTTGTATTATTTATATGTTCAAGATTCTGTACAACTCTTCCAACTACAACAGCCCCGGCTGTACTTACTAATTCTTCTAATTCATCTAATGATTCCTGTGCATCTTCCTCATGACCTGTGGAAACAGCCACCAGAATTACTTTTTCCAATTCTTCTTTATTTTCGTACATTCTGCCTCCTTAACCAACTTCACACTCTATTCATTATGTACAACTAAATTAATAGTTTTCCACTTTCCACGTTTGTATCTTATTAAACTAAATAACCCGTTTAGCATCCATGTAATTCCTGTTGCAACAAATACACCATAACTACCTAAAAATGGAATTAATGTTAATGGATATGCAAATCCAACTCTTCCTATACATTCCACTATGCCCGTAAAAAGAGAAAACATTGCATCCCCGGCACCATTTAATACATTTCGTGTTGTATAAATAAGACCTAAAAATACATAGAAACAACTTGTTATTCTAAGACCATCTGAAGCTATCCGTAAAACTTCAGCATCTTTTCCGAATATTGACACAATCGGTGATGTGAAAGTCCAAAACAGAACAAGGACTACTGCTGAAAATATTACATTCATAACATTTGAAGAATTAAATCCTTTCACAACTCTGTCTGTCTTTCCTGCACCAAGATTCTGACCTGTATATGTAGAAACTGCTGCTCCTAGTGACATGAATGGCTGCTGAACTAATGTTTCTATTCTTGAGATAACTGTAAAAGCTGTAGTAAATGTTGCTCCATAACCATTAACAATAGCCTGTAATACTATTAATGAAAAGGCTATTAATGAATTCTGTAATGCTACAGGTATACCCAGTCTTAAACTCTTCTCTACAATATAACTGTTAAGTTTTAAATTCTTCTTTTTTAGCCTAAAATAAGTATTGCTCTTATATGCATAAAAAATACATGTAACTGCTGATAAAAACTGTGAAAATGCTGTGGCAACACCTGCGCCTACAACTCCCCAGCCAAGTCCTAATACAAACCACAAATCAAGCACAACATTAACAAGACTTGCAAATATTAAAAATATTAAAGGTGTTTTACTGTCTCCTAAGGCTCTAAGTATACTTGATACTCCGTTGTATAAACCTGTACAGCAAATACCTATGGATGTAACTTTTAAATAAGCTGTTGCGTCACCTAAAATAACCTTATCTGTTCTAAGTAACACTAATACCGGTTTTGCTATAAAAAAGCCTATACAAGCCATTATTACTGAACTTATAAGCACAATCCATATTGCATTTCCTATTGTGTCTTTTACCTTCTCTTCATTATTTGAGCCAAAAAACTGTGCGACAATTATTCCTATTCCAACAGATAAACCTGCTACTAAGGAAAAGAATAAAAAATTAAGTGAGTTTGTTGTTCCGATTGCGCCTAACGCATTAGGGCCAACAAAATTTCCAACAATTATGGAATCCACCATGTTATACAATTGCTGGAATATGTTTCCGATAAACAAAGGTACTGCAAACTGCAAAAGCAATTTCCAAGGTGTGCCCTTTGTCATGTCCTTTAAAAACTTATTTTCTTTTGACATAATTTTCCTCATCCTTTAGCTTGTCCTAAGGTTATCCACTCATGCTGTACAGATAGTATAAAACCTTTTGACAATGTAATTGTTAAATTAAATAAAATCCAACTATTCCTGATACAATTCCTATAACTGCCCCTGCTATTACATCCTTTGGAAAATGAACTCCACAAATCACTCTCTCAAATGCCATAATAACAGCAAGAAGCATCATAAAAATCCCCAAAGGGATACAAATATACAAAGCTGACATAGCAATTACAAAGGCAGAAAAAACATGACGACTTGGCATTGACTGACCCTCTTTTTCTTTTACAATCAACGGTGAAAAATCATATACAACATAAGGTCTTTTTTCGTCAATAATATATCTGAATATTGTAACTGCCACAAAAGATATGCTACATACAAGCACAACTCTTACACAGGTACCACTATTGTTTTGATACTGCATAAACGCAGACATTAAAATAATTACAGCAAATAAAACATAAATCATTATTGTAACTATCCTGTTTATTCCTGTAACTATTTTAACTCCGTTTTTCTTTTTTCTAACAGCTTCTGTTATTTTTATATAGCTTTCCTGTTTCATTTTTTCTCCGAAATAATTCTACTGTTTTCTTGCAATTCTGTATTCATCACCATAGGAGAAATACGGACATGTTGCTCTCTTAAACTGCATTAACATGGCTAAATCATCTTCATCCATATTTACAACACAGCCGTATTCTTCATATTCTTCGTCATATACGTAATTGCTACAAAATTCACAACTATATTGATCACTCATTGTTAAACTCCTGTTTACTTATAACTTTCTGCTAACTTTTCAAATGCAGGAAGCGCATCTTCAATCTGCTTTGTCTGAACACAATAAGAAACTCTTACATATCCCGGTGTTCCAAAACTGTTAGCAGGTACAAGTAATAATTCGTATTCTTTTGCCTTTTCACAAAATTCGTAAGCGTCCTCTCCCATGGCTTTTACAAATAAGTAAAATGCACCATCAGGGTAAACACATTCAAAGCCCATTTTTGTTAAAGCATTATATAATAAATCTCTGTTTTCTTTATAAATTGAAATATCAGATGTATCACTTATGCACTTTTCAATTACTCTTTGAAGCATACTTGGGGCACATACATAGCCTAAAGCTCTTCCGGCTCCACAAACTGCTGCGTAAGCATCTTCTTCATCAATCATCTTTGGTGATACTACTATGTATCCAATTCTTTCTCCCGGAAGAGATAATGCCTTACTATATGAATAGCATACAAAAGTATTGTCATAATAATTAATAACATATGGTACTTCTGTATCATCATAAACTAACTCTCTATATGGTTCATCAGTAATAAGGAAAATAGGATGTCCATATTCCTCTTCTTTCTTTTTTAATAACTGACACATTTTTTCAATTGTTTCTACAGTATAAACAACACCTGATGGATTGTTAGGTGAATTAATTATTACTGCCTTTGTTTTTTCATTAATGGCTTTTTCGAAATTATCCATGTCAATCTGGAAAGTCTTTTCCTGTGACTTAACTTCTACTAATTTAGCGCCTGTTCTTTCAATAAACACCCCGTATTCAGGAAAATAAGGAGTAAATACAATACACTCGTCATCTTTTTGTAAAATTGCATTCATTACAATTGTAAGTGATGCTGCTGCTCCACACGTCATGTAAATATTGTTTGCTGTAACATTCGTCCCAAATTTGTCATTAATATAATTTGCAATTGTTTCCCTAACATGTGCATCACCCTGAGCTGATGTATATCCATGAAGGGCTACTGAATCAAAATTATTAACTAAATCAATAATGGCATCATCTACACTTTTTGGTGCAGGTACACTTGGATTACCAATACTAAAATCAAAAACATTCTCTGCTCCGATTTCAGCCTTTCTCTTATTACCATATTCAAAAATTTCTCTGATTTCTGAACGTACTTTTCCTAACTTTACTAATGATTCTGTATACATTTTATCCTCCTTATTTATAACTAGCGCATATGAATCTTAAACTCTTTTTCGTGCTCTCTCTTCAAATCACGCTTTTTAATGTCTGCTCTCTTGTCATATAGTTTTTTACCTCTGGCAAGTCCTATTTCAACCTTTACCAGACTTCCTTTAAAATAAACTCTTAAAGGTACTAAGGTCAACCCTTTTTCATTTAGTTTTCCAACTAATTTATTAATTTCATATTTATGAAGCATTAATTTCTTTGGTCTTAAAGGATCTTTGTTGAAAATGTTTCCCTTTTCATAAGGATTAATATGCATTCCGTATATTATAACTTCTCCATTTTCAATTCTTACAAATGACTCTTTTATACTGCAATGTCCTGCACGTAAAGACTTAACTTCTGTTCCATGTAAAACAATTCCTGCCTCATAAGTATCTTCTATAAAATAATCATGTCTTGCTTTCTTATTGCTTGCAATTAATTTTCCTGAAGCCATACTCTTTCCTTTCTTTAAAGTTAATCACTAATAATATTTTATATTACCATACCGGATATAATCTATTTCAAATTGTTTAAATCAGAACTAATTTGTTTCGAATTTTTTATACCGGCTTTAATTCATTTCAAATAATTCATACAAAATATAATCTGTTTCAAATAATTTACACCAGACTAAAATCAATCGTTCTTGTTAATTTGTCTGCCGCCTCAACACGTATTCTTACAGGCTGGCCCAACTTATATGTCTTCTTAGTGGCTTCACCTGTCATTGAGAAAGAATCCTCATCATATATATAATGGTCGTCACACATATTTGAAACATGCACCAAACCTTCTATTGTATTAGGCAATTCTACATACAAACCAAAGTTTGTAACACCTGAAATCACACCCACAAATTCTTCGCCAATTTGTCCACGCATATATTCTGCCTGCTTTAGCTTTTCTGTGTCTCTTTCTGCATCATCTGCACGTCTTTCATTTGTGCTACAATTCTTTGTCACTTCAGGTAGTATGCTCTTGTAATGTTCAGCATGCTTATCTGTCATCTTCCCGTTAATACATTCTTTTATAATACGATGTATCTGCAAATCAGGATATCTTCTAATAGGCGATGTAAAATGCGTATAATATTTTGCAGCCAAGCCAAAATGTCCCAAACATTCAGGTGTGTACTCTGCTCTTTTCATTGAGCGAAGAGTTACCCTGCTTATCATAGCCTCTTCCGGTGTTCCCTCAATGTTGTTTAACAATTTTTGTATTTCTTTTGGATGTACTTCCTCTCCTGATAATTTTACAGAATAACCAAAGTTGGTAATAAATGTTGCCAAAGCTTTCATTCTGTCACTATCCGGCTTTTCGTGATTTCTGTATACAAAAGGCACCTGCTGCCAATAAAAATATTCGGCTATTGTCTCATTAGCTGCCAACATAAAATCTTCAATAATTTTTGTAGCTGCATTTCTATCATAAGGTTCAATTGATATAGGATAACCTTTTTCGTCAAGTTTGATTTTACACTCTGGAAAATCAAAATCAATGGCACCTCTTTTGTATCTTTTATCTCTAAGTATTTTTGATAACTCAGCCATTAAATTAAACATTGGCACAAAATCCTCATACTGCTTAATTGTGGCTTCATCCTTATTTGTTATAATATCATTTACTGCTGTATATGTCATTCGTCTATCAACATTTATTAAAGTTTCTTTGACCTGATGGTCTACGATTTCACCTTTTTCATTAATTTTCATTATACAGCTAAGGGCAAGCCTGTCCTCACCCTGATTAAGTGAACAAATTCCATTGGATAGTTTATGAGGTAACATAGGAATAACTCTGTCTACTAAGTATACGCTTGTTCCTCTTTTCACAGCCTCTTTATCTAATGGTGAATTTTCAGTAACATAGTGGGATACATCTGCAATATGAACACCTAAAGTGTAAATTCCATCTTTTTTTGTCAAAGTAATAGCATCATCTAAATCCTTAGCATCCTCACCGTCAATAGTTACGGTCTGAAGGCCTCGAATATCAAATCTGCCTACCTTATCTTCTTCTGCCACTTCAGATGGAATATTTTCAATCTGTTCCATTACTTCTTCAGGAAACTCACAAGGTATGTCGTAATTTTTCACAATTGATAAAATATCTACACCTGGATCATTTACGTGACCTAGAATTTCCGTTACAACACCTTCAGGTTTTCTATCCTTTGTGCCATAAGTTTTAATTTTTGCGACAACTTTGTGACCATCTACTGCCCCTTTTGTATCTTTCCCTGCAATATAAATATCACTGAAAATTTTCTTATTGTCAGGAATAACATAACCAAAACTTTTATTTTTCTGAAAATAACCTACTACTTCTCTGATTTCGTGAGAAATAATCTTGATAACTTTGCCTTCTTTTCTCTTTCCTGTTTGGATAGGATCTACTGCAATCAATACCATATCATGATGAAAGGCACCATTAACATTTCCTTTTGGTATAAAATAATCCTCTTCCTCGCCTTCAACTTCTACAAAGCCAAAACCTTTTTCATTTCCAATAAAAAGTCCCTGTCTGTACTCTTCCTGTGGAATACTATATTTTCCTTTTTTTGATATTGTTATTTTCCCTTCGTTTAGTAATTCAGTTAAAACAATGTCAAGCAACCCTCTGTCTTCTTTTCTAACATTTAAAATAACAACCAACTCTTTAAATTTCATTGGTACATAATGTTTGTCATTCATTAACTGAAGTATTATTTTTTTCTTTTCTTCTATTAAATCCATTCAAATCTCCCTTTATCTATTTGTCTATCATAAATTCCTTTTTCTTCTTAAATAATATCCAAAAACATTATACCTTAATCTGTCCAAACTGTTTATACTTATTTGGTATTTTTTTACAAAGAAAAAAGGTGTAGAAATCTACACCTTAATCAGTCAACATTTTATTTTATCTTAAAATCCGATAAATCCCATATTGAGAATTACTGAAAGTACAAAGAATAATACAACGCAAATCTTTGTAGCCTTCTCAAGTTTACCTTCCATTGAACGACCCTTGTTCTTTCCCCAATATGTGTCAGCTGCACCACTGATTGCACCAGTAAGTCCTGCCTGTTTTCCTTCTTGAAGTAAGATTACTACTGTAATAATTAAACATACGATCATAAATACTACTGTTAATACTCTAAGTAATGTCATTAGTTTTTTCCTCCTCTATCTATTACAAGGATACCAATCCTTAATATTTCGTATCACGCAAAGACAATATTATCATATTATGCTCTCTAAATCAAGAGTATTTTTACAGCAGTTTGTGTTAAGGATTTTTACAACATTTCCTCAATTCGTAGTAATTGATTATATTTGGCAGTTCTCTCTCCTCTGCATGGGGCACCGGTTTTTATATAGCCTGTATTAAGTGCCACTGCCAAATCTGCTATTGTTGTATCCTCGCTTTCTCCTGAGCGATGGGACATTATGGCTATCATGCCTTTTTTCTGTGCCAATTGTACTGCCTTTATAGTTTCAGTAATCGAGCCTATCTGATTTGGTTTAATCAGTATTGCATTGGCACTTTTCTCTTTAATGCCTTTTTGCAGTCTGTTTACATTTGTGACAAATAAATCATCACCTACTAATCTTACTTTACTTCCTATTCTCTGCGTTAGTTTCTTCCAACCATCCCAGTCTTCTTCATCCAATGGGTCTTCAATTGAAAAAATAGGATATTTATTAACTATATTTTCCCACATCTCAATTAATTCATCTGATGTTACATTTTTATTTTTCTTTGGCATAGTATATTTTCCAACTGAACTTCCTTTCCATTCAGATGCTGCCACATCCAAAGAAATTTTAAAGTCCTTTCCTTTTTGAAAGCCACTCTTTTCTACTGCTTCAACTATAATATCCAGAACCTGTTCTTCGCTTTCTAAATCCGGTGCAAAGCCACCTTCATCTCCAACAGCTACTGACAAATTACGTTCTTTTAACAGCCCTTTAAGGCAATGATAGACCTCACTGCACCATCTAAGCCCTTCCTTAAAAGATTTTGCCCCTACAGGTAATATCATAAACTCCTGTATATCCACATTATTTGACGCATGAGCACCACCATTTAAAATATTCATCATTGGTATAGGCATTTTTCTTCCACAAATACCACCAATATATTTATAATCAGGAAGCTTTAATGCTTTTGCACAGGCTTTCATATTTGCCATTGATACTGCAAGAATACTATTAGCTCCAAGATTTTCCTTGTTAGATGTTCCATCAAGCTTTAACATTATGCTGTCTACTTTATTCTGATTTAAGCCATTGATGCCTTCTAATGCAGGATAAATAATTTCATTTACATTTTTTACGGCTTTTTTCACGCCATTTCCATTATATCTTTCACCCCTATCACGTAGTTCCACTGCCTCAAACTTTCCTGTTGAAGCCCCTGATGGCACAATGGCACAACCTGTATATAACTCTCCTGCCTTACCGTCAACCTTAACTGTAACTTCCGCTTCAACTGTTGGATTTCCTCTTGAATCCATTACTTCTCTGCCTTTTACATTAACAATTTTTAAAAATTTATACATAAAAAACCTCCTAACATGCTTTTTCTTATTTTGCACATCTAGGAGATTTTTATCCTTTTATTTTTTTATAAATTTGCCAAACACTTTTTTGGACAAATCAACATAGTCCTGATATTTTACAGGATCATACCATTGAATACTATGTTCTCTTAACATTGAGTCATTATAATCAGTTAGTCTGTAGGTATATTGTTTTCTTATAACATTTTCAGATTTGCCCCAAACATAATGATTGATTGTAGGCACAACTCCAGCTGTTTTCTTTATAATTCTTGTTCCTTTATTGTCTTTTCTAACTGTAAGAGTTGCCATGCCACCCATAAGTGTTTCCCACTGCTGTTGACCTGATGTGTAGTTACCTAATGAATAATAGCACAACGCCTTATTTCCATTGTCTGTTTTAAGCCACTGAATCTTTTCACATACATGGGGATGAGTTCCAATAATCAAATCAGCTCCAGCTTCTACCATAAGTTTCGCCCACTGCACCTGTTCCTTAATTGGTTCCGGCTGTACATATTCCTGCCCCCAGTGTGGTAGGACAATTGTAAAATCAGCTTCTTTTTCTGCTCTTTCAATATCGGATTTTACTTTTTCTTTATGTTGTTTGTCCATTAAATTAACTATATATGAATACTCCTGTGGAAGTTTTAAACCATTAAGTCCATACGTATAATTTAGAACTGAGAATTTTATACCCTTACATTCGTAAATTGGTATACTATTATATTCTTGCTCATTTTCATTTAAGCCAACCATCATTATTTCATTCTTATGTTTCTTCCAAAACTTAATTGCATGTTGCATACCTTCAACTTTGGTATCCAAAGAATGATTTGAAGCACACTGAACTATATCAAATCCGGCATCTATTACAGCCCTTCCCATAGAATCAGGTGTGTTAAATAACGGAAAACCCTGATATTCAAACTGCTTTCCGCCTAGCATTGTTTCCTGGTTAATTATGGCAATATCTGCTGCCTTAAAATCAGATTTCATTTTTTCAAATACTTCTGAAAAATCATATTTGCCACCACCATAACGTTTGGCAGTATAAAGAACCGAGTCACTAACCAGATTATCCCCTACTGCAACTATAGAAACTTCTGTGGGTTTAATATTTTGGGCTTCATTTTTAACTGTATTTTTTACTTTTTTATCTGCTACTTTTGTTGGCAATTCTATATTATTTTGAACAACCTTAACTGATTTGTTGTTTGATACTAAGGTCGTTATTCCTATAACCATTAATACACCTAAAACAATTAATGTGCCCACACTTATTACTATACGTTTAACGTTTAATCTTCTATGTCTGTGGTATATTGAATGATACTTATTATAATTTTTGCGTACTTTTCTTCTGTTTGTCATAATTTCCCTTTTTTTCAAATATAGTCATCAAACAATTCTAACTTACATTAGTTTGTCTGATGACTATTTTAATTGCTATTATTTAATTATCAATGACTTTCCTGTCATTTCTTTTGGCTGTTCCATTCCCATTACTTCAATAAGTGTTGGGGCAATGTCTGCTAAACATCCACCTTCTCTTAATTTCCATGAAGGATCTGCATTTACTAAAATAAATGGAACCGGATTTGTTGTATGTGCTGTATGTGGAGCACCTGTTTCGTAATCAATCATCTTTTCAGCATTTCCATGATCAGCGCAAATAAACAATACACCATCTACGTCTTTTACTGCCTGAACAGCATCTCCAACAAGACTGTCAACTCTTTCAACAGCCTTTACTGCTGCAGGAATTACACCTGTATGACCTACCATGTCAGGATTTGCAAAGTTAATAACGATTACGTCATACTTATCTGATTTAATAGCTTCAACTAAGTCCATACCTACTTCAGGTGCACTCATTTCTGGTTTTAAGTCATAAGTAGCAACATCCTTTGGAGAATTTACTAATAATCTAAATTCATCCACGTTAGGATCTTCAACACCACCGTTAAAGAAGAATGTAACATGAGCATACTTTTCTGTCTCTGCCAAACGTAGCTGTTTCTTTCCATGTGCTGCTAAAAATTCACCAAATGTATTTTTAATTTCTTCTTTTTCAAATGCAACAAGCTTGTTAGGAATTGTTTCATCGTAATCCTTGAAGCATACATATGTTAATTTTAAGAAATCTCTTTCAAAGCCTGTAAATTTGTCATCACAGAATGCTCTTGTGATTTCTCTTGCTCTATCAGGTCTAAAGTTAAAGAAGATAACTGAATCACCATCTTTTACTAATGATAATGGCTGGCCATTTTCATCTGTAATAACTGTTGGTAATACAAATTCGTCTGTCTTGTCATTTGCGTATGAATCTTCTACAGCCTTAACAGCATCTGTAGCCTTAACACCTTCTCCTGTAACTAATGAATCGTAAGCTAATTTTACACGATCCCAGTTGTTATCTCTATCCATTGCATAGTAACGGCCTGATAATGAAGCAATCTTTCCTACTCCGATTTCCTTCATTTTATCTTCTAACTGCTGTACATAATCTTTTCCTGATGCAGGAGGTGTATCTCTACCATCTAAGAATGCGTGTACATACACGTTTTCAAGGCCATTCTTTTTTGCCATTTCCAATAAGCCATATAAATGTGAGTTATGGCTGTGTACACCACCATCTGATAACAAACCCCACAAATGTAAGTCTGAATTGTTTTTCTTACAGTTTTCAATTGCCTGTAATAATACTTTGTTTTCGAAGAATGTACCATCTTCAATATCTTTTGTAATTCTTGTAAGATCCTGATATATAATTCTTCCTGCACCAATATTCATATGACCTACTTCTGAGTTGCCCATCTGACCATCAGGAAGTCCTACTGCCAAACCTGACGCATTTCCTTTTACAAAAGGATATTCTGCCATTAATTTGTCCATAACAGGTGTGTTTGCCATTGCAATAGCATTTCCTTCTGTCTTTTCATTTAATCCATAGCCATCTAAGACCATTAATACTACTGGTTTCTTTGCCATTTTCTTTTCTCCTTATTCTATGTTAAAATTTACTTTTTGTTTAGCAAAATTAATGCCCACTGCGTTTTCTTTTGTTCTTCTTCCGTCATTTCTAAAATAAACCACATCGTAGCCTGGGAACTTTGGATCGTTACCACATTTTTCGGAAGTATTATCAAGCATTTTTTCAGCTTCTTTTTTAGTTATATATACATAAATTCTAGTATATGCACCTGCACCATTTCCTACATTTTCCTGACCGTTAAAATTAATAGGATTCTTTTTAATTTGTTTAAAATGATTTCCTGTTATTGTAATATTCTTAACGCCACTTCCTGAAATTGCATGACCTGTGTTAGTGCTTGTTAGATTGTTTCCTTTTCCATTTTTAATAAATCTGTTATTTAATATCTTTGTGTTTTTCCAATTCATCAGATAAACACCTGCATCATAAAGATTTTTAAAAGTATTTCCTTTAATTAAAATCTTTGAATGATAAATATTTTTCTTTTTCTTTGTTTGAGAATAGTTATGTGTTCCTACACCTCTGCTCATTCCCTGAAATACACTATTAGTAACTTTAATGTTTACACATGGTGTTTTGTCCTGTTTTGCCCAAGTACAACCAACACCACCTGTTATTTCATCAGCCATATCAATGTTAATTGCTTCTTTAACATAAGCTTTTTGTGGTGAACCTTTCTTTGCTTTGTTGAATTTGCACTTGTTAATTTTTACATTTTTAGCACCATTTACTTCAATGTAGTGATTTCCATTCATACCTTTGAAAGTAATACCTGAAATTTCAATATTCTTACAATGAACTGCTATAATGGATAAACCTTTAATATACTTCATATCGAATACAACCTTGCCTTTAGCTATCATTTTTGCATTCGATGTTCCATTATATTTACCAATTGCCTTATTCTTGTAAGTCATGTTCTTTGGAACCAACTGCCACATAGCTGTTGCAGGTTTAATATGTGCTTTTGTATCAAATATATTCTCAATAACAACACCATCTTCAAAAACAACTGTTACATTAGATGGTATACATACAGAATACTGGAATCTATATGTTCCTTTTTTAAATGTAAGTTTTCCTCCTCCTGCTTTTCTCATGCTCTCTGTATATTCATTTAAAGCCATACAATGAGCAACTGAGCTATCATATACTGTTGGGTGTTTTTTTGCATTTTGAACTAATTTGGCCGGTGACACTGTCACATTCATTTTTGCCTGTGCATTACAATTAAACATTGTACACATAAACAATACGGCAGCTATTGATAATAATACTTTTATTCTACCTGTTCTCATAATTATCTTATCCCCTTTTTTTACTAAAACAGGACACTGCGGAACAGTGTCCTGTGGGTTATATATTATTTGTTGTAATTAACGATCTGTCCAAAGTCAACCTTAAGGCTGGCTCCACCAACTAAACCACCATCAATGTCAGGTTTAGCAAGTAATTCTGCAGCATTTCCTGCATTCATTGATCCACCATACTGAATTCTGATAGCTGCTGCTGTAGCATCATCATATACTTCAGCGATGCAAGCTCTAATAGCTGCACATACTTCTTCAGCCTGATCAGATGTAGCTGTCTTACCTGTTCCGATTGCCCAAATTGGTTCGTAAGCAATAACTGCTTCCTTAGCCTGATCTGCTGTTACATTGTTAAATGCAACCTTAATCTGCTGACGAATGAAATCAATTGTGATTCCCTGTTCTCTCTGTTCAAGAGTTTCACCACAGCAGATAATTGGTGTAATACCATGTTCGAAAGCCTTAAGAACTTTTTTGTTTACTGTTTCATCAGTTTCAGCAAAGTATTCTCTTCTTTCTGAATGTCCGATGATAACATATTTTACACCAATGTCTGTAAGCATGTTAGGAGCGATTTCACCTGTGTAAGCACCGCTTTCTTCAAAATACATGTTTTCAGCACCAATGTTAATATTTGTTCCCTTAGTAGCTTCCATAGCTGGAACTAAATCGATTGCTGGTACGCAGAATACTACGTCAACTTCATCATTAGCTACTAATGGCTTTAATTCATTAATTAATGCAACTGCCTCACTTGGAGTCTTGTTCATTTTCCAGTTGCCTGCAATAATCTTCTTTCTCATGTTTATGTCTCCTTTATATGTTAACACTTTTTCCATTCCTTATTGACGTTCCACGTCAATAAGCACGCTGGCATTCGCCAGCTTCACAAAAACAAATCATTGAACAAATGAATGCAAGCATTCATTGTTCTTAATTTGTTTTTGTGTAAATGGACTCATTTGCCTTAGCGTTATTTGTCGTTTGCTGCCACAACGCCTGGTAAGTCTTTTCCTTCTAAGAATTCTAAGCTTGCTCCACCACCTGTTGAGATGTGAGTCATCTTATCACCAAATCCAAGGTTGTTTACTGCTGCTGCTGAATCACCACCACCGATAATTGTTGTAGCATCTGTATCAGCTAAAGCCTGAGCTACTGCAATAGTACCTGCTGCAAGACATGGATTTTCTGAAACACCCATAGGTCCGTTCCATACTACTGTCTTAGCATTCTTTACTGCATCAGCAAATAATTCTCTTGTCTTAGGTCCAATATCAAGTCCTTCTTTGTCATCAGGAATTGCATTTGTTGGAACTATCATTGTTTCGATTTCTGCATCAATTGGATCTGGGAATCCATCAGCTGCAACTGTATCGATTGGAAGTAAAATCTTCTTTCCTAATTCTTCTGCTTTCTTAAGCATGTCATTACAGTAATCAAGCTTGCTGTCATCTACTAAAGAGATACCAACATTTCCGCCCTGAGCCTTAACGAATGTGTATGCCATACCACCACCGATAATTAAAGTATCGCACTTTTCAAGTAAGTTATTGATAACATTTAATTTGTCAGCAACCTTAGCACCACCAAGAATAGCTACGAAAGGTCTTACAGGATTGTTTACTGCATTTCCTAAGAAATCAATTTCTTTCTGCATTAAGTATCCAACTACTGCTGTGTCAACATATTCTGTTACACCAACGTTTGAACAATGTGCTCTATGAGCTGTACCAAATGCATCATTTACAAATACATCACAAAGTGAAGCAAGTTCTTTTGAGAAAGCTTCTCCGTTCTTTGTTTCTTCTGCTCTATAACGTGTATTCTGAAGTAATACTACGTCACCATCCTGCATAGCTGCTACTGCTGCTTTTGCATTTTCACCTACAACATTATCATCTGCTGCAAACTTAACTTCCTGTCCTAATAATTCTGAAAGTCTTACTGCGACTGGTGCAAGTGATAATTCAGGCTTTGGTTCTCCCTTTGGCTTTCCAAGATGTGAGCAAAGGATAACCTTACCACCATCATTAATTAATTTTTTGATTGTTGGAAGAGCTGCTACAAGACGGTTTTCATCAGTAATAACGCCTTCCTTTAAAGGTACGTTGAAATCACAACGAACTAATACCTTTAATCCTTTTACATTGATATCATCAACTGATTTTTTGTTAAGCATATTAACTTTCCTTTCTACTTTTCATATTTAAAAATCCATACTGTATAAACTAAAAGCCCATACATAGACAAAGGGCCCGGCCCATTAAAGCCGGACCCTTTTGGATCTTAATATTCTTAAACTTATGCAAGTTCTGAGAAGTATTTGATTGTTCTAACCATCTGGCTTGTGTATGAATTTTCATTGTCATACCATGAAACAACCTGTACTTCATATGTGTCTTCGTCAACCTTTGATACCATTGTCTGTGTAGCATCAAATAATGAACCATATCTCATACCTACGATATCTGAAGAAACGATTTCGTCTTCATTGTATCCGTATGATTCGTTTGAAGCTGCCTTCATAGCTGCGTTGATACCTTCAACTGTGATATCTTTTCCTTTAACTACAGCAGTAAGAACTGTTGTTGATCCTGTTGGAACTGGAACTCTCTGTGCAGATCCGATTAATTTTCCGTTTAATTCTGGAATTACTAATCCGATAGCTTTTGCAGCACCTGTTGAGTTAGGAACGATGTTAACTGCAGCAGCTCTTGATCTTCTTAAGTCACCCTTTCTCTGAGGACCATCAAGAGTCATCTGATCACCTGTGTAAGCATGAATTGTTAACATGATACCACTCTGGATTGGAGCGTACTTGTTAAGAGCATCAGCCATAGGTGCTAAACAGTTTGTTGTACATGAAGCAGCTGAGATAATTGTATCTTCTGGCTTTAATGTATTGTGGTTTGTATTGTAAACGATTGTAGGAAGATCATTTCCAGCTGGAGCTGAAATAACAACCTTACGAGCACCAGCTTTGATATGAGCCTGTGCTTTGTCCTTTGATGTATAGAATCCTGTACATTCTAATACTACGTCTACGTTTAATTCTCCCCAAGGGCAATTTGAAGCATCAGCTTCTGCATAAATCTTGATTTCCTTACCATCAACGATGATAGAATCTTCTGTAGCTGAAACTGTATCAGCCTTTTCATATTTACCCTGTGATGAATCATACTTTAATAAGTGAGCTAACATTTTAGGACTTGTTAAGTCGTTGATAGCTACTACTTCATAACCTTCAGCACCAAACATCTGTCTGAAAGCAAGACGTCCAATACGTCCAAATCCGTTAATTGCAACTTTAACTGCCATTTGATTTTTCCTCCTGAAAAATTTTTAATTTTTATTGTTAATTTTCATTAACCTATTGATTATTTTACATAATTACTCTGTAAATATCAAGGTGTTTTTACGGTTTTTCTTGGTTTTTTGTTAAATTTTTGTCAATTTTTTGATAATGAAACGTTATTGTAGATTTTTATTGTTGTTTTTGCTATATTTTATTTGAAATTCTAAGTTAAATTTTAACGTGAATTTTACAAAAAAATAAAAAGGACTAATATTATGTTTTCAGATTATCATGTTCATAGCGAATTTTCTTTTGACTCAGAAGAAAAAATCGATAATATTATTTCAAAAGCAATTGAGTTAAAAATGAACCAAATTGTCATAACTGACCATGAGGATTTTAACTGGCCTGTTGAAGGGGAAACTCCTCTTATTGACCTTCCTAAATATAATTTGGTTTTATCTCAAAAAAAAGAACAATACAAAAATAAAATTAAACTTTTTAAAGGCATTGAGTTGGGGCTTATGAAAGGTACAGGTACTCAATGCCTGGAGCTTATAAATGCATCAGCGTTGGATTTTATAATTGGCTCCTGTCATATTGTGGACAACATGGACCCATATTATACAGATTTTTGGAAAAACAGACAGGACAGGGATGCTTTTGAACTTTATTTTAAAACTCTTTTGGAAGGCTTATTAGAATTCAGCCAAATTGATACTTTAGGTCATTTAGACTATGTTGTAAGATACAGTCCAAACAGAGACTCAAACTATTCACCACGTGATTATCAGGATGTTATTGATGAGATTTTAAAATTCATTATAGAAAAAGACATTAAGTTGGAAATTAACACTTCTAACTTATCTAAAGGTTTTGACTTTTTTAATCCACATACTGATATTATTAAAAGATATAAGGAATTAGGTGGAAAATACGTTACCCTTGGTTCTGACGCTCATAAAGCTGAATACATTGGTTACGGTTTTGATAAAGCATACGAAATTGCTAATTCTTTTGATTTAAAAATATTTACGCTTTAATTTAAACATAGAGCTGTCGCCTTAAAGATATCTAATCACCGGCGCACAGCTCCTTTTCTAATTTCCCGCTTTTCTCATTTTCAAAATATTTTCTTTCAGTTTATTTACTGTGTAATCAATCTCTTCTTTTGTGTTTTCGTAGGATAATGTAATTCTAATGGTTCCGTATGCAAATTTATCTGGCACACCAATTGCGGTTATAACATGAGACGGCTTATCTGATGAAGAAGAACATGCTGAACCGGCAGAAATACACACACCTTCATTATCCATTAGTATTACAAGTGATGTTCCATCAATTCCTGCTATTGTAAAATTAGCATTTCCCGGTAGTCGTTTTATATGATGGCCGTTTAATCTCACGTATGGAATTTCTCTTAACATTCTGTTAATTAGATAATCTCTAAGTCTGCTCTCTTTTTCCAATCTTTTGGTTATTTTATTTTTGGCAGTTTCTACCGCCACCCCCATGCCCACAATAGCTGCCACATTTTCAGTGCCTGCTCTTTTGCCAAATTCCTGACTTCCACCATATACCAGTGGATTCATTTTTTTCGGCTCTTTTATATACAAAAAGCCTATTCCTTTAGGGCCGTAAAACTTGTGGGCGCTGGCACTTAACATATCCACCTGCAATTTTTCCACATCAATTGGTACATGGCAAAAAGCCTGCACAGCATCTGTATGAAACAGTATATTATGTTTTTTAGCAATCTGCGCAATTTTTCCTATTTCCTGTATTGTGCCAATTTCGTTATTTGCATACATTATGGAAATTAGCCCTGTTTTTATTGTTTTATCATTCCTAATGTAACTTTCAATTTCGTAGGGATTTATCAGCCCTTCTCTGTCTGTTCCAATGTAGGAAACATGCATACCTTTTTGTTCTAGCTCACTGCATTTATTTAAAACAGCGTGGTGTTCTATTTTTGAAGTAACAATATGATTTCCCCACTGTTTTGCGTTTTCCAAAACCCAATTATCCGACTCAGTTCCTCCTGACGTAAAAATAATATTTTCCCCTTTGCAGTTTAAAACTCCGGCTATTTTCTCCCTTGTTTCCTCTATAATCTTTCTTGATTTTTTTGATAATGTATATATGCCTGACGGATTTCCATACATGTCATTTAAATATGGTTCCATGGCTTCTGCTGCTTCTTTGCATATTTTTGTTGTTGCCCCATTGTCCAAATAAATCATGGTTTCTCCTTAATAATATTAATAGCATTTTTTTTAATGTTAAGAATAAATTATAATAAAGTGTTTTTCGGTGGTACTATGTCTGTAAAAAAGCAAATTATTCAAGGAACTATTGTCCTTACATCTGCCACTTTATTAAGTAGAATTCTTGGTTTTTTATATAGAATATTCCTTTCAAACTTAATGGGTGCAAAAGGAATGGGCCTTTTTCAATTAATTTTTCCGGTTCTGGGATTTGCCATCTCTGTAAGTTGCGGTGGTATCCAAATAGCTGTTTCAAGATTTGTTGCCGAAAGCAAAAACAAAAACAGCAAATTTATGATTTTAATAAGCAGCCTTGTAATGTCTGCTGTTCTGTCTGCTTTTACGGCTTTTATTTTGTATAAATTTGCTCTGCCTATTTCTGTTAATATTATAAAAAACAGCCAGTGTTATGAAATGATAAAATATGCGTCTATTACTGTCCCCCTTGCAGCTTTTCACTCCTGTATAACCGGTTATTATCTTGGCATGAAAAAGACTTTTGTTCCTGCTTTTTCTACAGTGCTTGAACAACTTGCAAAAGTAGCATCTGTCTATATTATTGGTATGGTTGTCATAACAAACAAAATCGAAATTACACCTATGGTTGCAGTTTATTCCATGATTATTTCAGAATTTATTGGTGTGATTTTCTGTGTTATTGCTTTGACAGGAGAACCAAAATACTCTTTTAAAATTAAAGATTTGTTTGTATCAATGAAGAAACTTTTTTCTGTTTCCTATGTGCTTACAATTAACAAAATCATGATAACTTTTCTCCAATGTTTTGAAGCAATTTTAGTGCCTATTGTTTTGGTTAAAAGTGGTTTGTCAAAGGACAATGCTCTTAGTGTCTATGGAATTTTAACAGGCATGGCAGTTCCCGTTATTACTTTTCCCTTGGCAATTAATACCTCTGTCTCAACCATGATTTTGCCTGCCATTGCAGACGCTAACACCAGCGGTAAAAATAATCAGGTAAAAAAAGCTACGGAAACTTCTATTTGTTTTTCTATAATTATGGGGATTTTCTTTATTGGATTTTTCCTGTATTTTGGAGGTTTTATTGGTGGGGAAATTTTCGGTCACAGACAGGCTGGTGATTATATAAAAATTCTTGCCTGGATATGCCCTTTTATGTATTTGTCCATTACCATGGGTGCCATATTACATGGACTTGGCAAAACTAATCAGGCTTTTATACATAATGTTGTTGGAACTGTTATTCGTCTTTTCTGTCTATGGTTTTTGGTTCCTGCAATCGGTATTAAAGGATATTTATGGGGACTTCTTGGCAGCAATCTTATAACTACTTTACTGCATAATTATTGTATAAAAAAGAATATTGGACACAAACTTAATTGCATGGACTTTATAATTAAGCCTGCAATTTGGCTAAGTATAAGTATGCTTTGCTGTTATCTTATCAGATATATTTTTTCTTTTTGTAATTCAGAAACACGTTTGTATAGTTACTTTTCTAACGGAGTATGCGCAGTAGTTTTAGCCGGTGTCTTTTCATTTTTCTTTTATAATTACTGGAAAAATATTAAGCAGGTTTAAATGTGTTTTAATCAGTAAATATGACTTATGATATTCTACGCGCTAAGTATGCCTCTAGTTAAAAAATTTTCCATTACCAAAAACAGGATGAAAGCTTTTCAACTTCCATCCTGTTTTACTATAGTATTTCTATTTACTTTTTGTTTATTTTCTATTTTTTCTTTATTTTCCTTATGTCCTTTTTTTTGATGTTTTTACATCCTTTTACTATTACACTTTTAATCTTTTGTTTTTTAGATGTAATAATTTTCTTCAGCTTTGGAGCATTTACAATTTTTAAAGACTTAATCTTTCCGGCTTTGGAAATATCAATCTTTTTTAAACTGTTGTCATTTTTTATGGTAATGCTTTTTAACTTTTTATTTTTTCCAATGTTAATTTTTTTAATATTAGTATCTATGATTTTTATATTTGATACTTTTTTACATTTTGAAAAATCTACTTTATTTAATTTACCACCTGCCCAGCACTCGAAGCTTTTCAAATTACTATTCTTTGATATGTTGATTTTCTTCAGGTTGTTCAATTGAACAATTTGAATTTTATTTAATTTTCTGTAATTTGAAAAATCAAAAGTCTTTAAATCTGTTTTTCCAAATCCACCAAGCATTGTTACACTTTTTAAATTAGTAAGTTTATAAAGAGATTCTTTATTTGTCATTTTAGTTGGAATCGCTATCTTCATTTCCTCAAGATTAGTCAGATATTCTATGCCTTTAAAATCACTTACTACACCTTCATCACCTAAATTAGTAAATTTTTCCAGCTCGCCTTCACCTTCATATTCACCTAATTTCAGATATTTTATTTTTTGAACTTCATCTTGTTCAATCTTTCCATTTTGATTTGAGTCAACAACCAAATTCATGTATCTTCTAAGTAAATTATCTGGAAAATTAGTTTCATTAATTTCTACTAAATACTCCTCTTTTGGTTGTTGTGCCTTTACAACTGGCTGCCCTAACATAGTCAACATTGCTAAAACATTAATAGTTGCTAATAGTTTTACTGCTTTTTTATTTTTCATATCACAGTACCTCCTTTTATTTATACTTTTTAAACGTATTACATCCTAAAAATATTCCCATTATAAAAAAATGGTTGAGAACGCTTTTCACAAAATAAGTTTCTCAACCATTTTTCAAGAATTTATTTTTTTATTCTTTTAACATCCTTCTTTGATATTCTCTTACAGTCTTTTACTTTTACACTTTTCACCTTTTGCTTTTTTCCTGAATAAATTCTTTTTATTTTATTACATTGAGTAATTCTTAATTTTTTTAGTTTTTTCAAACCTTTTATGTTTAATCCCGTAAACTTGTTGCTCATATCAATCTGAAGTTTAGTTAAATTATTATTTTTTCCAAAATTAATTTTCTTAAAGTCTCCTTCTGCTATAACAACATTTTTTAATTTCTTATTCTTAGAGAAATCCAAAGTTTTAATGCCTCGCAAATATGTAAAATTAACATTCTTTAGTTCTTTGTTTTTCTTTATGAAATTAAGATTTTTATTTTTAAGCTTGCCACAAATCACTAAGGTATTAAGATTCTTATTGTTTTCAAGATTAATCTTGTCTAATGCTGTATTTGTTCCATTAAGCAAAATTAATTTCTTTAATTTTTTAAATTTCTCTACTGTACTGAGATTTTCCAATTTGATTTTATGCTCAATACCAACAGAGAGTTCCTCCAAATTTTCCAGTACCTCTAATCCTTTTAAATTAATAGTAGCCGGTTCATCTACAAATTCTCCCAATCCTGTATTATATTTTTCTAGTTTTCCAAGTCCTTCATAGAAATTAATTGAATAATAATGAACTTTGTCAGCTTCACTTTTTTCTATCTTTCCGTCCTTGTTATCATCTACTATGTTAATTATGTCTTTTCTAATAAGTTCATCCGGGAAATTAGTTTCATTAATTTCTACAGGATAAATATCTTTTGGTTGTTGCGCCTTTACAACCGGCTGCCCTAACATAGTCAACATTGCTAAAACATTAATAGTTGCTAATAGTTTTACTGCTTTCTTATTTTTCATATCACAGCACCTCCTTTTGTTTATACTTTTTAAACGTATTACATACAAAAAATATTGCATCAAAATTTTTATAATTTAAAAAAATTAAAATTGGTTTAATTTGGTTAAATACCTAAAAAACATATATTATACATATTATTCTTTAGCAATTGCGAATTAATATTCTTATTAAAACCCTATATCATCTAAGATTTTCTGTCTTTCTACATCTTTTGTATAAGTATATATCGCCATTTTTTTATACCAGTCTTTATAAGTCTCATCATTTTGCTTATTTGCTTCTGCCATAAACATTAAATTAGAAACCGCAAAACTTCCATCAAAATACTTATTATTATACATAATATATTTGCTCTTTATTGGTTTAGACAACTTAATGTTATTAGTGTTCAATGCCAAATTAAACATATTCTTTACTACTTGTCCTGCCGCTTTATATCTTGAAGGAACATGGTTTATATCATCAGCATCAGCTTTTTTACCTGTAATTGATCCTGATTCTATATATACCCATCCATTCCAGCGATCTCCATTGCTTATTTTTACATTAATTCTATGTGCAAATGTATCAGTTATTATATGTAAGCTCATTCCGAACAAAACTAAACACCTATTATCTTTTGTATCCGGATAATCGCTTTTATCTAAACCTTTAATTTTTAATACATTTGACCATGTCATATCATTAACGTCTACTACCATTTGTTTATATTCACTTGATGTCAAACCCGGTACATTCGACACTTTTGAAAGATTAAGTTTTTCACTTTGGATAAATTTTCCAACCAAATACATTGCAGAAATATAATTTCCACTTTTGCTTAACGAATGCCACATATGTCCATCAACACCACTTCTACGCAGATATTCATCATTATATCTGATTCCCGTTTTTACTAAATTTAATTGTTTCTTGGTTAATTTACCCCCATTAGCATTTGACACTAATGCTTCATGATTTGCTTTTGACCATAATGCAGTAACTCTTTTCATGGAATCATCTGACTCTATGTCTGATTGATTCAAAGGTATTACTTTTTTATTTTCCGCATAATTTTCACTATATGTTTTGTAATTGTCTAAAGCATATTCCAAATCTACAACTTTATACGTTTCTTCATTTTCTACTGTTTTCGAAGATTTTTCAATCAATGTTCTAATAAAGTCTGCACTTTTTTCTTTGTTCATTTGCCATAACATACAAGCCATACCTGTTATATGTGGTGCGGCAATACTTGTTCCTGATGAAACAGTTTCTAATCCAAAATTTGTTGTTGTTTTAACCAACTCACCTGGTGCATTAACATCAACATCTTCTCCAACTGAACTATTTTCAGTTATATTACCATTTGAATCCATTGCACCTACACTCATTACCTCATTATATGCTGCCGGATATTCAACTTTTCCGTCTATCGCACCTCTGTTTCCTGCTGCTGCTATCAAAAGAATTCCTTTATCATATGCATCTTTAATAGCTTTATGTAAAATTTTAGAGTTTTCTAACGAACCAAAACTCATATTAATAACATCAACATTTTCATCAATTGCCGTATAAATTGCCTCTATAATTCTACTTACCGGTGCCGTATTATCACTGTCCATTACTTTTATAGAATATATATCCGCATTATTATTTGTTTCATTTGCAATAATGCTAGCCACTTCTGTTCCATGTCCTGAAATATCATCATATACTGGTAAAACATCATTTTCACTAGGAACTAAATTAAATCTTTTAACAACATTTATTTCTCCACATTCATCAATTCCAGAATCAATTACTGCCACCTTTATTTTAGATTTAAACTCTTTTCTATTTGTCTCATCTGTATTTATCATTTTATAATTCCAATCATCGGAAATCTTATCCGGATCAATCTGAATATTAGTTTCTGATGCTTTAATCTTGAAATTCTTTTCAACAGCTACTACATCCTGCTTGTCAGCTACAGTTTGTTTTTCATCTTTTGACAATTTACACACTGTTATCTTGTTTTTGTTAGATAAATCAATATCTTCTTCTTTTCCATTTTCGTATTTCTCTTTAATACTATTAATTGTATTTTTTCCTTTCGACATTACAATATATTCGTTCTTACCCATATTGCTTTCCTTAGCATAAATATTAGGTATTGTTCCTCCAATCAAACTCAATACTGTCATGCAACAAATAATCTTCTTAATTTTTTTCTTCATACGCTACTCCTCTTTGTATTTTCTTTTTTGTATAAATTACTATATATTTGATCAAATACAAATTTAGAATAGCATATTCAGTATTTAACACAATGTTTTTTACTTAATTGATAGGTATTTTTTCATAATTGACATTGTTTAAAAATTCTCTTAACTTTTTTTTCATTTTCCATACTTTTCTTTGCGTTATATTTATTTTTTCTCCACCTGAAACATAAGCCAAATAATTTTTATCATCAATTTTGTCTATTTTACTAATATTTACTATATATGAACTATGACATCTAAAAAACAAATTTTCATCTAATTTGCTTTCTATTGAAGCCATTGAACAATTGCATCTTATATCTTCTTCCTTTAAATGAACAATTACACTATGATTCACATATTCTATATATACAATATCTTTTGTTAGTACTTTTCTTCCTCCAATTCCCACTCCCCCTATTTCTATTTCATGATTATATTTCAAAACTTTTTTTGCCGATTCTATAGTCTCTTCTATATATTTTTTATATTCATTTTTGTATATAAATCTAAAAGCGTTTACCAAATATCCTTTCCTACACAATTCAATCTTTGTTGTTATAATTACATTCAATGTTTCTTTTCTTATATTTCTTGAAATGTTAATTATTCTAAACGGTTCTTCTCCTTTTAACTCAAGTTCAAAAAAAGCTATTTCATAACTCTTTTTGCTATGTATATATTTTTTCCCTGACGAATAATAATCAACAACTATTTTCTCTTCATTTTCATACATCCTCTTTATGTATTTCGCCATTTCATTAGCAAATTTTTCATCATTATCTATCACTGCTATCTTCATTACTTTTCCTCCCCTAACATTAAACACAAAGTTGTTTTCGAACAACAGATTTTTTAGAACTCACTATAAAAAAACTCCCACATAACCACAAATACATTTGATTATACTTACATTATGGTTATGTGAGAGTTTATGTGTTTTTGTTAATGTTTTTCAATACAATCTTTTGTTTTGTTAGTTTTTCATTCTGTTTTTCTTACTGTTTATTCTACCATTTATATAAATATTATGCAACATTACTTTATTGGTACTGACTATTATATAAATTATAGTAAAATCCTTTTTGTTCAAGCAATTGCTGATGATTTCCCTGTTCAATTATTTTTCCGTTATTCATTACAAGAATTATGTCTGCTTCTTTTATTGTTGAAAGACGATGGGCTACTATGAATGTAGTTCTGCCTTTCATCATTTTATTAAACGCTTTTTGGATTCTTATTTCTGTTCTTGTGTCAATTGAAGATGTTGCTTCGTCCAAAATGAGCATTGGTGGTAAGGCAAGCATTACTCTTGCAATACATAGCAACTGTTTTTGTCCCTGTGATAAGCTACCACCATCTTCACCAATTACCGTATCATATCCCTTCGGTAAACGTTTAATAAAACTGTGGGCATGACTTTGTTTTGCTGCTTCAATTATTTCTTCCCTTGTTGCATCAGGTTTTCCAAAAGCAATATTATCTGCAATTGTTTCTTTTTGCAGCCATGTTTCCTGAAGAACCATACCGTAATTTTCACGCAAACTTTTTCGTGTTATATCAGTTATATTTCTGTTATCAACAGTTATTTTACCTGAATCAACATCGTAGAATCTCATTAACAAATTAATAATTGTTGTCTTTCCGCAACCGGTTGGTCCAACAATGGCAACTCTTTGTCCCGGTTTTACATGCAAATTAAGGTCTTTTATTAATTCTTTATCTTTGTCGTATGAAAAGTTCACATTGTCTATACCAATGCTTCCATCAACATTTTTTAAGACTGTTTCTTCTGATTCTTTTACATCTACAATTTCTTCTTCGTTTATTAAAGAAAAAACTCTTGCACTACATGCAATTGCATTTTGTAATTCTGTAATAACTCCTGAAATTTCGTTAAAAGGCTTAGTATACTGATTTGCATAACTTAAAATAGTCATTAAACCACCAACAGTTATTCCTTTTGCTATCACAGCCTCCAAACCACCGAATATTGCTACTAACGCATATACAATGTTATTTACAAATCTTGTACTTGGGTTAGTAATTGAAGAAAAGAATGTTGCCTTAACATTTACCTTCCACAATCTGTCATTTGTGTCATCAAAGTTCTCTAATATGCTGTCTTCCTGACCAAACGCCTTCACAACCTTCAGACCACTTAATGTTTCATCTACAATTCCTGTCTGTTCACCTCTTATTTCTGACTGAACTCTAAACATGGAATATGTTCTCTTGGCAATAAAGCTTGCCACAAAAAATGATAAAGGTGTCACGCAAATTACTACTAAAGCAATTTTAAAATCAATCTGTATCATAAAAATCAATGTAAACAGTATTGTTATTACACCTGTAAATAAATTTGAAAAGCCCATTAAAAGACCATCTGCAAGCTGGTCTACATCTGTAATAACATTATTTACAATGTCACCACTTGATTTTGAGTCAATATAACTTACAGGTAATTTTTGAATTTTATCAAAAGCTTCTTTTCTAATATCACGTATAACGTTGTATGTTATTTTGTTGTTACATAGTCCCATTATCCACCAGCCTACTGCGGCAATCATTGTACATACAACAATTTGAAGAATAACGCCCTTTAATCCTACAAAATTAACTTTTCCCTGACCAATAATTCTGTCTGTTCCAAGTCCGATTAGTTTTGGAATATACAAAGACAATATTACATAAGCTGTGGCAAAAACCACTGACAGTAACAACATGTACCAGTATTTTTTTATTCTCTTAAGAAGTTCTTTTAGGGCATCTTTTTGTGTCATATTATTCATTTATCTGCCCTCCTTCTCTGAATTTTTAAACTGTGATTGGTATATCTCTTTGTAAACTTCACATTTTTCCAATAATTGTTCGTGTTTTCCAACACCTACTACTTTTCCGTCGTCTAATACAACTATCTGGTCTGCATCCATAATAGATGATGTTCGCTGGGATACTATAAATGTTGTAACGTTCTCTAAGCTTCTTATAGCTTTTCTTAATTTTGCCTCTGTTGCAAAATCAAGTGCCGATGAGCTGTCATCTAAAATTAATATTTCAGGTTTCTTAACTAAGGCTCTTGCAATGGTTAATCTTTGTTTCTGGCCCCCTGAAAAATTCTTCCCGGTTTGAGTAACATAGGAGTCAATTCCATTCTCTTTTTCCATTACAAAATCATAACTTTGTGATTTCTTTAGTGCATCTATCAATTCTTCTTCAGTTGCATCTTCATTGCCCCACAATAAGTTACTTCTAATTGTTCCTTTAAATAATAAAGCCTTCTGGGGAACTATTGATATTTTCTTCTGTAATGCTGATTTTTTGAATTCTTTAATATCTGCGCCCTCAATGCTCAAGGTTCCTTCCGTTGGATAATAAAATCCCGGTATCATATTTACTAAAGTTGTTTTTCCTGAACCTGTACCACCGATAACACCTATTGTTTCTCCTGATTTTACTTTCAGATTAACACCTTCAATGGAGCTTTCCCCTGCTCCATCATAGGTTAATGAAACATTATCAAATTCTACTTTTGTATATAAATCAGGTCCATTTTCCAATGTTCCCTTATCTTCCTCACTAGGAATGTCAAATATTTCATTTACACGGTTTGCGCATGCAAACGCTTTTGTCAGATTAATAATAAGGCTGGCTAGTTTTATTAGCTCAACTAAAATCTGTGACATATAGTTGACTAACGCAACAACCTGTCCCTGAGAAAGTCCACCAACATTTACTCTAATTCCGCCGTACCACAAAATTGCTATGATAGCAACATTTATAATAATAAAAGTAGCCGGATTCATAAGTGTTGAAATTCTGCCTGCAATAATTTGAAATCTGTTTAAAACCTGAGTTTCTTCATTGTATTCTTTTACTTCCTGAGCTTCCCTGTTAAAAGCCCTTATAACTCTTGTACCACTTAAATTTTCTCTTGTATGCCCCATTACAACATCAAGAGAATTCTGCACAACTTTGTACATAGGTATTGTGATTAACATTATTCCAAATACAATCACTGAAAGTCCTGGAATTGCCACTGCAAAAACCACTGCTGTTTTTACATCTACTGTAAATGCCATAATCATAGCACCAATTACTATAAAAGGTGAACGTAATAAAAGTCTTAGCATCATGTTCACCTGATTCTGTATTTGGTTTACGTCAGCAGTCATTCTGGTAATAAAAGTAGATGGTCCGTACTGATCAATTTGTGTATAAGATAAACCGCCAATGTGTTTAAACAAATCGTGTCTTAACCCTCTACCAAAACCTGCTGCTGCTTTTGCCGCAAAATATTGTGCTGTTATTGAAAATGTGAGACCTATTGCAGCTAATAAAAGCAATACACCACCCATTTTCAAAATGTAGGCTGTGTCATTTTCTGCTATACCATTATCAATTATTGCTGCCACAACTAATGGAACAAGCAAATCAAAACACGCTTCCAACATTTTAAATAATGGAGCGAATAATGATTCTTTTTTGTAATCTTTTAAATATTTTAATAACTTAAACATAATTTTCCTCTTAAAAATAAAGACTATGAATATTAGAGACAAATTCTCTAAATCTCCATAGCCTTTATTTATATTATATAATCTTCCTTAAAATCTGAAATATATTCACTACTGTATTATATCATCATTAGGAATTATTAATGTGGCAATTATATAGGCTAAAATTCCTGTACCACAGGAACATAAAGTAACTACTGCCCAAATAAGCCTTACCATTGTTGAGTCTATATTAAAATAAATTCCAAGACCGCCACATACACCACATAACATTCTGTCACTTGATGATCTTATAAGTTTTTTCTTCATTAATTTCTCCTAGTATACTTTAGCTTCTTCTTCACCCTTCATAACTCTAAGAGCACCCTGAGCTAATGCAAGGAGTTCATCTTCTCCAGGATAAATTGTAACTGGAGCAATCCATTCTACGGCATTCTTCATGTGATTCTGAGTATTTGCACTATATGCAATACCACCTGTTAAGATAATCTGGTCAACTTTTCCGCCAAGAACAACTGCCATTGCACCGATTTCTTTTTCTAGCTGATAATGGAAAGCGTCCATTACTAACTGAGCCTTTTCATCATTATTTTCAGCCATCTTTAAAAGATCTCTCATATCATTTGTTCCAACGTATGCGTTAAATCCACCATTACCGTTAATCATCTTGCCAACTTCTTCTTTTGTGTATTCACCACTAAAGCAAAGTTTCATTAATGAACCTGATGGAAGACCACCTGATCTTTCAGGTGAGAATGGGCCGTCTCCGTCTAATGCGTTTGCAACATCAACAACTTTACCATTCTTATGTGCTCCAACTGAAACACCACCACCCATATGTACAACAATTAAGTTAAGGTCTTCATAAGCCTTTCCAACTTCCTTTGCATATCTCTTAGCAACAGCCTTCTGATTTAAAGCATGGAAAATTGAAATACGTGGGAATAAAGGATGTCCTGATAATCTTGCTACATCCTGAAGTTCGTCAACTACTACAGGATCAACGATATATGATGGTACATTAATTTCAGCAGCGATTTCATGTGCTAAAATACCACCAAGGTTTGATGCGTGCTGTCCCTGTTTTCCAATCTTAAGGTCTTCTAATAATTCAGGTGTTGTTGCGTATGTACCACCTGGAATTGGTTTTAATAAACCACCACGTCCAACTACTACATCTATATCGTTTAAGTCAACATTCTTTTCTTTAAGTACATTTAAAATAACTTCCTTACGGAAATCTTTCTGTGCATAAATTGTTTCATATTTTGCAATCTCTTCTGTTGAATGTCTAAGTGTTTCTTCCATTACCTGTGTTTCATCTTCGTATACACCAATCTTTGTTGATGTTGAACCAGGATTGATAATTAAAATCTTATAAGCCATTTTAAAATCTCCTTATTTTTAATATGTAGATTATCGCCCGCAATTAACGAGCGATTAAAAAGTCATATTTATTTGTTCATTGCTTCAGCTACAATCGCTGCTAAAGCAATAGAATTTACCTTTACTTCAAATTCATCTGAACGTGATGTTAAGATAACAGGTGCGCTTGTACCTGTTAAGATGTTACCGTTCTTACATTCAGCTGTATGAACTAAGCACTTGTATGTAATGTTTCCTGCATGAATGTCAGGGAATAATAATACATCAGCATCACCAACAATCTTTCTGTCTGTTGTTCCCTTATGGAAAGCTGCCTGTGGTTCAATTGCTAAGTCAAGTGAAAGTGGTCCATCAACGATGCAACCTGTGATTTCACCATTTTCATTCATCTTTGTTAACTCATCAGCCTCTACTGTACATGGCATCTTTGGATTAACAACTTCAACTGCTGCAATTGGTGCAACCTTAGGGCATTCAACTCCACATGCGTGAGCAATTTCTACTGTATTCTTAATAATATTTGCTTTTGTAGCTAAATCAGGATATGGTACAAAAGCAACATCTGATAAGAATAATAAGCGATCAACACCTTTGATTTCAAATACACAAACGTGTGATAATGTTTTATCTGTTCTAAGACCAACTTCCTTATCAAGTACACTCTTTAAGAATGTCTTAGTATCAATAAGTCCCTTCATGTACATGTCTGCTTCGCCATCATGAACTAACTTTACTGCTGTTCTTGCTGCCTCAACAGGATCCTCTACGTTAATAATCTTATATTCATTTATATGCATTTTTAATGTTCTTGCAATAGTTTTAATTTCAGCTTCATTGCCTACTAAAATTGCATCTGCAATTCCTCTTTCCTTTGCTGCTTTTACAGCCTCAAGTACTGCATCATCCTGTGCGCATGCAACTGCTACAGTTTTCTTTGAGCACTGTGAAACCTTTGCTAGTAAATCGTCAAAACTCTTTGTCATCTTCGTATACCTCACATTTTTTTATTTAATATATATAACATAGTAATCCGTTATAAACTATTTTAAATAATAGCACTTACACATAATTCGGTCAAGAAAAAAAGAACCGAAGCACTAATGCTTCGGCCTTTTTTGGATTAAGATTAAAATTACAAAATATATGTAAGTATCGTGTATGTATTATTAAATTAAATACCTATATTTTTAATTGCCCTTATATAGATATTTAAAATAGTAACCTAAACTAATGCTTTTCCTAAAGCTTTACACTGTTCAATTGCATCATCGTCAGGTGCTTCATTACAGATTACAAAATCTGTTGCTAAAACTGCACCGTCGTTTTTGCATGTTTCTTCCCAATTTCTCATCCATTCGCCATCGCCCCAGCCATATGAGCCAAATAAGGCAATCTTCTTGCCATTTAATTTTGGTTCACAAGCTAAGAATACAGGTTCGAATTCACTTTCTTCTAACTGTTCAGCCCCCATTGACGGGCAACCAAACGCAATTGCGTCATAATCATCCATCTTATCAGCACTAAAGTCTGATACATATATTACATCAACTTCTGCTCCGGCTTCTTTTGCACCTTCTGCAACATTAGTAGCCATTACTCCTGTATTTCCTGTTCCACTCCAAAATACTACTGCTATTTTACTCATTTCTTTCCTTCTTTCTACTATAATAATTACATTATTTATTTAGTCTTTTTTGTGTTTAATTCTGTAGTTTCCATAGTTCTTATACTTCACATTCTTCATTAAAGTACATATTTTTGTTTTCGTTATTTTTACTCTTTCCCATTTCATAGTTTTATTTTCCATCTAACCCCTTATTATTTCAAAACATGAAATAAATATTGTTGAAAAATATATTTTAAACAGTTATGCTGCCACCGTTAATTTCAATATGCTTCTCCCCTGATTCCATAACTTTGTATAAATCATTCTGCACTTATCATACCTTGCAAATTCTTTGATTGCTTTCTCTTTATCCCCGTAAACTTTCCAATACCCGCAACATTTAAAGTTGCACCCTTTATTATTAATAAACCCTATAACATCTTCTATTGGATATCCTAAAAACACTCCTATTTCATGCGGAAAAGCTTTTAAATCCATTAGTCTTTTTTTAAGTAAGCTTATCGCATAATTTACACAAGTCTCTTTGTACCCATTTTCTCTTAAAAATTTACTAACCTCATTTTTCTTTAAGTCTTCTTCAAGTTTTTTTACTCTGTACACATAAATAAGCGCCCAGGTTTCTTCTTCACGAAGTATTTCAATCTGAATTCCTTTTTCTTTGAATTTTTCATTCATTTCATCAATACTGCTTTTCACTTGTTCTAAAGTAATATTGTCGTGAACGTAGTGCCAATTAAAAAGGCTTGCAGTCTTTAACGACGCCAAAGTGGATGAACACCATTCAATTAAATATTTTTCAACCATATTTTTTCCTCTAAAAATGCCTTTATTATACTATTTTTTAATATTAAAAGCTTTAATGCCAGGATAAACAGCCGCATCTTTTAACTGTTCTTCTATTCTTAAAAGCTGGTTGTATTTTGCAACCCTTTCACTTCTACTTGGTGCTCCTGTTTTAATCTGGCAAGTATTAAGTGCTACGGCTAGATCTGCAATTGTTGTATCTTCTGTTTCTCCAGAACGGTGTGAAGATATTGCTGTATATCCTGCTTTATGCGCCATCTTAATGGCTTCTAATGTTTCAGAAACTGAACCAATTTGATTTAACTTTATTAAAATCGAATTACCACAGTTTAGTTCAATCCCCTTACTTAATCTCTTTGTATTTGTAACAAACAAGTCATCACCTACTAACTGAACTTTATCACCAAGTTCTTTTGTAAGTTTTTTCCATCCTTCCCAATCTTCTTCATCAAGAGCATCCTCAATTGAAATGATTGGGTATTTTTCTACTAAATTCTTCCAATGTTCAATTAACTGTTCTGATGTATATTTTGTACCAGCCTTTGGCAAAATATACTCACCTTTCTTTTCACCTTTCCATTCGCTTGATGCTGCATCCATTGCAATCATAAAGTCCCTTCCAGGTTCATAACCTGCTCTTTCAACAGCCTTTAATATGTATTCAATTGCTTCTTCATCGCTGCTTAAGTCAGGAGCAAACCCTCCTTCGTCACCAACTGATGTTGCGAGTCCGTTTTCTTTTAATAAAGCACTTAAATTGTGGAACACTTCTGAGCACCATCTTAATGCTTCTTTAAATGAATCAGCTCCTACAGGCATAATCATAAATTCCTGAACATCTACTGTGTTAGCTGCATGAGCGCCACCATTTAAAATATTCATCATAGGAACCGGAAGTTTATTTCCTGAAATCCCTCCTAAAAATCTGTAAAGGGGAATTTCTAAAGACTGTGCTGCTGCTTTTGCCGCTGCAATTGATACAGCAAGAATTGCATTAGCACCAAACTTTGATTTGTCCTTTGTTCCATCGGCTTTAATCATAGCCTTATCTATTGCATAAATATCACTTGCATCCATTCCTGCAAGTAAATCATTTATCTCTGTATTGATATTATCAACAGCCTTGGCAACACCTTTTCCTAAATATCTGTCTTTGTCACCATCCCTAAGCTCTAAGGCTTCAAATTCTCCTGTGGAAGCTCCGCTAGGTGCTGTTCCTCTTCCAACTGTTCCATCAGCTAAATATACCTCTGCTTCAACAGTAGGATTACCTCTGGAATCAATAATCTCTCTTCCAATAACTTTTTCAATTTCTAAAAAATTCATTGTGTCTCCTCTCTTACCTTTCTGGTTGTTTTTGGAGGATTCCGAACGGAGGGTAGCTACTCCCTCCGGGCTTTCTTCGGAGTCCAAATGTCTATTCAAAAGAAGTTAGTTATATCTAACTATAGTTATAATATTCTAACTGCGGTAAAAAATCAAGTGTTTTTTTATTTTTTTATTTTTTCATAGAAAATTAGTAGGAATAAAGGGATTTTCCGCTCAGTAACTTTTTTTCGTATTGCGCAAAAAAAGACCATAGCCTGAATGTTTCTACATCCAAACTATAGTCCTCTTTTGATTCTTTATTTTCAAGTTGTTGTCTATGATATTCCACTCAACTATTTGTGTTATACCACAACTATTATCTTTCCAAATCTAAATCCTTCATGCTACTTAAACCAATTGCCAAAGTAGATGCATTATGTAACAGCGCTGATGTTGTAGGTGCAATGATTCCTGCAACTCCCATTACAATCAAACCGCTATTAAAGGAAACAATTGTCCGATAATTTCTATTAATTCTTTTCATTAATGATTTGCTTATTTTAAGTAATGTTACTATCTGGCTTAAATCCTCGCCATCAATAGTTATGTCTGCAATTTCCTTTGCAACCTGTGCTCCATGGTTCATGGCTATTCCAACATCTGCTTTAGATAATGCAGGTGAGTCATTAATGCCATCTCCAATCATAATCACAGAATGTCCCATTGCAATTTCTTTGTCTACGAACTTTGCCTTATCTTCCGGCAAAACTTCTGAATAGTATTCATCTATACCGACTTTTTTTGCAATGGCTTTTGCTGTTCTGTCACTGTCACCAGTCATCATAACAACTTTCTTAATGCCATTCTTCTTTAACTTTTTAATTGTGTCCTTTGCATTTTCACGTAAAGGATCTTCAATTAATATTACTGCTTCAAGTTTGCCTTCAATTGCAAGATACAAATGTGAATATTCATTAGGTAAACTATCAAATAATTCCTGCTTGCCTTCAGGTATAACACAGCCTTCATCTTCCATAACAAAATGATAACTTCCAATAACTGCACGTTTTCCGGAAATAGTTGTAGCTATTCCATGGGCAACTATGTATTCAACTTTGCTATGAAGTTCTTCGTGAACTAAATTTCTTTCTATTGCTTTATTCACCACTGCGTTTGCAATAGAATGTGGAAAATGTTCTTCTAAACAGGCTGCTATTCTTAAAAGTTCATCTTTTGAATAACCGTTAAAAGGCACCACATCCACAACAACCGGTTCAGCTTTTGTTAATGTACCGGTTTTGTCAAACACAATAGTATCTGCTACTGCAACTTTTTCAAGGAACTTACCACCTTTTACTGTAATATTATGTTCTCTCGCCTGTCTTATGGCTGCCAGCACAGAAACAGGCATAGCCAATTTCAATGCACAGGAATAATCAACCATAAGTATAGAAATTGCCTTGATAGCATTTCTTGTAAACAGATATGTTAAAAGTGTTCCACCTAATGAAAATGGAACAAGTTTGTCAGCTAAGTGTTCAGCTTTTCCTTCTATTGAAGATTTTAATTTTTCAGATTCTTCTATCATTGTAACAATCTTATCAAACTTACCTGTTCCACCTGTCTGTTTAACTCTAACTTCTATCTGACCTTCTTCAATAACAGTTCCTGCATATACATAATTATCAGTAACCTTTCTTACAGGTATTGATTCTCCTGTCATTGATGACTGGTTAATCATTGCTTCACCGGAAACTACAACTCCGTCAAAAGGAACCATCTCGCCGATTCTTGCAATTACAATATCATCAGGTTTAACTTTGTTATATTCAATCTGCTCTTCAATTTCACCATGCTTAACCCAGACTTTTTCAATGTTAAGCGACATGCTCTTTGCTAAGTCACTAACAGATTTCTTATGAGTCCACTCTTCAAGTAACTCGCCTATACTAAGTAAAAACATAATAGAGCCTGCTGTAGATGTATCTCCCCTGAATACAGATACACCTATGGCTGTAGCATCTAAAACAGGCACTTCCAGTTTGCCTTTTGCCAAAACCTTTATGCCTTTGACGATATATTTTGTAGCATTATAAAGTGTCAATGCTATCTTTACACTTGTTGGAAGTAAAAACTTACATCCATAGCGTACCATTACCCTGTCAATAAGCTTTTCCTTATAATATTCATTTAGTTCTCTACCTGTATTCTCTAAATATGTATCAGGCACATTAACTTTTTTATAAGAAAAAGTCTGTAAAAGTTTCAGTACGTTATTTCGTGTACATGTATAATTAAGTACAACGTCACTTGTTCTATTAAACACTTTACACGCTTCTATACAAGCCAGATTTTCAAAATAATACTGAACAATATCAGCGTCTCTGTAAGACATTTTTCCATTAATGAAATGTACACGAATTCTTCCTTTTATATCGTGTTTAATAACAAATTTCATTATTCTTCTTCGCCCTCTTCGTCTTCCACTACATCTTCATCTTCAAAAATATCTTCTTCAGCAGCTCTTTCTTCATTAATCTGCTGTGCTTCTGAATAAATATCTTCTGCGTTTTCCTGTACTGCTGTAACTGTATCCATTACACAGTCCTTAGCTCTTAAAACTGCTGCTGTACAGTTAGCATATACTTTCTTTGCATCCTTGCTTGTTAAAACTTTAATTCCTGCTGTTCCAAATAATGTTCCAGCTGCGAACATTCCTACTTTCTTTAATACATCCATTTTCTTTTCCTCCTTAGTTGTTTGTCCTTACTAACTTTTGTTAGTTCTACAAAATATATAATACTTCTTTTGTAGTATTTTTTCAATAATATTTCTAGCGTTGTTTTTGCACTTTTTAAAAGGATTTATTTTAGTTTTTCTTCCCTTTTATGAATACTTTCAGATGCTATCTTATAGAATCCCGCAATAATTGGAACACCAATTAACATACCAATTATTCCAAACAAACTACCACCTACAGTTACAGCTGCCAAAACCCAAATTCCGGGAAGACCTATTGAATTGCCCATGATTTTTGGATAAATTACATTTCCCTCTACTAACTGAATTGCCATAATAATAATTATAAATATAATAGCCTGCATTGGTGACTCAGTTAATACCATAATTGCCCCAACAGCAGTTCCTACATATGCACCAACAACTGGTATTAATGCAGTAAAACCTATTAGTGTTCCAATCATAACCGCATATGGCAATCTTAAAATAAACATGGTAAGCATACACATCCCACCAAGGACAACTGCATCAATTAATTTGCCCACAATATAACCATGAAAACAATCATCAAAAATATAAATATAATGCATTATTTTGTTATACCATTTTTCCTTAAAAACAACTTTTATTACTCTTTTTGTTTGATTAATTAATCTTTCTTTTCCTGTTAGAAAATATATAGAAAAAATAATTCCAATTAAAATAGTTGCCACAACAGATATAACAGAACTTGCAACAGCAGCCACTGCATTTACCGCACCACCAATTCCTGAAAACAGAAAGCCACCTATTTTTTCCAAATAGCTATCCCATTTCATGTTTTTTAGTTGGTCTAATGTTTCCTGAGAAACCATTCTTTTAACATATTTATTTTGAGAAATTTCTTTTATTAAATCCGGCATGCCATTAATAAAAGTCTCAATACATCTGATTAATTCTGGTATAATCATATAAATCAAAAGTGCTATCACACCTAAAACAATAACGATTGCCAGTGCCATGCATACAGGTCTTCTGCTTTTTATAACACCTTCTTTGGTGCTGTTAGGAAAATATCTTTTTTCAAGTCCTGACATAAAAATATTAACCATATACGCAACCACGCACCCTATTAAAATCGGAGTAACACCACTAATAAACACACTTATCGTATTAGCTACCGCATTCCAGTAGTTAATACACAAAAAAAGTGCGAATATACTTATTCCAATTTTCAAACACTGTTTCCACTCAATTTTTATATTCATAAATTTCTCCTATATAACTATTTTATATATTGTCTATGTAAATATACCTTGGAAGAATGTTACATTATATACAATGCTTCCACCTAGCTTTTCCCATTATCTATTTTTAATTAGCACTATATATTTTCTTATTTACATATTTTCATATATACATTTTTCTTCTTTTACATTATAACTGCTTTGACTAAAATAAAAGGTTATGATACCAACTACCAAGTTAGTACCATAACCTTTATTTTGTCTGCATATAACATTATATATATGCAGTTAATATTCAATTTTCAAATCTATAGTTATATTATTTTATAAGAATATATATTTTAAAATAAATAATACAGCTAAAACATACAATAAAGGCTTAACCTTCTTACCTTTTCCACATACTAAGTTAATTAATACATATGAGATAATTCCTACTGAAATACCTTCTGAAATGCTGTAAAATAATGGCATTGCAATTACGCAAAGGTAAGCTGGAATAGCTTCTGTTAAATTATCATCTGTAAACTTAATATCTGTAATAGCTCCAAACATAAGGAATCCAACCATAATAAGTGCCGGAGCTGTAGCAAATGATGGAATTGTAACAAATAAAGGTGAGAAAATAACAGCTACTAAGAATAATAATCCTGTAACAACTGCTGTAAGACCTGTACGTCCACCTTCTGCAACACCTGCTGATGATTCAACGAATGTTGTTGTTGTTGATGTACCAAGAATAGCACCTGCTGATGTAGCAATAGCATCAGATAAAAGTGCCGGTTTAATCTTTGGCAACTTACCATCTTCATCAAGCATACCTGCTTTTGTACTTACACCAATGATTGTTCCTAACGTATCGAATAAGTCTACAAAAAGGAATGCAAATACAACAATGATGAAGTTAACAAGACCAACAGCCTTGAAGTCAAGGTTGAAGCACTGACCAAATGTTTTTCCTAATGCTGAAAAATCAAAACTTACAAAATTAGTTGGAATAACTGAATATACTCCCTTTTCTACATTAGGAACATACAATCCTACTAATTCACTGATAATTCCAAGAATCCATGTTGATACGATACCAATAAGAATTGATCCTTTTACTCTCTTAATATAGAGTATAGCTGTAATGAATACACCAATAACAGCTAATAATGCTGTAATGCCTGCTGTATGGAAATTCTGTGTAAAGTCTGTAATAGTAACAAGTGTTGAATCAGAATTCTGAACAAGTCCTGCATTCTGTAAACCAATAAAAGCAATAAATAAACCAATACCAACTGATACTGCCTTCTTAAGATTAAATGGAATTGCATCAAAAATAGCTTCACGTACATTTGTTAAAGAAAGAATTATAAAAATAATACCTTCAACAAATACTGCAAATAATGCTATCTGCCATGAATATTTCATTTCTCCACAAACTGTGTATGCAAAATAAGCATTAAGTCCAAGACCTGCTGATAAAGCAAATGGAAGATTTGCCATAAAAGCCATACACATAGTACC
>ERZ837910.340-NODE-340-length-73226-cov-6.793798_pt1 | contig 73226 bp, 69 predicted proteins | sample MGYA00519940_ERZ837910 | MGnify/ENA primary metagenome ERZ837910 (study PRJEB31850, sample SAMEA3708825) | human gut metagenome | biome: human gut; feature: human-associated habitat; material: faeces | place: China | collected 2014 ... | reverse complement strand
AGAAACAGCAGGGACGAGAACAAAAAAATCAAAAACGGTGTGATTCCCGAGGAATGGGAAAAGCCCGAAAACAAAAGTAAACTCGCACAGAAAGATACAGACGCAGACTGGACAAAGAAGAACGGCGAACGACATTTCGGATATAAGGACCATGTAAAATGTGATGCCGACAGCAAGCTGATAACAAACTATAGCGTAACCAGTGCGTCAGTGCATGACAGCCAGCGCTGCTTAGTATTTATTGGACAAGAAGATGAAGTGCTGTATGCAGACAGCGCATATTCAGGAAAACCAATTGCCTTAGCTCTGCCTGAAAACTGTAAAAATCAGATTTGTGAAAAAGGATATCGCAACTCTCCGCTGACTTCAGAGCAGAAAATGAATAACCGCAGGAAATCCAGAATCAGATGCCGCATTGAACATATCTTTGGCTTCATGACAGGTGCTATGCATGGCATTACAATAAGAAGCATAGGCATTACACGTGCATGGATGAATATCGGAATCACCAATCTGGTATATAACTTTTGCAGGTACAGTTACTTAAAACGAGCCTCTGCCTGATATGGGATAACTGTGCCCTTTTTCAACTAAAAGGTAACGATCAAGGTAAAGTTACCTTTTCAAAGCATTGCTTGCAGGTCAATATTTGACCGATTATGCTAAATGCCTCTATTTGCCTTAATTTTTGTGGGTTTTTAGAGGTTACCATGCTATAATAACATCAGACAAAGGAGGAACAAGATATGTTCTCAATAAAAGACGCAGTACGCAAAACAGTTGTCGCAGTATCTTTAGCAGCTTTGACAACAAGCTTCTTCGCGGGATGCTCACAGCAACCCACCGTATCGGATGTAGATCTCTACCCACCATCAATCACCACAGAGGTCTCAACACCTTATACAGAAGAACTGACAGATGACATCAACCCTGGAATCAACGATGAAACCCACGACGCCAACACCTTCTCCATCAAGTACAAATACTGGTATGACAATCCCGACGTCAAGGAAACCCAGGATAAAGCTTTAGCAGAAGCAGACCCAGGCGGAGACAACCCTAATGGTGAAACCTTCCTAGGTATCCCTGGTCTCCCACTTTATACAGACCCATCAGGCAACCAGTACATCATCTCCGGACGTACAGTATGCTATTTAGCAGATGGTAAACTAGCCTCCAAGGACATGTACAACCTTCTGCGCAAGACAGGTACTGGTGAGCGTATCTATTATGGATTGACACAGACTGCAGAAGATATCTTAAGCACATTTCTCAAACGTTCAGCAGGTAAAGAGCAGCCAGCAACTTATGAAGACCGCAAGGCACAGGATGCAGAAGCTACCCTTAATTCTGCCACATATGCTATTTATGTAAATAATATTGAAACAGGCATGACAACGACTCCAGATGGTATGATCGAGGTGTCTTCTGTGCTGCCAAGCTATGGTGTTGCCAATTATGCTTCAGATGAACAGGCACTTTATCTCCATACAGCTGCAGTAAGCAATCTTAAGCTGGAATTCAAAACTGAAGCTGACACAATTACTATAGAATACTCGACAGGCGAGAAAGACGAAAATATCAGCACAAAGGAAATCATCTTAGCAGGGGATATGCTTAAGATGTCACCAGAAGCTGTTGAGCATTATCTAGGTTATGATATTGAAGTGTATGATGACTTCATCAACATTGTAACAGATAATAAAGATATTATCACACCAGACAGTATCTTACCTGCTGAAGCAGAATCTTTAGCAGATTCAACACTTAATGATAAGGACACTGCAAAGCCTATCGAGCAAACACACACTGCAGAATCACAGCCAGAGCCTGCTCACACCGAAGAAGTAGTAACAGTTATCCCACCCGAACCCTCTACATCATCATCAGCTAGTAAGAGCGATAAGGACAAGATTCCCGGCAGCGATCTGACGTATGGCCAGTTCAGAGAAATATATGGTTATGATGTACCAGACAATGCTTATGATATAACGGATAAAGGATACAAGGACACGCAAGGTGGTTTTACCTATTCACCAGCCGAAGCTGCCCGCTGGAACCAGACAGTCAAAGACATCATGGACGGCAAAGAAAAATCTGATTGGGGCGAGGGTCTATCTCACGAAGAGATTATAGAGCCATGGTAATTGATAAGACCCATAAATAAAATATTTATAAGGGACCTCAAGTAGCAGTACTTGAGGTCTTTTCTTATACTTACAAAGAAAAGGAGTTGATATGCATAAACACAGATGAATTAACACAAGAACAATCAGCACAAGCTCAAGAAACCTCTTTCTTTATCAGTAATACAGACAGCAGGCAACAGTATGCAAAAACTCTTCAAAATGCCTTAAATGCGGGAATGATTTTTCCTGAAGTGGAGATTAATTTTGAACCTTTAGAAGTTTATAGGCTTGTTGATTATTCAGAAAAGGAGAATGCGTGGATAAGCCATACGACCTTGAATTAATGCTGAGACTCTACCTGATACAGAATCTGATTCTGGCTGACAGTCCTCATCTGACAGCCTGAGGGGGAACTCTGATTAACTTCGCTGCGTTTCATGCTTTTGATGGCAATTTGCGCAGTGTTGCCTTATACAACATCACTGCTTCCAGACTTCCTGGGAAGGGTCACATTTAGACATACAGAGCCGCTCCGGAAGGGCGGCTTTTGTGTATTTCGCGGAATTCGCAGGTTTTTTGTGTTCCCTCTTGAAATAAGGACGATTTTGTGGTAAAATAAAACTGTATGTAAAGAAAAGGGGGAAAGCCTGTGATAAGAGAAGTACGCATGGACGAATATGAACAGCTCATGGAGCTGTATCTGCATCTGCACGAGACCTCCGTCCCGCCTGCGGAGCTTACCCGCCCGCTGTGGGAGCGCCTGGTGAACGACCCGGACTACCACCTTATCGCAGCCGAGGAGGACGGAAAGCTGGTGTCGACAGTCACCTGCGTTATCGTCCCGAACCTCACCCACGGCCCGCGCCCGTACGCATGGGTCGAAAACGTCGTCACTCACCCGGATTACCGGGGACGAGGATTAGCGACAGCCTGCCTTGAGTACGCAAAAGAGATCGCGAAGCGCGAGAACTGCTACCGGCTCATTCTCATGACCGGCTCGAAGCTTCCCGGCACGCTGAATTTCTACGAGCGCGCAGGCTACGACAGAACGGAAAAGACCGGATTTATCCAGTATTTATAAACGAAAGGAACTACGAACATGAACATAAAACCCCAGAAGGGCATGCAGGAATATTTACCCGAGGCAGCGGCACAGCGCGACCGCCTGATGAACCTCATTCTTGAAACCTACACCGCAAGCGGATTCACACGTATCTACACTCCTGCCATTGAGAGCGCAGAGAACCTCGACAAGAGCGACGGCGGCGACAATCTTAACCTCATCTTCCGCATAATGAAGCGCGGCGACAAGCTCGCAGAAGCGCTTGCAAAGAACCCGGTCGACGAAAAGGAACTGTGCGATCTCGGTCTGCGCTACGACCTGACCCTGCCGCTTTCCCGCTACTACGCGAATAACCGCAACAGTCTGCCGTCCCCGTTCAAGTGCATTCAGATCGACAAGGTGTACCGTGCGGAGCGTCCCCAGCGCGGCAGGCTCCGTGAGTTCGTTCAGTGCGATATCGACATACTCGGCTCGGATTCATGGTGCTGCGAGATCGAGCTTATCTCCGTTACCGCTAAGGCGCTTTCAAAAATCGGCATCGGGGAGTTCACCGTGCGTGTTAACGACCGCAGGGTGCTGAGAAATTCCCTGCTCACGATGGGATTCCCGGAGGATTCCCTTGACACGGTTTCCGTAAGCTTTGACAAGCTCGACAAGATAGGCGCCGACGGCGTAGCCGCAGAGCTCCGCGAAAAGGGCATGCCCGAGGAAGCGGTCAACAGCCTGTCCGGGCTTCTCGCAAAGGGTAAGCTCACCCTCGACGACATGGCGCAGTACTGCTCCGAGGACGCCAAGGAAACGCTCGAGCAGCTCCGCACTATCATTGAGACTGCCGACAAGCTCTCCGACAGCTACACCGTTGAGTTCGACCCGTCCCTTGTAAGAGGTCAGGGTTACTACACCGGCACAGTTTTCGAGGTCGCAAGCAAGCAGTTTGGCGGGACTGTCGCAGGCGGCGGACGCTACGATAACCTCATTGGCAGATTCACCGGTGACACGGTTCCCGCAGTCGGCTTCTCCATCGGCTTCGAGCGTATTTTCTCCATCGTTACCGAGAACAATATCCAGCTTGCAGGCAGCCGCAGGAAAGTGGCTATTCTGCACAGCCCGGAGGCAATCCTGGAAGCTATCGCGAAATCCAACGAGCTCCAGGCTGAGAGCGACGTTACGCTCATCGCCGCAGCCAACCGCAAGAAGGCTGACAAGGCTTACTCAAAGGCAAAGCAGCAGGGATTCGACGAGATCATCAAGATAGGTCTGTAAGAGGAAACGACATGAGAAAACAGTTTCTTGAGATAGGAAAAATAGTTGCGACCCAGGGAATACGCGGGGAAGTACGGGTGCAGTACTACTGCGACAGCGCCGAGGTGCTGTGCGATTTCGACACGCTTTACCTCGACAAGGGAAAGACCCCCATGGAGATAACCAGGGCTTTCCCGCACAAGAACGTAGTCGTGATGAAGTTCGCCGGTATCGACAAGATAGAGCAGGCTCAGCCGCTCATCGGAAAGGTTCTGTACCTCGACCGCGAGGACGCAGAGCTTGAAGAAGGGCTGTACTTCATTCAGGATATAATCGGGCTGACCGTAAAGGACGCAGATTCCGGCATTGTCTACGGCAAGATCACCGACGTTTACCAGAACGGCGCTAGCGACGTGTACTCAATTCGCAGGGAGGACGGTACGGAGCTTATGTTCCCGTGTATCGACGAAGTCGTGCTCAAGACCGACATCGACGCTGGCGAAATGATCATCAGACCGCTCCCGGGGCTGTTTGAGGACGCTGTTGACGGAGACGGAGACGGCGAATGAGGATCGACATTGCAACGCTGTTCACTCAAATGTGCGGCAGCGTGCTTAACGAGAGCATAGTCGGCAGGGGAATCAGGAACGGCTTTATCGAGGTGCACACCCACGATATCCGGAAATACACCGAAAACAAGCACCGCCGCGTTGACGACAAGCCCTACGGCGGCGGCACCGGAATGCTCATGCAGGCTCAGCCGGTTTACGACTGCATTTCCGCGATAAAGTCCCAGGGCGAGGGCAGGCCCCGGATAATCTACATGTCCCCGCAGGGCGAGGTGCTGACCCAGCAGAAGGTGCAGGAACTCGCGCAGGAGCCGTGGCTTATCCTGCTGTGCGGCCACTACGAGGGCATAGATCAGCGCGTGCTGGACGAGCTTGAAGTGGAGGAGCTGTCGGTCGGGAATTATGTGCTGACCGGCGGGGAGCTTCCAGCGCTGATAGTCGCGGACGCTGTGGCTAGGCTCCAGCCCGGGGTGCTTCCGAATGAGGACGCCTACAGCATCGAGAGCCACTACAACGGACTGCTGGAGTTCCCGCAGTACACCCGCCCGGAGGAATGGCACGGGCGCAGGGTACCGGAGGTGCTCCTCACGGGAGACCACCGCACCGTCACCGGGTGGCAGAACCGTGAAGCGCTGCGGGTTACTGCAAGAAAGCGCCCGGATATGTACGGGAAGTTTATCGCTGAACAGCACGAGAGGCTCTGGAGCGCATTTCTGGAAGATAAGGATATCCCGCCGGAGACCAGGTGTTCCGGCGTCGTCAGGTTCGGGAAAACGGCTGACGAGGCGGACAGGCTCGCGAAGCTTGTTATGCGCGGGAAAAAGCGCGCTGACATCAGCGTTCAGTCCGGGGAGCTTCCGCGGCGCGGCGAGTATTTGATCGTCACCGATGGCGCGGGTCTTGGAAAGTGCGTGGTGCAGGTTTTCAACGTGAAAACCGTGCCGTTCAGCGGGGTCACTGAGGAAATGTGCGGCTTTACTGCGGAGTGCAGTTCGCCTGACGAGTGGCGCGCAGTTCAGGAAGCTGATATAAGCGCGGAAACGCCTGTTGCCTTCTGGCAGTTCAGGCTGGTTTACAAGTATCACAAGGAAGAAAGATAATGACTAAGAACGCATTCATTGCAATAACGGGGCGCGCAAACGCCGGAAAATCCTCTCTCACCAACCTGCTGGTCGGCGAGAAGATATCCATAGTCAGCGAGAAGCCTCAGACTACGCGAAACCGCATAAACGGCGTGCTCACCAAGGGCGATACGCAGTATGTTTTCATGGATACGCCGGGTATGCACAAGCCCAAGACCAAGCTTTCCGAGCACATGGTGAAGTCCATACGGCAGAGCGTTGACGACGTGGACTGCGCTATCCTCATGGCGGACGTAACAAAGAAGATATCCTCCATCGAGCAGGATCTGATACGCAGCTTCGCTTCCCACGGGACTGCTGTGGTGCTGCTTCTCAACAAGGTCGACCTGCTGAAGGACAAGAGCGAGATACTCAAGATAATCCAGCAGTACTCCGAGCTTTACGACTTCGAGGAGATAATCCCGATATCCGTCAAGAACCGCATAAACACCGATCAGATAATGCCGGTGCTGGAGCGCTTCGCAGTCGAGGGAGAGCACTTCTTCCCGGACGACATCGCCACCGACCGCACCGAGCGTTTTATGTGCTCGGAGATTGTCCGCGAGAAGATACTCCGCGTCATGCAGGAGGAGATACCCCACGGCGTTGCTGTGGACGTCGAGAAATTCAAGTCCCGCATGAAGGGCGACGCCGAGATAATCGACATCAGCGTTGTAATCATCTGCGAGAAGGAAAGCCACAAGGGAATGATCATCGGCAAGGGCGGAGAGCGCCTCAAGCAGATAGGCACCATGGCGCGCGGGGATATGGAGGATCTGCTTCAGGCTAAGGTCAACCTGCAATGCTTTGTGAAGGTCAAGGAGGACTGGAGAAACCGCGAACGCGTTATCTCCGACCTTGGAATGTACGACGAGGACTAAACTGGAGGTACGGATTTGCTTTTTACCTATGACGGTATAGTCGTCGGGCGGAGGGATATCGGCGAAAGCAACTGCTTCATTGATATCCTCACCGACGAGCAGGGCATAATCGAGGCGACCGCCCACGGTGTGAAGAAGATCAACAGCTCGCTTTTAGGGTCATGCGGGCTGTTTTCCTATGCCACCTTCTGCCTTAATAAAACTAAGCAGCGGTACTCGGTGAACTCAGCGAAGCCTAAGCGGAGCTTCCACGAGCTGGGAAGCGATATTGAGAAACTCGCGCTCGGTTCCTACTTCGCGCAGGCGGTGAAGTTCTGCACCCCGCAGGAGCAGGCGGCGGAGGGTTCTGACAGCCTGGTGAGGTTCTTCGCGATATCGCTTTACGAGGCTGAAATGGCGCGGGATCCGGCTCGGCTCACATGTGTAAAGGCGGCGTTCGAGCTGCGGTTTTCCTGCATGCTTGGGTACTTTCCGGATCTTCGCGGCTGCTGCAACTGCGGCTGCGGAGAGCATGACGAGATGTTCTTCCTGCCGGACAGCGGCGAACTCATCTGCGGCGACTGCTTCGACAGGGAATACAGCGGGCGTTACTTCGTGCTTACCCGGGAAATTCTCGGGGCTATGCAGAATATCGTTTACGCAAGGCTAGACCAGGCGTTCCGTTTCAGCGTTTCGCCGCAGGCTGCAAAGCTGCTGGGCATAGTTACCGAAAACTACTTCCTCGCCCGCACGGAACGCAGTTTTTCTGCACTTGATTACTATAAAAGTATAAGAATGGAATGAATTGCGATATTATTTGACACAGAATTTAAACTGTCTATTGCATTTTTAACAAAAACTATTGAAAAATACGAGCGTATGTGGTATAATTGTATAAGAGTTAATAGAACAAAACAAGGAAAGGCGGTGGTGCAATGAGTAATATCACAGAAAAGGACATAAAGCTTTTTTATGAAATGCTGGAACGTGACAAGAATTCCGCGCATTTCCTCTGGGACTGCGCAGCGGGGACTGTCGTTTCCGCCGGCTCCGGAATATTTGCAGACGTTTCGGGCGATCCGCTGGAGTATCTTCGCGAAAGCGGGCTGATCGACCCGCAGTCCCTGCCTTCCTTCAATATCTTTTCCTCGTGCATAGAGGAAGGGACGATCTCCAGGAGCGACAGAATGAGCCTCGCCGCAGATATTCGCATGAAGCTGTCAGCGGACGGAGAATTCCGGCTGTGCGGGTTCTACGCGCATTTTCTGAAGGACGACGGCGGCAGGATAATCGCCGTACACGGCACCATCAGACCTTACACGAGCCGCGAACTTTTTGACCGCCGCGTGCTGAGCGGCTTTTCGTCAGACCGCGACCCGCGTATTTTCAGCGACGAGGCTGCGGAGATGATAAAGCGCCACCCTAACGAGGAGATAGCGTTTATCCAGTTCGATGTTGAGCGGTTCAAGCTTATCAACGAAAAGTACGGCGTTGAAGCCGGCGACGAGCTTCTTGAGTTTCTGTACGGCACGCTGGGACTGATTTGCAGCGAGGAACAGCCCTTCGCACGTCTGAACGCTGATGTTTTCATGGTGGTGACTACGTTCTCAAGCGACTCCGACCTGCTTGATTTTATCCACAGGATTGAAAGCATGCTGACCGGATTCCAGAACATGGAGTACAGGCTGATTTTCGGCGTTGCGATTGTCGAGGACAGGTCGCTGCATATTCGCAGGTACGGCGACAACGCCGCGCTGGCGCGCCAGTCGATAAAGGGGAACGCCCTGAACAACATAGGATTCTTCAACGGAAGAATGAAGAGCGAGCTTCACAAGAAGCAGTCCATCGAGGACGATATGATGAACGCACTGCTTGACGGTCAGTTCGTGATGTACCTCCAGCCGAAGTTCAGCATTTCCACCAAGCGGATAATCGGCGCGGAGGCGTTGGCAAGGTGGATCCACCCGGAAAAGGGCATGATATCTCCGGCGGATTTCGTTCCGGTGTTCGAGGAGAACGGGTTTATACTGAAGCTCGACCAGATAATCTGGGAGAGCGCGTGCAGGAAAATCCGCGAGTGGATAGACAAGGGAATAGAGCCGGTTCCGATATCGGTGAACATTTCCCGGGAGTACATACATACTTTCGACGTGGTGGGCGAAATGCTGCACCTCGTGAACAAGTACGATATCCCGATAAAGCTGCTGGAGCTTGAAATAACTGAAACCACTGATTCCGAGGGAGTTTCCGACGTAGTTCAGAAGATGAAGGACGCGGGATTCACCATGCTGATGGACGATTTCGGCTCCGGGTATTCATCGCTGAACATGCTGCAAAAGACGCAGTTCGACGTACTCAAGATAGACCGCGGGTTTCTTTCGGAATTCATGGAGTCCAGCCGCGGACGGAAGATTATCTCGCACACGATCTCAATGTCGCGTGATATCGGTCTCGATATCATCGCGGAGGGCGTGGAAACTCCGGAGCAAGCTTCGTTCCTGAGCGACTGCGGCTGCGATTCGGCGCAGGGGTTCTACTACTCCAAGCCGATAACCCAGGAAGAATTCGACAAAATGCTTGTCGAGGTCAACAAATAAACAAACCGGGGCAGTTTTCCTGTCCCGGTTTTCGCTATAATAATCCCCGGAGCGGTGCCCCGGGGACTGGTTTTATTCTACGTCGAACTGCATGAGTTCAGCTATTTTCTCCTGAATGCGGTCTGCGACGTCGGCGGGGTTCAGCTTCTCGCTGAAGCTCTTGTCTCTTGCGGAGATCTCGATTACGCCGTCCTTGAGATTTCTCGGGCTTACGATAACGCGGAGCGGTATTCCCAGCAGGTCGGCGTCGGAGAACATTACGCCTGCGCTTACTGCACGGTCGTCGTAGATCACCTCTACGCCGCGCTTCTGGAGCTCCTCGTAGAGTGCGTCTGCCTTCTCCTTGACCTCGGCGTCGTCGGCGCGTACTGCGCAGATGTGCACCTGCCATGGAGCAATAGCCATCGGCCAGATGGGGCCGTAATCATCATGGTGAGCCTCGCATACGGAAGCGGCAAGTCTGCCTACGCCGATGCCGTAGCAGCCCATGATAGGAGTCTGAGTGCTGCCGTCCTTGTCAAGGTAGGTCATGCCCATGCTCTTGGTGTACTTGGTTCCGAGCTGGAATATGTTGCCGACCTCGATGCCGCGGGAGATGGTGATGTGCTTCTTGCCGCAGCTCGGGCAGATACCGCCCTCGATGATCTTCGCGAAGTCGTGGTATTCAACGTTCTTGCAGTCGCGGTCGATGTCGAGACCGGTGTAGTGGTACTCATCCTTGTTTGCGCCGCAGGAGAGGTTGTTCGTGTTCTGGAGAGACTTGTCAAACAGCACGGTCATGCCCTCGGGGAGACCTACCGGCCCGATGTAGCCCGCGTTGAGTCCGCACTCCGGAGTGATAACTGCCGGGTGGATATCGCAGCCGAGGAAGTTTGTGAGCTTAGTTTCGTTGATATCGAGGTCGCCGCGGATAAATACTACAACGTAGCTGTCGTCGTGGTTGCGCTGGTATACTACCGCCTTGCAGCTCTTGTCCTGCGGGGTGTGCAGGAACTCGCAGATATCCTCAATGGTGTGGATATTCGGTGTGTGTACCTCGGCGAGGGGCTGGCTCTCGGCGTCGCGGGTGTTCTCGATTATGGACTCAGCCGCTTCCATGTTAGCGCGGAATCCGCAGTCCTTGCATATCGCGATGGAGTCCTCGCCGATAGGAGTGAGCAGCATGAACTCGTGGGAAATGCTGCCGCCCATCATGCCGGAGTCGGACTTTACGGAAATTACCTCGGGAATGCCGGCGCGGGCGTAGATACGCTCATACGCCTTGTGGCAGCGCATGTAGTATTCCTCGAGATCCTCCTGGGAGGTGTGGAAGGAATACGCGTCCTTCATAGTGAACTCGCGCACGCGGATAAGACCGCCGCGGGGACGCGCCTCGTCGCGGAACTTGGTCTGTATCTGGTAGATCATGAACGGATACTTGGAGTAGCTGTTCGCATACTCGCGGACGAGCTGCACAGCGGCTTCCTCGTGTGTCATGCCGAGGACCATCTGCGCCTTGTTGCGGTCGGTGAAGCGGAGAAGCTCGCTGCCGATGCTCTCGTATCTGCCGGACTCCTGCCAGAGGGTCGCGGGCATTACAACAGGGAAGGATACCTCCTGACCGTCGATAGCGTCCATCTCCTCGCGGATTATCTGCTCTATCTTGCGGGTTATGCGCTTTAAGGGCATGTAGCTGGAGAAAATGCCGTTTGCAACGTACTTCATGTAGCCGCCGCGTATCATCAGCGCGTGGCTGTCGATATTGCAGTCGGAGGGGCGCTGCTTGAAGCGGTCGCCTACTAACTTTTCAAGTTTCATGTGTTTTCTTCCTTTCGTCTTGTTTCGAAATTTCTCAGAGAATACAAAAAGCCCTGAACCTAAAAAGGCTCAGGGCGAACTGTACAAAGTCCGTGTTACCACCTGGATTCGGGGAGACCCCGCGCTCAGCGTCTGCAACGCTTTCTCATGTAACGGTGAGCACCGGCGCCGCTTACTTCCGCATTCCTGCGGGTTCCGGGCGCAGCTCTAAGACGGGTTCGGCATATCTTCAATAACGGCTCGCACCTGCCGCCGTCTCTCTGAAAATCCGATGTGCCTACTGTTTCTTGTCACAGCTTTTCGTATTCATTGGTTTGATTATAGCACGAAATTGGCGAGTTGTCAAGATGCGTTCTTTCAACTTTTGCAGAATTTTTCGAAAGCTCTAAGCGCATTAATAACTGTCCTGTTGGACCTGTTTCCGAAATCTTCATAGATTCCTCCGCAGTCATACTTGGTTATGATTTGCGAGATATTAGTTTTGAGCGTTTCCCAGGAAATATTTTCGTTTTCGAGAACCTTTTCTACCGCATAGCAGTAGCTGTATACCGTTCCTTTTCTGCCGCTGGGGGTAAACTCGCGGTATCCTGCTGAAACCAGATAATTGTAAAATGAATCGTACATTTTGATATCCTCCTTAATTAAATGGCTGAAATTGTAAATCCCAGTTCTTCTGCACGTTTGATGAAATTGTTGATATTGTATTTGCTCCATTGGTTGCACACTGCGCATTCGTCTGTTGAGGTCCGGATTATGTCGGCTTGATTTAAAAAGAATCTTTTTTCCGGGTCTGAGGAATAGAATGAAAGCTGGTCAAGCTTTCTGACGACGCCGATTGAACCCTGTATTGCTCCGTCAAAAGCGCTTTCGAGTTCATCGGCGGTTATGCCGGGGCTGTTGGCGGCGTACTGCTGTATTACAGCTAAAACCAATCGCCCCTTTCCGTACGCAATGCCGTTAAAAAGATACCGCTGAGAATCTTTAGAAATGCGCGGTTGATAGACCTTGTAATCGTCTGGAGATGATTTTACAGCCTGAGAATTGCTTTTTTCAGATGATTGTTTGAGTTCTTCAACCTGCTTTTCAAGCGTTAAAACGCGATTCATCAAGTCGTTGACGCTGCTTAACAGCTGGACTAGTATTTCGGTTGTTTCCAATACTGATACCTCCTTTAATGCTATTGTATCACATTTTAGAATGTTTGTCAATAGATATTCAAAGAAAAACTTAGAAAGTTTCATTCTAAGTTGCAAGAAAAATAAAAAACTCCGTTTTCAAAGATTATACGCAGATTTTTCAAAAAAACTATTGATTTTCTGAAATAAACGTGGTATAATAATACAAGATAGATTAGACTAAAGACTGGGGTTTCGCTCCAGTCTTTAAGTTTTAATCGGGGTCAGGCGGTTTTTGCCTGTCCTGCTGCATATTCTGAAAGGAGCTGGCTTAATGGCACTTGCAAAGGGGTTCAGCACTATCGAGGCTGCGGCTGAGGCCGCGGTAAGACCGATAGTCGAGGGCCACAGTTTCTCGCTGTGGGACGTCTGGTTCGCGAAGGAGGGCGCAAAATGGTATCTGCGTATCTTCATCGACAAGCCGCACGGCGTTTCCATCGACGACTGCGAATCCATCGACGGGGAGATAAACTCCATCATCGACGAGCAGTATTTCATCGACAAGATCGACTATCTGGAGATAGGCTCTGCGGGGCTTGAGCGTTCCGTGAGAAGACTTGCCCAGCTTGAGCAGTCGATAGGAAAAAAGGTGAGGGTCAAGACCTACAAGCTGTGCGATGGCGCGCCGTCCAAGGACTTCAAGTGCGTTCTTTCGGGATACGACGGAGAAAAGATCACGCTGACCGGCGATTTCGGGGAAATCTCGCTTCCCGCCGCCGATATCTCGGCAATGAACTATGACGATTTTGACGATCACGAACTGATAGAAGACGGCGAGTGACCGCGGCTTAATTTTTTAATGGAGGAATTAACGGAAAATGGCTAAGAAGAAAGTACAGCAGCCCCAGAACGACATCACTGAATTTTTTGACGCGCTTGCCGCTTACGCTGCTGAAAAGGGTATCGACAAGGACGTGTTCGCTGAGAAGATCAAGAGCGCTATCGAAAAGAGCCTCAAGACCAGCATGCATGTTGAGGACAAGGACAGCGAGTGCGTGTTTGTCAACATAGATTTCGACAGGAAGATCTTCAACGTGAGCGTACTTAAGGAAGTCATCGAGGTGGTCGACACCCTGTATGAGCCGGAGATTGAGATAGTTCTCGAAGAAGCGCGCAAGCTCAACCCGGCGGCGCAGGTAGGCGATAAGATCCGAGTTCCGATAGACCCGCACGAGTTCAAGCGCATCGCAGCCAAGAATGCGAAGGATCTCATCAAGCAGGGATTCCGCGACATCGAGCGTCAGCAGCTCAGCGAGATGTGGGGCGAGTATGAGAACGAGGCTGTATCCGCGCTCGTTACAAAGATCGAACCCAAGACAGGCCATGCAACTATTGAGATCAACCACAACGAAGTACTGCTGATGAGAGCAGACCAGATCCCCGGCGAGGTGCTTCATGTCGGCGATATCATCAAGGTATATATCACCGGCGTTTCCAAAGAATATAAGGAAGGCGCGAAGAAGCAGAGCCTCCGCATCACCAGAACAGACAGAGGCCTCATCAAGCGTCTGTTCGAGCTTGAGTGCCCCGAGATCTACGACGGAACTGTTGAGATAAAGGCTGTCAGCCGTGCGGCTGGTTCGCGCTCCAAGATCGCGGTCATAAGCAACGACCCCAACGTTGACGCAGTGGGCGCGTGCATAGGTACTCAGAAGTCCCGTATCAACGCCGTTACCAAGGAGCTCAAGGGCGAGAAGGTCGACGTTGTTCTGTGGAGCGAGGATCTCGAGGAGTTCATCAAGCAGGCGCTCAAGCCTGCCGAGGTGCTCCGCGTGGTAATTACCAACCCCGACCCCAAGAAGAAGGAGTGCAAGGCTATCGTTCCTGATAATCAGCTCTCCCTCGCAATCGGCAATAAGGGTCAGAACGCACTGCTCGCCGCTAAGCTCACAAACTGCAAGATCGACATCAAGGCTGAGAGCAAGGTAACTCCCGAGGATCTCATCGTGACCGAGTACGTTCCCGAGGAACCAGCAGAAGCACCGGCTGAGGAAGCTCCCGAACAGGCTGAGACTCCCGCCGAGTCCTCCGCTGAGGAATAAGGAGCCGCTATGCAGGAAAAGCACGTTCCGATGCGTAAGTGCATAGGCTGCGGTGAAATGATAGGAAAAAAAGGCGCGGTGAGGATAGTCCGCAGCAAGGAGGGCGAGCTCTCCGTAGACCTCACCGGAAAGAAACCGGGACGCGGCGCGTACCTCTGCCGGAGCAGGGAATGCCTTGAGCTGGCTAGGAAGGGCAGAAAGCTGGAACGCGGTCTGAAATGCGCTATTCCCGATGATATATATGAAATTCTCGAAAAGGAGCTGACCTCGGATAAATAAGGAACTTTCGACGATCTGCCTTTGCCGCCGTGCCGGAAAGCTCGTTATGGGCTTTGACGCGGCTGTGCAGGAAATGAATGCGCCTAAGTCAAAGGCAGCGGGCATTATTCTGGCTTCGGACGTGTCGCCGAAAACAGAAAAGGAGATCTGCTTTCATGCAGAGAAGCGCGGCACACCGGTCGCCCACGGAGATTTCACGATGGACGACGCGAAGGAAGCTGTCGGAAAGCGCACGGGTATCTTTCTGGTGCTCGACGCGGGTCTTTACGGCTCTATCACAAGACATATAAGTGAATAGTATGGAGGAAAGTTACATTGCCAAATAACAAAAAGTATCGTGTACAGGATATAGCGGCTGATATCGGCGCAGACCGCAGCGCTGTCATTGAGCTGCTCGAGGGTGCGTTCGAGGGAACTAAGAAGGCGCAGACATCCCTTACGGATCAGGAGGTTAGCTACGTTCTCGAGGTGTTCTCGAAGAAGGGCGAAGTCAAGGACTTTGACGAATATTTCAAGGCTACCGCTGACAAGAAAACCGAGAAGCCTAAGGCAGAGGAGAAGAAGCCTGCCGCAAGAAAGAAGCCTGCCGCAAAGAAGGAAGAAGCTCCCGCAGAGGAGCCTAAGGCTGAAGCAAAGACAGAGGCAAAGCACGAAGTAAAGTCCGAGACCAAGGCGGAAGCAAAGGCTGCTCCCAAGGCGGAAGCAAAGACCGAAGCGAAGCCGGAGCCTAAGCCTGAAGTCAAGGCAGAGCCCAAGTCCGAGGCAAAGCCGGAGGTCAAGGCAGAAGCAAAGCCCGAAACCAAGCCGGAAGAAAAGCCCGAGCCGAAGCCGGAAGCAAAGGCGGAGTCCAAGCCCGAGCAGAAGCCTGCTCAGCAGGAGCGTCAGGACAGACCCGCTCCCAGAGCCAACGGCGACCGCCAGCAGTTCAATAACAACAACCGCGGCGACAGACCGTTCAACAATAACCGCAGCGGCGACCGCCCCGGATTTAACCGCGACGGAAATAACGGCGACAGACCGCAGTTCAACAACAACCGCGGCGACCGTCCCGGATTTAACCGCGACAATAACAACGGCGACCGTCCTGCGTTCAACAATAACAGAAACGTAGACCGCCCTGCATTCAACGGCAATAGAAACGGCGACCGTCCGGCGTTCAATAACAACCGCAGCGGCGACCGCCCCGCGTTCAACAATAACAGAAACGGCGGCTTCAACCGCGACAGCCGCAGCGAGGTCCGCAAGGAAGCAGTTAACCCGCTGGCTGATTCTGCAAAGCAGAACATCAAGAAGCCCGCTATCGACTCCTCCAAGATCAAGGTGAACACTCCGCCTATGCAGAAGCAGAAGGGCGAGGCTGTTCAGCGCGGCGAGCAGGTCACAAAGATGGTCGACACCCGCGGCAGCTATGTTGAGCTTGACAAGTACAACGAGCGCTACGAGACCATCGCTCCCGCTTCCCGCATGAGCAACGAGAGCTTCCAGCGCAAGCAGAAGATACAGCAGAAGTCTCAGCAGAAGGGCAAGCCCTACAACAGCAAGCGCGAGACCGAGGCTCAGAAGCTCAAGCGTCTGGAGCTTGAGCGTGCAAGGAAGCAGCAGCTCAAGGTGCAGATCCCGGACGAGATCGTTGTTTCCGAGCTGGCTTCCCGCCTGAAGGTGACAGCTACCGAGGTCATCAAGAAGCTGTTCAACCTCGGCGTTATGGCTAACCTCAACGAGACAATCGACTTCGATACCGCTTCCCTCGTTGCCGAGGAACTCGGCGCAAAGGTCGAGAAGGAAGTTGTCGTTACCATCGAGGAGCGTCTGTTCGAGGATACTCCCGACGATCCCGAGAGCCTTCAGCCGCGTGATCCGGTCGTTGTTGTAATGGGTCACGTTGACCACGGCAAGACCTCGCTGCTCGACTATATCAGACACGCAAGCGTTACCACCACCGAGGCTGGCGGTATCACACAGCACATCGGCGCGTACAGAGTGCATATCAACGACCGCGACATCACATTCCTGGATACTCCGGGTCACGAGGCGTTTACCTCAATGAGAGCGCGCGGCGCGAGCGTTACCGATATCGCTATCCTGGTAGTTGCTGCGGACGACGGTATCATGCCGCAGACCGTTGAGGCTATCAACCACGCGAAGGCAGCCGGAGTTTCTATCATCGTTGCCATCAACAAGATGGATAAGGAAGGCGCAAACCCCGACAAGATAAAGGAAGAGCTGACCAAGTATGACCTCGTTTGCGAGGAGTGGGGCGGCGACGTTATCTGCGTTCCTGTTTCCGCTAAGACCGGCGAGGGCATCAACACACTGCTTGAGATGGTATGCCTTACCGCAGACGTACTCGAGCTCAAGGCTAACCCCGACAGACTCGCTACTGGTGCGGTCATCGAGGCACGTCTGGATAAGGGCAGAGGTCCTATCGCTACCGTGCTGGTTCAGAACGGTACTCTCCACGCAGGCGACGTGCTCATCGCGGGTATGTCAGTCGGCAGAGTGCGCGTAATGCGCGACGACAAGGGCAGAACCGTCAAGGAAGCTGGCCCGTCCGTTCCTGTTGAGATCATGGGTCTCGCGGACGTTCCCTCCGCAGGCGATACATTCGCCGCTGTAGAGGACGAGAAGCTCGCAAGGGAACTCGTTGAGAAGCGCCGCCAGGAAGCTAAGGAAGAGCAGTTCAAGGCTTACCACCAGGTAACTCTTGACAACCTGTTCTCCTCCATCGAGGAAGGCACCGTCAAGGAGCTTCCGATCATCGTCAAGGCAGACGTACAGGGTTCCGTCGAGGCTGTCAAGCAGTCCCTTGAGAAGCTCTCCAACGAGGAAGTGCGCGTACGCGTTATCCACGGCGCGGTCGGCGCGGTAAGCGAGAGCGACGTTATGCTCGCTGCGGCTTCCGGAGCTATCATCGTTGGCTTCAACGTAAGACCTCACCCGTCCGCTCAGGACAACGCAAAGCGCGACGGCATCGAGATTCGCCTTTACCGCGTAATTTATGACGCTATCGAGGATATAACCGCCGCAATGAAGGGCATGCTTGCTCCGAAGTTCAGAGAGGTCGACCTCGGCAGAGTTGAGGTACGCCAGGTCTACAAGATCACCAACGTTGGTATCGTTGCTGGTTCCTACGTCCTCGACGGCAAGGTCACCAGAAACGGTCAGGTTCGTATCGTGCGCGACGGTATCATCGTCGGCGACGACAAGATCGCAGGTCTCCAGCGCTTCAAGGATTCCGTCAAGGAAGTCGCTGCGGGCTACGAGTGCGGTATCAGCCTTGAGAAGTTCACCGATATCAAGGTCGGCGATATCTTCGAGGCGTATACAATGGAAGAATACAGAGACTGATAACGCCGGCTGTGGGTGCGGAGCGTTCCGCGCCCCGGCGGTGTTTTCGATGCGGCGTGAGCCGCACACAGGGAGGTTTTATGGCTAATTTCAACTTAAAAAGACTTTCCGAGGATATAAAGAGGGAGCTTTCTGCGGCTGTGAGCGGCGTGAAGGACCCGAGAGTATCAAAGAATTTTGTAACGGTAACTCACTGTGAGCTTACCAGCGACCTTTCCTACTGCAAGGTACACATCGCGTGTCTCGGCGGCGAGGGGAGAACCGCAAAGGCCGTGGAGGGCATGACCGCCGCTTCCGGATACTTCAAGAGAGAGATCGCGGCAAGGATCCGCATGAGAAAAATGCCGGAGTTCATATTCCTGCCGGATAATTCCCTTGAATACAGCGAGCACATTGAAAAGATAATCGCAGGACTTCCCAAGCCTGTAGAGGATACGGCGAACGAAGAAGCGGAGGAGCCTGATGAGGAGAATTGACCTTAACGAAGCGGCGAATTTCCTTCGTGAGCACGACCGCTTCCTTATCCTTATGCACGGCAGCCCCGACGGAGATACGGTCGGCTGCGGAACTGCGCTCTGCGGCGCGCTCCAGCAGATAGGCAAGCTAGCCAGGACCGCGTGCCCCGACCCGTTACCGAAGAAGTTCGGGTATATGTTCCGCGAACTGAAGGAGCAGGAGTTCGAGCCGGAGACCATCGTGGCCGTGGACGTCGCAGACACCAAGCTGCTTTACGGTATGCGCGAGGTCGGCGAGAAAACCCAGCTCTGCATAGATCACCACGTCAGCAATACCGAGTACGCCGAGCGGCTGCTGCTTGCTCCGGAGTATGCGGCGGCTGCCGAACTGATGTTCGAGCTGCTCAGCTCCATGAAGGAAGTAAGGATAACAAGCTCCATCGCGGACAGCCTTTACACAGGAATCGCGACGGACAGCGGCTGCTTCAAGTACAGCAACACCTCGCCGCAGACCCATGTCTACGCCGCAGAGCTGATAAAGCTCGGCGCCGACATCGTGCCGATAAACTATGCGATGTTCGACATGAAGAGCCAGGGCAGACTGAAGCTCGAGCAGCTCGCACTCAGCAGAATACGCTACTACGTGGGCGGCAGGATAGCCGTGATAGACGTTACGCAGTCGCTCATCGACTCCATCGAGGGCATAGACAGCGAGGACGTCGGCGCGCTTTCCGCGATACCGCGCCAGATAGAGGGCGTGGATATCGGTATCTGCATCAAGGAGAAAACTCCGGGATTCTACAAGGTTTCCCTGCGCTCGAGCGAGAACGCGGACGTTTCCGCTATCGCTCAGCAGTTCGGCGGCGGAGGTCATGCAAGAGCCGCAGGCTGCGCGTTCGAAACCACGCTTGAGGACGCGGAGAAGAAAATAGTATGGGCATGCGCGAAGGCGCTCGGTAACCAGATATGACCGGAATAATCTGCATAAACAAGCCCCAGGAGTTCACCTCGTTCGACGTGGTGGCTTCCATGAGAAGGGCTTTCGGGACTAAGAAAATCGGGCACGGGGGGACCCTAGACCCGATGGCTACCGGGGTGCTACCGGTGTTCGTAGGCGGAGCTACGAAGGCGGTCGACCTAGTTCCGGACGACAGCAAGAGCTACCGGGCCGGGTTCCGGCTGGGATTCGTTTCGGATACCCAGGACATCTGGGGGAAGCTCCGCTCGCGCTGTGAGAACGGCATTTCCGAGGACGAGATGAGGTTCGCCCTGGACGATTTCCGGGGTGACATCATGCAGGTGCCTCCGATGTACTCTGCACTGAAAGTCAACGGGCATAAGCTCTGCGACCTGGCGCGCCGCGGTATCGAAGTGGAACGCAAACCGCGCCCCGCGACGATATCCCGCCTGGAGCTGGTCAGCTTTGACGGGACAGACGGAGTGCTCGACGTGGACTGCTCCGGCGGCACATATATCCGCACGCTGATAAACGACATCGGCGAGAGCGTCTGCACCGGCGCGGTCATGACAAGCCTGTGCAGGACGAAAAGCTGCGGCTTCACTCTGGAACAGTGTCACGAGCTGGACGAGGTGCGGAATGCTTCCCCGGAGCGGCTCGAAAAGTGGCTGCTTCCGGTTTCGGAGCTGTTCGCACCGCTTCCTGAGATACCCCTGGACGAGGTGCAGACAAGAATGTACCTCAACGGCGTACGTCTGGACGCTGAAAGGCTGCTGAAGCGCGCCCCCGTGGACGAGCTGGCTAGAGTTACCGCCGGCGGGGAGTTCCTCGGAGTAGGAAAGATCAATGCTGAAGGGGAACTGGTTTCGATCAAGCAGTTCCGCTCGGAATAAAAATACCGGGTATCCGGTATGAATGGTGGATTTAATTTGATAGACATAACTAACAGCAGCCTGCGCCCGGAGGAAAAGACCGCCGTCGCGCTGGGTTACTTTGACGGGCTTCACCTGGGACACGTCGGCGTTATACGCACCGCGCTGGCTCAGGAGGGGCTCAAACCGGCGGTGTTCACGTTCAACTGCGACACCACGCTGCCGAAGTTCCGCGGGCCGGAGGATATAATCTCGTTCGAGAATAAGTGCGAACTTATGCAGAAGATCGGCGTGAAGTACATCTACGCGCCGGATTTTGCGGAGGTCTGCGCGCTGTCCGACGAGGACTTCGTGAAGAAAATACTTATCGACCGGCTGAACGCGGGCTTTGCCTGCTGCGGAAGCAATTTCCGGTTCGGAAAGGGCGGCAGCGGCACTCCGGAGAGGCTCGGGGAGATCGGCGCGAAGTATGGAATGCGCGTCGAGGTGGTGAAGGACGTCTGCCTTGACGGCAAGATGATAAGCTCCACGCGTATCCGCGAGCATATACGCCGGGGAGAAATAGAAGAAGCTAACCGGCTGCTGGGCTATGAGCTGTGGTACAGGCTGCCGGTTATCCGGGGAAACGAGATCGGACGGACTATTGATTTTCCGACGATAAACCAGGTTATTCCGGACACGAACATTATCCCGCGCTACGGAGTTTACAAGAGCTACGTAGAGGTGGCGGGGAAGCAGTACCACGGGGTCACGAACATCGGCGTGAAGCCCACCGTCCAGCACAGGAGGGACGGCGCCGGCGCAGTGATGGAGACCTACATCATCGGCTTTGACGGCGACCTTTACGGTCAGGACATAGCGGTCGCACTGGTGCGTTTTATACGCCCGGAGGCCAAGTTCGCCGGACTTGACGAGCTGAAAGCACAGATAGCGCGCGACAAGGAAGAAGCGCTTAAATAATGCGCCTCTGAAACTGTGAATTCGGTTTTAAGAAGCTGCCACAAAACGCCGGGAGACCGGCAGGAAAGGAATACAGAAATGGAAGTCAGGACAAGATTTGCGCCCAGCCCTACTGGGTATATGCATATAGGCAATCTGCGCACCGCGCTGTATACTTACCTCATCGCGAGAAAGAACCACGGAAAGTTCATTCTCCGTATCGAGGACACGGACCAGGGACGCTACGTTGAGGGCGCAACTGATGTTATATACAGAACCCTCAAGACATGCGGTCTGAACTGGGACGAGGGTCCGGATATCGGCGGCCCTTGCGGCCCGTATATTCAGAGCCAGCGCATGGGTATGTTCAAGGAATACGCGGAGAAGCTGGTCGAGAGCGGCCACGCTTACTACTGCTTCTGCACCAAGAGCGAGGACAGCAGCGAGGATACCGCGAACGGTCTTGCCTCCGCTAACCGCTGCCCCTGCCGCGATCTCGACCCCGCAGAGGCTAAGAAGCGCCACGACGCGGGCGAATCCTGCGTTATCCGCCAGAAGATCCCGAACGAGGGTACCACCACGTTCCACGATGAGATATACGGCGATATCACGGTCGAGAATACCGACCTGGACGACCAGGTGCTGCTCAAGTCCGACGGAATGCCGACCTACAACTTCGCAAACGTGGTCGACGACCACACTATGGGCATTACCCACGTTGTAAGAGGCAACGAGTATCTTTCCTCCGCTCCGAAGTACAATCTGCTCTACTCCGCGTTCGGCTGGGAGCCTCCGGTTTATATTCACGTTGAGCATATTATGCGCGACGCTACTCACAAGCTGTCCAAGCGCGACGGCGACGCTTCCTTTGAGGATTTCCGCGCAAAGGGCTACCTCACCGAAGCAATACTGAACTACATTCTGCTGCTGGGCTGGGCTCCGAAGGGCGAGCAGGAGATCTTCACACTGGACGAGATGATCGAGGCGTTCGACCTTTCCGGTATCTCCAAGTCCCCGGCGATATTCGACCCGCTGAAGCTCACTGCGATAAACGCTGTTTATATCCGCAACCTGCCGCTTGAGAAGTTCATTGAGTACGCAGAGCCGTGGATCCGCCAGACCTGCAGGCGCACCGATATCGACATGCCGCTCCTCTGCGCAGGACTTCAGCCCAGAACCGAGGTTTTCAACGATATCCCCGAGCGCGTTGACTTCATCGACCAGATGCCGGAATATTCCATCGACATGTACGTCAGCAAGAAGATGAAAACAACTCCGCAGACCTCCCTTGAGGCTCTTAAGAAGCTCATTCCCGTTATCGAGGGTATTCAAGATTTCACCACCGAAAATATCCACGACGCGCTCTTCAAGCAGATTGAGGCAGACGGCGTGAAGAACGGTCTGTACCTCTATCCGCTGCGCGTTGCGCTGAGCGGCAAGGCTGTCACCCCAGGCGGCGGCGTGGAGCTTGCGAAGATACTCGGCAAGCAGGATACCCTCGACCGCATGCACAAGGCTGTCGGGAAGCTCACAGCCGAGATCGGCTGACAAACGCCGCGGGCGCGTCAATTTTAACTGTATATTCATGCCTGATTCACACTTTCATCACTTTAGTGTGTTAAGCTGATATATGACCGGGTATATGTCAGGTATGCTATGGATATATACCCTAACTAATCAGCCGTATGAACAACATGCGGAAAAGGACATAATATGATCGAAGTAAAAAATCTAAGCAAAAGCTACGGCAGCAAATTAGCCGTGGACGGTATCAGCTTCACCGCCGGTGAAAGCGAGATACTCGGCTTCCTGGGGCCTAACGGCGCGGGAAAGTCCACCACGATGAACATGCTGACCGGCTACCTCTCCTCCTCGGGCGGACAGGCGCTCATCAACGGCGTCGATATCCTGGAGGATCCAGTGCGCGCAAAGAAGGACATCGGCTATCTGCCGGAGCTTCCTCCGCTGTACCTTGACATGACCGTCATGGAGTACCTTAATTTCGTGTACGACCTGAAAAAGTGCAGGCTTCCGAAGCGCTCCCATCTCGATGAGATATGCCGCCTCGTGAAGATCACCGACGTGCAGAAGCGCGTTATTCGCAACCTTTCCAAGGGCTACAAGCAGCGTGTGGGTCTGGCTCAGGCGCTGGTCGGGAATCCCAAGGTGCTGATACTCGACGAGCCGACCGTAGGTCTTGACCCGAAGCAGATAATCGAGATACGCACGCTCATCAAGAAGCTCGGAAAGAACCACACCGTAATTCTTTCCTCGCATATCCTGTCCGAGGTGCAGGCGGTCTGCGACAAGATAGTCGTTATCGACAAGGGAAAGCTCGTTGCAAACGACACCGCCGAGAACCTTTCGCACAACCTCTCAGCCGACCACAAGCTGACCGTGCAGATAGAGGGTCCGACGAAGGAAGTCAAGTCGCTGCTTGAGCAGATCCCCCAGATGGTGGAGGTACACCTCAACCGCACTATAGATAAGACCATCGGTGAGTATGAACTCAACGCCCAGGAGGGCTGCGACATTCGCCGCGAGGTATTCAAGCGCATGGCGGCGAGAAACTATCCGATACTGCTCATGAGAAGCAGCGAGCTTACCCTCGAGGAGATCTTCCTCAAGCTCACCACCGGTGATTTCTACGGCAATATTGACAACGGAGGTGCGGCAAGATGACGGCTATTCTGAAGCGCGAGTTCGCTTCCTATTTCACTTCGCCGCTTGGCTATGTTTACCTTGCGGTGTTCTACGGATTTTCCGGGCTGTTCCTGTGGATAACCTGCCTTTCCAGCGGTTCCGCAGACATGCAGTACGTTTTTCTGTGGATGTTCTTTATAATGATGATACTCATTCCGATACTCACCATGAGGACCATGGCGGACGACAAGCGCCAGAAAACGGATCAGCTCACGCTGACATCCCCGGTGAGCCTGTTCGGTCTGGTTGCGGGAAAATTCCTCGCGGCGTTCTTCATCTTCCTTATCGGCGCGGCAGTTATGTTTGTCTACGCACTTGGTCTGGCTGCGGCTGTCAACGGTTCCGGTACGGGTACTGAGTTCGGCTGGGCAGGGTTCTTCGGGAACTTCGCAGGCATCGTGCTGATGGGCGCGGTGTTTATCTCCGTGGGCATCTTCATTTCCAGCCTTACCGAGAACCAGATGATTGCGGCTATCGGCAGCATCGGAGTAAATATACTGCTGTGCCTGTTCGATGTCATTTCAAACTTCGTTTCGGTGACGTTCCTCAAGGACATCATCAACGCGCTTGCGGTGCTCTATAAGTATCAGGAGTTCACCGCCGGCATTTTCAGCCTGAAGAATATCCTGTTCTTCCTGAGCCTGATAGTAGTTTTCAACTTCCTGACGATGCGCGTTATCGAACGCCGCCGCTGGAGCTGAGAAAGGGGGAGCAGACATGAACGAATCAAATAACGAAAACATCGAGCAGGAGCAGACTGCGCCTGCCGCTGAAAACGTTTCCCCCGCAGAGGAAACCAAGCCGGAGGAAACTGCAAAGCCCGCTAAGAAGCAGGCTGAGATACAGAACGGAAACCCTGCCGCGCGCAAGCACACCTTCAATAAGCGCAACCTCAAGCATGGCACAATGGCAGTCGTGCTGACGGTGCTTTTCATCGCCGCAGTCGTAGTGCTGAACGTTATCGTCAGCATAATTTCCGACCGTATCGACACCACCGCCGACCTCACCGACACGGGTATCTACACCCTTGACGAGTCTACCACGAACTACCTCGCCGGGCTTGACAAGGACGTTACCGTCTCCGTCATGAACACCGAATCCAGCTTCGAGGGCGGCAGTTCCTTCTATAAGAGCGTCAACGAGCTTCTCAACAAGATGGCTATGGAGAACGAACATTTCAAGCTCCAGTACCTCAAGATAGACCAGAATCCGGATTTCACATCCAGATTCAACGGCGAGACGCTTTCCGAGAATTATATCGTGGTGGAGTCCAAGGATACCAACCGACACCGCATAATCACTCCCGGCGAGTACTTCTCCTGCCCGACGTTCCGCGATAACCTGTCGCAGTACGGCTATCCCGAGACCTACATCGAACAGTACGTAAACCAGTACGTCAACAGCTCCTATGCTTCCCAGATAATTGAGGGCAGCAACGTGGAGCAGGCGGCTATTTCCGCGATAATGTACGTCACCAACACTGACCCGGTGCGCGTTGCGTTCACCGAGGGCTTCGGCGAGGCTGACAGCAGTTCGCTTTCTTCGCTGCTCAGCAAGAACGGCTACGATATCGAGACAATCAACCTCCAGCAGGTGGCTGAGGTCGATGGCGATATCGACTACATCGTGATGTACGCGCCCTCTATGGACTACGATAACGACAGCCTTACAAAGCTGTCCGCGTTCCTTGACAACGGCGGCGCGTTCGGCAAGAACCTCATCTACTTCGCTTCCTACAGCCAGCCTGACTACGCGCCGGAGAACCACGAGGATTCCTCCATGAAGAACCTCGCGTCCTTCCTTGCGGAGTGGGGTATATCCATCGGCGACAGTCTTGTGCTCCAGAGCAACACCGAGTATTCCTACGGCAACATGGAGTATGTACATCTCCAGCAGATCCAGGATACCGACTACGCCGGCAGCGCTTACGGCAGCAGCCTCATCACCTACGACGCGTATATACGACCGGTTCAGCAGCTCTGGGAGGGCGGAACAAAGGGCAGCGTTGAGCAGAAGGTTCTGATAAAGAGCTACGACGGAGCTTACCTCCGCCCGATAAGCACCCTTTCCGACGATGAATTCGACAAGTCCGGCGCAGAATCCGGCTCCTTCAACGACGCTGTTGCAGCGTACAAGGTTCACAGCAATACTCAGGAAGTCACCAGAGTTGTGGCGTTCGGTTCCGACATGATATGCAACAGTATGTTCATGAGCTATGCGAACTCCAACAACCAGGACTTCATGATAAACATGTTCAACTATATCTCCGGCAAGACCGAGGGTATCACTATCACGGCAAAGTCGTTCAGCAGCGTCGGCTTTGAGGTAAACCAGGGCAACGCGAATATCCTTGCTGTAGTTCTGTGTATCATCGTGCCGGTAGTCGTTATCGTAGCCGGTGTAGTTATCTGGGTGCGCAGGAGGCACAGATAAATGGCGAAGCTTTCTAAAACCACAAAGACTGTTATCATTGCGGCGGCTGTACTTCTCGTGCTGGGCGCGGTGCTTCTGGTGCTGGTCATGACCAGCCTGAAGGACAGCGGCAGTTCCGGGGACGCCTCCGCTGTTTCCGGGGAGGCAGGGACTTCCGAGTCCTCGGCAGCCGCTGAAGACAGCAGCTCAGCTTCTTCCGGAGCCGACGAAAAAGTTGTTATAAACAGCTGCGAGCAGGAGGATGTGCTGAAGCTGGAGGTCTCCAACCAGACCGGCAGCTTCTCGTTCGACCGCGCTTCCAGGGAGGTTTCTTCCACGGACGACGACGGAAACGTCAGCACCGCCACGCAGTACTACTGGACAAGCCCGGAGCTTGACGGCATAAGCCGCAACGATTCCACTATAGGCGCGTTCGTGCGCAGCATGGCGGGGCTTTCCGCTTCCTCGATGGTAGAGGAGGGCGCTTCCGATCTTGAGAAGTACGGGCTTGCAGAGCCGCTTTCCACCGTTAAGGTAACGTTCGACGACGGGACCTCTAACGAGATCTGCTTCGGTATCCGGAACCCGGCGGCTTCCAACTATGTATACTGCTGCGTTAAGGGCAGCAGCGATGTTATGGAGGTAAGCTACTACAGCACCGGCAGTGCGTTCTATGATATCAAGGATTTCGTGAGCCTGGTTCTTACCGACGCTTACGATTCCAACAACCCGCAGGAGCTTGAGTACCTTACCATCGAGCGCAAGGACCTCAGCGAGCCGGTTGAGATCGAATATATGTTCGATGTTGCGGCGGAGGCGGAGGACGAGGATTCCGTTGTGACCACGTTCAACTCCCACCGCATAACCTCCCCGATAACCGCGGAGCTTGACACGACCAGCGGGCAGACGATCTGCTACGGGCTGTACGCACTCAGCGCGGCTTCCTGCCAGTATATCGACCCCACCGACGAGGAGCTTGCAGCGACAGGTCTTGACGATCCCTACTGCCGCGTCAGCTTCAAGTACGGCGGCAAGGCGCGCGTACTGCTTCTCGGCAATGAGATAAGGGAGTCCAGCGACGATTCCGACGAGGGAAGCCTTTCTTCCGTGACCGGATACTACGCTATGTTCGAGGGCGACAGACTTATTTATGCTATCAGCACCTCGAATGCGCCGTGGTACACCTTCAGCGTTCAGGATATCATGTCCCGCAGACCTATCTCGCCGTACATCTATACGGTAGACAAGCTGACCGTGTCAACTCCGGACGGTGAATACGCATTCACCATTGAAGGCGACGCTGACAACCATACTTTCCGTTACAACGGGGAGCCGCTGGACGATACCAGGTTCAAGAGCTTCTATCAGCATCTTATAACCTCGATGGGCGAGGAGCTGTTCTTCGATGAAGCGGACTACGAGCCTTACATCAAGGTGCAGTTCGACTACCGCAGCGAGTATTACGACACCTACGGCAGAAGCAGCGACGTGCTGGAGTTCTACAAGTCCGACGACCGCAAGAGCATTGTGCGCGTAAACGGCGACGTGCTCTACAAGGTGCGCCAGGTCTACACTGACAGGCTGCTCAGCAACCTTGACGCCCTACTGAACGGCGGCGATATCGAGCTTAACTGGTAACGGAGATCCAGCAGGACGGAGCGCGGCTTCCTGCCGCGTTTCCTGACCGTGTTAAATAAACTTTTATATATGGAGGTAATTACAATGGCTGAAAGTAACTTTATTTACTACCGTGGATTCCCGATGGTGAGAAGCGGAAACGAGATCTACTACGGAAGCATGGGCGACAGGTTCGTCACCAAGCTTACTATCCGCGAGAGCGAGAAATACAAGGACACCGAGATACCTACCAAGGTCATGGTTCAGATGATCCCCACGTCTCCTACCCCGGAGGATCTTGCAAAGATCAGAAAGGGCGAGATGAACAGCCTTTACGAAGCGCTTGATACCGCGCACGTATGGCTCACCAAGGAGCTTTTCGGGGCATGATAATTAACCGCTGGCAGTCAGGCTGTCAGCGGTTTTTGCATGAAAAAACACCGGGCAGTCATGCTGTCCGGTGCTTGTTATTCGCGGTTATCAAAGCTGCTCGGTCTCCTCGGGAGAAGTGGAGATGGAAGTGCGCTTTACGCGGTTGCGGCTGGTGAATTCGTACTCGTTCTCGTTGAACTCGCTGATCTCGTTGAGCCAGTAGCTTACGCGGTAGTTGCCTACGTCCACAACGGCAAAGTTCGCTGTTGTGTTTACGAACTTGACCTCGCCCTGTACCAGAGGTCTTATGTTGCCTTCGCCGCTGAAATACTCCTTGAGTCTTACAACGACCTTATCACCAACATGGATTTCCCCCATTTTTCGTGTCCTCCTTTGTTATGTCTGCGAATATCGTCAGAATTTACAACAGTAATTGTAACACATATTACACAGCCTGTCAAGCGGGATTGAAAAAAAATCAACGATTTCGGCGAAACTCGCTGATTTTTAGTTTGTTTTAGTGGTTTTGCAAATATTATCTGCCTATGTTTTGGTGATTATAACGAACACGGGCTGGAAAGTTACGGCGCGGTTCTGCTTTTGACAAGAGATACCAGTGATGGCTTAAACTTCTATTGACTTTTCCGGCGGGGTATAGTATTATATAGACAGGTTAAAAACCGCAATAATTCAGGAAATGGAGCATTTAACATGGTAAGACAGATAATACATATAGATGAAGAAAAGTGCAACGGCTGCGGACTCTGCGCCAACGCCTGCAAGGAAGCCGCTATCGGCATAGTCGGCGGCAAGGCGAAGCTGCTTCGCGAGGATTTCTGCGACGGACTCGGCAACTGCCTGCCCGCCTGTCCGATGAACGCGATAAGCTTTGTTCAGCGCGAGGCTCCCGAGTTTGACGAGGAGGCTGTAAAGCGCCACATTGAGTCCCAGAAGAAGCCCGCCCAGGAAGCTCCGAAATTTACCGGCTGCCCCGGAATGAGAATGGCTCAGATGAAGCCGAGAACTGCTCCGGCAGAGGGCGCGGTTCCGAGCATGCTCAGCCAGTGGCCGGTTCAGATCAAGCTCGCGGGTGTGCAGGCTCCCTATTTCAAAGGCTGCGACCTCCTTATCGCCGCCGACTGCACCGCCTACGCCTACGGAGATTTCCACCGCAGGTACATCAAAGGCAGGGTCACCCTCATCGGCTGCCCCAAGCTGGACGACGCCGACTATGCTGAGAAGCTGGGCGAGATAATCCGCGCCAACGATATCCGGAGCATTACGGTAGTGCGCATGGAAGTACCCTGCTGCGGAGGTATAGAAAACGCCGTAAACCGCGCGGTCGCCGCTTCCGGCAAGTATATCCCGGTGAAGGTGGATATCATCACCACCGACGGGCAGGTAATAGATTGATTTGTGGTATCGGCTTTCGCACGATATATTTTGGATCTGGAGCTGTAATTTTTACGGCTCCTTTTTTCCGTTCCGCAAAATGTCACCTGATTTTCATTGACAAATACCCGATATAGTGGTATAATAAAATGAATATTTGTATTCAAGAGGTGTTTTTTAATGACTATATTTTACAAATTCGACGGTCAGATGTATATTAATATAACTAACGGCTGTCCCTGCGACTGCGTGTTCTGCCTGCGTAACAACTCCGATTCCGTGAAGGACAACGGCAGCCTGTGGCTGGAGCACGAGCCTTCCTTCGAGGAGATCGTGGATGCATACGAGAAATTCGATAAGACCGGCTGCACGCACGCGATATTCTGCGGCTACGGCGAGCCTACCGTCCGCGCGGACATGCTCGTTAAGACTGCGCAGTATATCCGGGAGCACTCTGATATGAAGATACGCCTTAACACAAACGGACTTGTCCGCATGATCCACCCGAAATTCGATATTGAGCAGTTCCGCGGACTTATCGACGTGGCTTCCATCAGCCTCAACGCCCCGGACGCGAAGCGCTACAACGAGGTCACAAGACCGCATTTCGGCGAGCCGGCGTTCCAGGCTATGCTTGATTTCGCCCGCGATATGAAGAATATGGGCGTCCAGGTGAAGTTCACCGTTGTCGACGTTATCACAAAGGACGAGATCGACCGCTGCCAGCAGCTCGCGGACAGCATGGGAATACCGCTCAGAGTGCGCGAGTACATCACCGACAACGAAAGCTACACATGAGGATTATCGGTATCGACCCGGGCTACGCCATCGTTGGGTATGGAGTTCTAGACTATGAGAAAACGCGGTTCTCCGTGGTGAACTACGGCGCGATAACCACCGCCGCCGGAACCAGCTTCGACCGCCGCCTCATGGAGATCTACGACGACATGTGCACCGTGCTCGATATGTTCAAGCCGGACTGCATGTCCATTGAGAAGCTATATTTCACCAACAACAAGACCACCGGAATCGATGTTGCGCAGGCGCGCGGGATAATCCTGCTGACGGCTGTGCAGCGGGACATCGAGATCTACGAATACACGCCAATGCAGGTGAAGCAGGCGGTCGTAGGCTACGGCAAGGCTGAGAAGCACCAGGTGCAGGAGATGGTGAAGAATATCCTCCGTCTGGACGCGATACCCAAGCCCGATGACACTGCGGACGCGGTGGCTCTCGCGATATGCCACGGACATTCCAGCGGGTCGCAGCTTTCGAGGCTCATTGCAAAGGCTGCGGAAAACGACGGCGCAATGGGAAAAATATACCACAAGAGTGACAAGAGGTAAAATACATGATATACAGCTTACACGGCGAACTTATCCACACAGAGCCGAACCTCGCGGTAGTTGAATGCGGCGGGGTAGGCTACGCCTGCCGCACGACCATGAACACGCTGAAAAAAATAGGCGGCAGCGGGGAAGTCAGGCTTTTTACTCAGCTGAATGTCCGCGAGGACGCGATAGATCTTTTCGGCTTCGCTGATACTGCTGAATTGCAGGCGTTCAGGCAGCTCACTTCCATTTCGGGAGTGGGTCCTAAAGCCGCGCTTGCGATACTGTCCGACCTCACTCCGTCCAAGCTGGCGCTGTGCATAACCACCGGCGACAGCAAGACCCTGACCCGCTCTCCTGGTATCGGAAACAAGATAGCTCAGCGTATCGTTATGGAACTCAAGGATAAGGTCGCGAAGGAACAGCACATCTCCGCTTCCGACTTCGGTGTGGAGCCTGCCGCTGCGGCTTCGGTAGGCGGCAACGCCGCTGCGGAGGCTATAACTGCGCTGTGCGTGCTGGGATTCGCTCTGCCGCAGGCTCAGGCGGCGCTTGTCGGCGCAGACCCTGACAGCAGCGTTGAGGAGCTTATAAAGTACGCGCTCAAGCATTTGGGCTGATTTCAGAATTACTTGCGGCGGGAGGTGAGCGCCTTGAAAAAGGAATTTGATGTTCTCGAGAAGATATTCATGATAGTCGCGCTGTGCGAGGCGTTGTTCTTCGTGCTGTTCATCATGGCAGGCGACGACGACCGCTACAAGGTGATGTGCATGACAGGTGTTGTCGTTGCGGGCGCGACTGCGGTCATCATGACCGCGGCGACGCTGCTCGCTCAACTTAAAATTGTCTTGTCGGACCGCAGGGCGGCGCGCCGTGCGCTCGGGAAGCATGGGCTTCGTGTCCTTTGGCATGACGAGGGCGCACGCTGCGCTTACAAGGGAATTCTCATGCTGATGAAGGGGCGCTACCCCGAGGCAGAGGAAAAACTCATGCGCGCCCTGAGTATCTCGGACAACCGGCAGAATCAGCATTTCTGCGTGGAGTGGCTCATCAAGCTGTACGAGGCGCAGGAGAACGAAGGGCAGCTCATGTGGGCGCTTCGGAAGGCTGCGGAGATAGCTCCGGACAATCCGGACGCGCAGTCGCGGCTCGGGCATGCCTACTACAACGAGGGTAAGCTCAGCAGTGCGGAATACTGCTTTGAACAGGCGCTCAGGTACGACCCTAACTACGGGTACTCATACTACAGCCTGGCGACGATATACACGCTTCGCGGCGAGGACGAGCGCGCGCTCGAGACCCTCAAGAAGCTGGTGACTATCCAGGAAAACCACCCGCTGGTCTACGCCGAACTTGCCACATGGTACGCAATGCACGACGATGAGAAGAACGCCGAGGAAGCCTACGACAAGGCGATACTCTGCGGCTATAAGGAGCCGGAGGAGCTTTCAAAGCGCATGACCGCGCTGCGAATGTTCAACCACGCGGAGGGAGCCAGAGGAGCCGACCTGCCGCAGGATTACTACCGATATATCCAAAAGGAAGATACGGAAAAGGAAGATACAGATGCTGGAAATGTCTGAACTCGGGGGAAATCCCGAACGCAGTAACAGAATAGTCGAGCCGGAATATAATGAGTCAGATACCGATATCGAGTATTCTCTGCGCCCGAAGGCGCTTGACGAGTACATCGGGCAGGATAAGGTCAAGGAGAACATGAAGGTCTACATCGAGGCTGCGAAAAAGCGCGGCGAGTGTCTTGACCATGTGCTGCTCTACGGACCTCCCGGACTTGGCAAGACCACGCTTTCGTGCATTATCGCGAACGAGATGGGCGTGAATATCCGCGTGACCTCCGGTCCGGCGATCGAGAAGGCGGGGGATCTGGCGGCTCTGCTGACGAATTTACAGCCCAACGACGTGCTTTTCATCGACGAGATACACCGCCTTTCCCGTCAGGTTGAGGAAGTGCTTTACCCTGCGATGGAGGACTATGTTCTCGATATAATCATGGGCAACGGTCCTTCGGCGAGGTCTATCCGCATCGACCTGCCGAAATTCACGCTGATAGGCGCTACCACGCGCTCCGGACAGCTTTCTGCGCCTTTGCGCGACAGATTCGGCGTTATCCAGCGGCTGGAGCTTTACACTCCGGAGGAGCTTTGCAGCATCGTGCAGCGCTCCGCGATAATCCTCGCGATACCCTGCACAAAGGACGGTGCGATGGAGATCGCAAAGCGCTCCAGAGGCACGCCGCGTATTGCTAACCGCCTGCTCAAGCGCGTCCGCGACTATGCAGAGGTGCTCGGCGATGGAAAGATAACCCAGGAGCTTGCGGACATCGCATTAGGTCGCGAGGATATCGACAAGCTAGGTCTTGACAGGCTCGACAGGCGGCTTCTGGAAATGATAATCAAGGGCTACAACGGCGGTCCCGTCGGGCTGGAAACGCTGGCTTCCGCGCTTGGCGAGGAGTCGGTGACGCTGGAGGAGGTCTGCGAGCCGTTCCTCATGCAGCTCGGGTTCATTGCAAGGACTCCGCGCGGGCGCACCGCTACTGCGCTCGCTTACAGACACCTGGGGATACTCCAGGACGGTCAGCAGCGGCTTGATTTCTGATAATAGAGCATACTCTAATTAAATATACATAACGGGGGCAATAATATGGGAAGAATTTTCGGCACGGACGGCGCGCGCGGCGTTGCAGTCACGGAACTCACATGCGAAAGGGCAATGGAGATAGGAAGGGCGGCGGCTTACGTCCTCACTAAGGAGAGCGGCAAGGCTCACCCGAATATCATCGTTGGCATGGATACCCGCATTTCCTCTAAAATTCTGGAGGCGGCGCTGTCCGCTGGACTTGCTTCCGTGGGAGCAAACGCGCTGCTGCTTGGAGTTGTGCCTACTCCTGCGGTGGCTTATCTTGTGAAAAGGTACAATGCGGACGCGGGCGTTATGATCTCCGCTTCGCATAATACCGTGGAATACAACGGCATAAAGCTGTTTTCCTCCGAGGGATTCAAGCTCCCGGACAGCGTTGAGGAGGAGATAGAGGCTCTTATCCTCGACCGGAAGGACGAGATCAGGCTCCGTGACGGCATCGAGGTCGGGAGGATCTCCAGGCTCAGCAGCGCCTGCACCGACTACATTCAGCACATCAGGGAATGCGCCGGAGCGGGGGACTACGCGGGAGTCAATCAGCGCTTCTGCTTCGACTGCGCGAATGGAAGCTCCGCCGCTACGGCGCGCAAACTTTTCGCGTACCTCGGGAACGGCTGCGAGTTCATCGCAGACGAGCCGGATGGCACCAACATCAACGACAACTGCGGCTCCACGCATATCGGTCAGCTCTGCGAGTACGTTAAGAACGGCGGCATGGCGGCTGGATTCGCGTTCGACGGCGACGCCGACAGGTGCCTTGCGGTCGATGAAAATGGAAAGGTAATAGACGGCGACCGTATAATCGCAGTGCTTGCCAAGCGCATGAAGGAAAAGAAGATACTCAAGGGAGACGCCGCTGTCGTTACCGTTATGAGCAACCTCGGGTTCCACGATTTCATGAAGCAGAACGGCATGAAAACCGTCTGCGCCAAGGTCGGCGACAGATATGTCCTCGAGGAAATGCAGCGCAGCGGGTACAATATCGGCGGCGAGCAGTCCGGACATATAATCATGCTCGACCATGCGACCACCGGCGACGGTCAGCTCACGGCGGCTATGCTCATCAAGGTCATGACCGAGACCGGGAAGTCCCTGGCGCAGCTCTGCGAGGGCATCGAGGACTACCCGCAGCTTCTCGTGAACGTGAAGATAACCGAGAGCGGCAAGGGCAAGTGGAACAAGGTTCCTGCTATAATGGACTGCATTTCCGCGGCTGAGAAGAAACTCGGCGATAACGGCAGAGTACTCGTCCGCGAGAGCGGCACGGAGCCTCTGGTGCGGGTTATGGTCGAGGGCAAGGACATGGATATGGTGAAGCGGCTGGCGGACTCCATCGCGGAGGAAGTCAAGCGCAGCCTTACCTGACGGAGGAAACATGCTGGTTTGTGCAAATAACGGGAACTTTCCTGCAAATGATAAAGATGAACTCAAAACCGCGCTGAATGCGGCGTGCGGCGAGATCTGGCTCGGCGAGGGCACGGATTCCTACCCCTGCATGGCGATACTCTGCTGCGAGGACGGCGCTTCCATCAATTATTTCGAGAGCGAGGGCGGCACGGCTTACGTCTCCATCGGCGACAAGACCCGCCACGGAACTATTGACGTCAACATCGACGGCGAGGTGTATCAGCTCAGCCGCGGGCAGATAGTTCCGGAGGAGAAGATACTTGAGATAGCCGAGGCGTTCATGAATGAAATGAAGCTGCCGGAGTGCGTTGAGTGGGAGAAGATTTAAAATATGCCGTTTGATTTCAAAAAGGAATATAAAGAGTTTTATATGCCGCCCAGAAAGCCGGGTATTGTCAACATTCCCAAGATGAACTATATTGCAGTTCGCGGGACGGGCGACCCCAACAGCGAAAACGGCGAGTACAAGGAATCCATCGGGCTGCTGTATGCGGTTGCGTTCACTATAAAGATGAGCAAATTGGGCAGCCACAGAATGGCGGGCTATTTTGATTATGTGGTTCCTCCGCTTGAGGGATTCTGGCGGCAGGAAGGTTCGGATTCCATCGACTATTCCCATAAGGAGAACTTTCACTTCATTTCGGCAATCAGGCTTCCTGATTTTGTTACTGCTGATGAATTTAACTGGGCGGTCGGGGAAGCTGCCAGGAAAAAGAAGCTTGACCTTTCCAAAGTGGAGTTCTTTACTTATGATGAAGGGCTGTGCGTGCAGTGCATGCATATCGGTCCATATGACGACGAGCCGAAAACAATAGAAGCGATGCACGAGCATGCGGCACAGAATGGCTATGTTCCGGATATACGCGCTGAACGCATGCACCATGAAATATATCTTTCAGACCCGCGAAAATGTGCTCCGGAGAGATTAAAGACTGTTGTTCGCCACCCCATCAAGTTGGGTGAGCGTTAAGAATAAGCAGGAACAGAGGACAAAAGAATGAGACTTTCAGACAAGTGGCAGGACTACTGCCTTATCGACACATCAGACGGCGAACGGCTGGAGCGCTGGGGCGATGTCACCCTTATCCGCCCCGACCCGCAGATAATCTGGAAATGCTCCGGCGAGGCTCCTGAGTGGCGCACCGCCCACGCAAAGTACAACCGCTCGTCCTCCGGCGGAGGCTCCTGGGATTACCGCAGGAAGCTCCCGGAGAGCTGGCAGATAAAGTACGGGGAACTCACATTTATGGTGAAGCCCACCGGATTCAAGCACACCGGGCTGTTCCCGGAGCAGGCGGTCAACTGGGACTACTGCATGAACGCAATCCGCGGCGCAGACCGCCCGATAAACGTGCTGAACCTGTTCGCATACACCGGCGGAGCTACGCTCGCATGCGCGGCGGCAGGAGCCTCCGTATGCCATGTAGACGCGGTAAAGGGCATGGTTGACTGGGCGCGCACCAACGCGAAGCTGTCCGGGCTTTCGGATAAGCCGATACGCTGGATCGTCGACGACGCGCAGAAGTTCATCAGCCGCGAGATACGCCGCGGGAACCACTACGACGGCATTATACTCGACCCTCCCAGCTATGGCAGGGGAACCAACGGCGAAATGTGGAAGCTGGAGGACTGCATTTACGACCTGATGGAGAGCTGCACGCAGCTCCTTTCGGACAAGCCGCTGTTCGTGCTTCTGAACAGCTACACGACCGGGCTTTCCGCCAGCGTTATGAGCTACCTCCTGCAAATGACCGTCGGTAAGCGGTTCGATATCACGGTGGATTCCCAGGAGATAGGGCTGCCGGTAAAGCAGACCGGTATGCCGCTCCCCGCAGGAAGCACCGCAATAGTACATTTTTGAGATAACGGGTGAATCACTTGAACATTATAGAAGTCGAAAACCTTTGCTTTGATTACATCAGCTACGACGAGGACGGCAAGGAAGTAGGCCGCAATCCGGTGCTGAAGGACGTTTCCCTGTCCGTTCCGGAGGGGCAGTTCCTTGCGGTGCTGGGTCACAACGGCTGCGGAAAATCCACGCTTGCGAAGCACTTCAACGCGATACTCACGCCGACCTCCGGCAAGGTCACGGTCGCGGGCATAGATACCTCCGACGAGGACAAGCTGTTTGATATCCGCCAGACGGTGGGCATGGTGTTCCAGAATCCGGATAACCAGCTCGTTGCTACCATTGTCGAGGAGGACGTTGCGTTCGCGCCGGAGAACATGGGAATTCCGCAGCCGGAAATCCGCCAGCGCGTCGACGACGCACTGAAACAGGTCGATATGTACGAGTACCGCGAGCATGCTCCGCACCAGCTTTCGGGCGGTCAGAAGCAGCGCGTCGCCATCGCGGGAGTTATCGCGATGCAGCCGCGCTGTATCGTCATGGACGAGCCTACCGCAATGCTCGACCCCAAGGGCAGGCGGGAGGTCATGGAGACTATCCACACGCTCAACCGCGAAAAGGGCATAACGGTAGTCCTCATCACGCACTACATGGACGAAGCCGCGCAGGCTGACCGCGTGGTCGTGATGGACGGCGGCAATATCATCATGGACGACGTTCCGAAGAAGATTTTCTCACAGGTTAAGAAGCTGCGCTCCGTCGGGCTGGATGTCCCGCAGGTGACTGAGCTATGCGAGGAGCTTCGCGAGAAGGGCGTGGACATTTCCACGGAAATAATCGGCGAACAGGAGTGCGCAGAGGCTCTATTCAACCTCACAAAGGGCAGGAGCGCGGAGATACCTCTGGCGAAGGAAGCCGCAGAGGACGACAAGCGCCCGGTAGTGCTGGAATGCGACAAGGTGACTTACAAGTACAGTATAGGCACTCCGTTTGAAAAGACCGCGGTGAACAGCGTCGACCTGGAGATACGCCAGGGCGAGTTCGTCGGGATAATCGGACACACCGGAAGCGGTAAGTCCACGCTGATACAGCATTTCGACGGGCTTGTGAAGCCGACCTCCGGGCGCGTGCTGGTTGACGGCGCGGACATCTGGAGCAAGGACGTGAATATACGCGGCATACGCTTCAAGGTGGGGCTTGTGTTCCAGTATTCGGAGCACCAGCTCTTTGAGGAGACCGTTGCGAAGGACATCGCCTACGGTCCGAAGAACATGGGACTTTCCGAAGAGGAGATAAATAAGCGCGTCAGGAGCGCCGCCGAGAGCATGGATATCGTCCACCTGCTGGACAGGTCGCCGTTTGAGCTTTCCGGAGGCCAGCAGAGAAGAGCCGCCCTCGCGGGAGTCCTCGCGATGGATCCCGAGGTGCTTATCCTCGACGAGCCGGCGGCGGGTCTCGATCCCAAGGGGCGCGACAAGATTCTCGCGCAGATAAAGAAATATCACGACGAATACGGCAAGACGATACTGCTTGTATCTCACTCGATGGAGGACATTGTGAAGTACGCCGGAAAGGTGCTTGTAATGAACAAAAGCCGCCTGTTCTGCTACGACACGGTGGACAGAGTATTCGCCCGGACGGACGAGCTTGCGAAGATAGGTCTCGACGTTCCGCAGATAACCAGAATGAGCCATATTCTGAAATCCTTAGGCACGGATATCGGGAATGACATCTACACCACACAGAGAGCGGCTGAGCGTCTGCTTCCGCTGATAAGATAAGTAAGGACTAGAACAAAAGATGATAAAGGATATTACGATAGGGCAGTACTTCCCGGGTAATTCGGTCATACACAGGCTCGACAGCCGCGTAAAGCTCGTTCTGGATATACTGTACCTTGTTATTCTGTTTACCGCGCAGAGCTACACCGGTCTGCTGCTGGGAATGCTTTTCATGGTGATGTGCTATATGCTGGCGAGGATAAAGCTCGTCATGATCCTGAAAAGCGTGAAGCCTATCCTTCCGCTGATGATTTTCACCGGCATTCTCAACCTGTTTTTCGTCAAGGGTGAAACTCCGCTGTTCAAGTGGGAGTTCATTGAGATATACCCGGAGGGCGTGAATACGGCGCTGTTCATGCTGATACGCGTTATCACGCTTATCGTCGGCATGTCCCTGCTGACCTACACGACCTCCCCGATAATGCTTACCGACGCTATCGAGCGGCTCCTTTCGCCGCTGAAGAAGATACACGTCCCGGTGCACGAGCTTTCAATGATGATGACTATTGCGCTGCGTTTCATTCCGACTCTGGTGGAGGAAACGGACAAGATAATGTCCGCGCAGAAGGCCCGCGGCGCGGAGATGGACACCGGCGGACTTGTCAAGAAGGCAAAGTCGCTGATACCGGTGCTGATACCGCTGTTCGTTTCGGCGTTTAAGCGCGCCAACGAGCTTGCGACCGCGATGGAATGCCGCTGCTACCACGGCGGCGAGGGCCGTACGAGGCTCCGCGTAATGCACACGGCTCCTAGGGATTACGTTGCCATCGGCTGCATGCTGCTGCTTCTGGCGGCGGTCATCGTTATAAACTGCTTCCCGGTTCTGCCGTAACTGCCCAGCGAGGTGAGGATTTGCGAAATTTAAAGGTTTTCATAGCCTACAACGGCGCTGCCTACCACGGATTCCAGCGGCAGGACAACGCCATGACCGTCCAGGAGGCAGTCGAGAACAGCATAGGAAAGCTGCTCAAGATACCCGCGCCGGTGATCTACGGCTGCTCCCGGACGGATACCGGAGTGCATGCGCGGCAGTTCTGCTTCAATGTCCACGTTGACAGCAGGATACCCTGCGAAGGTTTCGTGAAAGGAATGAACACGCTGCTTCCGCCGGATATCGCGGTGCTTTCCTGCGAGGACGCCCCGGAGGACTTCCACGCGAGATACTGCACAAAAAGCAAGGAATATGTATACCTCATCGCGAATACCGTTCAGAGGGACGTTTTTTTGCAGAACCTTGCGTACCACTACCCCTATCCGCTCGACCTTGATAAGATGAACGAAGCGGCACGGCTTCTGGTCGGGGAGCACGATTTCGCGGCGTTCTGCCGGGCGGAGGGAAAGGCGCGCATGAAGTCCACCGTGAGGGAGATATACAGCTTCACGGCTTCAATGAAGGAGGACGACGTGTGCGAGCTGAGGATAAGCGGCAGCGGATTCCTGTACAATATGGTGAGGATATGCGCGGGAACGCTCATCTATATAAACGAAGGTAAGCTAACCACCGACGACATAAGGCGGGCGCTCCAGACCGGAGACCGCAGCCTTGCAGGCAAGACGCTCCCGCCGGAGGGTCTGTACCTCAACCGTGTAACATATTGACCGATGTATAATAGCTTGGGGAAGGCTGGTGCAGAAGTACAGAATGGATAAAAGAAACGACATAAACGAGTTCAGAAAAAAGCGGAGGCTCAGAAGGGTAAGGCTCAACATAGCCATACTTGTGCTGTTCGGGCTTATCGCCCTGTTCATCGCGCTCAACTGGGGAAAGATAATCGCTCCGCTGAAGGACGCCGCGCTTGACGTCGGCAAAGGCGGCTTTCCGGTCGACCTGCCGGGAAGCACCGATTATGTCCTTGACGAGCTGGGCGACAATTTCTGCCTGCTGACAGATACCTACTTCTATACCTACAACTCAGACGGCGCGATGATAACCAGCGCCCAGCACGGATTGCAGTCCCCGGCGCTGTCGAGCAACTCCCGGCGCGCGCTCATCTACGACCGCAACGGCAGGGAGCTTCAGCTCTATAACCGCTCCGGCGAGATATTCAGCACCGCCACCGAAGATACGATAGACTTCGCGCAGGTAAGCAACGGCGAGCGCAGCGCGGTGGTCACGAAGTCCTCAAAATATTCCAACTGTCTGTTCGTTTTCAACGGGGAGGGTCAGCAGATATTCCGCTGGGCTTCGCCGCTGTACCTCATCGACCGGGTGGTGTTCTCGCAGGACGACAGCAGCATTTTCGCGGCGGTCTGCGGCGCGGACAACGGCGAGCTGGAGTACAGGCTGCTGCGCTTCGACCTTGACAACGCGGAGGGCAGCGTCTGGGAGACCTACCTCGGGAATCACATGGTGTTTTCGCTGGAGCAGTCCGGTAAGGAGCTGTTCGCAGTTACCGCCGGCGGAGCGTACATTCTCGACGCGGATACCGGCGGCATCTCGGCTCAGACGGAGTTCATCAAGAACGTTTCTCAGATACCCGGCGGGGAGCTACATGCGGTGATGTTCAGCGACAGCGCCGGAGGAAAAGTCCTGACGGTCTACAACGATACGCTGGAAGCGACCGCCGCTGCCGGACTTCAGAACGTCACCCGGGTGCGCGCTGAAGGAAAGAATGTGTATTCCCTCAGCAAGCGCACTTTAACAGTGTTCGACGAGGGACTGAACGTAGTCTCCGAAAAGGAACTGCAGGACGATTACTCAGACATGCTTGTTATAGGAAGCAGCGCCTATCTGCTTGGCTACAACACCGTTCAGAAGGTGGATCTTACTTGATTAAGGAGGCTGTTTATGGGATCGCAGTTTGCGATAGTTTATGATATATTGATAGCGGTAGTCCTGGTGTTCGCAATATTCAGCGGGGCAAAGCGCGGATTCGTCAGCGCGGTCGTTGGAATTGCGGCCGTGTTCGTTGGATTCTTCTGCGCGATGACGTTCAGCGCTCCGCTTACGGAGCTTGTTTATACCTCGATGGTCGAGAAGCCGCTCACCGAGGCGGTCAGCCAGACCCTCGACGACAATATGAGCAGCATAACGCTCAGCGGGCTTTCAGGAATGGATTTCGACAGCGTGAAGATCTCCGGGACGCCGGTTTCTGAGATAACTCCGGATTACTCCGGAACCGATAAGGTCGTGATCGACCTTTCAAACGTAGATCTCAGCGGTACAGGCTTTGAAAGCGCAGACCTCAGCAAGTTCGGATTCGGCAGCAGCGAGGACTACGCCCACATGAACGGCAAAACGGCTGAGTTCACCATGGCGGATATCAATGCGTACGGGCTTGGAAAACTCGCGACAGCGCAGGTCATCGCAGTGAAGCTGGCCGCAAGCCCGATGATAAGCGGTATTCAGGAGTACGTCGGCATTATCGGGGGATTATTCCCGGCTCAGTTCCAGGATATCTCCCAGGGTATCAGCGACGGTGAGATATCAATGGTAAGGTCGCTTGTGCTGACTATGATAGACTGCTCGTCGTCGGTCAAGAGCGCGGTGATCGATCATATGCTCCGTCCGGCGTTCACGCTGGTGATGAAAACCATTTTCTTCGCGGTCATCTTCATTGTGGTTAGCTGCGTTCTGGATATAGTCGCGCGGCTGCTCAAGGTGGTCAACAAGGTGCCGGTCATCGGCAGCGTCAACGGACTGCTCGGCGGCGTCTGCGGAGCTGTCAGCGGACTTATCTCGATATGCGTTATCTGCATTCTCGTGCGGTTCATCGTTACGCTCAGCGGCGGAAATGTTCTGCTGCTCAACGATACCGCGATTGATTCGACTTTCATTTTCAGGTATTTCTACAACTTTGAATTCCTGAATTTTCTGACATAAAGTGCAGCCAGGCTGCGATTTCATGCAAAGGTGGTATAAACTATGATGATGTGTTCCAGATGCAAGAAGCGTCCCGCGGTGGTGTTCATATCCTCAATGCAGGGCACCGAGCGCCGCAACGAGGGTCTGTGCCTGAGATGCGCCAAGGAAATGGGGCTTCCGCAGGTCGACGAGTACCTCAAGCAGATGGGTATTTCCGAGGAGGATTTTGAGAACGCCTACGATTCCATGTTTGACGAGAACGGCAATCCCGATCCGGAATTGCTCAAGAATATAGGCTTTGAGGACATCACGAACGGATTCAAGCCGCACGACTCCGACACGGACGATGATGACTCCGAAGATGACGTCGACGACTCCGACGACCCGGACAAGAAGGACGAACTGTTCCAGAAGGGCGGGGCAAACACCATGCCGGAGTTCTTCAAGAAGATGTTCGAGCCGTTCGAGGGCGCCCTCAGCAAGGACGATATGGATAAGCTGAACGAGGAAACGAAAGCGAAGTCCACGAAGAAAAAGCAGGAAAAGACCGACAAGAAGCGCAGAACTCTTGAAACATTCTGCACAAACCTCACCCGCCGTGCAAAGGACGGTAAAATCGACCGCATTATCGGCAGGGACAAGGAGATCGGCAGAGTTATCCAGATACTTTCCCGCAGGACTAAGAACAATCCCTGCCTTATCGGCGAACCAGGCGTCGGAAAGACCGCCATCGCCGAGGGTATCGCGCTGAAGCTTGCAAGCGGGGACGTTCCGTTCAGGCTCCAGGGCAAGGAGCTTTACCTGCTCGACCTCACTGCGCTTGTAGCGGGGACGCAGTTCAGAGGTCAGTTTGAGAGCCGCGTGAAGTCCCTTATCGACGAGGTAAAGAACGCCGGAAACGTTATCCTGTTCATCGACGAGGTGCACAATCTGGTCGGCACCGGAGATTCCGAGGGAACCATGAACGCCGGAAACATGTTCAAGCCGGCGCTTTCCCGCGGGGAGCTCCAGGTTATAGGCGCGACCACGTTCAACGAGTACCGCAAGTATATTGAGAAGGACAGCGCGCTGGAGCGCCGCTTCCAGCCGGTAACGGTCAACGAGCCGTCCATCGAGGACACCGTGAAGCTGCTTGAGGGCATCAAGGAATACTACGAGGAGCACCATAAGGTGAAGGTTTCCCCGGAGATAACGCGTATGTGCGCGGTGCTTTCGGAGCGCTATATCAACGACAGATTCCTGCCTGACAAGGCTATCGACCTGCTGGACGAATCCTGCGCCTGCGCAAGTCTTGGAAGCCCGGCGATAACCGAGTACGAAAAGCTGAAATCCAAGCTGGCGGAACTTCGCGTGGACGAGAGCAAACTCGCGGAAGCAAGCGACAAGGACTACGAAAAGATGGCGGAGATCAAAATGCAGATCGCACAGACCTCCGACAGCATTGACAAGATAAAGAAGGAAGCCGAGAACGTTCAGGTCACGATGGAGGATCTTTCCAAGGTCATTGAGCTGTGGACCGGAATTCCCGCCAACAAGATACAGGAGGCGGAGTACAAGCGTATCGGTACGCTGGAACAGCATCTCAAGGAGCACGTTATCGGTCAGGACGAGGCGTGCGAGCTGGTCGCAAAGGCTATAAAGCGCACCAGGGTTCAGCTCACGGAGCGCCGCAGACCCGCTTCGTTCATCTTCGTAGGTCCGACCGGCGTCGGCAAGACCGAGCTTGTTAAAGTTCTGGCAAGCGAGATGTTCGACACCGTAGAGCCGCTCATCAGGCTTGATATGTCGGAGTTCATGGAGAAGCACAGCGTGTCCAAGATAATCGGTTCGCCTCCCGGATACGTTGGCTACGACGAGGCGGGTCAGCTCACTGAAAAGGTACGCCGCAAGCCCTATTCCGTGATACTTTTCGATGAGATAGAGAAGGCTCACCCCGACGTAATGAATATACTGCTCCAGATACTCGACGAGGGCAAAATAAACGATGCGCACGGCCGCTCCGTAAGCTTTGAAAACACTATCATCTGCATGACCTCCAACGCGGGAAGCTCCACCGGAACAAACAGCGTTGGATTCACGAAGACCGAGGGCGATATCAGCAAGGAGCGCGCAATGAAGGGGCTCCGCGACTTCCTCAGACCAGAGTTCATCGCCCGCGTGGACGAGATCATTGTTTTCCACCCGTTGACAGTTGAGAACTACGCTGAGATCGCGAAGCTTATGCTGCACGAGCTGGAGGCTCCGCTCGCGGAGAAGAAAATCGCGCTCCGTATCACCGACGACGCGTACAAGGCTGTGGCTCAGAAGGCGTTCGGCGGGAAGTACGGCGGCAGAGATATACGCCGCGTGATCCGCAGCGACATCGAGGATAAAATCGCAGAGCTGATAATCGACCACGCAGAGAAGCCGCTTTCCGAAATAAGCATAGGCACGCAGGACGGCGAGATAACAGTGGACGGCAAGTAAGCGCATGAGTACGATACTAATTACCGGCGGAACCGGCGCCATCGGAAGCGCCATCGCTGCAGAATTCGCGGCTACGGACGACGTGGTGTTCACCTATAATTCCCGGGCGGACGAGGCTCAGCGGCTCTGTGGAGAGCTGCGCTGCTCGGCGGTGCGCTGCGACGTCGCGGATTACGCTTCCTGCGAGGCGGCGGCGGAAAAGGTTCTGAAGGACTACGGCAGGATAGACGTGCTGGTAAATAATGCGGGGATATCGCAGATAAAGCTGTTTACCGATATTACTCCGGAGGACTGGCAGCGCGTTATGAATGTCGATTTGAACGGCGTTTACAATATGACCCACGCCGTGATTCGCTCAATGATAAACCGCAAAAGCGGCGCGGTCGTGAATGTGTCCTCGGTCTGGGGAGTTTACGGCGGCGCGTGCGAGAGCGCTTATTCAGCGGCTAAGGCAGGGGTCGTCGGGCTTACGAAGGCTCTTGCCAGGGAGCTTGGAGCCTCCGGGATAACCGTGAACGCGGTCGCGCCTGGGGTTATCGACAGCCCTATGAACAGTTCGCACCTCAACGCCGAGGAACTCAGAGAGCTTGCAGACCAGACTCCTGTGTGCCGCCTCGGGAAGCCTTCGGAGGTCGCGAAGGCAGTCAGGGCGCTGGCTGAGAACCGTTTTATAACCGGTCAGGTGCTCGGCGTGGACGGCGGTTTCTGCTGAGCGATTTCCAGTGACGTTAAACTGGTTTAACATTTTGCCTAAAAATTCACAAAGATATGCTTTATGTTTTGTCAAAAAAAACACAATGTTTTCGGTTGAATTTTTTCGCAAAATATAGTATAATAAATTTGATTTGAAAATCCGAACGGCGATTTCGGCAAAAAAGGAGACTTAATATGAACATCGCTTTATCCATTCTGTCGGCTGCGGCTTCAGCGGAAGCGGCTGGCACAGCAGAAGCGTACTCCGGACCGTGGGAAAACGTCTATAATGCTGTTCACTCTACTGCTGAGGCGGTAACTGAGGAAGCTCAGGGTGTAGTTGACCGTATCCAGGGACTGGGAGACGCGCATGCACAGCTTGCTGACCCGGATTACTGGGGTTCAGTGGGCATTATCACCCTGACCGGTATACTTGTTGTATTCTTTATTCTCGCTATCCTTATCTTCCTGTTCTGGGCACTGGGCAAGACCTTCCAGACCATCGACAAGAACAGGGCTGCAAAGGCTGAGGCTGCCAAGAAGGCTGCCGCTCCTGCGCCTGCCGCTGCTCCCGCTACCGTTGAGGAGATCGTTGAGGAAGACGATAACGACGATGAGATAATGGCTGTTATCAGTGCGGCTATCGCTGCTTACGCCGAGGAAGAGGGAACCTCCTACACTATCCGCGACGTAAAGAAGCGCGACAAGAGAGCGCGCTCCGCGTGGAGCCTTGCCGGAATCGGCGAGAATACGCGCCCGTTCTGAGAACAGACAGAAAGGAAAATTGAAGCATGGAAATATTTGTTGATACCATAAAATCGCTCGCGTCGACCTCCGGCTTTGCAGGCTTCGGAGTAGAAAACGGCTGGCAGAGCATAATTATGATTCTGCTTTCCTTCGTCCTGTTCTATCTGGCGATCAAAAAGCAGTACGAGCCGCTGCTGATGCTTCCTATCGCATTCGGTATGCTGCTCACGAATCTTCCGTTCAGCGGACTTTATCACGCTGAGCTGTGGAATCCTTCCACCAACCCCTATTTTGCTCCTGAATACGTTCAGGAGGGCGCGAACCTTCTGATAACCTACACTAAGGAAGTCAGCCTTGACTATGGCAAGGTGCTTCACGAGGGCGGTCTGCTGGATATGCTCTACCTCGGCGTTAAGCTCGGTATCTATCCGCCTATCATCTTCCTCGGCATCGGCGCTATGACCGACTTCGGCCCGCTGATCGCAAACCCGAAGAGCTTCCTGCTCGGCGCTGCCGCACAGGGCGGTATCTTCTTCACCTTCCTCGGCGCATGCGCTATCAACGCACTCGGGCTCGGCGACGGTTTCTCGCTGAAGCAGGCTGCCTCCATCGCCATCATCGGCGGTGCGGACGGTCCCACAGCGATCTTCCTTACTTCCAGACTTGCTCCTGAGCTGCTCGGCTCCATTGCGGTCGCTGCTTACTCGTATATGGCTCTGGTTCCGGTAATTCAGCCGCCTATCATGAAGCTCCTCACGACCAAGAAGGAGCGCGAGGTCAAGATGGGTCAGCTCCGTCAGGTTTCCAAGCTCGAGAAGATAGTATTCCCGATCGCGGTTACAGTTATTGTTTCTCTCATCGTTCCGGACTCTGCTTCCCTTGTTGGTATGCTTATGCTCGGTAACCTGATGAAGGAATCCGGCGTTTGCGAACGTCTCGTAAAGACAGCTACAAACGAACTTATGAACATTATCACGATCTTCCTCGGCGTTACTGTCGGCGCTACCGCAGTTGCCCAGAACTTTCTCAAGGTCGACACACTGCTCATCATCGCGCTTGGTCTTATCGCGTTCTGTGTAGGTACTGCATGCGGCGTACTGCTTGGCAAGCTGATGTACCTCCTCTCTGGCGGAAAGATCAACCCGCTGATCGGTTCCGCTGGCGTTTCCGCGGTTCCTATGGCAGCGCGTGTTTCCCAGAAGGTCGGTCAGGAGACCAACCCCTCCAACTTCCTTCTCATGCATGCCATGGGTCCGAACGTTGCAGGCGTTATCGGTTCCGCAGTTGCGGCGGGCGTTCTGCTGAGCGTTCTTGGCTAATTCGGATTATAAAGGCGGTCTGGTTTTCAGGCCGTCTTTTTCTGTGCGGAAAATACATGTTAGATATATGCAAAAAAGATATTGAAAAAGGACGTAAAAAGTGGTATAATAGACCCAATAAAGAACAGGAAAGGTGATCAATTTGAACCAGAGATTCAACCATCTAATCGACATGGACGACTACAGCGTTTCACAGTGGAACGCGATGGTCAAGCTTGCTGAGGACATCATGCGCCGCCCGGAGAGCTACGCGGACAAATGCCGCGGAAAAATCATGGCAACACTTTTCTATGAGCCTTCCACCCGCACGCAGATGAGCTTCCAGACCGCTATGATACGCCTGGGCGGAAGCATCATCGGATTTGATAATCCTGGGAATTCCTCGGTGTCGAAGGGCGAAAATCTGAAGGACACCATTAAAATAGTCAGCAACTATGCGGACGTGCTTGTTATGCGCCACAATCAGGAGGGTGCGGCGCGGGCTGCGGCTCTTTCGGCTGAATGCCCGGTCATCAATGCCGGCGACGGAGGTCATCTCCACCCGACCCAGACCCTCACGGATCTTCTGACCCTTAAAACCGAGCTGGGCCGTCTGGATAACCTGACCGTTGGGCTGTGCGGAGACCTGAAGTACGGCAGAACGGTACACTCGATATTAAAGGCTCTTTCCTGCTACAAGAACAACAAGTTCATTCTTATTTCAACGCCTTCCCTGGCGCTTCCGCAGTACATCAAGGACGTGCTCCATGCACGCGGCTGCGAGTTCAAGGAGGCTGCCACCATTGAGGAAGCAATCGGCGAGTGCGACATGCTCTACATGACACGTATCCAGCAGGAGCGCTTCGCAAGCCGGGAAGAGTACGAGAAGCAGAAGGGCGTTTACATTCTGACCCGCGAGAAAATGCAGCTTGCGAAAAAGAACATGATAGTAATGCACCCGCTTCCCAGGGTCAACGAGATAGAAGTAGAGATCGACGACGACCCGCGCGCGGCGTATTTCCGCCAGGCAAAGTGCGGAATGTACGTCAGAATGGCGCTGATACTCATGACGCTGAACAACACGATCACCGCAAATCCGCTGCTGACTGGTCAGGTCCATCATGAATGCCGCTGCACGAATCCGCGCTGCATTACCCAGACTGAGCATTATCTGCCGCACAGCTTCCGCAAGTACGGCGATATAATGATCTGCGAGTACTGCGACGAGCGAATCCTGCTAAAGTAAAAAATGCGTGCCGCCCCGCAAAAAGGGCGGTTTTTGGCTATGGAGGTAAGATGGTAAAGGAAAGAACGGTTTTCGAAAAATACCGGAGCGAGAGAAGCGCCGAGCTTGTGCTGGCGTGTCTGGCTTCGCGGCACTCCGTCAGCGTGGTGCTTTATGATGCGGCGCTTGAAAGACGGTTCGCTCGGGCGGTGACGTTCGGAATAACTCTCACGAATGAGAATGCGGTCGAGGTCGTTTCGGCGCTGATTGTACGGCTGCTCCGGGAGGGCGCGGTTCCTGGAAATGCCGTTAAACGGCTTGGGTTCGCGGCTCCCGCTGACATTACGATGGCTGTGGAAGAGCTGCTTTCTCCGTCTGATATTTTTCTGCCGCCGGACATTGAAATAACTATTCTGCCAATGCTTTCCGGTGGGGCAGGAGGGGATTTCACGGCGGTTCTGGCGGCGGCGATCCATCAGGAAGGCAGTGTTATCGCGGCGGATGTGACTGGCTCACTGAGAATGGCGGCGGTTTCCGGCGACAAGATGATGTTCGCGGAGATACCCCTGAAGGGAGGGCTTGACGGCACGGCTCTCGAAAGCGGAATGCCGCTGGAGTCCGGCGCAATCGAGCTTCTCGACCGGGAGAAGGACGGAACAATCTGCTACAGCGTCGCGGGCGACGGCGACAGCATGGGAATCTCTGCGGCAGCGGCGGCTAATGCGGTCAGAGTCATGCTGGACGCCGGGGCGCTTGACGGCGACGGCATCATGACCGACCGCGACCTGTTCTACATCGGCGAGGATTTCTACATTTCGCAGGCGGACGTCAGGGCTGTGCAGTCTGATAAGGCTTCCATACGGGCGGGACTGGAGCTTTTCGGCGAAACCGCGTCGGAGCTTGGCTCTTTCGGGCGCATGGTGGTTTCCGGAGAAGCGTTTGGCTCGGAACGCGGCGCGGCGGTTATGGCGGGTCTCGGAGCGGTTCCGAAGGGTCTTGCGGAGAAGTACGGCTGGTGCAGGCTCCCGGGCGAACAGGGTGTTATTGATTGCCTTGTTCAGCCGCAGATCCTGGAGAGAGTACACGCGCTGTGCGATTCAGCCGAGGACGTTTCGCACCGACTCTACGCGGAATTCGACGAACTATACATAAAAAACTTGGGATTTTAGGCAATTTTGTATGAAATGTTTGCGAAAAGGTCTTGATTTTTTTCTTTAAAGATGGTATAATATTAAAGCATTTAGTATCCGTTATTCTGCGTTTTTGCGGAATAATGTGTGTTAATGCGCGGCGCTAAGCCAAACATTAAAAACGGACAGTCCGCTGTTATCGGGGTTTCCCCGGCACTTTTGTGTACGAATAAGTCGTTATCAAGAATGTCCGAAAAATCAGGAGGAAAATTATGGACGCATTAAAACTCATTGAGCAGGGCAGCATGAAGGCTGAGGCTCCCAAGATCGAGATCGGCGACCTCGTAAAGGTTCACGTTAAGATCAAGGAAGGCGAGAAGTTCCGTATCCAGGTGTTTGAGGGTACTGTAATCGCTAAGAAGCACGGCGGAATCAACGAGACTTTCACCGTTAGACGTGTAGCTCACGGCTGCGGTATTGAGAGAGTATTCCCGCTGCATTCTCCGACAGTTGAGAAGGTAGAGCTCGTTAGAAACGGTAAGGTTCGCAGAGCTAAGCTGTACTACCTCCGCGACAGAGTTGGTAAGGCTGCTAAGGTTAAGTCCAAGGTTTAATTCGTTAAACCAAATTCCCCATTCATGCAACGCTCCGCTTCGGCGGGGCTTAGCGTGGATATTGAGAAAGAGTATGTGCAATGTCTGATAACGAGAATCTGGAAGAGAAGTCTGGTACTGAAGAGTTGAAGCAGAAACAGGCGGATCACCGTCCTCTAATCGAAAAGGCAGCAGAGGCGGCTTCTGATATTGAAAAGGCTTCATACAAGCCTTTCGCGGGTGCGCTCGACTGGGCTGGAAGCCTTGTTTATGCCGTTCTTGCGATGCTTCTGCTGAATCTGTTCGTGTTCAGGTCGATAACCGTTGACGGCGAATCAATGATGAATACATTGCAGAATAATGACAGGGTGCTTTCCACCAACTTCTTCTATACGCCCAGCAGGGGAGATATCGTTGTGCTCGAGGCCGACAGGATCCCGAACCAGGCAACAATGAACTACGGAGAGCCTATCATCAAGCGCGTTATCGCACTTGAGGGCGATACAATCAAGTTTGACTTTGAGAACGGGCAGGTGTTCCTCAAGAAGGCTGGCGAGACTGAGTTCGAGCTGCTTGACGAGGACTACATCGCCGCTCCGACAGTTGCAAAGCTCGACCGGCATTCCGGCGAGGAGCATGTGGTTCCGGAGCACTGCGTGTTCGTCATGGGCGATAACAGAAACCGCTCGCTTGACAGCCGCAGCCTTATGCTTGGAGATGTTGACACAGATTTGATCATGGGCAGAGCGTTTGTACGCCTGTTCCCGATAAAGAATTTTACATGGCTATGAATGATGTAGGAAATATCCAGTGGTTCCCGGGGCATATGACCAAAACGAAGCGGCTTATTGAGGCTGACCTCAAGATGGTCGACGCGGTTGTGGAGATCACGGACGCAAGAATCCCGGAAAGCAGCAGGAATCCTATACTGGACGATCTGGTCAAGGATAAGCCCCGCATTATTCTGATGAACAAGTGCGATTACGCCGATGAGAACGCCACCAGACTCTGGAAGCAGTACTATGAGAAGCGCGGGATACGTGTGCTCACATGCGACTGCCGAAGCGGCAAGGGGCTGAATCGGTTTTTACCGGAGGTCAAGACGCTGCTTGCCGACCTCATTGAGCGCCGTAAAAAGCGCGGAATGATTGGAAAAGCGCTCAGGCTGATGGTCGTGGGGATCCCGAATGTGGGAAAAAGCTCGTTCATCAACAGAATGGCGAAAACCAAGAAAACCAAGGTGGGCGACAAGCCCGGCGTTACCCGCGGCAAGCAGTGGGTCTCCATCGACAAAGATGTTGAACTGCTGGACATGCCGGGTATTCTATGGCCGAAGTTTGACGATCAGACTGCGGCTCAGCGGCTTGCATTCACAGGGGCGATAAAAGATGATGTTATGGACACGGAAGCGCTTGCAAGGGCGCTGGGGGAGGTTCTTAGGGAGAAATACCCGGAGCTTCTGAACGCGCGCTACAAGCTGTACGGCGAGCCGGATATCCTGACGGATATCGCAAAGGCGCGCGGAATGCTCGTTTCCGGAGGTGTTCCGGATACCGAGAGGGCGGCGGCAACGTTTCTTGACGAATACAGAGGTGGACGAATTGGCAGGATCACCCTCGAACTTCCGGCAAAATGAGCCGGAACAGCTTACATTGATTGACGCGGAAAACGAGCATGACCTGTTCGGCTTTGACAGCGCGATAAGGTCGGAATGCGGCGTTGTCTGCGGAGTTGACGAAGCTGGTCGGGGTCCGCTTGCCGGCGATGTTTTCGCGGCTGCGGTGATTTTTGACGAGGGAGTTTTCATCGAGGGAATAAACGACAGCAAGAAGCTGACGGAGAAAAAGCGCGAGGCACTTTTCGATGAGATAATCTCGAAAGCGCGTGCGTACTACATAGCAAGCGCCAGCGTTGAGGAGATAGAACGGCTGAACATACTTCAGGCGGATTTCCTTGCGATGGAGCGGGCTTACAGCGGTCTCGGTGTGAAAGCCGGGATCGTGCTTGTCGACGGAAACCAGCTTCCGGCGCTGGACGCGCAGATGCGTTACGTTATAAAGGGCGACGCAAAGTCTGCGAGTATCGCGGCGGCTTCCATTCTGGCGAAGGTGTCCAGGGACAGATACATGAAGCAGATGGCGGAGAAATATCCGCAGTATGGCTTTGAAAAGCACAAGGGCTACGGAACCAAGGCGCACTACGCTGCGGTCGACGAGTTCGGATTGTGCGAAATACACAGGAAGTCCTTCTTTAAGAAGTACTTCGAAAAGCGTGAGAAACATGGATAAGCGCGGTAATCAGGCGAAGGGCAGGCTGGGCGAGGACGCTGTGTGCGCTCTGCTTGAGAAGCGCGGTCATGAGATACTTGCGCGGAACTATCACAGGCGCTGCGGCGAGGTCGACGTGATCTCGAAATGCGGCGGATTCGTGGTTTTTACTGAGGTCAAGGCACGGAAGCGCGGGAGCATGGTCTCCGGGCTTGAAGCGGTGGATCGCCGCAAGCAGGTCAGAATCATACTGACGGCGGATCTGTGGCTTACTGATAATGATACCGGACTTCAGCCGAGGTACGATATCGCCGAGGTCACGCTTGCGGGGGAACCTCCCCGGGTGGTGGATATCCGCGTCTACGAGGACGCGTTCACTACCGATGGCGTTTACACGGTCAACTAAGCAGAAAACAGTCTATGAAAGGACGATAACAATGAATTACAGAAGCACGAGAAACTCTGCCCTGAATGTGACTAGCGCGCACGCTATCACCAAAGGTCTCTCAGACGAGGGAGGTCTGTATGTTCCCGAGAGCATTCCTCAGCTCAGCAAGGACGAGATCCTTGCAATGTGCGACATGAGCTATGCCGACAGGGCTTTCGAGGTTTTCAGCCGTCTGCTGACAGACTTCACCGCTGACGAGATCCGTCACTGCGTGGATTCTGCGTACAACGACAAGAACTTCGATTCCAACAACATCGCTGAGCTTGCAAAGCTCATTCCCGGCACATATGTGCTTGAGCTCTGGCATGGCCCGACCTGCGCATTCAAGGATATGGCGCTCCAGATCCTGCCTTATCTGCTGACTACTTCTGCAAAGAAGACCGTTGACGGAAAGCAGATCGCTATTCTCGTTGCGACCTCCGGCGATACCGGCAAGGCTGCTCTCGAGGGCTTCAAGGACGTTGACGGCACGAGCATTTCCGTGTTCTACCCTGAGGACGGCGTAAGCAAGATGCAGAAGCGCCAGATGACCACTCAGGAAGGCAAGAACGTCAATGTTTGCGCTGTAAAGGGCAACTTCGATGACTGCCAGAACGGCGTTAAGGCTATTTTCACCGATAAGGCAATCGCCGACAGACTTGCAAAGAACAATATCCTGCTGTCCAGCGCTAACTCCATCAACTGGGGCAGACTGGCTCCGCAGATCGTTTACTACGTTTCTACATACGCAGAGCTGCTCAAGAACAAGGAGATCGAATACGGCGAGAAGATCAACGTAGTCGTTCCTACCGGAAACTTCGGCAATATCCTTGCGGCTTACTATGCAAAGCTGATGGGTATTCCGGTAAATAAGCTCATCTGCGCTTCCAACAGCAACAACGTACTGACTGATTTCATTAATACAGGCGTTTACGACAGAAACAGAAAGTTCTACACAACTGTTTCCCCATCTATGGATATCCTGATCTCCTCCAACTTGGAGCGTCTGCTGTATCACCTCTCCGGCGACAACGACGCTGTTATCAACGACTGGTTCGGCAAGCTCAAGACCGACGGCAGGTACGAGATCTCCGCTGATGTAAAGGCGAAGATCGGCGAGCTGTTCTGGGCTGGCTGCTGCTCCGACGCTGAGACCAAGGCAGAGATCAAGTCCACATTTGAGAATTACAACTACCTTCTCGACACACATACCGCTGTCGCTGTCAAGGTTTATGAGGACTATAAGAAGGCTACCGGCGATGATACCAAGACCGTTATCGCTTCCACCGCTAACCCCTATAAGTTCAGCGGCGCAGTTTACGAAGCAATCGGCGGCACTCCCGTTGAGGACGAGTGGAAGAACATCGCTGAGCTTGAGGCAAAGACCGGCACAAAGATGCCTGCGCCTCTTGCAGCCACCAAGAACAAGGAGATCCGCTTCACAGGCTCCGTTGAAAAGCAGGAGATGCCTGAAGTGGTTTGCAGCTTCCTGAAGTCCTGATGGTTCAGAACGGAGGCTGACATTGCTTTACACAATAGGCGACCTTCACTTATCGCTCGGCACTGACAAGCCGATGGATATTTTTCCCGGGTGGGGAAATCATGTTGAAAAGATCGAAGCCAACTGGAACAGCAAGATCACCGATGAAGATACGGTCGTCCTGCTGGGCGACCACTCCTGGGCGCTGAAGCTGGAAGAGAGCTACAAGGATCTTGAGTTTATCCACTCGAAGCTGCGGGGTCAGAAGATTTTCGTCAAGGGCAACCACGATCTGTGGTGGTCCACGATGAACAAGATCACAAAGTTTGTGAGCGACAACGGATTCAGCTCGATAAAGTTTCTTTTTAACAATGCATATCTGGTCGAGGGAGCGTCCATCTGCGGCACCAGAGGCTGGATAAGCGAAAACGGGGAGAAGCCGGATATGAAGGTGCTGCTTCGTGAGGCGGGTCGGCTGGAGGCTTCCTTGAAGGAAGGCGTCAAGCTCGGCGGCGAGCTTATTGCTTTCATACATTATCCGCCGATTTACCGCGCGGAAGAAAACGTTTATCTGACCGATGTCCTTCAGCGCTACGGCGTGAAGAGGTGCTACTACGCTCATCTCCACGGTTCGAGCATTAAAGGCTCCATCAACGGCGTCAGGAACGGAATAGATTACCGTCTGGTCTCCGCCGACGGTGTGGGTTTCGACCCGGTTTTAATTGAACGCAGATAATACTGCGGATCTGAAAATACGTCCACTTGGACAAGGAAGGAATACAATACCATGGAAATCATTTCCCAGAACAACACAGCGACTAATACTACAGCTATCGAGTTCTCTTTCACCGCAGAGGAGTTTGAGAACGCGATCTCCGCAGCTTACAACAAGAGAAAGAAGAGCATCACTGTCCCCGGCTTCCGCAAGGGCAAGGCTCCCCGCAAGGTTATCGAGGCTCAGTACGGCGAGAGCGTTTTCTATGATGACGCAGTAAACAGCCTGTACAACCAGAATATCGTTGCAGTTATCGACAAGACCGGTCTCGACGTTGTTGACGTTGAGAACACCGAGGTAGTCGAGGTAAGCAAGGAGAACGGCGTTAAGTTCAAGGCTGACATCATCACTAAGCCGGTAGTAGAAATTTCTGACTACAAGGGATTAGAAGTTAAGAAAACAACCAAGAATGTAGATGACGCTGCTGTTGATGCTGAGATCGAGAAGGTTCGCAACAGAAATGCAAGAAGCATCTCCGTTGAGGACAGAGCAGCTCAGATCGGCGATACCGCTGTTATCGACTTTGAGGGCTTCCTTGACGGCGTAGCTTTTGAGGGCGGCAAGGGTGAGAAGTTCCCGCTGGAGCTTGGTTCCGGTTCCTTTATCCCCGGCTTCGAGGAGCAGGTTGCTGGTAAGAACATCGGCGAGGACTTCGATGTTAACGTAACATTCCCTGAGCACTATCAGGCTGAGAACCTCGCTGGCAAGCCCGCCGTATTCAAGTGCAAGCTGCACGAGATCAAGGGCAAGGAGCTTCCGAACGTTGACGACGAGTTCGTTAAGGATGTAAGCGAGTTCGATACCCTCGACGAGTACAAGGCTGACATCAAGTCCAAGCTTGAGAAGGCAGCCGCTGACGAGGCTTCCACAAACCTCGACAACGCGCTTGTTGACGCAGTTATCGGCAAGATGAAGGCTGAGGTTCCGCAGGTTATGTATCAGCGTCGTATCGACGAGATCGTCCGCGAGTGGAGCGCAAGAAACCGCATCAGCGTTGAGGATTACCTCAAGTACACAGGTGTTACCATGGATCAGTTCAGAGCTAACTTCACCGAGGTTGCTAAGCGCCAGGTTGACCTCCGCCTTGCACTCGAGAAGATCGCTGAGCTTGAGAACATCACCGTTTCCGACGAGGATGTTGAGAAGGAATACGCTGATATGGCTGAGCAGTACAAGATGGAAGCTGACAAGATCAAGGCAGCTGTTCCCGCTGACGCTATCAAGAACGACCTCAAGATCGAGAAGGCTCTCGACCTCGTTCGCGATTCCGCTAAGATCGAGGAAGTTACCGAGTAATCACAGCAGCATTACAACGGCTGTCTGGGCGGCTTCGCACAGACAGCCTGTGTATCTTTATGGAAACCGGCACAGGCAGCCGCGTAAGCGGGGAAAGGAGCTTTATGGCTTATATTCCTTATGTAGTAGAGCAGAGCAACCACGGAGAACGTTCCTACGATATTTTCTCCAGGCTTCTTAACGACCGTATCATTCTTCTGCATGATCAGGTCAATTCGGCGACAGCAAGCGTTGTAGTCGCACAGCTCCTCTATCTTGAGGGGCAGGATCCTGACAAGGACATCTACCTGTATATCAACAGCCCCGGAGGGTCTGTTTCTGACGGTATGGCGATCTACGACACCATGCAGTACATCAAGTGCGACGTTTCGACCATCTGCACCGGTATGGCTGCTTCAATGGGTGCTTTCCTGCTTTCTTCCGGCGCTAAGGGTAAGCGTATCGCACTTCCCAACAGTGAAATTATGATCCACCAGCCGCTTATTTCCGGCAGCGGTCTTTCCGGTCAGGTAACTGACATCATGATCCACTCCAACTACCTTCAGAGGACTAAGGAACGTCTGAACCGCATTCTCAGCGAGAACACCGGCAAGGACTACGAGACCATCTGCCGCGACACCGAGCGTGACAACTTCATGTCCGCGGACGAGGCTCTGGAATACGGTCTGATCGACAAGGTTTACAGAAACAGAGCGGATATCAAGTAATTTAACACAGAACGCCCCGGAGGGCTGCCGCTTTCCGGGCGCTTCGCTATTTGAGAGGAATACAGATATTATGATGGTTTGCTCCTTTTGCGGAAAGAGCGAGGATAAAGTACGCCGTATCCTCTACGGAGGTCTTGGCGAAAAATCCGTGATCTGCAACGAGTGCGTGCTCGCTTCCTACAACATGCTTGTGGAAAGCGGCGACATCAAGCCCGGTCGTGCTCCATCGGCTGTGTCCGACAGCAAGTCCGAGTTCATCTCCAACGGCAGCGAGCTTATGAAGCCCGAGGAGATCAAGGCTTATCTCGATCAGTACATCATCGGACAGGACGAGGCAAAGAAGATCCTCAGCGTGTCCGTTTACAACCACTACAAGAGAACCTTCCTCAACGACGAGGAAGCCGACGACGAAGTAGAGCTTCAGAAGTCCAACGTGCTGCTGCTCGGCCCTACCGGCGTCGGAAAGACAATGCTGGCGCAGTCCCTGGCGAAGCTGCTTAATGTTCCGTTCGCAATCGCGGACGCAACAACGCTGACCCAGGCGGGATATGTCGGCGAGGACGTTGAGAACGTTCTGCTGAGACTCATTCAGGCTGCCGATTACGATATCGAAGCGGCTGAGCGCGGCATAATCTACATCGACGAGATCGACAAGATTTCCAGACGCAGCGAGAATACCTCCATCACACGCGACGTAAGCGGCGAGGGCGTTCAGCAGGCGCTTTTGAAGATCGTCGAGGGTACCATCTCCAACGTACCTCCCCAGGGAGGCAGAAAGCACCCCCACCAGGAGTTCATTCAGATCAACACCAAGAACATACTGTTCATTTGCGGCGGTGCGTTCGAGGGTCTTGAGAAGATGATCGCTTCCAGGGTTTCAAGCTCTGCGATGGGCTTCGGAGCCGAGGTCGCTTCCAAGAAGGAGAAGGAGAGCTACAAGATACTTCACCAGGTAAGCCAGGAGGATCTTGTGAAGTTCGGAATTATCCCCGAGCTTATCGGCCGTCTGCCGGTCGTTACCGTGCTTGACGCCCTGGACGAGGACGCCCTGGTGCGTATACTTGACGAGCCGAAGAACGCGCTCATCAAGCAGTACAAGTACCTGTTCAACGCTGACAACATCGACCTTGAGTTCGATCAGGACGCGCTCCGCGCCATCGCGAAGAAGTCCATCGAGCGCAACACGGGTGCGAGAGGTCTGCGCTCCATCGTTGAAGCTACTCTGCGCGACATCATGTTCACTGCGCCCAGCGACGAAACGATAAGCAAGATCACGATCACCGCCGACTGTGTAAACGGCACCGGCGAGCCTGTCATCGAGCATGACAGAAAGAAAAAGCCTGCAAAGAAAGCGGCAAAGAACTGATCGGTAACGGCAGGCAGTGATGTCTGCCGTTTTATTTTCGGGAGGGAACATGTCGGAAAAAACGGTTTTTGAGCGTATTTATGACGTTGTGCGGAGGATCCCCAGCGGTAAGGTGGCGACTTACGGTCAGATAGCCATGCTCGCCGGGAATCCGCGCTGGGCGAGGGCGGTCGGCTATGCGCTTCATGCGAATCCGGAGCCGGGTGTGATCCCATGTCACCGCGTGCTGAATCGGTTCGGCAAGACGGCTCCGGCGTTCGCTTTTGGCGGCGCTGACCGTCAGGCTGAGCTTCTAAGGGCGGAGGGAGTCGAGGTTTCGGAGGACGGATTCGTTGATCTGGATAGATTCCTCTGGGATGGTTTGTGAGGTATTATGAAAAAAATATATTGTGAAAAGTGCGGCTGTCAGCTTAAAAGGTCGGCGGCGTGCGGGAAGTGCGGAAACATTAATTACCAGCTTTCCGGCGAGCTGAAGAAGCAAAATTCGGTCAGGCTATGGGTGAAAGTTGGCGTGCTTGCGGCAGGCGCTGTCGTTATAACGGCGGCGGTTGTGTTTCCGTCAATGCTCGGGCAGGTTGGTTCAAAGCGGGACACAAAAGCCGCTCAGGCTTACGTTGACGCGAATTATTCCGGCGCGGTGCTGTCGGAAGAACTGTATTCTCCGGGTTTCCTCAGCGTGAACGGCGATAATGGCGCTGTTTTTTCGCTGGACGGCGTGGAGTTCACCGTGATGGCTTCCGGCGGTGAGGTCGTTTCTGACGACCACGATATCGCCTGTGCATTGTCTGAGGCAAGGAAGAACCTGGTCGAGCCGTTCTTCGAGGATTCCCCGGCGAAAATTGAGATGAAGCACACCTGCCAGCACCTCGAGCCGGGATACATACACGATGTGCGGCTCCCGGTGGAGCAGGTCCGCTGTGTGCTGACTTTTCCGGCGGAGGAAGGCGAGCAGGAGCCATGGAAGGACTATCCGATGTATGAGTTCTACAGGGCTTGGGCGGATTCGGGGCTGGAGTATTATCGCGTGGATATTCATTTCACGGATATCAGCGATAACAAGGATTACTGGTGGGCGCAGTTTTCCGACCATTATCCGGTGGACAGCGCAGATGAAATGTCAGAACGATTTGAGTATATGGGAGGCAACTCATGGTAAAGGAAGTATTCAGGCTGATTTCAAGCGCCGCTATCCTTGCGGCGGTGATCATCGGCGTTAGGGCTGCGGATAAGCTCGTCAAGCAGTTCAAAAATGAAAGCGACGAGGATATAATAGATATCTAAGCTAATTTATTCTTTACAAATAAGTGCAGATATGCTATAATCAAAGAAATCACAGGTGTAATTTCCGGAGGTGTCTATGGCAGTATCTGATCCACGTGTTATCGCTGAGTTCATGAACAGCCTTGAAAAAAAGCTGGATATCCTGCGGGAATGCTATGTGCAGGACGGCGGGTTCGGGAAACTCGCGGCGGATTCGGCGGAGGCTATGAACGGCGGAAAGTACGCCGCGTTCATATCGGTATGCGACATCAATACCAGGGCGGCGGTGCTGCGCGGCGTCGGGGAGTCTCCGGAAACCGCCTGGGACAGCGCCTGCCGGAATGCGCGGGAGTATGTCAGGAAAAACGGGCTGAACCCTGCCTGGGTGAAGTCGGATGTCACGGTGAAAAGCGAAAGGGTTTCGTTCGCGGAGCTTGAGGAGCTTATCGCAAAGAGCCGCAACGAGTTCTTCCGGCGCGGAATTTCATTCGACGAGGGCATGCAGACGGCGCTCATCGAGGGTGAGATCAACGGCTCGAGGGTCATTACATACAAGGAGCATAAAATAGAGCTGACAAGGGTCAACAAGCGCCTTTCGGCATGCGGTCTGAGGACGCTCACCGCCTTCCAGGAGGAGGTGCGGCTTTTCGACTGCCGCAGCTTCTTCACCGACGGCGGCGGGGTATATCCGCTCTACGAAAGCGGGAACAGCTGCGGCAGGCGCATTATAGAGAAATTCGATGACAAGACCGCGCTTGAGGTCATCAGAACGGCGTCGCAGTACCTTGAAAATATGGTGGGGCTGGACGGAAAGTTTGAATACGGATACTACCCGATATTCCACAAGGAGATTCCCGGGTACAATATCCTGCGGCATTCTTCGTCTATCTGGAGCCTTATCTGCTCCTACAGGCTCACGAAGGATAAATTCACGCTGAACCAGATTCAGAAGGCGATAGGGTACATGGTTGCGAACACGTTCAAGAAGTACCCCGACCGCCCCGGCGTTACAAACACGGTCTACCTTGCGGAGAAGTCGAAGGGCGAGGTCAAGGTGGGCGGAAACGCCATCGCGGTGATAATGCTGACTGAATTCATGGACGCGGCAGGAACCGACAAATACAGAACGCTCTGCGAGGAGCTTGGAAACGGCATTATGGAACTGTTCGACAAGCGCGACGGAAGCTTTTTCCACGTGCTGAATTTCCCCACGCTGTCGCCGAAGGATAAGTTCCGTACCGTGTACTACGACGGCGAGGCTACATTCGCGCTTGCCCGGCTGTACGGGCTTACCGGCGACAAAAAGTGGCTGGACGCCGCGGCGCTCTCCGCTGAGCGTTTTATCCGCGAGGGCTACGAGAAGCACCGCGACCACTGGGTCGCATACGCGATGAACGAGCTTACGAAGCACCTTCCCGAGGATAAGTACCTGAGCTTCGGGCTGAAGAACGCAAACGTGAATCTCGACCGTATCTACAATCAGGACACCACCTACCATACTTACTTGGAGCTGCTGTGCGTAACGTTCGAGATGTATTCCCGCATTCTTGAACAGGGGCTGGAGTGCAGCTACCTTGAAAAGTTCAGGGCTGAGAAGTTCGTGGAAACTATATACCACCGCGCTGACTACATGCTCAACGGCTATGGCTATCCGGAGTTCGTCATGTATCTGAAGTTTCCGGCGTGCGATATGGGCGGGTTCTTTGTGCGGCACGACGGCTTCCGAATGAGAATAGACGATATTCAGCATTTCTGCGGGGCGTACTATTCGTTCTACCGCAATTACGGCAGGCTCGAGGAGTTAAGGAATTCATTCAACAAAGCAGAACACGAGGGTTGACAAATGGCACAGGTTTTAAAGGCACCGCAGAATTTCAGGATAACCGGAAGGGACAGGTCTGCCCAGCTCACCTGGGACGAAGTCAGTGGCGCAGCCGGCTACCGCATGTTCTTCTACGACGGCAGCGAGCCGGATAAGGTGTTCAAGACGCGCTACGCGCAGGGCTGCTCCAGGGTGATACTCGGCTTCACCAACGGCAGGGAGTACTTTGCGGAGGTCTGCGCTTATTCAGTAAAGGACGGCAGGGAGATGCTCGGCGAGCGCTCGCAGAAAGTCAGATTCGTTCCGATATCGCTTAAGCTTACCGCGCAGAAGGTGGTATGTCTTGACCTCGGCGAGACCGCTCAGCTTTTCTGGGAGGAGGCTAACCGCGTCCCGCAGGCTTCGTTTTCGTCGGACGCTCCGGAGATAGTTCCGGTGGATACGCTCGGGCAGATCACCGGAAAGGCAGAGGGCACGGCGCATATTACGATAACCTCCGAGAACCGCCAGACCTTCGTTACCCGCGTGGAGGTCGGGCGCGACCTTTCAGTGCGCCGCGAGAAGGCTGTCATGATGTTTACCGGGGATATCATGTGCGCGGTCAAGCACCAGCGGCTTGCCTCCGGGCACCAGCACGACTACTTCGATTCGTTCAGGCAGGTCAGGGATATTCTCTCCGGGGCGGACTTCACCGCCGGAGTGCTTGAGACCACCAGTATCGACCGCGCTCCGTTCGAGTTTGAGCAGCTCCGGCTGCTGACCGGCGCGCCTAACTGCAATTCGCCGTCTACTTTTATTTCCGCGGTCGCTGCCGCAGGTTTCAACGCGGTCGTCACCGCGAACAACCACAATTCCGACTGCGGCGTTGAGGGGCTGAAGGCGGCCGATTCCGAGATAAGGCGCTGCGGTATGCTCAATATCGGCAGCATGGGGCATTCCCTTGTTATGACCGACGTAAAGGGGATAAAAGTCGCGGTCATCGCTACGACCATGATAACCAACAACACCGGCTGGGACCTCTCAAAGAGCGGTCTGGTCAACCCCGCCGGAATTTACAGCCGCGACTACTTCACCGAGCTTGTGAACAGCGCACGCAGCATGGGCGCTGAATTCATCGCTGCATATCAGCACTGGGGGAGTATGAATTCCCCGCGGATAAGGAAGGATCAGGCCGAGGAGGCTCAGTTCATGGCTGACGCCGGAGCAGACCTCATCGTAGGCTCCCACCCGCATATGGTCCAGCGATTCAGCTATATCGGTGCGGCGGACGGCAGGCTGGTTCCCTGCGCGTATTCGCTCGGGAATTTCCTCACCACAATGTCGGAGCTCAGCGGAAACCGCGACAGCGCAATACTCCGCGTGGAACTCACCCGAGGCGCTGACGGGATCTCTGCAAAATACTCATACATTCCGTGCATGACGGAGGACAGGGACTGGGGCGCTGAGATAGTTCCGGTCAGCCCGCCGCACAGCGCGGAGAGCCGTGCTTCCCTACAGCGCACCAAAGAGGTCATCGGCAAGCGGATCAACTGCTATGCATACCGCCCGAAGGTGTTTCTGAGCGGATCTCCTATGCTCGGAAGGATCTTCACGCAGGGTACGGAATTCCGGCTGGACAAATCCGGGCTGCGGCTCTCGCAGATCTCGCTCGGCTGCGCAAAGGCTGCGCCGGATGGAGCGCTTCCGGATAACGCCGACGAGCGGCTCCGGCTGGATATGAACAAGGATATTGCGGCGGCTGTCAGGAAATCCGCGCCGGATTTCTGTGCGGTGGACTTCTTCACGGCGGCTTCTGTCGCCGTATGGAAAACTAACGGCGCGCCCGGGGAGGAGTTCTGCTGCTTCACCGATAGCAAAGCGTTCAGGCAGCTTGCGTACTTCACTGTGAACCGCGAGAAATTCACGAAGGTCAACCCGCCGTTCGGCGAAAACATCTGGAAGCCGCTCGTCAAGCGCTATGCGGAGCAGCTCCTTTCGGCTATCCCGAAGGACAGGATAATCCTGTTCCGGCACAGACTTAGCAGCCGCGCTGCGGAACACTCGGAGCTGCGCAACGTTACGCTCCGCAGCAACATCAACAGAACAATGCGCGCTATGGAGGACTACTTCATCACCCTGACCGCCCCGATGACGGTCGACCTTTCCGGCGGCTATTTCATGGAGGGCGGCGACGGCAAGGATTTCGAGCGCGATTACTATCTCGACTGCTACCGCGCTGCAGGGAAGCTCTGCGCCGGCGGCGGCAGGACCAGCGTTTACATTCCCGATGAGCAGATATGGTTCGAGCGCGTTATGAAGTACTACCGGAATATGACCGCGCGCTCCTACCAGAACTGGCTGCTGGATATGAACTGCGCCGCCGATCTCCTGATAGCGTACACCTCCGTGGAGTTCGCTGCGAGGAACGGAAGCCGCATTATGCAGCTAAAGCGCGCGGGGAGTACCGAACTTTCCTCCGTCAGGGAGTTCTTTGCGAGCGACCCCGGCGCCGATGAGGTAGTCAGGGCGGCGGAGATAATCAACGCTCTGCTTGGCGGACACCTTGACAGATCCTACGAGTTTTTCGAGCCTGCATTCCGCGGGAAGTTCAACATCATCAAGAAGATGGTGCGGCTGCTTTCGGCGGAGATCGGCGCTTCGGTCAACGAGGAGAGCGCGGAGCTTGCGTTCCTGCTGCGCGGAAAGCCGCAGATAAAGCGCTACGTTGCTTCGCTCAACCGCATGACCCTGGACATCTGGGGTAGCTGCGTTTCAAGGGAATCCGCGAACCGCAGCAAGGACGCGCACATCGGCACGTACATTTTCAAGCAGGCTCCTATTCTGGCGTTTGAGCCGCCGGTAAAGGCGGAGCTTCCCGACGGCGCGGAGGCGTTCTGCGGAAACAAATGGCGCAGCCGCACGTTGCAGGATTCCTTCCTGAGAAGCGGCGACGCAGATATCAAGGGAAGCGAATCACGGTGGATACTCGTGGATATGTACGATCTTATCTGCCGCATGGCAGACTACAAGGGAGGTCTGTTCGAGATTGACGATTTCATCTGCCGGACGGATTTCTACAAGAGCATTCAGAAGGACTGCCAGGAGTGCTACCTCTTTGAGAAGCGCGACATGAAGTACTGCTTCGACAATATGACCCGCTTCGCAAAGATGATACTTGAAAAGTACGGCGAGAACATAATCCTCCTCAAGACTGAGCCGAAGGACAGCTACATCGACCTCGACAACAGGCTCAGGCGCCTGGAGGACGACGGCATGTACGAGATAAAGAAGAAGTTCATCTCGCTGTGCGAGGAGCGCTTCGCGAGCGTTACAGGGTGCTATGTCATCGACATTTCGAAGCATTTCTATGCTTCCGACAGCTTCCCGCTGGGCGGAGCCCACATCGTTCACTACGAGGAGGAGTTCTACCGCCAGGCAGGGGAGTATATCAATGAAATAATCAGCGGCAGCAGCCGCCACGTGTTCGGCACGGTGGACGACAACTACCTGCTGCTCAGAAATCTCAGGCTCAACAGATAAATTTTTTTCGCTGAAAGGAGGTGGGGTCTGTGGATAAAAAGTTAAGATTTACCGCCGCGCTGCTTGCGCTGACATTACTAAGCGGCTGCGCCGCTGACAACAAGCCCGAGCAGTCCGAGCCGCAGACTTCCGCTTCCTCGGCGTGCGTTTCTGCGGTTTCGCAGGGGACTGAGCCGGAAGTTGCTGTGCTGGAGAACTCCGGCACCATCGGAACTTCTGATACGTCGGAGGCGGGCTCTTTCGAGAGCGGCTCCGTGCAGGCTTCGGCGGAAATCGAGCATGTAACGGCGCAGGTAAGCGCTGAATCGGCTGAAACTGTTTCTGACGTTAGCTCGGTTCCGGCGGTCACGACCTCGCAGACTCCGGCTCAGACCGCTCCGTCGGTGGCTGTTACCACTACGGCTGCGGCTACGGAGCCTCCCAAGCCGGTAAAGGTAGTAATACCCGAGGTGAGGGTGCCGCTTTCGCCGGGTAAGGACACCGCTTCCAACGAAAAGGTGCTGGTGGATTACAGCAACCGCTCCGAGGGCTACATCTCGGTATGCTGGAAGGAATCCGGAAAGCTGGTCAAGCTGCGAATGATATGCGGCGACAAGACCTACGATCACGACGTCGCAGGCGGCGGAGCTGCGGAGTATTTCCCCATAAGCTGCGGCAGCGGGACTTACAAGGTCCAGATTTACGAGCAGACCGAGGGCGACAAGTACGCAAAATCGCTCGAGACCGAGTTTTCGGTGAAGCTGCGCAGCGAAACTTCGCCGTTTTTGTATCCGAATAAGTATGTGAATTTCTCGCAGAGCTCCTCGGCGGTGAAAAAAGCTGCGGAGGTCTGCGCGGGAAAATCCGATGAGATAGAGAAGCTGGCGGCTATTTTCGTGTGGGTAACCGACAACGTGACCTACGATACGCAGCTCGCGGCAACGGTAAAGAGCGGCTACGTTCCGAACCCGGACAGCGTTCTTGCCAAGAGATCGGGGATATGCTACGATTACGCTTCGCTGATGGCGGCTATGGTCAGGTCGCAGGGGATCCCTGCGCGGCTGGTAGTGGGCTATGCGGCGGATAACATCTACCACGCGTGGAACGAGGTCTGGACGGACGAAACTGGCTGGATAACCCCGGAGCTGCTGCTTTCAAAAAAGGGCTACAACATCGTTGACGCGACATTCTACGCGGGTTCTTCAAACAAGGAGAAGATCGCCGATTACATACAGAACAGCGGGAACTACGCCGCGCTGTACTACTATTGAGACCGGAGGAAATTTGAATGAGGGCGAAAAGACTTACATACTCACAGGTGGAATTCCTGTGCGAGCAGCTTGCGATGATACTCGGCTCGGGAATGAGCGTTTCCGAGGGTCTGGGGCTGCTGTGCGCCGATTCTGACGACAGGGTGCTCGTCAGCGCATGTAATGAGATCTCCTCCGAGGTCGACAGGGGGGAGCCGCTCTCGCAGGCTATGCGAAGCAGCGGGCGATTTCCGGAATACGCGGTGGATATGGTCGCGCTGGGCGAGATGAGCGGCAAGCTTGAGGACGTCCTCAGGGGGCTTGCAGAATACTATGAGGAGCGCGATGAGATCCGCAGAATGCTGCGCTCCGCGGTGCTTCACCCGATGGTGCTTCTGCTGATGATGACGGTGGTCATCATCGTGCTCGTTGTGATGGTAATTCCCATGTTCAGGGATATTTTCTCGCAGTTTGACAGCTCCGTCAGCACTACGGTTCAGCATACGGTGGATATGGCTTACCAGGCAGGCCTTATCATCATGATAGTTCTGCTTGCCATCATCGCGGCTTCTGCGGTCACTGCCGTGCTTTCGGCGGTGAGAAAGTCCGGCGGATGTACCCGCAGGCTGTTCAGCATTCTGCCGTTCACCCGTGGTATTTCTGAAAAGCTCGCGCTTGCAGACCTCACAAAGGCGGTCTGCGTGACCGTTTCGGCGGGCGTTTCACCGGCGGAGATGATGCTGCATTCCGATATCAAGAGCTTCATCACCGATGGCAGGATAAAGAAAAAATACGAGGACTGCGAAAAGCGCGTCATCGAGGGCGAGAGCTTCCCGGACGCGATAATCAGCAGCGGATTTCTTCCGCCGCTCTATGCGCGTTCGCTGAAGCTGGGATACAGCTCCGGCAGCTTTGAGAGCGTATGGAGGCGTATCAGCGGCGCTTACAGCGAGGCGGCTTCCCGCAGCCTTATGAATATCACAGCGGTCATCGAGCCGGCTATTATAATCATTCTGGGGCTTATCATCGGCGCGATACTGCTCATGCTGATGATACCGCTGATGAACATTATGTCAGTGCTTGGCTGAGCGAACGGAGGAACTTCTATGAAACGTTTTGCCGGACTGCGTTCGGCTCTGCCCTGGATACTGGGGCTGGTGCTGTTCGCCGGAATGATCGTCTGGCTGGTGATGGGGCTTTCCAACGCTTCCAGCGCCTCCGAGGAGGAGCGGCTGGCTCAGGTGAGGCAGTCGGTGGAAAACGGCGTGACGTTATGCTACGCCGTCGAAGGAGCGTACCCCGAAAGCCTGGAATACCTCACGGAAAGCTACGGCGTGGTATTCGACGAGGACAAATACCTGGTGCATTACGAGTGCTTCGCGGCGAATGTCCGCCCGACTGTCACGGTTATCCGGAGGGAGAATTGATATGAAGGATCACAGGGCAAGGAGCATGGGAGATACCGCTTCTGCGGTCGGGAGCATGCTGCTGTTCGTGCTGTTCGCGGTTTGTATGCTGATGGCGGTCGCCGTCGCGGCAGATACCTACAGCCGGATAAAGACCGGATATCAGCAGTCCTTCGGAACGGCGGCTTCCATAAAATACATATCAAATAAGCTGAGGGCAGCTGAAAACGTCACCCTGCTTGGGGATGGCAGCGCGGCTGCAATCGAGAGCGCCGGAACGGTCAGCGTGATCTACTGCGGCGACGGCGGTATTTATGAGAAAAACACGGTCCCCGGCGGGGTGCTTACAGCCGATGGCGGGGAGCTTATTTCGGCGGCTTCCTCGCTGGAGTTCAGCGAGCACGACGGGCTTTATGAAATTACAGTAGGCAGCGGCTCCAGCAGCTCTGTGATACTGGTTCGGAAAGGGTGATAAGACTGAAGGTCAACAGAAGATCCAATGTTCTGCTTTATGCGGAGATGATCATTGCGCTGCTGTTCTTCGTCATCTCCTTTGCGGTAATTATCCGCGTTTTCGCTTCGGCGGACAGCCTTGAGCGCAGGAGCCGTCAGCGGCAGAGCGCGGCGCTGTGCGCGCAGTCCATTGCGGAAGCTTACTCGGTCGGCGGGGACGTTCAGAAGGCGGTAAGCCTGGCTCTGGGCGCAGATCTGCGCGATTTCACCGGAAGCGCTGAGATAGGTCTGGACAGCGGGTTTTACCCATCGGATTCCTCAGACGTGATCCTGCGGCTGGGCGAACAGAAGCAGGATACCGCCGCAGGTGTTTACTCCGAGCTGGCGGTGGAGTTTTTCGATAATTCCGGCGACGACGAGGAACTGATCTATTCGCTGAAATGCGGCGCGTATGTTCCGGGAGGTGGCGCGGTTGGATAATACGGAGAAAAAGGGGAGATCCGGCGGAACGGTCGGCGTGGGGTATATCTCGATAATGCTGATATTCACTGTGATCTGCCTTACGATTTTTGCGGTGCTGAGCTTCCAGGCGGTGTATTCCAGCGACAAGATGACAAACCGCAGCGACGGTTTTACTCAGCAGTACTACACGGCTGACACGGAGGCTAAGAAAACGCTCTCAAGGCTTGACGTGCTGGCAGCGGAGGCGCTTGACGGATTCTCGTTTGAGGAGGGGTTCATCGAGGCTGTATCCGGCGTTGAGGGAGTTTCCGCGGCGAGGACCGCCGGGGGAGTTAGGGTGGAGTACTCGCAGGCGATAAACGAGCGGCAGACCCTGGCGGTCAGCGTTATGTTTTTCAGCGCGCCTTCCGGAGAGCGGTTCAGAATTGAAAAGTGGAACAGTACGGAGAAGGAGATCTCCGGTGAAAGTCACCCGTCGGTATGGGACGGCGAGGATCTGGTATAGGTAAACACGTTTGAAAAGGAGCGTTGTATGGATATTCTGGATATACTGAAAAAGGCCGCCGAGAATCAGGCTGCGGATATTTTTATCGTCTGCGGCGCGGTTCTGAGCTTCAAGGCGAACGGCAGAATGTACGAGCTGGACGGTAACGCGCTGTCCCCGGAGGACACCAAGAATCTGGTGCTTCAGATATTCCACCTTGCAAAGAGGGATATCACCGAGGAGCAGCTTCCAGAGCGTGAGAAGGATTTTTCGCTTTCAGTTGCCGGGGTGGGTCGATTCCGCGTTAACATCTACAAGCAGAGGGGGTCGTTTTCGGCTGTGCTGAGGTATGTTCCGTTCGACCTTCCCGACCCGGCGAAGCTCGGTATCCCGGAGCAGGTCATGCAGCTCAGCGAATGCAAGAGCGGCATAGTTCTAATAACAGGTGTGGCGAGCAGCGGCAAGTCCACTACGCTTTCGTGCATTCTCGACCGTATCAACCAAAGCCGCAGCGGGCATATAATAACAATAGAGGATCCTATCGAGTTTCTTCACAAGCACAATCGCTGCATTGTCAGCCAGCGCGAGATAAATATTGATACGGACAGCTACATTGACGCGCTCCGTGCGGCTCTCAGGCAGTCACCGGACGTTATCCTGCTCGGAGAAATGCGCGACTATGAGACCATCAGCGTTGCTATGACCGCCGCAGAGACCGGTCAGCTCGTGCTTTCAACTCTGCATACGCTCGGCGCCGCGAATACGATTGACCGTATCATTGATGTGTTCCCGATAAATCAGCAGCACCAGATACGCGTGCAGCTCTCGATGGTGCTTAACGCCGTGGTTTGTCAGCAGCTCCTGCCATCTGTGGACGGCGGCCTCATTCCGGCGTTTGAGATAATGACCACAAACAGCGCGGTCCGCACCCTCATCAGAGATGAAAAGACGCACCAGATCGACACGATACTCCAGTCCGCAGGAGGCATGCAGACTATGGATAGCTGCATTATCAATCTTTTCCGCGAGGGCAGGATCAGCGCTAAGACCGCTGTCGACTACGCTTACAACCCGGATATCATGGCAAAACGTATTATGTAAATTACTGATATAGTAATGTAAATCAGGAATAGTTATGCGAATTCGTGTAACTCCACTCGCCGCGCGGTCTTGGCAGTTAGCTCAAATGCGGCTTTTCCCTTTGCCGAACTTGACATTCCGCTTGAAATCGTGTATAATTATCATAGTATTATTAGGGATAGTTATGTCCATTTATTGTCAGGAGACATACGGTGCGCTTCCCATGAGACCAGCTTAAGGAGGTTGATCTTATAATGAGCGAAAACAAACGCAAAACCGGAAAAAAGACTACGGCTTTCCTTGCGCTTGCAGCAGCACTGCTTGCGTCCAACGCTGTTTCTGTCATGGCGGCGGCTGAGGAGACTTCCGGCAGCGATTTCGTTCAAAACCCGGATCTTACCGATGTAAAGTACACCGGAGGTACCCCGGCTTATACTAAAATCAACGATAACGTCTTTGTGGCGACACGCCAGGCAAAGGCGCTCAAGGAGTACTATGACGCACTCAACGAAGTCAAGGACTTCGGTCTGTACGCCAGAACCGCTTCTATCAACCACATCGAGGGCAACGCATGCTTCGGCTCTACCGGCGCGGTCAACCAGGACTACAATCGCGTACATAGCATGCAGACGATAAAAAGCGGAAGGTACGTAGTTTATCTCGACAGTGCCGAGGATCTTGGCGACGCTGTGCTCAAGATGTCCAACCTCCCATCAGGCACTAAGTATGAGCTGGTGCTCGGTTTTGACTATACTCCGATTACGTTTAACAACAACGTCGGATTCGAGGTAGGCGGAAAGAGATACTACATCGAGGGCTCCGAGCATAAAAAGGCTGATTTCACACTGCGCCGCGCGCAGGCTGATGAAAGTTCTTTTGATATCTCGGCTAATCTTGATAAGCTTGGAACTACCGGCGTAAAGCTGATGGATTCCGTGGGAAAGGTTGAGAACGGGGACGTTGTTTCTACGTTCAGGGACGCTTCTGAGGCTATCAGAACCGGTAAGGTCAGCGCAGGCGAGACGATGATCCTCAATATCGACGCCAGTGAATTCGACCACAATCAGAATGAGCTTCCACGGGCGGTGACCGAGCTGCTGAGCCTTAATTCCGGTGTTGATGTTGTAATTAACGTTGATACAAGCAACTACAGCGGGTCAAAACTCCAGATCAGGAACATAAATAACGAGCAGTTCAAGACCGGCTCTAATGTCGTTTGGAATTTCGGCGATTATGCAGGTGAGCTTTCGGCTCCTTCCGGAGGAATTGTTGTGGCTCCGTTTGCTCACGTTTCCACTGATACCGGTAACGCTAATGGCGCGGTTATCTGCGATAATTTTACTCAGCAGGGTGAGATTCACCAGTCTACTCGCGGTGAGTATAAGTTTGATGTAGATGATGAAGACGACGATGATCAGAATCCTGTAACTCCTCCTGATGAAGGCGATGATGATCAGGAGTCTGATACGGATACAGACACGGATACTGACACTGATACCGATACAGACACAGATACTGATACAGACACGGATACGGATACCGATACCGATACAGACACGGATACGGATACGGATACGGATACGGATACGGATACGGATACGGATACGGATACCGATACCGATACCGACACAGACACAGACACAGACACAGACACAGACACAGATACGGATACTGATACCGACACTGATACAGACACAGATACGGATACAGACACGGACACAGATACGGACACTGATACTGACACAGATACGGATACAGACACAGATACAGACACGGACAGTGATACAGACACGGATACTGATACAGACACGGATACTGATACAGACACGGATACAGACACTGATACAGATACAGATACTGATACGGATACAGACACGGATACGGACACGGACACCGATACTGATACCGACACTGATACAGACACGGATACAGACACGGATACTGATACAGACACTGATACTGATACAGATACCGACACTGACACAGACACGGATACCGATACAGACACTGACACTGACACAGACACAGATACCGATACCGATACCGATACTGATACTGATACTGATACTGATACTGATACAGACACCGACACTGATACTGATACAGATACCGACACTGATACTGATACAGACACCGACACTGATACTGATACAGATACCGACACTGATACTGATACAGACACCGACACTGATACTGATACAGATACCGACACTGATACTGATACAGACACCGACACTGATACTGATACAGATACCGACACTGATA
>ERZ837910.330-NODE-330-length-73982-cov-8.915322_pt1 | contig 73982 bp, 62 predicted proteins | sample MGYA00519940_ERZ837910 | MGnify/ENA primary metagenome ERZ837910 (study PRJEB31850, sample SAMEA3708825) | human gut metagenome | biome: human gut; feature: human-associated habitat; material: faeces | place: China | collected 2014 ... | reverse complement strand
TCGCCGCCTGATCCGTAAATCGGGTCAAAATCACCGGCGTTCTTCCTGCCTCCAACGCTTTTTTCACATCTGCTACAATCAAACCATTGCGGTTTTCGTTCCTCCGCAAACGTTCATAGGCCTGGGTCACAGGAAGCTTTTCCTGACCGAAAGGCAGCACCGTTCTTGTAAATCTTGGCACGAGGTAGTGGTCGCTTCCCTGCTCTGCCGCTTTTTCCTTGGCAGAATATTGAAAGCGCACCGGGCCAAGAAGCATTTCGTTGATCTTTTCCAGCCCATCTCCACGAAAAGGCGTTGCCGTCACGACGTAAACATATGTGGCATGAACTTCTTGCAATACGGAACGCAGCGTCTCCGAGGCACTGTGGTGGCACTCATCTACCAGAACCATACCATACTCCCGAAGCCTTGGATGAAACACCCCTTTTTTACACAACGACCCCGCCATAGCAATGTCCACAATGCCTGTGGATGTATCCTTAGGGCCGTGGATCACGCCTACAACGCTTTTCCGCCTTCTTTTCCTTCCGGTTTTTGTTTCATACTCCGGCAAGTCTTCCTGAAATTCCAGAAACTCGTCCAGTGCCTTTTGCCACTGGTCGATCAGTGCCGAGGATTCCAGCAAAATTAAGGTGCTGACTTTTCGCTCCGCAATAAGAGTGCTGCATACGACCGTTTTCCCGAAGGCTGTTGCGGCACTTAAAATTCCACATTCGTGCTTCAAAAGTGTCCCTACAGCTTCCTTCTGTTTTTCCCGCAGCTGTCCCGTAAATTTGGCAGTTAATGTTCTTCCCTTTGCTCGTTCATCCGTCAGTTTCACCGGAATTTCGGCATCCCCGCAACGGTCCAGCAGCGCATCCAAAAGGCCCCTTGGAATACATAAGAAGCCGTTGTCATCTTCTCCCAAATATATAAACCGGGAATTTGCGTAATTGGATAACCCCATGGCTTGATTCCGGTAGAACATGGGATTTTGAATTGCCGCCATTCGACGAATTTGATTTTGCAGCCTGGGTTTTAGATTCCCGGTTTCGATATAAATTCGGTTTGCCAGGGTCATGCACAGCTGGCCGTCCACATCTTCTGTGTGGAAGGATGTTTTTCGTTCCCAAGGTTTGGTGTCTTCCGGCAAAAAGCTTCCTCGGTCGATTTCCGGCACATTCCACCTTTTTATGCAGCTTTCCATTGTTCGGCACTCGGCGGTTCTATTATCAGCAAATCATCGAAGAAACCGAAAGTGCTTCTGAATGGATTTCTTACTAAATATCCCCTAACCTGGCAGAAAACGCCATCCGTCCGTTTGCCCTGGGCCGCAAGAACTGGCTGTTTTGCGATACGCCCAAAGGTGCCGAGGCCAGCGCGGTGGTATACTCCATGGTGGAAAGCGCAAAAGCAAACGGAGTAGAACCATTTGCCTATCTACAGTGTGTGCTTGTGGAGCTCCCATACCTGGGGAAGTCACCCTCCCATGAAGAATTGGAGGCCTTTATGCCCTGGGCACCCGGCATCCAAAAGGATTGTAGAATTCCAAATTCCGATGCTTATACAAATATATATCTTGAATAACAGCAGGCCCTGGGTGTGGGGCCTGCTGTCTTTTGGTGGGGACGGGGAATTATTGAGCACTTACATCACAACAAGGACGGTCAGAAGAAAGGCAAGGACTTTTCGATACATGGTGTAAAACCTCCTTTTTGATTTCGCCCTTATCACACATGGAACGGTAATGATTATGCTCTCTTCCTGTGATATTCCAGATACATCATGGGGATCAATATGACAGTCAGCATCAGATATAGCGGAATACTGACATCTAAAGTACGGAAAACTTTACCAAAGATGGTGAGAATATTGAAGGAACCCAGATTTTGATAGAGTTCCAGCAAGTGCGACGGCATGAGGCTCAGAATTTTATCCAACCAGTTTGCCATTCCCTCCAGGAAAGAGGGAAGGAATATCAGAATAAATGGGGTTGTCACCGCAAAGACAGTGGACTTTGTCTTGGCGGAGATCCACATGGTCAGGAACGCCAGGAAAAGGTTGCCGATGTAGCCGGATATGAGAGCCAGCATCCAAGCTTGCCACATATTAAGATTATAGATACTTTTCCAGAGCTGCCACTGGATAGCGCAGCTTGCGCCCTCGAAGCCGAGATAGCACAAGGTGAACAGGCTATAGACCAGCATGGCTCCCCAGTACAGGACTGTCACCAGCAGAAAACCTGCCTTGATCTTGGCAGAGGTAGCTTTATTCCTGCCACAAAGGGTGGAAAAATACACCGCATCCGCTTTCCATTTGAATTCGTTAGAGAAGATGCCAGCCAACAGAAAACCCAGAATCAGAATTCCCAGCGAAGGAATATATCCGGCGTTTTCCAGCAGCTGATGCCAGCCTTCGTGGTATGTAAAGTAGAAGGGAATCTCTAATTCCCTGTACTGCCCAATGATGTACTGCTTCTCCGATTCGGAATACTTGGAGTAAGCACCATCGGTTTCATCATAAAGCCAATTTCTCAGTAGTTTCTCACGGTTGGCGTAAAAGGTATCTTCATCGATGGCAGTGATCCTGTCAGCGGTGTAATAATCGTACTCTCGGAAACCATTTGAATAGGACTCATTCAGAATTTTCCGGATGGGTGCGAAACCCTGTTTCCAGCTATACGCGATTTCATTCTGCTGCACAATATCTGACTTTGCTTCGGGTGTTGCATTGATCCTTTGATTTTCCTGAATCACTCTGCTCAACTTATTCTGATCAACCCAGCCTTCCCATTCCTTCTGGGCTTTGCGCAGTTTCTTGACAGCAGATGGGCCATATTCGCTCTCCCCCTGTTCATTCACCCACTTTACCTCCACATTCAATGCGCCAGTCGATGATAACCAACAGGACAGCGCCAAGACGGCAATGTACAATATCAGGGCGATCTTACCACCAACGGAACCAAACACCTTTTTTAGTTCATACCGTACCATCGCTATCACCTGTCCTTTCTCCAAAATAACAGAGGAAAACATCCTCCAAAGTTGGTTCTACCCTGACGGCATCTTCTGCCGGTCGTCCCTTGGAAACGATTCGCAGCTCCGCACCACCAGGAATCGTCTTCACGTTTGCAACTTTGTATGCCTTCAGACAGGCATCGATCCTGCTTTTGGGCACAGTACAGCTCCAAACCAGTTCTGGCATGGAGTCAATGAGTTCCTCAGCAGTGCCGGAAATGGCAAGGCAGCCGTCCTTCATCAGCAGAATATCACCCGCGATATACTCAATGTCCGATACAATATGTGTGGACAGCAGCACGATTCGATCCTCTGAAAGCTCGCTGATCAAATTCCGAAACCGAATCCGCTCGCTGGGGTCAAGGCCTGCCGTTGGCTCGTCCAGAATGAGAATTTTCGGGTCGTTCAGCATGGCTTGGGCAATACCTGCCCGGCGCTTCATGCCGCCAGAAAGGGTTTTCATTTTCTTGTACCGGGCTTTCACCAGACCAACTTGCTTCAGCAGTTCCTTGACCCGCTGCTTTGCCACCGCAGGGCGTATACCTTTGAGGGTGGCAATGTACATCAGGTAGTCGTAGATGGAAAAGTCTGGATAGTACCCAAAATCCTGAGGAAGATATCCCAACAGATTCCGGTATCTGCCGTCCATGGCGAAAATGTCTTCTCCATCCCAACTAATTTGCCCGGATGTGGGTTTCATCAAGGTCGTAAGCATTCGCATCAGGGTGGTTTTACCAGCGCCGTTGACGCCAAGCAAACCATAGACGCCGCAGCGTAAATCATAGCTGAAATGATCGACAGCTTTGAAGTCGCCAAATTCTTTTGTTAAGTCTCTAATTCTCAAATCCATAAAGGTTTCACCTCCATAATCGTTTGCCATTTCCTCTGTCCGCGATAGAGGGTATATCCCATGAAGAAAACAGATGCAGCCAGCAAAGATACCCACGCAGGAACAGAGATGGCATGGAAAACAGCATCATTCAGAATGAGCACTGACCAGGCTCCAGCCCAAAGGACACACAGAAGCAGGGAAAGTGCCTGAGAATTGATCCGCTTGCTGTAAAGGGTTCTGAAGCAGATACAGCATGTCACATTGAAGGGGAGCATAAACTGTGTAAGCATTTCCCAGAGCGTCATTCTGCTAAGCAGGGTTGCGACCGCATAGAAGGCTGACAGCAGCACCATATCTACCCCGGCAAAGAGGGTCAGCCGTGCCGCATAGATGGAACGAAGGGTATAAAATGTTGTACATTCGATTTCCAAGGCATCGCAACTTCGGTTTTTCCAGATTTCCGGATAAATCAGAATTACAAACAGTGGTCCGGTAAGCCCCAGAATACGGCGTACGGTGAAGTCGGTGTCTGAGTTATTAAGCAAGAAACATACAAAGGCAAGCAGCAGCCCTTGCATCAGCCACCAGCGTTTTTTGATGAACTTACACTGCTGATACAGAAATTCTATGTGGGATACGGTTTGTTCCGATTCCTCAGAAAGAAATGCTTCCTTGGAAACAGCAATGGTTTTCTGTATTTTGGATTCATCGCAGATCACATCGAAACGAAAGAGCGCCTTCATTCAAAATTCTCCTTCCCTAAATAGATCGTCAATAATTCTTTTGCGCGTTTGATTCGGTACTTCACCAGCGGCAGACTGATCCCCAAAATTCTGGCAATTTCCTTTTGCCGGACTTCCTGAAAAAAATACAGGATGGTTACTTCCCGCAGTTCCTGTGGAAGATGTTCCAGAGCCATATGGACATCCATCCGTAAATCCAGGGACTCCGTCAGGCAGACAGGATGCTCCGGCAGTTCCTCCATCGGCAGTTCTTCCGGCTTTCTGTAATAATCCCGGCACAGATTGCCTGCAATCACATACAGATAATTTGCAGCCTTCCCATAGTGCTGGTACTGATGGAGCGTGCGGAAGAACCGGGCAAAGGTTTCCTGGGTTAAGTCTTCTGCAAAGCCGGAGTCCTTGATATGTAGGTGGCAGTAACGCAATATCTTTGGGTAATACTTCCGCACAAAGGATTCGATGGCCTGATCATCGCCATTTTGCATTCTGTGCAGGAGCAGGAAATCGCCGTCCATGTTTCCCCTCCTCTCCTGTGGATTAAAAGCGCTTTCAATTAGTATAACGAAGCAGAGCGGCAAAAAGATAGTCTGAGATGAAATATTTTTACGCTGGAGCTGTTAAAAAAGCCCTCCCCAGAAAAACGCAGATCCTCTCTGGAAACAGAAAGGGTCTGCGTTTTTGGGCATCGAGGCTGTGGACAACTTTTTAATTATACTCTAAATGAGCAAATTCATAAAATAGACAAAACGCCCCTATAGCGACGTGCACCCACGTAGAGAGGCTGGGGAACTCCATCTTTGCAGGTCAGGAAACACCGTTACAAGATGAAATTGGTCTTGTGTGCGTGTTTCCGCATGAGCAAGGTATGTAATTGTCCTTTTTCCCAGTTTTAATTTTGCCCCAAAGCAGGTGGAAAATCAACCGTGGGCTGTAGTGGTCCACTTTTGATATTACGCATATGCGGAAAAATCCGCACAGACCGGCTGCTTCACCGCCATCTGTAAAGAGACGCTGTTTGCGTTTGTAAGCGGTGGGAAAGAATACGGAAGCTTTTCGCTGTAATTCGCAAAAATGCGCAAACCCCGGCAGACTGTCACCTGCCGGGGCCGTTTTCCTTTCACTCGCCTTATCCACTATAGATCTGCATTATAAACGTCAGGCTATCCCGCAGCTCCTGGCTATGGCTCCTCGTCATCCCAGTTCGGGTACTGGGCCGGGGAATCTCCAACCGCTTTGAGCACACGGAAATACTTCGTTTTCTCCTCCAATTCCTGCATCACTCTGCACTGAAAACGCCATTCATCTCCAAAATCAAACAAATACTTAAATTTATCGCCTTTTTCCAGTCCCAGTCGTCCAAGTGGCATCTTGTAGGACATTCGGCAACCCTCATCCATATCGTCGGAATAATAGGCACAGAAATCGCTCCAATACCGGTCATCCATAAAGAACGCATGGCAATGGTCATCGTCAAATTCGAAAGCACTCAAAATCGCTTCACTCAATGCGCCAAGGGTTTTCTGCTTGCCGATTTGAATGTACCGGTGACAGCCTCATATTCTACTCCCTGTCTATTGCGCTATTGTTCTTCCCGCAGGATGTCCATCAGATGGTCCAGAATAAACCGCTGTGCGTTTGTCCCATAGTACACCGCCTGAAAAGGCCCGGCCTTCCCCTGCATCTCCCGGACAGACAGGCCCAGCTGCTCTCCTGCCGCCGTTGGCAGCCGCTTGGATTTTCCGGCTTCGTCCACCCGCTTTTCCAGGAAGCCTTTTTCTATCAACCAATTGGTGATCGTGGTCGCCTTCAGCCGCTTCCTAGCCGGATCATGGACTCCGTCCGTGATCCGATCTGCAAACTGGGTAATTCGAAGTGCTTCCTGAGAAGGCTGCAAACGGGAAATCTCCTCTTGGGTGATATAAAAATTCTTCTCTCCCGAGATTACCTTGCCGCCGTTGGCAATGACCTGATCCAATATCCCGGAAACATAGAAAAAGCACCTCGCCAACCGAACATTGTTCAGCACGGAATCATTAGGGATCTCTTGCCCCGAAATGGGGTCGATCCCCTGGGCCAATTTGTCCAGATACATTTTCGCCCGCTGCATGGTTTCCAGTTCTGTCATAATAGCCCCCTCCTCGTTATGTTTTTAGCTTAGCACCTTTGCGCCAGACAAGCAACGGAAATCATCAGTTGAAACGAATATTCGTCTTTTTCACCTAGAACTACTTTTTATTTCTGTGCAATATGACATAGATGGGCTTTTATCCGAGAACCGCCCTATTCTTTTCCCACTGCACTTTCCAATCGCTATTCGTTCTACTCCCTCAAGCCAGCGAACTTCTCTTTCTTTGCGAACAAACTTTTCAATATCTTTTCGGCTTATTTTTCAAGACTTTTCAATAAATATATCGGCCCCAAAATCCCACTTTTCAGATATTCAGGAGGCAACCTCCCAGCCTTCTGGCCTCCAGGTCACCTTGAGCGGCACGAGCTAAGTAATGGCGTTCTTCCTCGGAGGTCAAAGGCTTGGGGAAAGAGCCGGAGTGGAGCTCTGGAATGCGGTGCTTAACGAATAAAGGACAAGCCCGGCAAGGTTTCGATACCTGCCGGGCTGTGTCTTTGTATGGGGAACAGGGAGAGAAAGTGGAATTGAAAGGTATTGATGCGTGGGGAAGTGAATTGAGTGGCGGAATCCTCGCTTTATTTCTGGTTCAGAAGGGCGTTCATGTCTTCTTCCGGTGTAGTAATAGGCGCGATGCCATAGTTTTCCACTAGGAAGTTCAGAATATTGGGGGACAAAAACGCCGGGAGAGAAGGACCAAGGCGGATGTTTTTAATGCCGAGATGCAGTAGGGTCAGCAGGATACAGACCGCTTTCTGCTCATACCAGGACAGAACGAAGGAGAGCGGAAGTTCATTTACAGAACATCCAAAAGCCTCCGCAAGTGCCACGGCGACCTGAATTGCGCCGTAGGCATCATTACACTGTCCCATATCCATCAGCCGGGGCAGACCGCCGATTTCTCCCAGTTCAAGATCGTTGAAACGGAATTTCCCACAGGCCAGGGTGAGGACGATGCTGTCAGGAGGGGCTTGTTTCACGAATTCTGTGTAATAGTTTCGGCCCGGTTTCGCACCGTCACAACCGGCAACCAGGAAGAAATGGCGGATGGCTCCGGATTTTACGGCTTCTACGACAATACCCGCATGGGATAGGATGGCTGCATGACCAAAACCGGTTGTCACTTTCGTGCCGCCATTGATACCGGAGAATTGCCGGTCTTCTTTGTAACCGCCCAGTTCCAGTGCTTTTTTGATAACCGGCGTGAAATCCTTCTGCTCGTCAATATGAACAGCACCCGGGAAAGCAACTACTTCTGTTGTAAATACTCTGTCTGCATAGCTGTTTTTGGGCGGCATCAGGCAGTTTGTGGTGTAGAGGATCGGAGCGGGAAGATGATCAAATTCCTTTTGCTGATTCTGCCATGCGGTCCCGAAATGTCCTTTCAGGTGAGAGAACTTTTTTAAGAAGGGGTAGGCATGGGCCGGGAGCATTTCACCGTGGGTGTAGATGTTGATCCCTTTTCCCTCAGTCTGCTCCAGCAAAAGCTGAAGGTCCTTCAGATCATGACCGGTCACAACAATAAACGGCCCTTTTTCTACGGCGAGGGTCACAGCGGTCGGTTCCGGTGTCCCATAGGTCTGTGTATTGGCCTTGTCCAGAAGTGCCATGCACTTCAAGTTGATTTCTCCGACTTTCAGCACGGTAGGAAGCAGCCGTTCGACGCTTTCTTCATAACCGATTCTAAATAGGGCTTCGCAGAAAAACTGGTCCACTTCGGCATCTTCATAATTCAGAACACTTGCATGATAAGCATAGGCTGCCATTCCGCGAATCCCGAACAGAATAAGCGATTTCAAAGAACGGATATCTTCATCGGCATTCCACAGCTGCCGCATATCGTATTCGTCTGTCTTACCGCAGGGGGACTGACAGCTGCTGCAATCGGGAACCAGCCGCTCTTTCTCAGCTCTGACTTTTTGTATCATCTTTTCAATGGCCGCATTGTCAAAGCTCACGTTTGTAACTGTCGTAAACAGCCCTTCAATGATGATCTGTCCGGTTCGTTTGGAAATGGTTTGCGCACCATCGACTGCTCTTGCCAGACCAATCAACGCACCTGTCAGTTCATCCTGCAATTTTGCGGTGTCTGCCTTTTTCCCACAGACACCGGCACTTCCTGTGCATCCCGTACATCCAAGTGTCTGCTCACACTGAAAACAAAACATCTTCTGCTCCATAGTTGTATGCTCCTTTTACTCAATGATTTTACCGTCAATACTGATGGTGACGGCCTGCCAGGGGATGAATTTCCCGCTGTTTTGAAGTGCCTTTTTGGCTGCCATTTCCAGACCGCCGCAGCAGGGAACTTCCATTCTTACAATGGTTACGCTTTGAATGTCGTTACCTTGAATGATTGCGGTCAGCTTTTCGCTGTAATCCACCTGGTCCAATTTGGGGCAGCCGATGAGGGTCAGCTTGTTCCGGATAAAATCCTGGTGAAAGCTTGCGTAAGCATAGGCGGTGCAATCGGCGGCGATCAGAAGCTTTGCGCCGTTAAAATAGGGTGCGCTGACAGGTGCCAGTTTGATTTGTACCGGCCAGTTCCGGAGCGCGGACATCTGTGCTGGGTTGGGAGCGGGGGTGCCGGTTCCGGGTGCTGCCGGACGCTGGATCTGCATACTTTTCGATCCGGGACAGCCCATGTGTTTGGGTGCTGCCTGGTTTTTCTGCGCTTCTTTCACGGCTTTCTCATCGTATGCGGGCGCTTCCCGTTCTTCAAAAGAAATGGCACCTGTTGGGCATTCCGGGAGACAGTCGCCCAGCCCGTCGCAGAAGTGTTCTCTCACCAATTCGGCTTTTCCGTTTATGATCTCAATGGCCCCTTCGTGGCAGGCCTTGGCACAGGCACCGCATCCGTTGCAGCGTTCCCGGTCGATCCGAATAATCTTTCGTATCATTTTTTGACCTCCGTCAGTAGTATTTCTTGTTTTTCTGTTAGAATTATAGTATTATAAACACAACTTGTATGTTTGATTTCCAACATGGAGGGATGATTTTGAAAAAATATTTACCCATTCTCAGAAACAGTCCGTTTTTCAAAGGCCTTACGGACCAAGAAATCCTGTCCATCCTGCATTGTGTAAACGCAGCAACCGTTTTCAAAGAACGGGATTCCTATATTTTCAGAGCGGGAGATGTCACCGAGGTCATGGGGCTGGTGGTGTCGGGCGGTGTTCTCATTATTCAGGAAGACCTTTGGGGGCATCGGAACATTCTGTCCAAGTGCCACGCCGGTGACTTCTTTGGGGAACCCTATGCGGCCAGCCCCGGAGCCATTCTGAATATCAGCGTGGTAGCGGACGAGGATTGTGAAATCATCTTCTTAAACGTCCAGAGGCTGCTGGCCTCCTGCCCGACGGCCTGCGAACACCACCAGAAGCTGATCCGCAACCTGGTCAGCGTGCTGGCCAATAAAATCCTGGTTTTTAACGATAAAATCACCCATGTTGGCAAGCGAACGACCAGGGATAAGCTGCTGTCTTATCTGTCGGCAGAGTCCACCAGGCATTCGTCGCTCTCCTTCGATATTCCCTTTGACCGGCAGCAGCTGGCAGACTACCTTTGCATTGACCGTGCGGCAATGTCTACGGAGATTTCCAGGCTGCAAAAAGAAGGGCTTCTAAAAACCAATAGAAATCATTTTGAGTTGACCCTATGCAACAGTTCCATGGTTATAGAGAAAAGGAGCTGAGATACAGATGGAATGGTCGGACGGAAAGAAACGCTGCTGCTGGGCAAACCCCAAAAATGAACGGTACATCCGTTACCATGATGAGGAATGGGGCGTTCCTGTTCACGATGATGGGAAGCTGTTTGAGATGCTGGTGCTGGAATGCTTTCAGGCCGGGCTGTCCTGGGAGTGTGTTCTGAACAAGCGGGAGGCGTTTCGGGCAGCCTTCGATGGATTTGATTTGGAGGCGGTCTGCGCATACGGGGAGGACAAGCTGGAGGCCCTGGTCCGTGACCCCGGAATCATCCGGAATCGGCTAAAAATACAGGCGGCCGTTACCAATGCCCGGGTTTTTCGTGAAATACAGGGGGAATTTAGCAGCTTTGCCGGGTACCTCTGGCACTGGACTGAAGGAAAAGTGGTCTACGAAAGTGGGCTGACACATTCGGAGCTTTCAGACCGAATTTCAAAGGACTTAAAGAAACGGGGCATGAAGTTCGTTGGGACGACGGTGATCTACGCATATTTGCAGGCAGTCGGCGTGATCTATTCTCACGATGGGGGCTGCTTTTTGGAACACAAGACGGTGGTATAGAGAGGTGCATGTGAATGAAAGGGGCGGCTATAACGGCAAGTGCCATATAGATTGAGATCAGAGTTTTTTCACTATAAAGAACAAAGATTGCTTTTTATGCAACAAAATTCTGAAAAATAAAAGTTTATTACATTATAGATTTTCATACTATTTCCTGATTAAAATCTTAATTTTAATCAGGAAGGCATCGCCTGAAGGCGCTGCCTGTTTTGTGATTTATAAGGAAAGAAATCACAAAACAAGTCTCATATGAACTCCATGCCCTTCAGGCAATTAAAATCTTTTTTAAAGATTTTAATTGGAGTTCAGTATCAGTCACCTTCGGTGACAGCTCTCCCAGAGGGAGAGCCAAGTTGACACGAGAAATGGAGCGTACCGGCATCGATACGCTCCATTCACTGTTTTTATCAATATTTCCGCCATGTCGAGGGCATCAGCAGGATCAGCATGGGGAACAGCTCCAGCCGCCCGAACAGCATATCCGCCGTCAGGACGATCTTCGCCAGCGGCGAAAAGGCCGCGAAGCAGCCCGTGGGGCCGACCAGCCCCAGGCCGGGGCCGATGTTGTTCAGCGTCGCCATCACGGCGGTGAAAGTGGTGACAAAATCCAGATTGTCCAGCGCCACCAGCAGCACGGACACCAGCGTCACCAGAAAATACAGGGTCATGTAGCTCTGAACGCCCTGAACCGTCTCCCGGCTGACGGGCTTTCCGTCCACCGTCAGCACCCGCACGGAGCGGGGATGGAGCAGCTTGCGCAGCTCGGAGCCAAGGGCCTTGCACAGAATCACCAGCCGGGAAACCTTGACGCCGCCGCCGGTAGACCCGGCGCAGGCGCCGACGATCATCAGCAGCACCAGAATACACCGGCTGAGCTGGGGCCACAGGTCAAAATCCGTTGTGCTGAAGCCCGTGGTGGTAATGACGGACGAGACGGCGAAAAAGGCGTGGTGAAACGCGTCGAATGCCGTGGGGAACATTCCCAGAATGTTAAGGGTAATAATCAGCGTGCTCCCGGCGATGATGGCAAAATACGCCCGCACCTCGGTATTCCGCCAGACCATGGCATATTTTTTCATCAGCAGGAAAAAGTAAACGTTGAAGTTCACGCCGAACAGCGCCATGAACACGGAGACCACGCCCTGAAGATAGTAGCTGTCATAGTAGCCCATGGAGCTGTTCTTGATGCCGAAGCCGCCGGTGCCGGCGGTGCCGAAGGCGGTACACAGGCTGTCAAACAGGGGCATTCCTCCAATGAGCAGCAGCACCACCTCCACCGCCGTCATGACGATGTAAATGCCGTAAAGAATGGCGGCGGATTTGCGCATATTCGGCACCATCTTGCTCACGGTGGGGCCGGGGCTTTCCGCCCGGAGCAGGTGGTTGGCCTGTCCGCCCATGTTCACCAGCGACAGCATGAACACCAGAATGCCCATGCCCCCCAACCAGTGGGTGAAGCTGCGCCAGAAGAGCATCCCGTTGTCCAACGCCTCCACGTTGGTCAGGATGCTGGCGCCGGTGGTGGTAAAGCCGGAAACCGTCTCAAACACGGCGTCTAAGTAGCTGGGGATCTGCCCGGACAGGGTAAAGGGCGCCGCGCCGATCAGGGAAATGACCACCCATGCCAGCGCCGTAAAGACGAATCCTTCCCGGGCGTACATGTCCCGCTTGGCGGGCTTGAACCGGGTCAGCAGGAAGCCAAGCAGTCCCGCCGCGATCATGGTGTACAAAAAGTAAATGCCGGAGCTTTCCCCGTAGATCACGGCGACCGCCAGCGGCAGCACCAGAAACGCCGCCACGATCAGCAGGATCATGCCGAAAAGATAGCGAAGCAAGGGATAATTCATGTCCGTTCCCCCTTACCGCCGGGTGGTGAAGATATCGTTGAGGCTTCTCAGTCCGCTGTGGGCTGCGACCACGATCACGCTGTCCCCCACCTCGATGGTGTCGCTGCCGCGGGGGGTAATGGTCTTGCCGCCCCGGGAGATGCAGCCGATCAGCAGGCCGTCCTTCAGGTGCAGATCCTGCAATGGGATGCCGCAGAAATCGGCGCTGGCCGTGACCCGGAACTCCATCGCTTCGACCTTATTGCTGACGATCTTGCACAGCGTCTCCATGCTGGCATAAGCGTCGGAATTCTGCATGGCCCGGACGTAGCGCACCACGTTGTCCGCACAGATATTCCGGGGATAGAACACGGAATCCAGAGACAGGCTGCCCACCAGCGGCTCATAGGAGCTGCGGTTGACCTTGGTAATGACCTTGGCGCGGGTCGTCCTCCCGGCAAACAGGGAAATGATGATGTTTTCTTCGTCAATGCCCGTCAGCGCCGCAATGGCATCCATGTGCTCGATGCCTTCCTCCTGTAACAGGCGCTGATCCGTACCGTCGCCGTGGAGGATCGTCGCCTCCGGCAGGAGCTGGCTCAGCTCCTCGCAGCGCTTCGCGTCCGATTCGATGATCTTCACGTCCATGCCGGTCGCCAGCAGCTGCCGGGCAAGATAATAGCCCATCCGTCCGCCGCCGATCAGCATGACCTGCCGCACCCGGGTCTTCGCCACGCCGACCTGCCGGAAAAACCGCTGCGCCTCCTGCGGACTTGCCACCACGGAGATCCGGTCTCCGGCCTTCAGCTGGAACTCACCGGAGGGGATAATGACGTCCCGCTCGCCCCGCTCCACCGCGCAGATCAGCACGTTGGCACGGAACTTCCCGATGTCCTTCAGCGCCATGCCGTCCAGCGGGGAACCCGCCGTCACGCCGGTTTTGAGAATTTCCACATGACCTCTAGCAAAGGTGTCGATCTTGATGGCCGAGGGGAACCGCAGGACGCGCGCCATTTCCGTGGCGCAGGCTTCCTCGGGGTTGATGGCCATGCTGAGCCCCAGATCGTCCTTGATGAGGTTCAGTTCCTCCACGTACATGGGGTTGCGCACCCGGGCGATGGTGTGCCGCGCGCCCAGCTTCTTGCCGATGAGGCAGCACAGCAGGTTCAGCTCGTCCGCGCCGGTACAGGCAATGACGAGGTCTGCCTGATCCGCTCCTGCCTCCAACTGAACCTCCCGGGAAGCGCCGTCGCCCTCCACGACCATCACGTCCAGCTCGTTGTTGGACTGATCCAGCCTGACCCCGGAGCGATCCACCAGCGTCACTTCATGCTTTTCCTTCGACAGCTGCTCAGCAAGGACACTGCCGATTTTTCCGTCGCCGATAATCATGATTTTCATAAATACCACCCACGTCTTTATCCATTTTGCCTTACTATATCACAAATCCCGATTGAATGCAACCGCGCGGGAAAATCTGTGCAGAGTCTGAAGGGGGTGTCAATAAAATCTGTCATTTTCTGTATTTCCTTCCGGAAATTCACGCTAATACTCCAAAAAATATTGGCAAAGCTATGGTTGCGGAACAAAACCGCGAGAAAGCAAAAAGGAGAGAAAACGGTATGAAGAGCAACAATCAGATCAACATTCCCCAGGCTCGGGAAGCGATGGACAAGTTTAAGATGCAGGCTGCCAGCGAGGTTGGCGTGAACCTGACCAACGGTTACAACGGTCACCTGACCTCCCGCGAAGCCGGCTCCGTCGGCGGCCAGATGGTCAAGAAGATGTGTACCATACGAACTGCGAACTACATGCGTAAGGACAGGACTGCTGCGGGGCACGAGGTGCAGGTAAGGTACATAGCGAGGATTGTTGTGTAGGGAGAAATGGATATGAGAAGACTGATTTCTTGTGAGTTCAATATGGATATCGCTTGTGTGGAGCTGAAATTTTCCAATTGAGTATTCCGCGTGAGATTGCGCACCTCAACCGCTCAAATTGAGCATCCATTCCGGCGGGATTGAGCACCCTTGCCGCCGTCGTTGAGCACTGCGGTAAAATGTAGATATGCACCGTATTTTACGGTGTAAATATCTGCAAGGAGGTTACCTGTATGACCAATTACCGCGAGATCCTCAGGCTCCATAGCCTGGGACTCAACAAGACCGAGATCGCGTCAAGCTGCCGCTGCGCTCGGAACACTGTGGCAGCAAACTGCGGCCTGCAATGGCCGCTGCCGGAGGAAATGTCGGATAAGCAGCTCTCAGAGCGGCTGTTTCCGTCCAGCACCTCAACGCCTGTCTACAAGATGCCGGACTACGAGTGGGTGCACCGTGAGATGCAGAAGAACGGCGTCACCTTGAGCCTGCTGTGGGTGGAATACTGTGAGCAGTGCCATCAGAACGGCGAACTGCCCTACAAATCCACCCAGTTCAATAAGTATTACGCGGACTATGTCCACAAAACGAAAGCCACCGTGCACTTTTCGTGCTGTTCCCGGAGCTTGAAGATCTCGTCGGCAATCTCGTCGTAGGCTTCTTTGCTATTGGCTTTTTTGAGAAGCTCTTTTTGGAGTCTCTGCAGTCTTTCATTGATACCATCAGCGGTATTTTGCTGAGCGCTTCGGATCACCTTTGCGATGTTCTGCTGGAGCTGCGCCTGGTAGGTTGACTTATCGCCAAGGAGCGTGTTGATTGCCTGAACTACCACATTTTCCAATACCGGCTCATTGACGGTTCTGGCGTGGCATTCCTGTCCGGTTGGCTCCAGTCTACTGATGCAGCGCCAGACGATGGATTTGCAGCCGCGATTGTTCCAGTGGATTCTGCGGAACATTTCACCGCATTCGCCGCAAATGACAATCTGTGCAAAGTAGTGGTTGCAGCTGTAGGAGCGCCTTTTGCCATTGGCACTGGTTTTGACCACTCGCCTGCGTACCAGCTCTTCCTGTACCCGCAAGAAGATGTCCTTTGGAATGATTGCTTCGTGGTTGCCCTCCACATAGTATTGCGGAACAATGTCATTGTTCTTCACTCTGGTTTTATTCAGGAAGTCTATGGTGTAGGTTTTCTGTAGAAGCGCATCGCCGATATATTTCTCATTGTGCAGGATCTTGTTGATGGTGCTGGTCCACCATTTTGTTTTGCCAGCGCCGGTGAGGATGCCGTCTGCTTCCAGACCTTTTGCAATCCGGTCCATCGAGTAGCCCTCCAGGTATTCCCGGTAGATGCGCTTTACCACCTCTGCCTGTTCTGGATCGATGATGAGATTTCCATCTGCATCCTTGGTGTAGCCGAGGAAGTGATTGTGATTTACCTGTACCTGACCATTCTGGTAGCGAAACTGGAGTCCCAGCTTTACATTCTGGCTGAGGGATTGTGATTCCTGCTGAGCCAGGGAAGCCATAATCGTAATCAGGACCTCACCCTTGGCATCCATTGTATTGATGGCTTCCTTTTCAAAGAAGACGGGAATGTTCTTATCTTTCAGCTGGCGGATGTATTTCAGGCAGTCCAGCGTGTTTCTGGCAAATCGGCTGATTGACTTGGTGATAATCATGTCGATGTTTCCGGTCTCGCAGTCGTCAATCATACGGTTAAAGTCCTCACGCTTTTTGGTGTTGGTGCCGGAAATACCATCATCGGCGTAGATACCGGCAAATTCCCATTCGGGGTTTTTCTGTATAAATTCTGTATAATGCTCGACCTGAGCATCGTAGCTTGTAGCCTGCTCATCGCTGTCAGTACTGACTCTGCAATACGCCGCGACTCTAAGCTTTGGCTTTGCATCCTGCTGTCTGGCAGTGTTTCCGACCTGCCGTTTTGCAGGGATGACCATAACATTTCCCATTATTTGACCTCGCTTTCTATCAGGCTGTATAGGTATTCTGCCTGCCTGACCGGATTTTCATAATTTTCTGTAATGTCACCAAGTCGAAAGGCTGTCGGTGGCTTTTTTATGATTGGCGCAATATAGCGGTCATTCTGTCCGAGCTTTGTGGAGCGTTTGGTAAGCTCCGCACTGACGGCATCGAAGGATGCCGGAACAATGATGGCCGGGTAGAAGTCATCTCCGAGGTAATGCCTGTTTAGCATCATGCGCTTGGCACCTGCATGGAGAAGGTCAAGCCCGGCTTCCTTCGCAGCATTGGTAAGGGATAGACCGCTTAAATAATTCTTGTAAAGATCCCGAACCTGAGCGGCAGCAGATTCATCTGTCACTGCCTTGCCATTCTCAATCCAGTAACCGAAGGGTGTGTGTCCAATCAAATCATCTCCTTCAAAATAAGACCACAATGAAGTGCAAAGCCAATTTTCTGGCGGCTGTAAACCTCAATGTGATCCACGAATAGTTCAAATAATTCTTCACTGTACTCCAGCTGCATTTCCCCGCGTTCGCAGAAGTGTAGCAGGCGCTCCGTCTCGTATACCTTTGTGGCATCCAGTGATTGGGAGCGATTTAGGAGCTCAATTTGGTTCCTATATTCGCCAGCCTGGGAGAGAAGGGCATTATTTTCCTGGGTATAAAGAATCTGGTCAATGTAGCCTTGTCCCATCAGCTTATGCAGGGTTTCCCGCTGTTCAGTGTTCTGCTCCAGCAATATTTCTAATTGTTGGATATTCAGAAGCGATGCGTCGCCGGTGTTTTCCTGTAGCGCTTTCAAATAAGACTTAAGGACCAGCCTGTGGCAGTAGACCAGCTTATTGATCATTGTGGTAAATGTTCAGCTTTGTTAACGATGCTATTACGAGAAGATCATTTTTGTAATGGTGCTTTTGATCAGAGAGTGGAATCCGGGCAGGGTGAACGTATTGTTCAGCGAATGATAAAATTGCTTGAAAAATAAGAAAAGGTTTATTTATAGCATTTATCTGCAACAGGATTCAGTTATTCGAAAAATTCGAATAACTCATAATTACCAGAGTGGTCAGTTATCCGATAATTTTGGATAACTGCTGGTAGTGGTTATTCACAGGACGAAATTGGAAAAACAGTATTTACCCAATTCGCAAATTAGTTTAAATGAACTATTCGGAATTTCCGGATAGTTCAAATCTAATGGAAACTAGGGCATATGTGATACAGATAAAATGATGACTGGATTCCAGGTCGAGACGGTGAAATCCGGCAACTCAACTCCCTGCGAGTGTATGGCCAATCAGAGGTCAGAGCGGATGGATTGTGTAGGAGTTGAGCGTTCTTCACTGTCTCAACTGTCGAGACAGTAGCAGAGAGCAGCAATGTAAAAGTGCCTTACATTATTTGGATGCTGAGAAGACAGAAATTTCGTGAAACAGACGAAGAGGCTTGTCTGAAAAAAGAAGGAATGAAAAAACAGGAGAGGAAAAAAGAAACATGGCAGTAAATAAAAATGGAATCGTAGTATTAGGAGCAGTTTTTGTGGATATCAAAGGTTTTCCAGAGGACATCTACGTCCCGGACGGCAGAAACGCCGGCCATGTCGAATACATCCACGGCGGTGTGAGCCGAAACGTGGTGGAGGATATCGCAAACCTGGAACTGCGCCCGACCTTCCTTGGAATCGTGGATAATACCGCACTCGGCGAGGATGTTGTGCGCAAACTGCAGCGCCACAAAGTCAATACCGAATACATGAAAGAAATCCCGAACGGTATGGGAACATGGCTTGCTGTCTTCGATCACAACGGTGACCTGGCGGGCTCCATTTCCCAGCGCCCGAACCTGATGCCGATTCTCGATATTCTGGAAGAAAACGGAGATGAAATTATCGAAAACTGCGATTCCATTGTGGCAGAGATCGATATGGACAAAGAGATCATCAAAAAGCTGGTACAGCTCTGTGAAAAATACGATAAAAAATTGTACGGCGTTGTCAGCAACATGAACATCGCAGTCAGCAGAAGAGATCTTCTGCAGAAATTTGACTGCCTGATCTGCAACCAGCTCGAGGCAGGCGTTTTCTTCTCCGATGATTACAGCGAAAAAACACCGGTCGAGATGGAAAAGATTCTCGCCGAGCGTCTGAAAGCGGCAAATGTTCCGGCCATGGTCGTAACAATGGGCGGCGACGGAGTGGTTTATGCGGAAGCAGACGGAGAGAGCGGCTTCTGCCCGGCGCAGAAAGTACAGGTAAAAGATACAACAGGAGCCGGTGATGCGTTCTGTGCAGGTGTTTCCGCCGGTCTGACCTATGGAAAAACGCTTGGCCAGGCAGTTGAAATCGGTACGCGTCTTGCTGCATCCGTCATCACATCGTCGGAAAATGTCTGCCCGCGCTTCCGCCCGGAAGAGTTCGGCATCGAGGCATAGAAGGGGGCAGAAATGAAGTTACTGTACGGAACCGGCAACCCGGCAAAACTCGACGCGATGCGTCATCGCCTTGCCGGTCTTGGGATTGAGCTGATCGGGCTGAAAGATCTTGGCGGTGTTAAGCAGCCAGAGATTATCGAGGATGGAAAAACGCCGCTGGAAAATGCCAGGAAAAAGGTGGAGGCGTATTTCAACGCGCTTCATATGCCGGTGTTCTCCTGTGATTCCGGTCTGTATTTTGACAACGTGGCAGAGGACGACCAGCCCGGCGTCCATGTGCGGACCGTGAACGGAAAGTATCTGTCCGATGAAGAAATGACCGCGCATTACGCTGCCCTTGCAGAAAAGTACGGCGGCCTGACGGGACGCTACAAAAACGCAGTTTCGCTGATTCTTGATGCGGACCACCGCTATGACGCGATGGACCCGTCAATGGAGAGCGCTCCTTTCCGCATGGTCAGCACACCCCATCCGATGAGCAAAAAAGGCTTTCCGCTCGACCGTCTGTCGATCGATCTGCGGACCGGAAAATATTATTACGATCTGAATGAGCAAGAAGCCGCGCTCGATCAGCTTGCCGTGGAAGACGGTTTTCTGCAGTTTTTTGAGCGGGCAATGGAGGAATACCATAAAATGGAACGATATGAACTTCGAACCATCCGCCAGGATGAAATGGAACAGGGCGTTGCCATTGAGCTGGCGTGCTTTCCGCCGAATGAGGCGTGCTCCGAAAAGAGCATGCGCGAGCGGGTGCAGTACGCGCCGGAGCTGTTTCTGGCGGCAGTAGACAAAGAAACCGGAAAAATCGCCGGAACGCTGAACGGACTTGCAACAAACGAGACAAAATTCCGTGATGCCTTTTTCGATGAAATCAGTCTGTACGACCCGAAGGGAGAAAACGTCATGCTGCTGGGTCTCAGTGTCCTGCCGGAATACCGCGGCCAGGGAATCGCCCGCGCGCTGATGGAAGAGTACAGCCGCCGGGAACAGAAAAACGGAAGAAAACAGCTCATTCTGACCTGCCTGCAGGATAAGGTGGAGATGTACAAAAAGATGAATTTCCGCGACGAGGGAATCTCCGCATCCACCTGGGGCGGCGAGGAATGGCATGATATGACGAGAAAATTAAACGATTAAGAAAATTTGCAGAGAAAATCTCTTGTGTTAAAGTTTGCTGTAAGCGTTATAATAAAGAAAATCAAGCAAAACAGGAGGAACAACCATGAGCAGAGTAAATTTTGGAGCAAAACCAAACATGTATCCACTTCCGGTTCTGATTATTGCAACATACGACAAAGATGGCAACCCGGATGCCATGAATGCTGCATGGGGTGTAGTCACAGATTTCAATGAGATCTCCATCAGCATGGGCGACCACAAGACAACAGACAACCTTGCCGCAACCGGTGCCTTCACCGTCAGCATGGCAACCGAGGATACTGTTGTTGGCTGCGATTACGTCGGCATCGAGTCCGGCAGAAAAGTTTCGGATAAATTTGCACGCGCCGGTTTCCATGCAACGAAGAGCGAATTCGTCAACGCGCCGCTGATCGACGAGCTTCCGATGGCACTGGAGTGCAAAGTGAAAAGCTTTGACAACGGCATTCTGGTCGGCGAGATCGTGAACGTCTGCGCAGACGAGAGCGTTCTGACCGACGGAAAGATCGACCCGAAAAAACTGAAACCAATCGCCTTCGACCCGGTCAACAACACCTATCTCGCCATGGGCGACAAAGTCGGCGACGCATTCGGTTCCGGAAAAGCCCTGAAATAAACACAGATGATGACATGACAGCGAATATGTAAAAATTTTATATATTCCCCTTGACAAACCGCCTCCATCGTCTTATGATATGTATAAATTATATATATAAATATTTTACATATCAGAAACTAACGGAGGTGGTTTTTTATGTATTTTCCGGTATCAGCACTGCTGATCGAATTTATGATCCTGTCGATTGTGAATCGGGAAGATTCTTATGGATATGAAATCAGCCAGACGATCAAACTGGTTGCAGACATCAAAGAGTCGACACTGTACCCGATCCTGAAAAAACTGGAAAAGGCGGGCTACGTGACGACGTATTCCGCAGAGTACCAGGGCAGAAAACGGAAGTATTATTCGATCACAGAAGCAGGAAAAACACAGATGGCGTACCTGCAGGGCGAATGGAAGTCCTATCGTGACACCATTGACAACATCATCGAGTGGAGGAAAAAAGAATGACGAGTGGGGAATATCTGAAACAATTGGAAAAGTATCTGAGGAAGCTTCCGCAGAGCGACTATGAAGATGCGATGGAATACTTCACCGAGTATTTTGCAGATGCCGGTCCGGAAAATGAGCAGGCCGTGATCAAAGAACTCGGAACACCGAAACAGGCAGCCGCCGAGCTGATGCGGAATCTTCTGGACAAAAAAGTAGATGAACGCGAGGCAATGGAAAAGGAAGAAAAACAGAAAGAGAAGAAAAAAACGACAGGCGCCAACGTCGTCTGGATCGCGATTCTCGCCCTGTTTGCAGCCCCGATCGGAGCCCCGATTCTGATCAGCATTCTCATCGTTCTGCTCTGCGCGGCCCTCTGTGCGGCACTGCTTGATATGAGCGTCTTTCTGATTGCAGTTGTCGGCGTGGCCGCCGGAATTAAGATGCTGCTGCGCGGCATTCTGGCAGTCTCGGTTTCCTTCGGCGGATTCTGCTTTATTACCGGAATGGGCGTTTTCATGCTGGGAATCAGTATTCTGTGCGCGGTGTTCGGCGTATACTTTGCAAAATGGATGGGACGGCTGTTCGTGTGGTGTACACGTAAGGTAACGAAAAAAGGAGGAAGCAGATCATGAAAAAATGGACAAAAACAGCATTACTGACAGGATGTGCCTGCTGTATTGCCGGTGCAGTGCTGATGTTCAGCGGATGGGCAAGCGGCGGAAAAGCATACGCGGAAACGTATGATCTGAATGCGATGAGCGGTTCTGCGAAGAAGGAAGACGGCATTTCCACACAGGAAAAGATAAAACTTGATGATTTTGATGAACTGCAGGCAGACCTTACGATCGGCGACCTGAACATCCTTCCGTCCGGTGACGATTCCTGTTATCTCGCCTGGCGGATTCCGTCGAAAAAAGGAGAGACTGCAGTGGAATATCGCGTGCGGGACGGTGTTCTGAGCATCGAAGAGACAAGCGCAGTGTCCGATACGATTTACATTAATATTGACTTTACGGAAGAAATCTTAAGTGGCGGTAAACAGTCGGAAACAGGAGTGATTCTGTATGTACCGGAAAAGAAGGTACTGAAAAAAATAGAGGTAACGATGGGATTCGGTGATGTGCAGATGAATGGCATCCAGGCGGAAAGCGGAAGACTGCAAAATGCGGATGGAGATATCACACTTTTCGGATGTGACATGCAGAATATCAAATGCAAAGCAGATTACGGTGATGTAGAACTGAAGAGCGGAACGTGGGAAAATGGGTCGATCACGCTGGAGGATGGCGATGCGAAAATCCAAAATACGAAGCTTTCCGGAGACGTGTCGGTGGAAAACTCCTACGGCGATATTGAACTTGAACTGGGTAAAAAAGATCTGGAACGGCTGGAAATTACGGCAAAGACAGATTTTGGGGAGATCGATGTACCGGATACCATGGAGAATCTGATGCAGAAAGAGGAGGACGAGCAGAGCTTTTCTTATGTACCGGATCAGGCTGCGGGCAGAATCACACTGATGACAAAGGATGGTGATATCTCGTTGGAAAACGATTAAGCGTTTGTGACTGTTCAGGGGCATATGAAATTCCAGAAAAATCGCAAAGCATGCCCGCATGAATGAGCGTTTTTGGAAAATAAGACAAAAGTGACAAAAACACAGGAGGCTGTTTGGATGGTTTCACCAGAAAAAGGGAAATGATCCAAACAGTCGCTTGTTTTTTTGTACTTAAATTTTCAGCTTTTAACTTGATTTGTAGATTGCGGTGCTTTAAAATAAAAGTAATCAAGCATTGTGGAACGGGCTCCACAGACCGGCAGCGGGGGAAAAGCCGGAACGAGTCAGTAGAAAACAGCCCAGTGTCAGAAGAGGAGTTAGGAGAAACTATGGCAAGTATTAGAGATGTCGCGATCAAAGCGGGAGTAGGAATCGGAACGGTATCCCGTGCACTCAATGGAAGCGGGTATATTTCCGATGAAACAAAACAGAAGATCATGCAGGCGGTGGAGGAGCTGAACTACAAACCAAACGAACTCGCCCAGAACCTGTTCCACAACAAGTCCGGTTTTATCGGAATTGTTGTTACGAATCTTTCACATCCGTTTATGACATCTCTGGTGAAACATGTCGAGAATAATCTGTACACGAATGGCTACAAGTGTATGCTCTGCGAGGTTGGGGACAATCCGAACCGCATCGAGGAATTTGTGGAAATGCTGCAGCGAAATGTCATGGACGGTATTATCTGCTGTGCGGATATTCCGTCTTCTATCAGCCTGGCGGAAATTCATCGTCCGATTGTCATGGTTGACCGCTACGTCACCGAGGGGATTCCGTGTATACATTCCGACCATAAGCGCGGCGGTGAGCTTGCGGCGCAGGCACTTTTGAGCGCCGGATGTAAGAGCGTGGTCTATTTTGTGTCGAGTGCAACAGAGCGTGGTTACTCGATGGATCGTTACCGACGGTTTGCGGAAGTTTGCAAACAGCATAAATGTAAAGTTACAGCGATTGGTGGCGGAAGCAAGATTCCGAATTTCCAGAGCGGCCCGACGATCTGGAAAAAATACATCAGCCATTTTGATGGAATTGATGGACTCTTTACAGCCGATGTCACAGCGGCAGTGTGCATGAAGATGCTGCAGAAAAAAGGAATCAAGATTCCGAAAAAACTGAAGGTGGTCGGCTACGACGGTCTGGATTTTACCCGCTTTTTGACACCGGAGCTGACGACGGTCCGTCAGAATGTGCCGGAAATCGCAAAGCGGAGCGTGGACACCATCATCCGCATGATTGATGGAAAGAAGATTGAGGAGATGGAGCAGATTGTGGATGTGACCTTCCGAAAAGGAGAAAGTACCTGAAGGTAACAAAACAGGGAATCGCCGAATTTTGCATCATTCTCCGGAATTGCGATAGAACAAAAGAAGAACAGATATCAGAGACACTCGATCTGAAAAGAGAGGGTGTCTCTTTTTTAAATTTACAGGAAACCTCGTTGAATTTTTCTGTAAATTTAAAAAGCCCTCCATAGCAGGATTCGTTCTTGTATATAAAATAAAAATGAAATAAAATCAACTGATATGCGGCAAAAAGACAGAAAGACGGAGCAAAAAGGCATGAAATCGCCGCTGAAACAGTTGCAATTGCCGAAAAAATAGTGAAAAACGGAAAAGTGGAACATATGGAACAGAAAACACATGGAGCAACGAAATGTGTGGAACAGAAGAATGGGAGAAGAAAGAAAATATGTATGGGTTCTATGAAAAACAAGATGCATATTGCACAAAAACATGAAATATAAATTGTGAAAATGTTAAAAATGACGAAAAATATGGAAAATTTCGTTGACATTAGGCGAAGTGCGTACTATGATACAGATATGGAACGGGTTCCACAAGGCAAAGTGACAAAACGGAAACAATGCGAATGTGGAACGAAAAGCGGTTGGTAAAGCTTTTAGAGAAATAAGGAGGGAACTATGAAGAAAAAAACGTCATCGCCGAAAACGGCAGAAAGTGGAAAATTGAAAAAAGCGCTCTCGTGCTGGCAGCTGTACATCCTGCTGATTCCTGCACTGATCTGGCTGATCGTTTTTGCTTACTATCCAATGTACGGCCTGATCATCGCCTTTAAAGATTTTAAAGGCCGCATGGGAATCATGGGAAGTCCGTGGGCAGATCCGATCTTCAAGTATTTCAAAATGTTCTTCAGTACCAGTATTGCCATGACGGCAATCAAGAACACAATCATCATCAGTCTGGAGAGCCTGATCATCGGATTCCCGATTCCGGTTATCTTCGCACTCTTACTGAACCAGGTACAGAGAAGCGGACCGAGACGAATCATCCAGACCATCTCCTACGCACCGTACTTTATGTCAAACGTAGTTGTAGTCAGCCTGATTTCCGTACTGTTTTCCGCAAACGGTCTTGTAAACCACGCAGTTATGGGAGCCGGCGGAAAAGCAATCATGTTCACCAGCCTTCCGGAGTACTTCCGCAAACTTTTCATCGGAAGTAACATCTGGCAGACGATGGGATTCAACGCCATCATCTTCATCGCAGCACTGACCGCAATCAGCCCGGAGTATTACGAAGCAGCAACGATGGATGGTGCTTCCAGATTTCAGAAAATCCTTTACATTGATTTACCTCTGATTATGCCGACCATCATCCTGATGCTGATCCTTCAGGTAGGTAACATTATGAACGTGGGATATGAGAAAGCTTATCTGATGCAGAACGGTACCAATACAACCGTCAGTGAGATCATTTCGACATACGTATACAAAGTAGGTCTCCAGACCGCACAGTACAGTTTTGCGACAGCCGTTGGCTTATTTAACTCCGTTGTAAACTTCATTATTCTGGTTATCACAAACGCAGTTGCAAAGAAGACCAGCGATATCAGTATTTTCTAAGAGTCAGGGGGCTTGAAAAATGGCAAATAATAACACTGTGAAAAAGAAAAAAGTAAAAATGAGTACGGGAGACAAGGTCTTTACTGTGATCAATACCGTTATCATGATCCTTGTCTGTATCGCAATTGTATATCCTCTGTACTACGTGCTTCTGGCATCTGTTACAGACCCGGTTGTTGTAAGCTCCGGTAAATTCCTTCTCTACCCGGAAGCATGGTACACTAACGGATATACGACCACACTGAAATATCAGCCGCTCTGGACCGGCTATGCAAACACCATCAAGTATACCGTAGTAGGAACGCTGATTTCCCTGGTCTGCACCATTCCGGCCGGATATGCACTTTCCAGATACGATATGGTAGGAAGAAAACCGATTATGTTCCTGTTCACCTTCACGATGTTCTTCAGCGGCGGTATGATTCCGATGTACTTAACAGTACAGCAGCTGCACATCTACAACACAACATGGGCAATGGTTCTTCCGGTAGCAGTATCTGCTTACAACCTGATCGTATGCCGCTCTTTCTTTGAAAGCGGTATTCCGGTCGAGCTTCTCGAAGCAGCAAAAATCGACGGCTGCAGCGATTTTGGATTCTTCTTCAAAATTGCAATTCCGCTGTCGAAAACCATCATCGCAGTTATGTGTCTGTTCTATGCAACCGCAATGTGGAACCAGTTCTTCAACGCACTGATGTTCCTGCAGGATGACAGTAAGATGCCTCTTCAGGTCGTTCTTCGAAACCTGGTACTGATGAACCAGTCCAACCAGATGGGAAGTAGTGCTTCTGAGATGGTAACAAAACAGAAACTGGCTGAGCAGTTAAAATACTGCGTTGTAGTTGTTTCCGCATTCCCGTTGCTGTGCGTATATCCTTTCCTGCAGAAATACTTCGCAAAAGGTGTTACGATCGGTGCAGTCAAGGGCTGATACAGAACAGAAAAGTTATCGTTACAGAGTTCATGGCTACAACAGACATGATTTTATAGTAGAAACACAAAAATATTTACGTATTTCACTGCCGAAAAGGCAGCAAAATAAAGGAGGAACAACATGAAGAAAAAAATCGTATCCGTATTACTGGCAAGCCTTATGGTAACCAGCATGCTCGCAGGCTGTGGAAACAGCTCGGGCAGCTCAAGTAGCTCCGGTGCAGGAAGCACAGGAGGAGACACCACATCTGCATCCGGTACAGAAGCAGGTGACACAGGTCTCACAGCAGAAGAGCAGGAAGCAGTAGATGAGGGAATTATCCAGCTCGACGGTACCCTTCCGATCATCAAAGATCCGGCAAAATTCGAAGAGAAATACGGAAAAATTTCCGCTCTGATCGTAAACTCTGCAGACAGAACCGTAGAAGTAGGCGACCTGGCTATGTGCAAGAAATGGTTCGAGGACACAGGAGTAGAGTTTGACTGGCAGCCAATCCCGCAGGAGAGCGCAACAGAGAAAATCAACCTGATGCTTTCTTCCGGACAGGATCTTCCGGATGTATTCTGGAACTTCGGCGATGGTAAATCCGGAAACACCGTAGTTCAGTACGCAGACCAGGATGTATTCATTCCAACCGAAGGCCTGATCGAAGAGTACATGCCGAACCTGAAAGCATTCCTCGATGACAATGAGCAGTATCAGCTTGAGATCACCGCTCCGAACGGCCATAAATATGGATTTCCGTATGTAGAGGAAATGAAAGGTCTTGTATTAACACCTGGACCATTCGTGATTAACAAAACATGGCTGGATAAAGTAGGCAAAGAAGTGCCGACAACCGTAGACGAGTGGGTAGACTGCCTGAAAGCATTCCGCGACGGCGGCGATCTGAACGGCAACGGCGAAGCTGATGAAATCCCAATGGCAACCTGGTTCGGTGCAACCGATACCTTTGGTTCCTACAACCTGTTCTATCGTTTCACAGGTGCATTCGGATGCGCTGACTCCTACTGCGGAGGAAATGCATATGCGGATCACTTAAGACTGGTTGATGGAAAAGTTACCTTCACTGCAACAGACGAAGCATTCAAGAAAACAGCAGAATTCTTCAATATGCTGTATGAAGAAGGACTGATCTGGAACGGCTCCTTCGAGGCAGACTCCAGTATGGCATTCAACGCTTCCCTGATCAAAGAGAACGTTGCAAAGATCGGTTCCTTCGGTGTTTGGGGCGATCAGGAAATTACAAACCAGGAAGTACATGATCAGTACGTAGCAGTTCCAAGACTGCAGGGCGAAGACGGTATGACCGGTTTCGAGTGTAACTACTCTGAGCTGCAGGATTCTTCCGATACAGCAATCACAACAACCTGCAAATTCCCGCACGTTGTTGCAAGATTTGTAGATTACATGGTAGGCGATCCGGAAATTTCTGTTACATCTAACTGGGGTGCAATCGGATACAACTATGAGAAAGACGAGGACGGTATTCTTCGTACACCACTTGATGAAAATGGAAACTACAAACCTCTGAATCCGGAGTATAAGAACTTTGGTGAGGCTCGTGTAAACTCCACAACCTGCCGTGGTTCTATGATCGTTCAGAACGAATACTATGACACCGTTTGCGGATACACCTTCGATGCAGTAAAACTTCTCGAGATGCAGAAAGAAAACGGTAAAGATGACATCATGGAAGAGTATGACACTATTCCGCGTGTTCTGATGACCCAGGAAGAGATTCAGCGTCTGGCACAGATTCAGCCGACCATCTCCGATATCGTTGATCGTTACATCACCACATGGGTAACCGGCGGCGTTGATGATGCAAGCTGGGATTCCTATAAAACAGAGCTGGAAGGCGCTGGCTTGAATGAACTGGTTGAGATTTACCAGGGCGCAGTAGATCGAGCAGCTTCTGCAGCAAACTAAAAATCGTGCGAAAAGCGATTACGAAAAAACAGTAACGTAAACGATTTACAATTGATATTCTATAACTAAAGAAATTCTAAATGTGGCCATGTTGTATCCCATATAACATGGCCATATTTAAAAAGAAGACTATTTCGTTTGTATTTCTTTTTGTTGAAGTTCCAAATGGAAAACGATAAAATAGGAAAAGAGAGAACAGGAAAAGAGGGATCCTATGAGTAAACAGGGAAAAAGAGATTTTAGACCGAACATTCATTTTACACCGGAGAAAAACTGGAACAACGATCCAAACGGACTGATTTATATCGATGGTATCTGGCACCTGTATTATCAGTACAATCCAAATGACGTTGTATGGGGACCGATGCACTGGGGTCATGCAGTATCGAAAGACCTGATTCACTGGGAGCATCTGCCGGTTGCCCTGTACCCGGATGAGATCGGAACAATGTACTCCGGAAGTATGGCATACGATGAAAATAACAGCAGCGGATTTGGGAAATACGGTGAGAAACCGATGGTGGCTGTCTACACGGCGCACAATATGGAAACAGGCCTGGAGCAGCAGTGTATTGCATACAGTCTGGATCAGGGAAAGCATTTTGAAAAATATTATGGCAACCCGGTGATCAAAAACCCGGGCACACCGGATTTCCGTGATCCGCGCGTCTTCTGGAATGATAAAAAGGACTGTTGGAGCCTTGTTCTGGCATCCGGCGACCATGCAGAGTTTTACGCATCCCAGGATCTGAAAAACTGGAAGAAAACAGGCGAGTTCGGTGTCGGCGTCAATAAAGTACCGACGGTATGGGAATGTACTGATCTGATCCGTGTTAAAACAGGAAATGAATTTGACGGATTCAAATGGATTCTGATAGTCAGCATGATACATCCGGGAACCGAAGGCCGTGCCAATATACAGTATTTCGTCGGTGATTTTGACGGAGATACCTTCCAGTGCACCGAGATCACAGACGAGCCGCTGTGGATTGATTTCGGATTCGACAACTATGCCGGCGTAACGTATGGAAACTACGACCGCCCGGTTTACCTTGGATGGGGCGTTAATCCGCTCTACGCGAACTTTGTTCCGACCGGTGAGTATTCCGGTCTGATGACACTGCCAAGAGAACTTTCACTTTGTGAGACCGATGAGGGCTACCGCCTGAAAACAAAACCGTTCGGGATCGATGAGTACCGTGCGGGTGCCTTCCCGATTGGAAATCAGAAGCCGCTGCTGACCGAGAGCTTTGGACTTCTCGTGCAGGGCAATTTCGGAAGAATTGCACTGAAAAACAGCAGAGGTGAGGAAGTAGTCATCGAAGTGACGGTGGACAGCATCACGGTGGACCGCTCTAAGAGCGGCAACCTTAGTTACTTTGAGGATGTAGATCCGAAGCTCTTCAAAAAAGAGGATCTGCTGGTATCCACAACAAAACGTTACATGCGCGGAAATGTCAACATGGAGATTATTTTTGATGTTTCCTATCTGGAGATTTATGCAGATGGTGGTCTGGAGACCGCTTCTGTATGTGTTTACCCGGATGCTCCGTATCAGGTGGTTTCCACAGACGGAGATCTGGAAGTGAAAATGTACACCATTAAAAAATAGGGGATATGTTTATTTTGGGAGGTTTTACAAAAATGATGAAAAAAAGAGATTACAGACCGAAAATCCATTTTTCGCCGGAAAAAGGCTGGATGAATGATCCGAATGGCATGGTTTATGTAGATGGCGTGTACCACTTCTTTTATCAGAAGTACCCGTATGATACCAGCTGGGGACCGATGCACTGGGGCCATGCAACATCACGCGACCTGATTCACTGGGAGCATCAGCCGATCGCACTTTATCCGGATGAACTGGGATTTATCTTTTCGGGAAGTGCTGTGTATGATACGCAGAATTCTTCTGAGTATGGTACCAATGAAAACCCGCCGATCATTGCTATTTATACCAGCCATCATAAGGACGGTTTGGAACAGCAGAGTATTGCATACAGCAATGATAAGGGCCGGCATTTTGAAAAGTCATATCTGAATCCGGTCATCAAAAACCCGGGAATTTCCGATTTCCGTGACCCGAAAGCGTTCTGGAATCCGGTCAGAAGATGCTGGAGTCTTGTTCTTGCAGCGCAGGACCGTGTCTTCTTCTACGCATCCCAGGATATGAAAAACTGGGAGAAAACAGGAGAATTCGGACCAGAAGGAAATCATGTGAAGGGTGTGTGGGAATGCCCGGATCTGTTCCCGATTGAGTATAAGGGGAAAAATGTATGGGTTCTTGTTGTCAGCATGACAAAAGCCTCCGAGGACGACCACTGCAAAATGCAGTATTTCCTGGGTGATTTCGATGGAGAAAAATTCCTCTGCACCTATCCATCCGATGAGCCAAGATGGCTGGATGAAGGCTTCGACAACTATGCAGCCGTTACATTCCAGAATGCGAAAGATGTTCTGCTGATGGGATGGGGTATGAACTGGCAGTATGCAGCACAGACTCCGACAGAAGAGTACTGTGGCCAGGCAACCCTGGCGAGAAAGCTGTCCCTGACAGAGGTAGATGGTGCGCTGACCCTCGTGGCTGCTCCGGCCGGACTGGAAAAATTTCGCCACAGCAGCTATCCGATCGAGAATCATACAACGATCCGCACAGAGACCTTTGGACTGAAGGTTTCCGGAAAAGGAGATGCGAAAATTTGCCTGAAAAACTCAGTAGGACAGAAATTGAAGATTTATGTAACTGACACCAAAATCACGGTTGACCGTACCATGGCGGGCTACAAAGAATTCAGTGAGCACTTCATGACGGAAAAATATTCCATCAGCACCGCAGCGAGAAAGAAAGACGGAGCATGGAATCTGGAGCTTGTTTTTGATGTTTCCATTCTGGAACTGTTTGCTGAGGATGGCGTAGATGCTATCTCTACAGTGGTTTATCCGGAGACACCGTACGACCGCGTAAGCTGGAAGGGCGATCTTTCCGTTGAACTTTACGAAATTGATGCATAAGGGCTGAGAGAAAGGGGAAAAGCAAAATGGGATACTTTAAAGATGTGACACCGGAATCAGCTGGAATCAGCTCCAAAGGAATTTTGAATTTTCTCGACCGGATGGAAGAAAGCCAGATTGAGCTGCACAGCTTTATGGTGATCCGCCATGGACAGTGTGCGGCGAAGGGCTGGTGGAAGCCGTATGATGAAAAATTTCGTCATCCACTGTATTCGTTCAGCAAATCGTTGACAGCAACGGCGATTGGTTTTGCAGAGCAGGAGGGAATCTTATCGCTGGATGAGAAAATTGTCGATATCTTTCCGGATCTGCTGCCGGAAAACCCATCTGAAAATCTCAAAAAGATCACACTGCATCACCTGCTGATTATGGGCTGCGGCCACGAGACGGAGATTATGGACAATTCCGAAAACTGGATTTCTACCTTTCTTCATCATCCGGTGCTCCATGAACCGGGAACATTTTATAAATACAATACAGCCGGAACTAACATGCTGGCTGCCGTTCTGAGGAAAAAAACGGGACAGAACGTCACAGAGTTTCTGAAATCCCGTCTGCTGGAGCCGCTTGGCATCACATCCCTTACCTGTGCGCTGCTCGGAGACGGAACGGAGCTTGGCGGAGGCGGTATGAAGATGGTAACGGAGGATATGGCAAAATTCACGTATTTTCTGTCCAAACAGGGTGAGTGGGAAGGAAAACAGCTGCTTCGAAAAGACTGGTTTGAACGCGCCTGCCGCAAGCAGATTGAGACGGAGGGCGATTCGGAAGGCCACGTAAAAGACTGGGCGCAGGGCTACGGCTATCAGTGCTGGATGTGCCGTTATCCGGGCTCCTTCCGCGCAGATGGTGCGTACGGTCAGTTCGGCGTTGTGTTCCCGGATCTCGATCTGATTGTGATCCTGACAACAGCAACAGAACAGACACAGGAGGAGTTGAGCGCACTGCAGGAGGAACTGATCCCGTATGTGAAGAAGGAAGCAGGAGAGCTGCCGCCGTCCCCGCTTGCCGGTGCGGTAAAAGAGCGTACCGCACAGCTGGCACTGCAGCCGCGCAGAGGAACGAGAAATCCGTTTATGGAAGAAAAAGTAAGTAAGCATGTTTATGTATCGGCTCCTCTGATGGGTAACCAGCTGCTGCCGGATTCCGCAGAAATTCTGATCGGCGGAAGCGGTCTGTTTTCGCTGGAGACAAGCCCGATTCAGGAGATGCGATTCGCTTTTGGCTGCGATAAGATGTACTGGAAAGTACAAGAAGGCGGGAAAGAAAAGGAATTTGTCCTCTCCATGCGCCGGGATTTCGCCTATAGTGAAGCGGATGGCCATATTTATGCTGGTTCTGCTGCATGGCGTACGCTAAATACGCTCGAGATGGAGATTCGGCGGATGGACGGTTTGAGTGGTGGCCGCATGATTGTCAGATTCCAGAAGGAAAATCTTCTGTTGGAGGCAGAGGATACGCTGATCAGTGTCGGTGGACTCGGAATTTCACCGCGTCAGGTACTGACTGTGTTTGGGATAAAAGAAGATGAAATAGATTGAAAGAGAGAAAAACCGGCGGAATTTTCCGCCGGTTTTTACATAACTGTGTGAAAATCCTGTAAAAAGAGGGAAACAATATGTAAAGTCCGAGAGAAGAATTGCCAATTTTTTCTGAATATGGTAAAATTTTGATTATCTTGGAAAAAGATCGACGCAAAAGATAAAGATACAGGAGACTCTATGTCAGTTTTTTCAGATTTATTATCCGAATATATCACCATGAAGGATGTCGGGGTTTACCCGCTTTCGCAGTTCTGCGGACTCGATCGTTCTTCCATGTATAAGATCATCAATGGAAAACGAAAACCGGCCGGAGAGGATGTTGTGCGCAAGATGGCGCAGTTCATGCAGCTGACGCCGCAGGAAAAAATAGATTTCATGAATGCGTTTTACATTGCCCGGATGGGTGCGGAAGTTTATTACCGACGCAAATCAGTCGGAGAACTGATTGAAACGTTCAGCTGCCGCGAGGGGAAAAAGGAATATATCTTCCATGAGGCGGAGATTGCAAAACTGGAATTGAACGGGGGGAGCGGAGAGATTCCCTTTCGGGGCGCAGTACATGTGCGGCATGCAATTTTGCAGCTGTTTTTCGGTGAAGCTGTAAAAGAAGACGGAAAAATTTCCGTTCTGGTCCAGCCGGACTTCGATTTTGCCATGGAACTTCTGCAGGTATTCGGGGAACAGAACCCGAATTTGACGATTCAACATCTGTTCTGCATGAACAACAACGAGAAGATGGTTTCGATGCGGAAAAATTACAATCTGAGCTGTCTGCAGAAGATTCTGCCGATCTGTGCCTGTGGCTGTGATTACCGTGCCTGGTACTACTATGACAATGTGGCGGCGCGGCTGAATGAGTTCCGTCTGTTCCCATATCTCATCCTGACGGAGCACTGTGCGCTTGTTTTTAGTGCCGATTACCAGAATGCACTTTTGTTCCGGGAGGAGACGACGCTGCGGATGATGCGCGAGATGTTTGAAGGCTATTTAAAACAGTCGGAGCCGTTGTTTGAACGTCTTGACACGGTACAGTCCCAGCTTGGCTATACGGAAACGCTGATTCGTCACTTTGTTGCGTCAGATTCTCCGCGGTATTTCTTTCAGAGAATGCCGTGTCTTTCCGGCCTTCTGACAGCAGAAATGCTGGAGCGCCATCTCGTAAAAGAAATGCCGGGGCGTGAGCAGATGATACGGGCGGTTGCACAGTACGCAAAGGTGATGCAGACACAGGTGCTGGATAAAAAAACGACGATGTTTTTCTCAGAGGACGGCATCAAAAGTTTCCTGGAAACGGGGCGCGTGGATGAGTATCCAAAAGAGTGCTATTCTCCGCTGGACTTTGACGAGCGTATCGCCCTGATCCGCCGCTTTCTGGCGCTGCGGGATCGCGCAAATCTTCGTATGATCCGGGAAACGAAAGAGAGAGCAGAGCATGCGCTGAATATTTCGGTCAATGCAAACGAGGGTTATCTTCTGTTCCAGACGCGGACAGAGCGGCTGATTTACCTCAGTATTCGGGAACCGAGCGTGCTCACGGCATTCTACGATTACCTGGAATCCATGAGGCCGGAAGAACTCTGCACGGAAGAGGAGATGCTGGAACGTGTCGAAGCCATTCTGCATGAATTTGTGGCTTGTCATTCCAGAGAAGGTTCGATATAATAGAAAAAAGGATATTTCCAAACCGGTCATCTCGGGTGAGTTCCGGTGCGTGTCTGCTGAAAAGAAGGCTGGACACGCACCGGGCGGGAACCTGCGGATGACCGGTTTTGACTGTACGAAAAAGAAATGGGGGTTTTTACGAATGAGTGCAGAAAGTAAGACAAGAATGACGGAGGGCAGCATTTCGAAAAAGATGATTCTGTTTGCGATTCCGCTGTTTCTTGGCAATCTGTTCCAGCAGTTGTACAACACGGCCGACTCGCTGATCGTAGGAAATTTTCTGGGAAGCAATGCGCTGGCAGCGGTCAGCTCTTCGGGCAATCTGATCTTTCTGATGGTTGGTTTTATTAACGGTATCGCAATGGGCGCCGGTGTCGTGATTGCAAGGTATTACGGAGCGAAAAACCGGGAAGATCTGCAGAAAGCGATCCATACGACCGTGGCGTTCGGCCTGGCGGCCGGTGCAGCGCTGACTGTGCTTGGCATGTATCTGGCGCCGAAAATCCTTGTGCTGATGGGAACACCGTCCGATGTCCTGCCGCAGTCCGTCGAATATTTCCGTACCTATTTTGCAGGATCTCTTGGTTTTATCATGTATAACATTTTCGTCGGCATCCTGCAGTCCGTTGGCGACAGCCGTCACCCGCTGATCTATCTGATCGTATCGTCGTGCATCAATGTTGTGCTCGACCTGCTTTTTATCGGAGGGCTTGGCATGGGGGTCGGTGCGGCGGCGCTTGCAACGGTCATTTCCCAGTTCACAAGCGCGATTCTCTGCATGATCCATCTGCTGCGGACGAAGGAAGAGTATCGTCTTCATATCCGCAAAATCCGTTTCGACGGCCGGGCGCTTGGCGAGATTATCCGCAACGGTGTGCCGTCCGGTTTCCAGAACTCGGTTATTTCGATCGCAAACGTTTTCGTGCAGACGAACATCAATGCATTCGGGAAAATGGCGATGGCAGGCTGCGGCTCATATGCAAAAATCGAGGGTTTTGCATTCCTTCCGGTTACATGCTTTACGATGGCATTAACGACGTTTGTCAGCCAGAATCTCGGTGCAAAACAGTATGACCGGGCGAAAAAAGGAGCGCGGTTTGGCATTCTCTGTTCCATTACCATCGCCGAGCTGATCGGGTTTGTGATCTATGCGGCCGCACCGACTTTGATTGCGGCGTTTAACAGCGATCCGGCCGTTGTCCATTACGGCGTGATGCAGGCGAGAACGATTGCACTGTTTTATTTTCTGCTGGCGTTTTCTCATTGCATCGCGGCTGTGCTCCGCGGTTCCGGGCACGCCGCGGTTCCCATGGTTGTCATGCTCTGCGTCTGGTGCCTGTTCCGCGTCAGCTACATTACCGTGACGGTCCGGCTGATCCCGGATATCCGCGTGATTTTCTGGGCTTACCCGCTGACCTGGAGTATCAGTTCTGTCATTTTCCTGTATCTGTTTTTGAAAGGAAAATGGGTATACGGTTTTGAAAAAGGAGGAAAACAAAGATGAACGCAGAATCGACGAGAGAAGCGCTTGATGTGGCATCGCTGGCGGGAGACATCCTGCTGGCGAGCGGCGCGGAAATCTTCCGTGTGGAGGAGACGATCGACCGCATTGCGCGGGCGTATGGCGTTGACTCCAGCGATGCGTTTGTGTTGAGCAGTGGTATTTTCCTGACAGCTGAGAGCGGAAAAAAGCAGGAATTTGCCCGCGTGCGTCACATTCCGCTGTCGGCGGCGCGGCTCGACAAGGTAACGGCAGTCAACCAGCTCTCCCGTGAAATCGAGGAGGGTCTGCACATGCCGAAGGAGGCGAAGGCCTGGCTGCTCGATATTCAGCGGATGCCGGACAAACCAAGATGGCACCAGGTGCTTGCATCCGGTGTCGGAAGCGCCTGCTTCTGTTTTCTGTTCGGCGGCGATGTGGTGGACAGCATGGTAGCGTTTCTGTCGGGCTTTGTTCTGTATTTCTATCTGCTGTACCTGCTGCGTGGCAGAATGTCAAAGATTGCGACGAATATTTCCGGCGGCGCGCTTGTCACGCTGATTGCCGTTTTTCTGTATCAGGCGGGGATTGGGCACCATCTGGACAAGGTCATCATCGGTTCGATTATTCCGCTGGTGCCCGGGGTCAATTTCACGAATGCTATCCGTGATATCGCGGATCAGGACTACATCGCGGGCTCGGTGCGGATGCTCGATGCACTGCTTGTGACGTTCTGCATTGCGCTCGGCGTCGGACTGATTATCACAGGATATCATCAACTGGCGGGAGGGCTGCAGCTATGAGTGATACCATTCGTTTAATTGCGGAATTTTTTGCAGCCTGCGTCGGAACGATTGCGTTTGCGCTGCTGTTCCAGGTGCCGCGGAAATACTACCTGTACTGCGGACTGGCAGGTGCCTGCGGCTGGATCTGCTATAAACTGATCCTCCCGCATACGACAGAGCCAGTGTCCATCTTTTTTGCAACGGTGCTCGTCATCCTTCTGTCGCGCAGTTTTGCGGTGTACAAGCGCTGTCCGGTAACGGTATTTCTGATTGCGGGTATTTTCCCGCTGGTGCCGGGAAGCGGCATCTACTGGACTGCTTTTTACGTGGTAACCAATGATCTGGAGCGCGCCGGTGCAAGAGGATTTCTGACACTGAAGGATGCAGTTGCGATTGTACTTGGCATTCTCTTTGTTTTTGAGTTTCCGCAGAGCTGGTTCCGTAAGGTGTTGACAGACAAAAGCAAATAACCTATTATTGTAGTAGAGATTATAAACAAGGAGGAAGGAAAACAAATGGCATTGAATCAGTTTTCCAGAACGCAGCTTCTGCTCGGACAGGAGAGCATGGATCTTCTGGCGGATGCAACCGTTACCGTTTTCGGTATCGGCGGCGTGGGCGGCTATACCGTGGAGGCGCTGGCAAGAAGCGGTGTCGGCCATTTTGTGCTGGTAGACGATGATAAGGTCTGCCTCACCAACATCAACCGTCAGATTATTGCGACGAGAAGCAGTGTCGGAAAATATAAAGTAGACGTAATGAAAGAACGTATTCTGGATATCAATCCGAAAGCGGAGGTAGAGGTATACAAATGCTTTTATCTGCCGGAAAATGCGGACGATTTTGATTTTTCGAAGTATTCATACGTGGTGGATGCTGTCGATACGGTGACAGCGAAGATTGAGATTATCATGCGCGCCAAAGCGTGCAATGTGCCGGTCATCAGCTGCATGGGAGCTGGAAACAAGCTGGACCCGACGAAGTTCCGCGTGGCGGATATCTATAAAACGAACATGTGTCCGCTGGCAAAGGTCATGCGGCGTGAGATGAAAAAACGCGGCGTGAAGAAACTGAAAGTGGTCTATTCAGAGGAAAAATCCCTCCGTCCGCTTGAGGATATGAGCATCAGCTGCCGGACAAATTGTATTTGTCCTCCGGGAGCTGCAAGAAAATGCACGGAGCGGCGTGATATCCCGGGCAGCGTAGCGTTTGTGCCGTCCGTAGCAGGACTGATTCTGGCGGGAGAGGTCATCAAAGATCTTTCCGGTGTCAGAGAGAGACGGCAGCTGCAGTAAAAAATAAGAATAAAAGGGACGAGCCCCGGAAAAGCAGTTGTGCTTTCCGGGGCTCGCCTTGTGTTTATGGAGATTTGAAATTTGAAAAATTACATTACGGCAACAACATCATATTTGGTGCAGCCTTCGGTGAGCGGAATCAGATTTCCTTCTACTGCGGTTCCGTTTACCGTGAGGGAAGAAATACCTTTCTCCCTGTGCTCCGGATTCTGGAAGGTGATGTTATACCATGCACCGCGGAAGTATCTGCGGATCTTGAACTCTTCCATATCGGACGGAATACACGGATTTAAGGAAAGTCCGTCGTAATCCGGCTGGATGCCGAGGATGTACTGGGAAACATTGACAAAAGTCCATGCGGCAGTACCGGTCAGCCAGGAGTTCTTTGCCTCACCGAAGTGAGCAGCGTCTTTTCCGGCGATCATCTGAGAGTAGACGTACGGCTCGGTGCGGTGGATCTCGCTGATGTCCTCAATGTAAGCCGGGCAGATCTTGCGGTACAGGTCAAAGGCGCGGTTGCCGTGACCTACCACCGTTTCGGCGATGGAAATCCATGGGTTGTTGTGACAGAAGATACCGGCATTTTCTTTGTATCCCGGCGGATAGGAGGAAACCTCACCAAGATTCAGGTAATACTTGGTGTAAGCCGGCTGCAGAAGAACAACGCCGTACTTGGTTTCCAGAATGTTCTGGACAGAAGTCAGGGCTTTTTCTGCCAGTCCTTCTTTGACACCGATTTCAGCAAGAACACAGAAGCCCTGCGGCTCGATATAGATCTTGCCTTCCTCACATTCCTTGGAGCCGACTTTTTCACCTGCAGCGTCATACGCACGCAGGAACCACTCGCCGTCCCAGCCTGCATCGAGCACTGCCTGGTAAACTTTTTCGACTTCTTTTTCTGCGTAAACAGCTTCTTCCTCATTGCCTCTGCGGCGGCAGATGGCTGCGTACTCTTTGCCGTATTTCACGAACATAGCGGCGATGAAAATGGACTCAGCAACCGGTCCCTCGGAAGGTCCTGTCGTCTGGAACGGTTCGCCCGGCTCTGCAGAGAAGCAGTTCAGGTTCAGACAGTCATTCCAGTCTGCACGGCCGATGAGCGGCAGTTTGTGCGGTCCGAGATGGGTTACGGTAAAGTCGAAGGAACGTTTCAGGTGCTCCATCAGAGGCTGTGCCTTGGTGGAATCGTTGTCGAAATCAACCTGCTCGTCGAGAATAGAGAAATCTCCGGTCTCTTTGATATAGGCGGCACATCCGGCGATCAGCCAGAGCGGGTCATCGTTGAAGCCGCTTCCGATATCCATGTTTCCTTTCTTCGTCAGTGGCTGGTACTGATGGTATGCGCTTCCGTCTTCAAACTGGGTAGCGGCAATATCGAGCAGACGCTCTCTTGCGCGATCCGGGATCAGATGAACGAAGCCGAGCAGATCCTGGCAGGAGTCACGGAAGCCCATGCCGCGGCCGGTGCCGGACTCAAAGTAGGATGCGGAACGTGACATGTTGAAGGTAACCATACACTGATACTGGTTCCAGATGTTGACCATGCGTCCCAGTTTTTCATCTGCACAGGAGAGCGCATATTTTGCCAGCAGGCCTTCCCAGTAGGAAGCAAGCTCTGCAAGTGCTGCGTCAACCTGCTCGTCGGTCTGATAGTGGGAGAGCATCTCTTTTGCCGGTTTTTTGTTGATCACGCCAGGAGCTTCCCATTTGTCATCCGCTGCATTCTCACAGTAGCCGAGAACGAAGATAAAGGAGCGGGACTCGCCTGGTTTTAAGGTAACGTCGATGTGGTGGGAACCGATCACACCCCATCCGCTGGCAACGGTGTTGCCTGCAGTGCCGCGCAGAACGGTCTCCGGGCGGTCATTTCCGCGGTAAGCGCCAAGGAAAGCGTCGCGGTCGGTATCGTATCCGTCGATCGGGCAGTTGACTGCATAAACAGCGTAATGTCTGCGGCGCTCGCGGTACTCAGTTTTGTGGTAAATCTCAGAACCCTGGATCTCAACTTCGCCGATGCTGAAGTTTCTCTGGAAGTTGGTCATATCGTCCACGGCGTTCCAGAAGCAGAACTCTACAAAAGAAGTCAGAGCCAGTGTTTTTTCTTCGGTGCCGTTGTTGGTCAGCATGAGACGGTTTACTTCGCAGGAATCTGCCAGCGGAACAAAAGCGGTCAGTTCAGCGGCAACTAAGTTTTTGGAAGAAACAAAGCGGCTGTAGCCAAGGCCATGATGGCACTCGTAGGAATCGAGCGGCGTCTGGGTCGGCTGCCAGCCCGGGTTCCAGACGGTATCGCCGTCCTTGATGTAGTAGTAGCGTCCGTTCTGATCGAGCGGCGTATCGTTATAACGGTAACGGGTCAGACGCCGAAGTTTTGCGTCCTTGTAGAAGCTGTATCCGCCGCAGGTATTGGAAATCAGAGAAAAGAAGTTCTCAGATCCCAGATAGTTGATCCACGGAAGCGGAGTCTTCGGGCTTGTGATGACATACTCTTTTTTCACATCATCAAAATGTCCAAATTGCATGTGTGATACCTCCTTCGTCGTACAATGTAATTTCATTATACAGCCGAAAAAAGAAAAAACTAGCAAGAATTTGCTAAAAATATAAAAAAACGCCGAAACCGTTTTCATGACAGTTTCGGCGTTTGTGGATATTCACGAATTGCTCCGCAATTCTGCAAACATTCGGAATCCGCTGGCGCTACGTCCTCATGTTTGGCGGGTTCCAAATTCGAACGCTTTATCGTGCAAGCACGAACGGCTTTCGAACTTGGAACCCTGGAATATCAGATCTTCTCGTGATTCTTAAATTTCTTAATAACTTTCTGAATACGATCCGCCGGATCCAGCAGTCCGCTGATGGAGGCGTCGTGATTCAGCTTGTCGATGATGAGAGCGATATATTTGCTCAGGTCGCAGCTGATGTAATATTCGCGGGAGAGAAGCTCCGGTGTCTGGTATACGACGTTGGTGGTCAGAACTTTTGTGAAGAGTCCTTCCTCATAAGCCTTGTCGAATTTCTCCAGTCCACTGGTGAACAGTCCGAAGGTCGAGCACATGTAGATGTTGCGTGCCTCACGATCCTTTAAGAGTTTGGCAACTTCCAGCATACTCTCGCCGGAGGAGATCATATCGTCGATGATGATCATATCCTTACCTTTGACATCAGCACCGAGAAACTCATGGGCAACGATCGGGTTGCGTCCGTCAATGATGGTAGAGTAGTCGCGGCGTTTGTAGAACATACCCATGTCAACACCGAGGTTGTTTGCCATGTAGATAGCACGGCCCATACCGCCCTCATCCGGGCTGATGACCATCAGATGATCCTTGTCGAGCTTCATATCCGGTGCATTGCGCAGGATGTTTTTGATGAACTGGTAAGCCGGCTGGATGGTTTCAAATCCATGCAGCGGAATCGCGTTCTGGACACGCGGGTCGTGAGCGTCGAAGGTGATGATGTTTTCTACGCCCATAGCAGTCAGCTCCTGCAGACCAAGTGCGCAGTCGAGAGACTCTCTTCCAGATCTCTTGTGCTGGCGGCTCTCATACAGGAATGGCATAATGACATTGATTCTGCGGGCTTTTCCACCGATGGCTGCGATGACACGCTTCAGATCCTGGAAGTGGTCGTCCGGAGACATGTGGTTGGTGTAGCCGCACAGAGAATAGGTCAGGCTGTAGTTGCAGACATCGAGCAGAATGTAGATATCGTCACCGCGGACAGATTCGTTGATGATACCCTTTGCCTCGCCTGAACCGAAACGCGGAACCTGAGACTGGATAATGTAGCTGTCACGCTCATATCCTTCATAGGCAGCGACATATTTTTCCGCAAATTCATTGCCGCGTCCCTTTCTCCAGCTGACCAGATAATCGTCGACCTTTTTTCCAAGTGCGGCGCTGCTGTTCAGCGGGATCAGTCCCAGTCTTCCGATTGGCAGTGTGTCAAAATGTCCTTCAGTTCCCTTACTCATGCTTTGGTTCCTCCCAAAAGTTTTTTCTGGATCCGAATATCGTTTCCAAAAAGTTTAATGATGGTGTAGTTACTTGAAATTCGTGAAAAGGTACGTTCCGAGTACGTCTCCATGAAGCGGTCAAGGGGCAGGTTCGTGGAGATGATCGTCGATTTCTTCCGCAGGATGCGTTCGTTGATGCAGAGAAAGAGCTGGGAAGAGACGAAGCTGTTGGTCAGTTCCGTACCTAAATCATCGATGATCAGAAGATCGCAGTCAAAGATATTGGCGTGAGCGTCTTTTGCTTCTTCTGAACTGGAAAAGGTGTAGCGTGCAAACAGGTCAAACAGATCAAATGCAGTAAAATAAATCACACAGAACGACTGCTCGATCAGCTCGCGGGCAATACAGTGCGAAAGAAACGTTTTTCCGACACCAGTGTCGCCGTAAAAGAAGAGATTTTCAAACGACGAGCCGAAATTGCGGACGAACGCCTGGCTTTTTTCGAACGCGGCAGCAGCGGCCTTGCGGGAAGTGAGCGGTGTTCCGGTACTGGTCAGGCTGTCCGAGTAGTAATCCAGGGAGAATTGGCTGAAATTTTCGGTTTTCAGAAGCTCCTCCACGTTGGACTGCCGGTACAGAAGATCGATGGCAGCTTTTTTGAAGCAGGCGCATTTCTGCGTGCCGTTGATGTAGCCGGTGTCGCGGCAGAGCGGGCAGTCATACGTCAGCTCGAGATAGTCTGCCGGGTAGCCGTGCATGGAAAGGAGCGCCGCGCGTTCCTGGGAACGGTCACGGATGGCAGCATTCAGGTCGAGATCCATGGAAGCGTCTCCGTTCAGCATCGCTTTTGCTTTCCGGACCGAGAGGGATGCAATCTCGGCGTCGATTTCCGCAAGGCGCGGAATCTTTTCATAAGCAATGCGGATGTGCTCCTGCTGTTCTCTCTGGTGGCGGAGCTGCCGTTCGTTGTACATGCGCATAATCGCATCGTATTGCGGGTTTGTCAGTGCCATAGTTGTTTCGTCCTCCGGGAGTTATTTCAGAAGCTGTTCTTCTAACTTCTGGTAGTCGTATTCTCTCTGATGGAAATTGTTGAAGCGGTTACTTGAAGCAGCAGGAGCGGTTTTTCGTGCCGCATTCTGATCAGAAGCGGTTTTCTTCCTTTTCTGGTGCTCCGCATCGCGCTGTTCGACGTCTGCCATGGAGCGGACGCCCTGTTCCTTCCATTTGGAGAGAATGCCTTCCGCGTACTGGAAGCTCGGCTGGCCGATCTTGGAAACGGTGCGCTGACAGGCTTCCGTGATAAGATCAATCGTAAAACCGTAGGTATTCAGCCAGCGGTCCATCATCTCGGCTTCTTTTTCCACTGGTGCGCGGTTGCGGATGCCGAATGCTTTCAAAATTGTGTAGTAATGTTTGTTGAATGTCGTGGTCTCCTGTTTGGCAGAGGCAACATCGCGGATTCCGCTTTCCTGCCAGGCGAGTCCTACCTTTTTCAGGTAGTGGATGCTGGTGCTTCCCTTCGAAACACAGTATTCCACCAGGTATTCCAGAAGATCCGCGGAAAAGTGGAGATCATCATAGAAAAACATGATGCATTCGATTTCCGTCGGCGACAGAAGATGACCGAAATACGTCTGCGCAACGTAAAGAACGTGCTGCAGTTCTTCGCGGCTGCCGGGAGCGTGTTTTTTTTCTGCTGACTGTCTGGAAATACCGGAACTGGAAAGATCATCTGCCGGAGAAGAGGCAGATGGGGCAGAAACGGCCGACTGTGGTGATGGAGCCGGGGTCTGTTCCGTCTGCGGGATTTCAACGGATACAGCAGAAACAGCCGGTGCAGCCGCAATCGGGCCGGAAATCGAGGATTCCGGTGTTGGAAGGATTCCGCTTTCTTCCTTCCGGACAAACGGCAGAAAGGCGATTCCGGTCGGAACGCTTTCCCCGGCGGTGTAGGAGAGCGAGAGGAGTCCCTGCTTCTCCCAGTATTTCAGCGCACGGACGATATCGTTTTCCGTGCAGGAAAAAAAATCTGCCATCGATGACAGAGTGGAATCCTGCTGATGGTCTTTGACCAGCTTCAGCAGATAAAGGTACACTTTTACAAATTCTCCGTTGGCTGCGGGCATATATTGTTCCAGAAAAAGATCCGGCACAGCAGTCACACTGGCCAGGCAGTCATTGTTTAATGTCAGCATACTCAAAATTACACCATCCTGTTCTTATCGTGCGGCAGATTTTTACTTTTAGCGATCTGTTTTTTATTATACGTCTTGCCTTCTCATACACAATCAAGTATAACACAGTATTTTCGACAAGTGAATAGGTGTTTTGCGGAAAAAACATTCCGGGAAAAAAGCACGGTGGATGAAAAAGGACTGTGGACAATGTGGATAATGTGGAGAAATCCGTTTTGTGAAATATTATCATCTACCAAAAATGTTGAAAAATGGAGGAAAACAGGGAAGTATAGGACTTTCTGGTGATATCGTTATGTAAACAAAGTTATACACAGGGAATCCACATTGTGTAGATCGTAAAAATGTGTATAAAATTGTGGACAATGTGGATAACTCTGAAAACAGGCGAAAATACAGGAAAATAGCTGTGAATAAAAATGTGCGTAACTATTTGGCGAAAAGGCAGATTGTGTGGATTCGGAGCAAAAAAAGACCCTGTGGAAAAAAGGAAAACTCCATTTTCCACAGGGAGCAGGTAAAGCGAAAGAATGATTTTATTTTTCGGAAGCAAGAAGCTCCTCACCGATTTTTACAACGTCTCCGGCACCCATGGTGATCAGCATGTCGCCCTCGGCAAGATTTTCGTTCAGATAGTTTTCGATTTCCGCAAAGGATGGGAAATATTCGCAGGCAGTGCCGAGTTTTACAATGCGCTCCTGGATATCTTTGGAGGAGATGCCGAGCGTATCGGTTTCTCTGGCTGCGTAAATATCGGCGAGAACCACATGGTCTGCCAGGGAAAGAGCGGCGGCGAAATCATCGAGCAGCGCTTTCGTTCTGGTGTAGGTATGCGGCTGGAAGACGCACCACAGTGTTCTGTGCGCACAGTTTTCAGCGGCTTCCATCGTTGCACGGATTTCGGTTGGATGATGCGCATAATCGTCGATCACCTTTGCTCCGTGGTATGTACCTTTATACTGGAAACGGCGGTCGGTTCCGCGGAAGGTGGCAAAGCCTTCGTGGATGGCGTTTTCCGGCAGCTGCAGTTCATCGGCCAGTGCAATGGCAGCCAGGGCGTTGGAAACGTTGTGAAGTCCCGGAACCATCAGCGTGTAGCGACCGCGCAGCTCGCCACGGCAGATGCAGTCGAAGGACGGGTGATCGAACTCATCGTAGGTGATGTTGGCAGCGGTATAATCAGCGACAGCCTGATTCTCCAGCGCGTAGGTGACAACCTTACAGCCAAGACCTTCGGTCACGTAATCGTATTTCGGCGTATCGGCATTGATAATCAGCATGCCGTCGGTCGGGAGCAGACGGGCAAACGCACGGAAAGAGTGGCGGATGTCGTCGATATCCTTGAAGAAATCGAGATGGTCTGCATCCATGTTGAGGATAATGCCGATTTTCGGAAAGAAGCTTAAGAAACTGTTGGTATACTCGCATGCCTCGGTCAGGAAGGTTTCGGAATGGCCGACACGGATATTTCCGCCGATGGACGGAAGAATACCGCCGACAGAAATAGTCGGATCGCAGTCAGCGGCCATCAGAATGTGGGAGAGCATAGAAGTTGTTGTCGTCTTTCCGTGTGTACCGGAAACGGCGATCGGTGTATCGTAGTTGCGCATGATCTGTCCGAGCAGCTCGGCACGGGTCAGCATCGGAACACCGGCAGCTTTTGCAGCGGCAAATTCCGGATTGTCCGGATGGATGGCTGCGGTATAAACAACAAGGTCGGTTCCCGGAAGAATGTTTTCTGCCTTCTGACCGTAGAAAACCTGTGCGCCAAGAGAAGTCAGGTGGCGGGTCAGGTCACTTTCTTTTGCATCGGAACCGGAAATTGTAAAGCTTTCTTTTAAAAGAATCTCGGCAAGGCCGCTCATGCTGATGCCGCCGATGCCAATAAAATGTATATGGATTGGTTTGCTGAAATCTACTTCGTACATGGTATCTCCTTCAATGTGTCTTTTCACTGAAAATGGGGAAATTTTCTCAATACATATTTTTCAATTAATATAGGAAAGAACAGAACGAAATGCAGCGCCGGTTCCCCGGAATCCGGCTGGAACTGTTCTGGCTAATAGTATACACGTATTTGCTGGAAAAGTAAAAGAAAAAAAGCGGATGAATTCGAAAATGAAATAAAAAACAATGGATAAGTATTATAAACCAGAACATATGCAAAAAGAAATATTGCAAACTAAAATGAACGAAATGTAACAAAAACTGGTAAAAATAAATGAATACGCTGTCGAAAATTGTAGAAAATCATGATACGATTTTTGACACAAATAAAATGCATAGTCAAAATCAATAAAATATAAGATAAAATAAAAGAAAAATTATAAAAAATGTTCACAATGAGACGGAAGTGTGATATAATTTTAATTGTAGTTATCAAAGAAGTGCGTGGATATGAAAAACCAGAACCGACAGCATGGTTGCTGTTTCGTACACAGGGAGACAGGTGCTGTTTCGCTGCGTGAGAAAGTGATTCAGGTGTAAGTAGCCCCTTCCTGCAAGGCAAAGCCTGAAGGGGGGCAGCGAAGGTTACCGTTCGCGGAAAAGCGGTGAACGGTAAGCGTAGAACCGTACATTCTTACAGTTACTGCAAATCTTTAGATACGACAAGAGGTGATTGCATGATTAAGAAAGAGATGATAGCAATGCTGCTGGCAGGCGGTCAGGGAAGCCGTCTCGGTGTGCTCACGGAGAAAGTGGCAAAACCGGCAGTAGCATTTGGCGGAAAGTATCGAATCATCGACTTCCCGCTCAGTAATTGTATCAATTCAGGAATTGATACGGTAGGCGTACTGACCCAGTATCAGCCGCTGCGGCTGAATACCCATATCGGAATCGGTATTCCGTGGGATCTCGATAAAAACGAAGGCGGCGTAACCGTTCTGCCGCCATATGAAAAAAGTACAAACAGCGAATGGTATACAGGAACTGCAAATGCAATTTACCAGAACATGGCTTATATGGAAACATACAATCCAGAATATGTTCTGATTCTTTCCGGCGACCACATTTACAAAATGGATTACGAGGTGATGCTTGACTATCACAAAGCAAACCACGCAGATGTGACCATCGCATGTATGCCGGTACCGATCGAAGAAGCAAGCCGTTTCGGTGTCATGATCACAGACGGAAACGGAAGAATTACCGAATTTGAAGAAAAACCGGAGCACCCGAGAAGCAACCTCGCTTCTATGGGCATCTATATTTTCAGCTGGAAAGCATTAAAGGAATCTCTGACAGCCCTGAAGGATCAGCCGAGCTGTGACTTCGGAAAACACATTCTGCCGTACTGCCGCGACAACGGAAAACGTCTGTTTGCGTATGAGTTCAACGGCTACTGGAAAGATGTCGGAACGCTTGGCTCATACTGGGAAGCAAATATGGAGCTGATCGATATTATTCCGGAATTCAATTTATATGAGGAGTTCTGGAAGATCTATACCAAAGGTGATATCATCCGTCCGCAGTATGTTTCAGGGGACGCTGTCGTCGACCGCTGTATTATCGGCGAGGGCGCTGAAATCTACGGAGAGGTACATAATTCCGTCATCGGTGCGGATGTGCGCATTGAAAAGGGTGTTGTTGTAAGAGATTCTATTATTATGCGCCACAGCACAATCGGCGAGGGAACCCAGGTCAATAAGGCCATTATTGCAGAAAACGTACATGTCGGCAGGCATGTTGTGATGGGCGTTGGCGAGGAAGCGCCGAACGTCTTAAAACCGAATATTTACGGATTCGGACTTGTGACCGTTGGAGAAAAGGCAGTCATTCCGGATGGCGTAACCATTGGAAAGAATGTCTGCATTTCCGGCGAAACTTCCCTTGAGGATTACCCGGATGGCACACTTCCGTCCGGCGGAGCAATTGTAGAAAAGGACGGTGAGTAATATGAGAGCATTGGGAATTATTCTTGCAGGCGGTAACAACAACAAAATGAGAGAGCTGTCCAATAAAAGAGCCGTTGCAGCTATGCCGGTCGCAGGCAGCTTCCGCAGCATCGATTTTGCGCTGTCAAGCATGGCAAACTCTCATATTCAGAAGGTGGCTGTCCTGACACAGTACAACGCCAGATCCTTAAATGAACATTTGAGCTCTTCCAAATGGTGGGATTTCGGAAGAAAACATGGCGGTCTGTTTGTATTTTCTCCAACCGTTACATCAGATAACAGCTGGTGGTACCGTGGAACGGCAGACGCGATCAGTCAGAACCTGACATGGCTGAAAAACAGCCATGAACCGTACGTAGTCATCGCATCGGGAGATGGCGTATACAAGCTGGATTTCAATAAGGTACTGGAATACCATATTGCAAAACGTGCGGATGTTACCGTGGTATGCACGGATTCCAAGGAAGCAGATACCAGCCGCTTCGGCGTCCTGAAGATGAATGAGGACTGCCGCATCGAGGAGTTCGAGGAAAAACCGATGGTTTCGAGCTCCAACGTGATCTCTACCGGTATCTATGTCATCCGCCGTCGCCAGCTGATCGAAATGATTGAGCGCAGCGCACAGGAAGACCGCTACGACTTTGTAAAGGATATTTTAATCCGTTACAAAAACCTGAAACGGATTTACGGATACAAGATCAATACCTACTGGAGCAACATTGCTACCGTAGATTCCTATTACAGAACCAACATGGATTTCCTGAAACCGGAGGTAAGAGATTACTTCTTCGGACAGTATCCGGGCATCTACTCCAAGATCGACGATCTTCCGCCGGCAAAATACAATCCTGGCTGCACAGTGAAAAATTCTCTTGTATCCAGCGGCTGTATCATCAACGGACAGGTTGAAAACTCTGTTTTGTTCAAGAAGGTATATGTTGGAAACAACTGTGTGATTAAAAATTCTATCATCTTAAATGATGTATATCTCGGAGACAACACTCACATTGAAAACTGTATTGTGGAGAGCAGGGACACCATCCGTGCAAACTCCTATCACTGTGGGGAGGACGGCATCAAAATTGTTGTCGAAAAAAACGAAAGATACGCCATCTGATTATGGGGTGAAAGGGGCATAAAAATTTATGAACATTACAGACGTGAGAGTACGCAAGGTAACAAAAGAAGGAAAAATGAAGGCGGTTGTGTCTATCACAATCGATGACGAATTTGTCGTACATGATATTAAGGTAATCGAAGGAGAAAAAGGACTGTTCATCGCAATGCCGAGCCGTAAGGCTACGGACGGGGAGTACCGCGATATCGCACATCCGATCAACTCCGGAACCAGAGAAAAGATTCAGACCATTATCCTGAAACAGTACGAACAGGCGATGGCAGAAGCGGAAGTAGAGGAAGCTGCTGCAGAGGCCTGAGCAAAAAGGAAGAAAGAATGCCCCGGGCGGAAAACGGAAGTGGTTACGTTTTCTGCCCGGGGGCGTTTTTGTCAGTAAAAACAAAGATGACGATATACAAAAGTATATCGCCATCTTTTTATGAGGGGGGAGATAGTGAGTGGTTTATCAACTATCCGAGCTTTATTATAAAAGGAATATGTGAGCAAAGTGTGTCCAAATTCTAAAAGAAATGGAAAAAATATAAAGAAAAGAAGAAAAATTGTGGGAAGAGGTATGGACAGAAGAGAGAAGAGAGCGTAAAGTGAGAGAAAAATGTATCTTCGGAGTCTTTTTTTGTGCCTGTATTTGCGTGAGCTGAAAAATTCCGGGAGTACATCATAAAAAGAGGAGGAAACAGGATGAGACAGAAGAGAATCAGCGATTACGGATATCGGATCGGACATCATGAAAACGGACCGCGAAACAAAATTACGGATGTGCCCGGTGTGCGGGTAGGCCATGCGACGGTGGAAAGTGGCAATCAGCATACCGGAGTGACGGTGATTGTGCCGGGAGAAGGCAATCCGTTTCTGAAAAAGTACCTGGCGTCTGCCTACGTGCATAACGGTTTCGGGAAAACGTGCGGTCTTGTGCAGGTACAGGAGCTCGGAACTCTTGAAACGCCCATTGCCCTGACCAATACACTGAATGTCGGAAAAGTGGCGGATGCCATGATTTCATGGATGATACAGCAGACCCGAAAAGAAGGGGAAGATGTTTTTTCCATCAATCCGGTTGTCGGAGAATGTAATGATTCGAGAATCAATGAGATTTGTAACCGGGTAGTGGGGGAAAAAGAGCTGTATCATGCACTGGAGCAGGCGGATACAGACTTTGCGGAAGGTGATATCGGTGCCGGAACAGGAACTATCTGCTATGGGCTGAAAGGGGGAATCGGATCGGCATCCCGTACGCTGGTGCTGGATGGAAAAACATATACCATTGGCGTTCTGGTACAGTCAAATTTCGGGGCAACGAGAGATTTGAAAATCAGTGGAAAACCGGCAGGAGAGAAAATTCTGGAGCGGATCCGGAAGGAAGAATGCGGAAGCAGCGCCGAAGACCGGGGATCGATTATGACGGTTCTGGCAACAGATCTTCCGGTATCGGAGCGGCAGCTGTACCGGATTATCCGCCGCTGTGGAGTCGGAATCGCCAGAACAGGAGCCTACACCGGCCACGGAAGCGGTGAAATCATGATCGGATTTACAACAGCAAACCGCGTAGACACAAAGAGTACATGTGAGGTGGAAGTGTGTGCCCGGATAAAAGAAGAAAAAATCAACGAGGCATTTGAAGCAGCGGCAGAGGCTGTGGAGGAAGCGATCCTGAACTCTATGGTAACCGCAAAGGAAAAAAGAGGCCTGGACGGAGCCAGATACCGCAGCCTTGCCGAATTTCTGGAAACACCGGGATTTCTGAAATAAATTATTTTTCCAGAACCATACGCCCCAGCTCGGAAATTTCACATCCGCCTTTTGTCCGGTGCACGATGAGATAACCGGCGGAAGAAAGCTCTCCGAGTACGGTGCGCAGAGCCGCTTCGGATACAAAGGTTTCTCCGTCGGCCAGTCCGTTTTTGATTGCCAGGCGGCCTGCTTTCGGATGCGTCGATACGAAAGAAAGAACCTGATATTGAAGGTCGGTGAGGGAAACGTCAGCCATCTGGCGGGAGCGGAGGTACGTTGGCAGATCGGAAAGCTGCAGCTTATGGCTGCTGTACCGGGTAAACAGGCTGCAGGACAGATTGTACAGCTCATGAATATTTCCGGGGTACGCATATTCCTTCAGAAAGCGCAGAAGCCCTTCCGAAAAGATCCGGTCGCAGGTCATATCGGTGTTGTGGAAAAACTGAAGCAGAAAGTAATTGAGAAGATCGGGAATATCCTCCCTGCGTCTGCGGAGCGGGACTGTCTGAAGCTCGGAAGCACTTAAAAGGTGAAAAAGTTCCCGCAGGAAGGTTCCTTTTTCTACTTTTTTGTAAAGGTTATCATCCGCAATAGCAATGATCCGCACATCGAAACGGCGGGTTTCCGGTGCGGAAAAGAAGTTACCATGAACATTGGTAAGAACATTGACCAGCAGATCCTGAATGGAAAGCGGAAAACGGTCCACCTGGGAAAGAACGAGTGTGCCATGGTTGGTTTCGGCAAGAAGCTGGAGCAGGGAGGCTTCGGTCAGATCATTTCCCGGAGAATGAAGAACGGAAAACGGATAATGGTGGCGGCGCGAAAAATTGTGGATCGCACGTGCGAGTGTCCGGCGCTGTGTACCGCTTTCTCCCTGGATCAGAATCGGAAAATCAAAAAGTGCAAGATGTCTGGCCTGCGCCATCAGATTCTGGACGGAATCTGCGTGGGACAGGGAAAGTGAAAAGGTACGGGAGGAAGCAAAAAAAGTGCTTTCTTCCGTTTTTTCGTCTTTCGATACCGACATTTCCGTGGATCTGCCATCGGGAAGAAACGCAAGAAAAACAGGTTCTGTATCCGGAAAAACCATAGAGAGAACGCTTAACGTGATCTGTGTTTTCTGATCCGAAAGGAGAATGGTCCAGTCACCGTTGCGGTCGAAAGCAGTGTCCGCGTAGGCAGACGGAAGACATTCCGAAAAAGGCTGTCCTTCAAAGTTGGAGGAGGGAAGCGAGAAGGCATGTGCAAATTTAGCGTTCATGAACTGAATGCGGCCATCCGCACCAAACAGACAGATGCCAATGGGAAGAGAGAACAGGATAACCTGCATGAGCTGTTCGGTCTGTACATAATTTGTATAGTAAGTTTCTGAGGTCTTGACGGTGTGAAGAATCTGATTGACATAATTGCGCGATACACGGTTTACGGTCTGCAGAGGAATGTTGAAATATTCGCAGAGCTGTAAAATAGTGGAAATATCGATGATGCGGTTGCCGATATCCAGCACATTGGGAATGCGGGAAGGAACGAGCTGCGGCTCGCCGGCGGTGATGGCAAACTGAATGTCAGACTCGGTATCCTTGCATCCGGGATAAAACGGAACAAAGTCATATTGTGTGATGCCGCATTCCTCAAACTGGGAAATGATAGCGAGCGTGGAATATTTATCATCGTTTACCAGATAGACACGTTCGTGCGGCGGAATCTGAATGATTTTATCCAGGAACATATGGTTGAAAACGCGGTCGCAGGGGAGCTGCAAAATGGAGGAGTCAAGGGTAAGCGGAAAGGTTTCCATGGCGCGGGCGGTTGGAAAAAGGACGCACTGGTATCCCCGGAAGAGAGAGGGGTCTGTGGCCTGCTCTCTCAAAAGGGTATTGAAGGTGAGATATTCACCGAGCACGGAGTGAAGATAAGACTGAAATTCGGAAAGCATTCGTTTCCGGGAAGAAATGATCAATACGTTGCCAAGCTTTTGTTTTCTGTTCATAAAGGGACCTCTTTTCCTGCTAAAAAGTGGTAATGGGTTAAAAATTAGGATAATTATATCATTTTTGACGAAAATAAACAACCTAAATGCAAAAAGACAAAAAAGAAAAGAAAAAATCAGGAAGAATGCTTTGACATAGTGACGCATTACATCTATAATACCGATTAAGCAAAGGGGCTGTAAAAAAAAGGTAAGGCATCTTTGCTCTTTTTTATATCATGGTTCTGTTATCTGTGAAAAGAAAGAACAAAGAAAACAGCAACACTTGCAGAAAAGGAGGAGACAACAATGAAAAAAAGACATGTAATGCGTGCTCTGGTTGTAGCAGCAACGGCACTGGCACTGACAGCATGTGGATCGACAGGTTCTTCTGACACAAGTAAGAGCACATCAACAGCATCCGCTGCATCGACCTCATCCGGTTCAGAAGCAGGTACGGAGAATACCATCACGATTCCGGCAGGCGAGTCGGTATCCCAGGATTCTGATGTTACGGCAATGGTAGCTGTAGACTTTACCACCATGGATCCGATGGATACTTCCGATACACTTTCCGGTGGTGTACAGCGAATGATGATGGACGGTTTGTTTGGATTTGATGAGAATATGCAGATCATTCCGATGCTGGCAACCAGCTACGAAGCAAACGATGAAGCAACCGAGTATACGATCCATCTTCGTGAGGGCGTAAGCTTTACCGATGGAACTCCGTGGAATGCAGATGCCCTGATTGCAAACGTAAATAAATGGGCAGACAAGAGCCTTGGACTGAAACGTACTACATTCCTCTGCAATGTTCTGGATCATGCAGAGAAGATAGATGATTATACCGTTAAAATTTATTTATCACAGTCATTCGGTGCTTTCATCAGCAACCTGGCACATCCGGCTACGCTGATCATGAGCCCGAAACAGATTGAAGCAGGAGAAGATGCCTGTGCACAGGCACCGGTAGGAACCGGCCAGTACAAATTTGTTGAGTGGGTTGCCGGTGACCATATGAAGGTAGAGCTGAACAAAGACTGGTGGGGATATGACGCAGACGTCTGCGGCGGAACTGCTCTGGCAGATGCAGATGCAGGATTTAAGAGCATCACATTCAAACCGGTTGCAGAAAGTGCTACCCGTGTATCTGCAATTCAGGCAGGTGACGCACAGATTATGTGGTCTGTACCGACAGAAAGTGTTGACACCTTAAAAGGTGACAGCAACGTATCCGTTGGAATGGGCGACAGCATCGCCGTATGGTACTTCTTCATGAATACACAGAAAGCACCGTTCAACGATGTTAAGGTTCGTGAGGCAATGGCTTATGCAATCAACAAAGAGGCATATATCCAGGTCGTTATGAACGGTTACGGTTCTGTGGCAACTTCTATGGTAGGAGAAGAAGTACAGCACTACAAAGGAAATGATCCGTATTCCTACGATCCGGAAAAAGCAAAAGAGCTGTTAAAGGCAGCAGGATATCCGGATGGATTTACCACAACACTGATGTACAGCAACACGACAGCAAATCAGAAAAAAGCAGAGTTCTACAAACAGCAGCTTTCTGAGGTTGGTATTGATCTGGAATTGAACGGAATGGAAAGTGCCGTTCTGAATGAAAAGATTCAGGGAGCTGACTGCGCAGGAGCAGATGCCGAGGTTGACTGCTACATAAGCGGATGGTCTACTTCCACCGGTGATGCTGACTGGGGACTTCGTCCGATGCTGGCAACCGAGTCTGAGCCGCCGATGAGCTACAATATCAGCTACTATGAGAATGAAAAAGTAGATCAGCTTCTCAAAGACGGTCTTGCAACTGCAGATGAAAACAAACGTGGTGAGATCTATGGAGAAGTACAGGATATCGTATGGAAGGATCTCCCGCTGCTCTGCATCGCAAGCGATAAAAACATCTGGGCAACCAGCAACAACATTACCGGAGTATATCTGTTAGGCGATGGAAGCATCGGCATGAGAAATGCCAGAATGGCAGCCGAATAACGGCAGACTGAAATAAGGATATGAAAAAGACCCCGGCGTCCTTCCATCAAAAGAGGGCGCCGGTTTCTTACAAACAGGAAAGCAGGCAGTGATCCGTGGGATTGTACCTGTAGGATAAGCATGAAAGTAGGAGATACAATATGCCAAAATATATACTGAAGCGTATTGTGGGTACGATCCCCACACTGATTATTGTTATTACATTTGTATTTTTCTTTGTCCGCCTGATTCCGGGAGATCCGGCGAGACTCGTTGCAGGAGAGCAGGCAACACAGGATGACGTAGAGGCAGTAAGAGAAGAGCTTGGCCTGAATAAATCCATTCCGACACAGTATGTTACCTACGTGACAGGACTTTTAAAAGGAAATCTCGGAACCTCCCTTCGCACAAAGCAGCCGGTTACAAAGGAGGTTGCGGGAAGATTCGGAAATACCGTTCGTCTGGCATTTGTCACATTGCTGTGGAGCTCGGTTGTTGGTGTGCTCTTTGGTGTGTGGTCCGGAACCCACAGGGGAAAATGGCAGGATTACACCGGAATGACGATTGCGGTCTCGGGTATTTCGCTCCCCTCGTTCTGGATCGGCTTTCTGCTGATTATGCTGTTTGCGGTAAAACTCCGAATTCTGCCGACAACAAGCGGAACGAGCCTGAAAAGTCTGATTATGCCATCCATCACACTCGGCGTCGGAATTGCAGCCGTGATTGCACGATTTACAAGATCCTCCATTATTGAGGTGTTAAAAGAAGATTACGTTAGAACAGCAAGAGCAAAAGGAATCAAAGAAAAGGTTGTGATCTGGAAGCATGTTTTCCGCAACTCCATGATTTCCGTCGTGACGGTTGTGGGTCTGCAGTTCGGCTTTCTGCTGGGAGGTTCTGTTGTCACAGAAACGGTATTTGCCTATCCTGGCCTTGGCTCCCTTCTGATTGAATCGGTCAATTACAGAGATTATCCGGCAATCCAGTCCCTGATTCTGATCTTTTCGCTGCAGTTTATCGTCATCAATTTGATTGTCGATATCCTCTATGCGGTTCTGAATCCGGAAATTAAACTTCAGTAGGAGATGAGTGGAATGAAAGAAAAGAAAAAAGTACAGACCGAGAACCAGGAGAGAATTAAAACTCCGTTTTCTGAGATGGTTCGAAAATTTAAAAAACAGAAAAATGCAGTAGTTGCGCTTTGTTTTATCATTTTTCTCATTTTCCTTGCGTTTTTCGGAAGCAAAATTGTGCCGTACGGAATCAATGAGTATGATTATAATGCGATTCTGCAGGGACCAAGTATGAAGCACCTGTTTGGAACGGATGAGTTTGGACGGGATCTGTTTTCCCGTATCGTCTGTGGAACCCGGATTTCACTTGCAGTCGGATTCGGCGCTGTTACGGTCGGTGCAGTCTGTGGTACCATTCTCGGACTTCTGGCCGGATATTACGGCGGATGGATTGATTCTATTATTATGAGAATCTGCGATGTCCTGTTTGCTTTTCCGGGACTGATTCTTGCAATCGCCATCGTGGCAATCCTCGGAAGCGGCATGACAAACGTTGTGATTGCGGTCGCTGTCTTTTCTACACCGACCTTCGCACGGCTTGTCCGAAGCAAAACGCTGACCCTGAAAAATTCCGTTTTTGTCCTGGCGGCACGGAACATCGGTGTTTCCGATGCGAGAATTCTGTTTCACCATATTCTACCGGGAGCCATTCCGGACATCATTGTACAGTATTCCATGTCATTTGGATCTTCCATTCTGACGGCATCGAGCCTTTCCTTCCTGGGAATGGGAGCACAGCCGCCGACACCGGAATGGGGACTGCTTCTTTCCAACGGAAGAAACTATATGACGAGCGCAATGTATGTGACGATTTTCCCGGGTCTTGCGATTTTCCTTACCGTACTGAGCTTTAATCTGTTAGGCGACGGACTTCGCGATGCACTCGATCCGAAACTTTCCGATTGATAAGGAGGAGCAGAAGTGGCTACTGATAACGTACTTGAGATAAAAAATTTACATACGTATTTCTATACCGATGGCGGTGTGATCAAAGCAGTAGACGGTGTCGATGTGGAGCTTCGACGCGGCGCAACGCTTGGCATCGTAGGCGAGTCGGGAAGTGGAAAGAGCGTGACATCCCTCTCTGTGATGGGATTACTGGCCGGAACGAAAGGAAAAATTGCTGACGGCGAAATCCTGCTGGATGGCGATGACATTGTAAAGCTGACGAAGGAACAGCAGAGAAAGCTGCGCGGAAGCAAGATTTCCATGATTTTCCAGGAACCGATGACCAGTCTGAACCCGGTCATGAAGATTGGAGACCAGGTGGCAGAATGCGTTCTGCAGCACGAAAAAATATCAAAAAAAGAGGCACTGAAAAAGGCAGAGGACATGCTCCGGAAAACGGGTGTTCCGCGTGTGGAGCATATGATGAAGGAGTATCCGTTCCAGCTTTCCGGCGGACAGAGACAGAGGGTCATGATTGCCATGGCGCTTGTATGCAAGCCGGAAATCCTGATTGCGGATGAGCCGACGACTGCGCTGGATGTAACGATTCAGGCACAGATTCTGGATCTGATGAATCAGCTGAAAAAAGAGACAGGTACATCCATCCTGTTTATTACACATGATCTTGGCGTCGTTGCAGAGGTCTGCGATGATGTTGCCGTTATGTACTGCGGCCGCGTGGTAGAGCGCGGAGATGTAAAAACAATTTTCGCCAATCCGTCCCACCCGTATACGAAGGGACTGCTGGGATCGATTCCGAGACTGGGAGACGCCGGAAAAGAACTGAAGTCGATTCCGGGTAACGTTCCAAACCCGAAATATATGCCGAAAGGCTGCAAATTTGAGCCGCGATGTCCATACGCTTCGGAAAAATGCCGCGAGGAAGAACCGGGATTTTTCCAGATCGAAGAAGGCCATATCAGCAGATGCTGGCTCTGCGAAAGCGGACAGCTCAAAACAGATCACGTAGAGAAGGCAGGTGACTAGGATGTCAGATACATTACTTAGAGTAGAGGATTTGAAAATTTATTATCCGGTTGCCGGAAGCGGATTTGGGAAAAAGGAATTCGTCAAAGCGGTAGACGGAGTTACCTTTGAGGTGAAAAAAGGCGAGGTATTCGGAATTGTAGGCGAGTCCGGCTGCGGAAAATCCACACTGGGAAGAGGCGTCTGCAAACTGGAAAATCTGACATCGGGCCATGTGTATCTGGATGGCGAAGATATTACAGAGTACAATGACCGGAGAATGCGTTCCATCCGGAAAAAAGTACAGATGGTTTTTCAGGACCCGTATGCGTCCCTGAATCCACGAATGTCCGTTTTTGATATCATTGCAGAGCCGCTGCTGGTGCATCATCTGTATCAGGATAAAGCGGATCTGGAAAAGAAAGTGCTGGATCTTTTGCACCGGGTAGGACTGGATGACTACCATGCAAACCGTTATCCACATGAATTTTCCGGCGGTCAGCGTCAGAGAATCGGAATTGCCCGTGCACTTGCGGTAGAACCGTCTCTGATCATCGCAGACGAACCGGTTTCGGCACTGGATGTGTCTATTCAGGCGCAGGTTCTGAATCTTTTAAATGAACTGAAGCATGACCTGGATCTGACCTATATTTTTGTTGCACATGACCTGAGCGTTGTGGAATACATCAGTGACCGTGTCGGCGTTATGTATCTCGGCAATTTCGTGGAGGTCGGAGAAAAAGAGAAAATTTACAGCAATCCGATGCATCCGTATACGCAGGCACTGCTTTCTGCAGTTCCGGTTCCGGATCCGACGGCAAAAAGAGAAAGAATTCTGCTTGAGGGAAGCATCCCATCCGCCCACAAGCCGCCGACAGGCTGCAAATTCCATACCAGATGTCCAAAATGCATGGAATGCTGCAAAACACAGGCGCCGGAGCGGTATGAAGTGGATGACGGACATTACGTATATTGTCATCTTTATGATAAAGAAAGAAGGGAACAGCAGAAATGAAGCTTTTTATCAGTGCAGATATCGAGGGCTGTGCCGGAGTGGCACTGACCGATGAAACACATAAGAAGGAAAGCGTATACCAGAGATTTGCAGAGGAGATGACCGAAGAGGTCGTTGCGGCATGCGAAGCAGCACATGAAGCGGGCGCGGATGAGATTGTCGTAAAGGACGGTCACGGAGATGCATCCAACATTGACCCGCTGAAAATGCCGGAGTATGTCACCCTGATCCGGGGAAAGAGTGGTCATCCGTATAATATGATGTATGGTATCGACGACAGCTATGACGGCGTACTGTATCTTGGATACCATGCACCGGCAGGAGATCCCAATTTTTCGATCAGCCACACATCGACAGGAAACAGCCTGTATATTCATCTGAATGGAAAAGTGATGAGTGAGTGCATGCTGAACAGCTATACAGCAGCATCACATCACGTACCGGTGCTGTTTCTTTCCGGAGATGAGGAGATCTGCCGTCAGGCCAAAGAACTGATTCCGGGCATTACGACAGTGGAAACGAAGCATGGTGTCGGTGCGGCAACGTGGTGCAAAGCGAAAGGAAAAGTGATATCCGAAATCCGGGAAGGGGTAAAAAAGGCAGTTGCCGGACAGAAAAAAGAGTGTCAGGTGGCTCTTCCGGAGCACTTTACATATGAGGTAACCTATAAAGACTGGAAAAAAGCGTACACGATGTCGTTTTATCCGGGAATGCAGAGGGTAGATACCTTCACAAATAAGCTGGAGACAGATCGCTGGATGGATATTGTCACAGCACACTGCTTTGTTGTATATTAAGAATATAAATCTGATAGAAACCCAAAGAAAAGAGGATAAAACAATGGATATAGAAATGTTTGGTAAGCTTTCCGATGCATTTGGACCAAGTGGATTTGAGGAGGATGTCATCCGTACCATAGCAGATTACTGCAAAGAATTTGATGTAGAAAATGACGCAATGAATAACCTGTATGTGCGGATGCCGGGAACAAAGCAGGATTCCCGTCCGGTCATCCAGCTGGATGCCCATCTGGACGCATGCGGTTTCATGGTACAGAATATCCAGGACAACGGATGCCTTGGCATTATCATGCTTGGCGGCTTTCATCTGACCAGCCTTCCGGCACATGCGGTATGGATCCGCACCAGATCCGGAAAAATGGTACATGGTATTATCTGCGCAAAACCGGTTCATTTCATGACAACAGCGGAACGCAGCAGTCAGACTCTGGAAATTGAAAAAATGTATGTGGATGTCGGAGCAACCAGCCGCGAGGAGGTTGAAAACGTTTTCGGAATCCATATCGGTGATCCGATGATGCCGGATGTAACCTTTGAATACGATGCAGAGCATGAAATCTGCTTCGGAAAAGCATTTGACAACCGTGCCGGTTGCGCGTGCATCGTAGATACGATGAAACAGCTGGAAAAGGAGCAGGCTTCTCTTGCAGTTAATGTTGTCGGTGCCTTTGCGGCGCAGGAGGAGGTCGGAACCCGCGGTGCTGTGGTAACGAGCCAGATTGTAAAACCGGATCTTGCCATTGTATTTGAAGGATCTCCTTCCGATGACTTTTTCATCAGCGCAGGACAGGCACAGGGCTGCATGAAGAAGGGTGTTCAGATTCGTATCCTGGACAACAGCTATATTTCCAATACGCAGTTTATTTCACTGGCCGAGGAAGTGGCAGCAAAATGCGGAATCAAATACCAGGAGAGTGTAAGAAGAGGCGGAAGTACAAACGCAGCAAAAATCAGCGTGACAGGAAAAGCAGTTCCGTGTCTGGTGCTTGGTGTTCCATCCCGCTATGCGCACAGCCATTACAATTTCTGCGCAAAAGAAGACCTGGAGGCAGCAAGCGCAATGGCAGCCAATGTCATTCGTGCTTTAGATGAGGAAAAGATCCGTCATATCTGCCATCAGGATGTACTGTAAAATATTCGATAACGAAAGAAAAAGCATGCCGGAAGCGGGTTCACAGGAAAGGTGAAGCCGTTTTCGGCATATCTGGTAAAAAAGGAGAGTTTACAAGTGAGAAAACCGATCATTGGAATCTTGGGAAATACGTATAAAACACAGCCGGGACTTTTTTCAAGTGCGGAGAGAATGTATGTCAACAGCGATTATATCGAATCAGTTCTGAATAACGGCGGAATTCCTATGGCAATTCCGGCAGTTGCCATGAAAGCGGATCCGGAAGGCATACTTGCTGTGTGCGACGGAATTCTGGTTCCCGGCGGAGAGGACTTAAATCCGTGGTATTATGGGGAAGAGCCAAAACCGCAGATCCAGACCATCCGCCCGGAGATCGACGAGGCATGGTTTGCACTTGGACGGGCAGCAAAAGAGATGGGAATGCCTATGCTTGGCATCTGCAAAGGAATTCAGTTTTTAAATGTCCTGTGCGGCGGTGATCTGTACCAGGATATCTATACACAGAAGGAAACTACAATTCTGCATCTGCAGTCCCTGGAGCGGTCGTATCTGCATCACCATGTAGAAATTAAAGAGGGAACCCATCTGGCAGAAATCCTTGGGGCGGGAACCCATGCGGTAAACTCCATGCATCATCAGGCAGTGCGTACGCCGGGAGAGGACATCGTGGTTTCAGCAACGGCGCCGGATGGAACCATCGAGGCGATAGAAAGCCGCAACGGACAGATTGTGGCCGTACAGTGGCATCCGGAAGGGCTGATCCACTCAGCGCCGGAGATGAACCGCCTTTTTGCGGATCTGGTAGAAAGAAGCAGCAGATATAGAGAGAAAAAGTAACGATTTGGAACCATGTAAAAGGAAAGAAAAACCGGGATGGGACTTTTGAACCGTTACGAAAAAATAAGAATGGATAAAGATGCGATTCTAAAAGCAGAGAGCAGGAATCGTTCGGGAGGCAAAAAAAGAATGAACAGAACAATAAGAGTATCGGCGGCGGGTGATATTCTGATTATGAAACGGCTTCTGCCGGGATATCAGGATGTTTTGCCGATTCGCGAATTTCTGATGCAGGGAGAGGTTCGGATGGCGAATCTGGAAACAACGATATCGGACGGCAGCTGTTACGCATCGGCGTATTCCGGCGGAACATGGCTGACTGCAGATGCGAAGTGTCTGGAAGATACCCTGCGTTACGGTTTTAATTTTCTTGGGATTTCGAATAATCATACGATGGATTATTCCTACGAAGGACTTGCATCTACGATCAGCGAACTGAAAAAAAAGGATGTGGCATATGCCGGAGCAGGCAAAAATCTTTACGAAGCATCGCGTCCTGCTATTCTGGACACAACAGCGGGACAGATTGCGGTGATTGATATCTGTTCTACCTTTGAAAATGCAGCCAGGGCGGGAAGCCAGACGGAACGGCAGCCTGGCAGGCCGGGCTTAAATCCGCTGCGCTTTTCGGAAAAATATACCATTACGGAGAAACATGCGCAGGATCTTGCAAAGATTGCAGAGGTGACCGGAATCAACGGACTGCGGGATCTGCACCGGCAGGAGGGATTTATCGCTCCGCTTCCCGAGGGTATCATGGAATTTGGCGGGAAAATGTTTGAAATCAGCAAGGACGGAACAGAGGGAAGAAGCTCCAGCCCGAATCCGATCGATGTGAAACGCACCGTCGATGCAATCCGGGAAGCGAAGATGACATGTGAGGCAGTCCTGGTTATGGTACATTCCCATGAAATCCGTAAGGACAATGACGAGGAAGCGGATTATTTTCTGGAGGAATTTGCACACGCCTGTATCGATGCGGGCGCCAGCGCGGTGATCGGGGGCGGAACGCATCAGCTGAAGGGAATCGAACTGTATCATGACTGTCCGATTTTCTACTGCCTCGGAAATTTTATTTTTGAAAATCAGTATGTACGCCTTCTGCCTGCGGACTACATGGAAAAATATGGTCTGAATATTCACACGGCAGCATCCATCGGAATCGCCAGGCGGCAGGAGCAGTCCTCACATTCCCTCTACGAAATTCCGGAGGTCTATCGGAGTGTGCTGCCGTATTTCGAGATCTGTCAGGGGAAATGCACACATTTGGAGCTTCTGCCGGTCGAGCTTGGTATGGACAGGGAAAACGCAGAAAAAAATATTCCGTACGTAGCAGACGAAAAAACAGCAGAAAAAATTGCAGAATATCTCACCCGCGTGAGCAAGAGATATGGAACAGAATGGGAATACAAAGAAGGAAGGATTGTACTTCATGCGTAAAAAATGGGAAATAGAAGAGGAATACCGAAACTTTTGCCGGAACAACAAAGAACTTGCGCTGCAGACGCTGCGGGAGCTGACACTGACCCCGACGGAAACGGGAAAAGAGGATCAGAGAATCGCATATTGCATGGAATGGATGAAACAGCAGGGCATGGAGTCAGTTCATACGGATGAGCTTGGAAATGTAATCTGGGAGTATCGGCCGGAACAGGAAAAGAAGGTTCTGTATACGGCGCATCTGGACACCGTGTTTTCGCTGGAGGAGCCGCTGGAGATTAAAGAAGACGGAATGATCTGGCGTTGTCCCGGCATCACAGACGATACCGTGAATGTCGTGATGCTTCTGATGGCGGCAAAATACGTTCATGAGACAGAGCCGGAGCTTCCATGCGGTCTGATTTTTGCAGCGGATCTGGGAGAAGAAGGGCTTGGCAATCTGTGCGGAGTTCGCGCGCTTGTCGACCATTATGAAAAAAATCTGTGTGGAATGGCAGCCTTTGACCTGTATCGGGATAAAATGTATCCCATCTGCATCGGGTCTGTCCGGTATCGGATTTCGGCAAAAACAAAGGGCGGTCATTCTTTCCTGAATTTCGGAAGAAAAAATGCCATTGCAGAGCTTGCGGGTCTGATCGGAGAGCTTTACCGTTTTCAGACGGATGCAGCATCTCATACAACATACAATGTGGGAAAAATAGAGGGAGGAACCTCTGTTAATACGATTGCGCAGGATGCCTCCATGCTGTTTGAATTCCGTTCGGAGGATTACAGGAGTCTGGAAGCCTGCGAAACATATCTGGAGGAAACCATAGCAGCACGCCAGAGTGAGGAGGTACAGTATTCCTGTGAGCTCGTCGGAAAGCGGCCGTGCGCAAGAGAAACCGATCCTGTCCAGATGGCACGTATGACGCGGTGCGCACAGAAAACGCTGAAAGCAGCCGATGGGGAAGAACCGGTATGCTCTGAAGCATCCACAGACTGTAATATCCCATTGTCGCGGCATATTCCTGCCATCTGTGTCGGTTTCTGCCGGGGCGGGGGAGCGCATACCAGAGAAGAATGGCTCGATGCCGCCAGCGTAGAAGATGGCATGTGTGCAGCCGTAGCACTCGTATGCCAGCTTCCGTGGATGTGCTGCGAGAGCAGAGTCGTTGTAAGGGACGGGATAGAGGACCCAAAAGAGAAAGAAGAAATCCGGCGGCTGCTGGAGCTGTGCGATCAGGATTTCGTTCCGCCGCTTTCCCACCGCAACAGTACATCCCAGACGAACTGGGCCGAGACAGAAGAAAAGACGGATGGAATTGCAGAATATCTGGAGAATATCTGCAGTCAGCATGTGGTGTTGTGGAAGGAAGAGGGAGTCGTGCGGGCCTTTATGACCTGGAAGGATCATTTTAACTGTGAAAATCTGGAAGCATATCCGGATTCCTGCTATCTGACCACCCTCTGCGTCTGGCCGGATTACCGCGGACAGGGAATTTCGGAGGTAATGTATGCAGAAGCAGAAAAGGACATCGCGGCAAAATTTCCGGGAAGCCGGATTACTCTCCGTACCTGGTCCACGAACGGGGCCCAGGAGCATATCCTGGACAAGCTGGGATATAGTCTTGTCCGGCGGCTGAAGGATGACAGGGGAGAAGGAATTGATACGGTTTATTTTGTAAAAAAGGAAGAAAACGACAGATGACATGGTGCTTGCAAATCGCAGCTGGAAGTGTCATAATCGGAAGCATAAGACAGCAAAAGGAGGGCTATAGCTATGCCTTGTACAACCATTTTAGTTGGAAAGAAAGCATCGTATGACGGTTCCACCATGATCGCGCGAAACGACGATTCCGGTGCAGGCCATTATACATCGAAAAAATTTGTAGTGATTCACCCGGAGGAGCAGCCGAGAACCTATAAAACCGAGATTTCTCATCTGACCATTGAGCTTCCGGACAATCCGATGCGGTACACTGCAGTGCCAAACGCAGAAAAAGGCGAGGGTGTCTGGGCGGCAAGCGGCGTGAATGCAGCGCAGGTCGGTATGACTGCGACCGAGACAATCACATCGAATCCGCGTGTGCTGGGTGCTGATCCGCTTGTCGTTTATCAGCCGGCGGAAGACGGAAAAGAAGAGGTTCCGGGCGGAATCGGCGAGGAGGACCTCGTTTATATTGTTCTTCCTTATATTAAAAGCGCCAGAGAAGGTGTCAAAAGACTGGGCAGCCTGCTGGAGCAGTACGGTACATACGAGATGAACGGCATTGCATTTCAGGACCACGATGAGATCTGGTGGCTGGAGACGATCGGCGGCCATCACTGGATGGCAGTGAAAGTGCCGGATGACCATTATGTGGCCATGCCGAACCAGCTTGGCATCGACCATTTTGATCTGGAGGATGCACTCGGCGAACAGAAGGAATATATGTGCTCAGCAGACTTGAAAGAATTTATTGAAACATATCATCTGGATCTTTCTATGGATGGAAATTTTAATCCGCGCGATGCCTTCGGAAGCCACGATGATTCCGATCACGTTTACAATACACCGCGTGCCTGGTTCATGGAGCGCTGTCTGAACCCGCACACGAAAAAATGGGACGGACCGGATGCCGATTACACACCGGTATCTGACGATATTCCGTGGATGATGGTTCCGGAGAAGAAGATCACCGTAGAGGATGTGAAATACGTACTGTCCTCCCACTATCAGGGAACACCGTACGACCCGTATGCCGCATACGGCGATAAATCGTGGAAAGGGGCATACCGATCCATCGGTGTCAACCGGACCGATTTCCTTTCTGTCATCCAGATGCGCCCGGATCACAAAGGAGACAACGGCATTTTGCAGTGGATTGCATTTGCGTCAAATGCATTCAATGTGCTGGTTCCGTTCTACACCGATGTGACGACAACACCGGAGTATCTTTCCAACACAACGGGAGAGGTTTCCACAGATAATTTCTACTGGGCAAGCCGCATGATAGCAGCAATGGCAGATGCATCCTATAAGTCTTCTATCTTCCACATTGAGCGGTATCAGGAAAAGGTGATGGCAAAAGGCCATGCACTGATCCATCAGTACGATGCGCTGCTTGCAGGGGAGACAGACGAAACAAAACAGACACAATTGAGAGAAGAAGCAAACAACAAAATCGCTGAAATGCTGAAAAAAGAGACAGGTGCAACACTGCACAAGGTACTCTTTGAACTCAGCAACCAGATGAAAAACGCGTATTCCAGATCGGATGCGTAAGGCTTTTTTTAGGGAAAGAATAGGAGAACGGTTCTGCGCGCAGGAAAAATTGCGCGCAGAACCATTTCCTGTCCGGAACCGTCTCAAACAAACAGGGTGTTACAGCTCGCCGGACACCGGTGAACGATACGATCCTGATAAAAAATCTCAGCGTACTTTGGTGAATTTTGTTGACAACAGGCAGTTCCTGTGATACAATAAACCAGCGACATGGAAGAAGGTCTTTTTTTTATGCCTGAAATTGCTGAAGTACGAGCAGCAAAAGCAGGGCAGAAATGAAGAGACCGCCGCTGATCCGCAAGGATCACAAGCGATAACGCAAATACACAGTGGAGGTGGAAGTCGTGCGCGTAAAAATCACATTGGCATGTACTGAATGCAAACAGCGTAATTACAACATGACAAAAGAGAAAAAGAACCATCCTGAGAGAATGGAGACAAAGAAGTACTGCAGATTCTGCAAAAAGCACACAATGCACAAAGAAACCAAATAATCTTTGGTAAGAGGTGATCCAATGGCAGAAACTGAAAAAAAAGCATCCAAAAAGAGCTGGTTCAAGGGCTTGAAAGCAGAGTTCAGAAAAATCATCTGGGTTGACAACAAAACGCTGGGCAAGCAGACCGTTGCAGTCGTAGCGATCTCTGCAGTAACCTGCGGGTTAATCACCCTGGTTGACAGCGCTGTAATCGAGTTCGTCAATTTATTGATCAAATAAGGATAAAGGTGTCAGAATGTCAGAAGTAAACTGGTATGTAGTCCACACCTATTCGGGCTATGAAAACAAAGTAAAAGCCAATATTGAGAAAACAATTGAGAACCGTCATCTTGAGGATCAGATTTTGGAAGTACGTGTTCCTATGGAAGAAGTTGTTGAAGTCAAGAACGGAACCAAGAAACAGGTACTCCGGAAATTGTTTCCGGGCTACGTTCTGATCAACATGATCATGAACGACGATACCTGGTATGTTGTCCGCAATACCAGAGGTGTTACGGGCTTCGTAGGACCGGGATCCAAGCCGGTACCGCTTACGGATGAGGAAATGGTGAACCTTGGAATCACCGGTGGTGAGGAAAAGGTTGAGCTTGACCTTGAAGTCGGCGATGCAGTCGTTGTAACAGGCGGCGCATGGAAGGATACAACCGGACTGATTCAGAGTATCAACGATACAAAACAGATGGTTACCATCAATGTTGAGCTGTTCGGCCGCGAAACGCCGGTAGAAATAAGTTTCGCAGAAGTCAAGAAGATGTAAGAAATGCCCCAGGGGCGTTTCGTGGGAGGGAAATTCCCGCAATTACCACATTTATTTAGGAGGTGCCGTAAAATGGCAAAGAAAGTTACAGGATATATCAAATTACAGATTCCTGCTGGTAAAGCAACACCAGCACCACCGGTTGGACCTGCACTTGGACAGCACGGAGTAAACATCGTACAGTTTACCAAAGAGTTCAACGCAAGAACAGCAGATAAGGGAGACCTGATCATCCCTGTAGTTATCACTGTATATGCAGACAGAAGTTTCAGCTTCATAACCAAAACTCCTCCGGCAGCAGTTCTGCTTAAGAAAGCCTGCAACCTGAAATCTGGTTCCGGCGTTCCGAACAAAACGAAAGTTGCTACTATCTCTAAGGACAAAGTTCGTGAGATCGCAGAGATGAAGATGCCAGACCTGAATGCAGCAACTGTTGAGGCAGCTATGAGCATGATCGCAGGTACCGCAAGAAGTATGGGTATCGTTGTAGAGGACTAATTTAGAAGAAGAGTTTACATCTTCTCGTATTGACGTGGGAGGGAGATTCCCGCAACTACCACCAGGAGGTTATTAGACAATGAAACATGGTAAGAAATATTTAGAGGCTGCAAAAGCAGTTGATCGTAGCATTCAGTACGATCCGGCAGATGCTATTTCCACAGTTAAGAAATTAGCTACTGCTAAATTTGACGAGACAATCGAAGTTCACATCAAAACTGGTTGTGACGGACGTCACGCAGACCAGCAGATCCGTGGAGCAGTTGTTCTGCCGCACGGTACCGGAAAACAGGTTCGTGTCCTTGTTTTCGCTAAAGGCGCAAAAGCTGATGAGGCTGTTGCAGCAGGTGCAGAGTTCGTTGGAGCTGAGGAGCTGATCCCGAGAATCCAGAACGATGGCTGGTTTGATTACGACGTTGTTGTTGCTACACCGGATATGATGGGTGTTGTTGGTCGTCTGGGCCGTGTACTTGGACCGAAAGGTTTAATGCCAAACCCGAAGGCTGGTACCGTAACTATGGATGTTACCAAAGCCGTTAAAGAGATCAAAGCAGGTAAGATTGAGTATCGTCTTGACAAAACAAACATTATCCACGTGCCAATCGGAAAAGCTTCTTTTACTGAGGAGCAGTTAAGCGACAACTTCCAGACGCTGATCGGTGCAATCAACAAAGCAAAACCGGCTACTCTGAAGGGACAGTACCTGAAGAGCGTTACTCTGGCTCCTACTATGGGACCTGGAGTTAAGGTTAATACTTTGAAGCTTGCATAATAAATGAAAGAATGAGAACCCCCGGGGCTGTAATGGCTCCGGGGGTTCTTTGCGTTGAAAAACGGACGCAGGGGAAAGGCGAATTCCGATTCCTTAAGAAAGAGCTTTATTTCAATGGGAAATAATTGAAAAAGATCAAAATAGTGTTAGAACATGAAAATTAAGATCAAGTATTCTGCCGGAAATGTTAGTATAATGCTAAGTAGAAAGCAAACGAAAAGAGCAGAGCCCATGCATGCGTTTGGAACGGCGGGTTCTGGAAAGGGAGGTTTTTATGCAGTATTTTGAGAAACAGGGAAATGCGCTGATTTTCCGGCAGGATGGGGAGACGGTCCGGGTGGAGCCGTGGCAGAAGGACAGTCTTCGGGTGAGAGGTACACTTCTTTCGGAGATAGAAGAGGGAAGCATTGCACTGCTTGATCCGGAACCGGTGGAAGCGGAAATTGAGCTGGTGGATGAACGGAAAGCGACGATCAAAAACGGTAAAATCCAGGCGGTTCTCGAGGTTCAGCCGTGGGGACAGAAGCTGCGGATTACGTTCTTAAATCAGAAGGGCGAGGTGCTGCTCTCCGAGATCGCGAACGGCGGAGCGCTCTGCCTGCGCGCACACGATTACCGTGCATTGAAGGGCGGCGCTTATCAGCTGAAAGTATCCTTCGATTCCAACCCGGATGAGAAGATTTACGGTATGGGACAGTATCAGCAGGAGCGAATGAACCTGAAGGGATGCAACCTGGAACTGGCGCACCGTAATTCGCAGGCGAGCATTCCGTTTTATGTATCGAGCCTTGGCTACGGCTTCCTGTGGCACAATGCAGCGGTCGGTGAGGTTCATTTCGGAACGAACACAACGGAATGGCTGGCACGCACCACAAAGCAGCTCGACTACTGGGTAACCGCAGGCGATACCCCGGCAGAAATTGAAGAGCACTTTGCAGATGCCATTGGTAAAGTTCCGATGATGCCGGAGTACGGCCTTGGCTTCTGGCAGTGCAAACTGCGCTACTACAATCAGGAGCAGGTACTGAATGTGGCACGCGAGTACAAAAAACGCGGCATTCCGCTGGATGTCTTTGTCATCGACTATTATCACTGGCCAAGATGCGGTGATTATCGTTTTGATGAAGAATATTTCCCGGATCCGAAAGCAATGATCGACGAGCTGCATGAGATGGGCATCGAGACGATGGTTTCCATCTGGCCGCAGATCGACTGGAGAAGCGAGAATTACGAAGAAATGAAACAGCAGGGACTCCTCGTGAAGAGCAACGCAGGTGTTGATGTACAGATGCTGTTCCATGGAAATAATGTCTTCCTGGATGCAACAAATCCGAGAACAAGAAAGTATGTATGGGAGAAAGTAAAGAAAAATTATGCAGATCTCGGCATCCGCACCTTCTGGCTCGATGAGGCTGAACCGGAGTTTTCAACCTATGAGTACGAGTGCTACCGCTACGCCGCAGGCCCGGTGGAAGAGATCGGAAATATTTATCCAAGAGAGTATTCCCGTATGTTCTACGAGGGCCAGAAAGAGAGCGGCCAGGAGGATATCGTCAACCTCGTCCGCTGTGCATGGCTCGGAAGCCAGAAATACGGAGCCCTTGTGTGGTCCGGCGATATTTTCTCAACCTACGAGGACTTCCGCAAACAGATCTGCGCAGGCCTTCATATGGGATTGTGCGGCATTCCGTGGTGGACAACCGATATCGGCGGATTCCACGGCGGTGTGACCGAAGATCCGGACTTCCAGGAGCTGCTTGTGCGTTGGTTCCAGTTTGGTACCTTCTGCCCGGTTATGCGTATTCACGGAAACCGAGGACCGAGAGAAGAAATCATCAACAAGGCTGGCGAAGTGCGTGAGGGAACCGGAGCTGACAACGAGGTATGGAGCTTCGGAGAGAAAAATTATGAAATCCTGACAAAATTCATCGGTGTCCGCGAAAAAATGCGCGATTACACGAGAAGCCTGATGGCAGAAGCACACGAAAAAGGAACACCGGTCATGAGAACGATGTTCTATGAGTTCCCGGAAGATGCAGCATGCTGGGACATCTCCGATGCTTACATGTTCGGCTCCGACATCCTTGTAGCACCGATTGTCCGGGCAAAAGCAACGAGCCGTACCGTTTATCTGCCGGCCGGTGCGTCCTGGACGCTGGCAAATACCGGTGATGTTTATGAGGGCGGAAAAGCCTACGAAATCGAGGCGCCGATCGAAACACTGCCGATCTTCCTGCGCGACGGAAAACAGGGATATCTGGTGGGAGAGATCTGATTTAACCGAATCAAGTAAGTCACCTGCTTCGAGTACGAAAAGTAATAAGCAGTGGTTGGGGACTTGCCTGTATCAGGAGGAATGCAAGCTTCTTCTGATAAACTGCGGAGCAGTTATTTGGTTATGGGCAGGCAGCCAATGCGGATTGCAGATAGCTGCATGAAAAAAGAAAAGGAAAAGGGAAAAGCATTCCAGAAGATCGATAAGATCCAAAGGAATGCTTTTCCGATGTTATAAATCAATCACGGATCCGAAAAGGGGATTTTAGCCTTGTTCCGCATATGGGCAGGCGGACAGAAAAACTTACGGAAGCGGATGGCCTGCCGCCAGATACAGCTCATACCATTCTTCCCGCGTCAGCGTAATAGCACATGCCGCGATAATCTCTTTCAGGCGGTTTTCGCTTGCCGTACCTGTGACAAGCTGCATATTTGCCGGGTGGCGCAGAATCCACGCTGCCGCAATCGTGGTATCACTGACGCTGTATTTTTCGGCCAGTGCACGGATTTTCCGGTTCAGTTCCGGGTACTCGTCGCTTCCAAGAAAACATCCTTTCCATGATGGCATCTGGAACGGAGACCATGCCTGCAGGGTAATATCGTGCAGACGGCAGTAATCGAGCAGACTGCCATCGTGGTCAACCGAACCCGGTGTTTCCATGTTCACTTCCATGCCATTTGCAACAAGGTTGGAAACCGGAATGCTGAACTGTACCTGATTGGCAACGAGTGGCTGGCGGACATATTTCTGCAGCAGTGCAATCTGCATCGGCTTGTGGTTGGAAACACCGAAATGGCGGACCTTTCCGCTCTCAAACAGAACATCAAAGGCGGCAGCTACATCTTCTGGTTCTACGAGCGCATCCGGCCGGTGGAGCAGCAAAAGATCGAGGTAATCCGTCTGCAGACGTTTTAAAATACCATCGACAGATTCCAGGATGTGGTCTTTCGACAGATCATAGAAGCCCTGGCGGATGCCGCATTTGGACTGGAGAAAAATATCCTCCCGTTTCAGGGACGGATCGCCGGAAAATGCCTCACCGAACACAGTCTCGCTCATGCCGCCGCCGTAGATATCCGCGTGATCAAAGAAATATGCGCCCTGCTCCAGAGCGGAGTGGATAAAATGATTCATCTCGTCCTTCGATTTTTCGGAAAGCCGCATGCATCCGACTGCAATGGAAGGAACTTTTCGCAGGTGATTGCCTAAAATTGTTTCTTTCATAGTAGAATTTTCTCCTTTGCAATGCTTCTGTATTCGCAGAGGTTTTCGTAAAGCAGGCGTGGAAGGACTCTGGAAGTACAGAAAGAATAGTAATTACGTTGCTTTTAATATATCATTTAAGTGCACTTGAAAGTCAATGGTTTTTGAGGGAAAGAGAATAAAAAAATCGCCGGAATCGATCAGAATTCGACCAGAACACAGAAAATCCGTATTTTGTTAACAAAATCGGAACAAAATCGACAACAAAGTTTACTTGCATTTTCAGAAAAATGATGTAAGATAGGGGTATTCGAAAAAAAGATCCGACAGGATCTGCGAAGTGGTATTGACTCAGATAATGGAGGTTTTGCGATGGATGCAAAAATAATAGCCGGAATCCTGGCCGCAGGAGGCGCAGCCTTAGCTGTGGGCGGCATATATAGCATGAATAAGAAAACAGGTTATTTTAAAAAAGGAAATTCCGTCCGATACGATGTTTCCCGTATTCCGTTTAAGAAGACAAGTCCGTTAAAAGGAAAAACAGTTGTATTTTTGGGATCCTCCGTGACGAAGGGCTTTGCTGCCCACAACAATTCGTTTGCGGAGTACATAGCGAAGAAAGACAGCTGTACCTGCATCAAAGAAGCGGTCAACGGAACCACGCTGATTGATAATGGTGAGGATTCCTACATCGAGCGTATGCGCGACAGGCTTGATCCAAAGCAACAGGTGGATCTTTTTATCTGCCAGCTGTCCACTAACGATGCAACACGCAACAGCCCGCTCGGTGAAATTTCGGAATCCCGCGATCTGGAGAGCTTCGATGTCGAAACTGTCTGCGGCGCGATTGAGTATATCATTGCATATGCAAAAGAAACGTGGCATTGCCCGGTGATGTTCTATACGAATCCACAGTATGATTCCAAGCCGTACGCGAAGATGGTAGAGGCGCTTCTGAAAATTCAGGAAAAATGGCAGATCGGTGTGATCGATTTCTGGAATGACGAACAAATCAACCGTGTTTCCCCGGAAAAACGAAAACTGTATCTTCAGGATCCGATTCATCCGATGAAGGCCGGCTATGCCGAGTGGCTGGTGCCTGTGATGGAACAGCGGATTGGTGAATATCTGGAACAGCAGGTATAAGCAAAGAGGAAAATAAAAATACTTTCGTGGTTTCTTTTGAAAAGATTCCGCGAAAGTATTTTTTGATTTACAGGAAACTTCGTTGAATTTTCCTGTAAATTAAAAAAGCCCTCCGGGCAGGATCGCACTGCGGCGGAGT
>ERZ837910.319-NODE-319-length-74845-cov-9.654874_pt1 | contig 74845 bp, 57 predicted proteins | sample MGYA00519940_ERZ837910 | MGnify/ENA primary metagenome ERZ837910 (study PRJEB31850, sample SAMEA3708825) | human gut metagenome | biome: human gut; feature: human-associated habitat; material: faeces | place: China | collected 2014 ... | reverse complement strand
CCTTTGACGTCTTCAAAATTATCGGGCCTGAACTTTCGGTACAGGGCAGTATAACTCATGAATACACTCCTCTCCTGCTGCCCGGGAATATCATATTTGCAGAAATATTCTCAGGCATTAAGCCGCCGCAGGAAAACTCCCGCGGCGGCAGTTATTGTTTAGTCTCAGTCTCCGAAGCTGATACCGATCTGTTTGGCTGCTTTGACGATCTGGTCTTTCGGAGAAACCATCTTGAGTTTGCCAGCGCATTCTGCAAGCGGAACTCTCTTGATCTTGCCATTGATGATACCGATCATGATGCCGTATTCCTCATCCAGAATGGCCTCTGCTGCACCTGCACCGATCCTTGTAGAAAGAACGCGGTCATACGGGCACGGCTCGCCGCCTCGCTGAATGTGTCCCGGAACAGTGACACGTACTTCGCTTCCGATGACCTGATTAATCTGATCTGCGATCTCGTAGGAAACTGACGGGTATTTCTTGGCTCTTGCTTCGAGTTTTTCTTTGTATTTCTTCTTAGGAAGTTCTGCGTCCTCCTTGGAGATCGCACCCTCGGCTACTGCGAGGATCGTGAAACGCTTGCCTTCTTTGTTACGTTTCTCGATCGCGGAGCATACTTTCTTGATATCATATGGGATCTCAGGGATCAGGATGATATCTGCGCCGCCTGCGATTCCGGCATGGAGTGTCAGGCTTCCAACCTTGTGTCCCATGATCTCCACGATAAATACGCGGCCATGAGAAGTTGCTGTTGTGTGGATGCAGTCGATCGCGTTGGTAGCGATATTTACTGCACTCTGGAATCCAAAAGTCATATCTGTGCCATAGATATCATTATCGATCGTCTTCGGAAGATGGATGATGTTGAGACCTTCTTCTCTTAACAGATTGGCTGTTTTCTGTGTTCCGTTTCCTCCAAGGATAACGAGGCAGTCCAGGCAGAGTTTGTAGTAGGTCTGTTTCATAGCCTCTACTTTGTCAAGGCCCTTCTCATCCGGCACGCGCATCAGTTTGAATGGCTGACGGGATGTACCGAGGATCGTGCCGCCTCTTGTCAGGATACCGGAGAAATCCTTCACGGTCAGCATACGGTATTTGCCGTAGATGAGTCCTTTATATCCATCGTCAAAGCCGTAAACTTCCAGGTCGTCCACTGTATTGGACAGAGCCTTTACAACACCTCGCATGGTTGCATTTAAAGCCTGGCAGTCGCCGCCGCTTGTCAACATTCCGATTCTCTTGATCATAGAATTGTCCTCCTCACTGCGTATTGTTTTCTACGCAAAGTAGATTTTGCAGTCGTTTAAAAATCTGTATCAAAAAACATCTGCAATTTGATTTCTATTATATAATACTTTGCCCCCTCTTGACAAGTATACAAAAATCGTTTATACTTAAATTCCGCGCAGCCGGGGAGATAGCGGTGCCCTGTACCTGCAATCCGCTACAGCAGGGGTGATGTCTTTCCTAGGGAAGCCCACAGAGGGGCTGCCCGGTATAAGTGGCGTTGATATCTTGGTCTTACGCAATAGGAATCTGTGAACCATGTCAGGTCGGGAACGAAGCAGCATTAAGCAGAAGCTCTTATGTGACGTGAGGGTGCCGGGGTTGAGTCGGCTGTACCGGTAACGCTCTTTGTGCCTTCACGAAGAAAGACGCGCGGATTATAAAATATAGATTATTTGGGACAGATGGGGTGAGGCTCCAGCTGTCCTTTTTTATGGGCTTTCCAGCCCATTAGATAGTGAAATGATATGGATTTTCCCTTATTTTTGCCCTTATGCTGAATCCGCAAGGGAAATAAGGGAATTTTTTATCTAGTCGTTACCTGTTGCTTTATCAAGAAGTCTGGCAGAAAGTATGTGGAATACAAATGTGATGGGCACATGATAAACTCTTTATAGCGGCAAATATACAAAAGAGAATGCGTATTTGTCGCTATGCTGTTTATAATTCAAATAAATCTTCTGCATCTATCCACATTTGCAGATTCCCATTAATATATAATCTTGCATGCTCAAGTGGTTTATCAATAGCAAGTGCATTTAATGCACAGTCTGATCCGGGTGCAATAACCATTTCCAAATAGGAATTACCTCAATATTGATTCCATTGCAATCAATAACCGCCTCTTCGCTATTAGTAATGAGAATACATTTGGCGTTGGGGATAAAATTATTTAGCTTCACAAAGGCTCTGGTTTCACGTTCTCTTGTATCTATGTTATCCAGAACCTGCATACTGACCTGGATAGCAAGATTGTCTAATGGTACATAAAAGTCAATTTCTACATTATTCTCAAAGAAATAGACATTTTCGGTACCATAACGTCGTATCAGTTCGATTGCAACAAGATTTTCCAGCTGAGCAGATTTGCAGTCTAGCAGCATAAGTCCTAGAAGTCCGGTATCCATAAAGTAATACTTAGGAGAAGTCTCTTTTTCTACAAGTTTGGCGGCATAGTTTTGCAGAGTAAAGAGCAGGTAGGAGTCTGTCATATAGCTGACATAGTTTATTACGGTTTGTTTACCGATAGACATTCCACTACTTTTTAATATATTAGTCAGTCGGTTATACGATAAAGGTTTTGTGACAGATTCTGCAATTTTCTTTAGGATTAGCCTTATTGCAAAATCATTGGTGATTTTATTTCTGGTTATAATATCACCGAGATATACAGTTTGATAGATGCTGTTTAAAAAAGCTCGTTTATTTCTTATCTCAACTAATTCTGGAAATGCTCCATAGGTTACATATTTGTTATATTGATTTTGGACATCTGCCCTGTCTTTGGTGCTAATAACATCCAGGTAATTCTTTGTCATATTATTTGCAATAAGATATTCGGAGAAAGAATATGGATAAATATTCATAATAACAAAACGCCCACCTAAAGTGGAAGCTATTTCGCTGCTTAGCATTTTACTATTACTGCCGGTAATATTGATTCGATACTTCATATCTGCAATTCTGCGAACGAACTTCTCCCACCCGTTAATATTTTGAATCTCGTCTAAAAATAAATATGGCTTGATATCAGTTTCGGATATTTCTAATCCAATTTCTAAAATGAGATTTAAATCTTCAGCAGTCATTTCCAAAAGACGCTCATCTTCAAAATTTACATAAATAATTTGGGACAAGGGAATTCCATCGGCTTCTAATTGTTTTATTTGTTGATACATCATATATGACTTTCCGGTTCTCCTGATACCAACAAAGCAATAGTTGACATTGGCTTCTAGAAAATATTGTCTTGTTATTAATGGATTGTTGAGATAAATATCTTTTTGATCAATCATGATTTGTTTTAAAGTATCTCGATTCATAATATATGTCACCTCTTTCTATATGAGATAATTATATATCAATATCGTCTTGTACACAAGACATTATTATAAATAAGTTGTCTTATTCAATGCGTATAGAGATATAGATAGTATATGCGTATTGATGGGTATTATAACAGGATGCCGATTGGCTTGTCAGACAATCCGGAAGAAGCTGCATTTTCTTTTGCCATGCAACCATACCTTTGTATGCGTGGATTAAAAACGAATAGTTTGAATAATCCTATGAAATTACAGCATGAAAAAACTAGAAATTCAATAAGAAGAAACAGCCCAATGCCGTTTGGAGAAGTTTATTTCTAATTCCTTGAGGCAGATGTTGAGGGTGAAATGAAGAAAAAGGGAGGCATTCTATTTGGCAAAGAAAAAGATGAAATCACCATCCGTTCCAGCGCAGCGGAATACCTGCCCCCCTGTCCCAACAGTGCCGGCTTAATTTCTGGCTTTTCTGTGCCTGAATCTGCCAAAGCCGTGGTAGAGTACCTCGGCGCGGTTGTACAGCCAGTAGCCCACGATTCCAAGGTGCTCCACAATGCGTCCGCGGTCGCGGTGCATGTTGGTGAACAGCTCATAAGGCACGGAAGGTCTTTTGGCGCGGGTCGGGTCTTTTATTGCGGCGATTAAATCGTCATTGCAGCGGATGCTGCATGGAAATTCGGTCCATGAGGTGCCGATTACCTCGGGGCGGTGGGTGTCGGTGCCTGCGGTCTGCGGCTTGTCAAGACGCAACGCAAGCTCATGTGCCGATTCGTTGGCGGAGTGCTTTGCGACGGAATTATAGCTCTCAATAAAATCGAATTTTTCGAGAAATTCCGGGTGCAGCTTTCCGAAGTGCGTGTTCATAAATGCATAATATCCGGTGTCATAAGGGTGTGCCGGACCGAGTATTCCGCCGATAGAGTGCACGATTTTCTCAAGGTGTACAACCGAAAGTCCGCGGATACCTATAAGGCGTGCCTTCATCACATCAGCACCTTTTATGGTGTCAGGAAGTATAATAATAATGTGGCCGCCGTTGCGGGTATCATACTCTATACCTTTTAACACCGTAAAATGTCCGATATCGCCAAGCTCACCCTTGATGCGCTGCCAGTACTCATAGCCCCTATATGAATTGTGGTCGGTCACGAGCATACCGTCCACACCTTTGTTAATCAGTTCTGTTACATAGTCCACAATACCGACGCGGGCATCTATCGAGCCTTCCGCCGTGTGGCAGTGCATATCTATCTTCAAGTTATCTCCATTCTGAAGCGTGAATACGTTTCTGCAATATAATTTTTTTGCAATTATTTCTTTGGCAAATCTTAGCCGTATACAGTATAGCTTTTTGTGATGAAAAATACAATGTGATTTTCGTGGAAAATAGGCTGTGTACTAAATCCATTTTAAATATAAGATCTGGGTGTCGGAACATGATATATACCTAGCTGTGTATAACTTATAGACCAGATTGTCATGTTTTCCCCGAATCATCATAAATAATTGCGCAAACATTAGAAATAATGTATACTATTAATGGTTTTTTACTATCATATTGATTACTCACACAAAATGGAGGTACGCGTATGTTGAAGGTTGGTATGCTTACAAGTGGTGGAGATTGTCAGGCACTCAATGCTGCCATGAGAGGTGTCGCAAAGTCTCTTTACAGAGCTGTGGAAGATGTAGAGATTATCGGATTTGAAGAAGGCTACAAGGGTCTTATCTACGGTGATTTCAAAGCTATGAAAAAAAGTGATTTTTCAGGAATTCTTACAGAGGGCGGCACGATAATAGGAAGCTCCAGACAGCCTTTTAAGCTTATGCGTGTACCGGATGAGAATGGACTTGATAAGGTAGAGGCGATGAAGAAGAATTATAAGTCGCTTGGTCTTGATTGTCTTGTGGTGCTTGGCGGAAACGGAACACACAAGACGGCGAATCTTCTGAGGGAGGAGGGACTCAATGTTGTGACACTCCCTAAGACGATAGACAATGACCTCTGGGGTACGGACATGACCTTCGGCTTCCAGAGTGCGGTCAATATAGCGACGAATGCAATTGACTGTATCCACACTACCGCTTCCTCACACGGAAGAGTATTTATCGTGGAGGTGATGGGACATAAGGTAGGGTGGCTTACACTTCACGCAGGTATTGCGGGCGGAGCGGATATCATTCTTATACCTGAGATTCCATACGATATCAAGTCGGTTGTCGCAGCACTCAACAGAAGAACCAAGGCGGGGAAGAACTTCTCAATACTTGCTGTTGCCGAGGGTGCAATATCCAAGCAGGATGCGGCACTTCCTAAGAAGGAGCTTAAGCAGAAACTCAAGGATAACCCATATCCTTCAGTATCATACAAGATAGGAAGCGAGATACAGGAATTGACCGGTCAGGAGGTTCGTATAACTGTTCCGGGACATACGCAGCGAGGCGGAAGCCCTTGCCCTTATGACAGAGTGCTTGCTTCAAGACTGGGCGCGGCTGCGGCTAAGCTCATCATAGACAAGCAGTACGGCTATATGGTTGGAATTAAAAATGGTGAGATTGTTAAGGTTCCGCTTGCGGATGTAGCGGGCAGGCTTAAGATGGTTGACCCTAATGCGTCCATAATCAACGAAGCGAAGATGTTAGGCATAAGCTTCGGAGATTGAGGTGAGGATGAATTAAGACAGCTTTTAGAGAGCTATGAAGGCTGAAACTACCGATGCGACGCATTAGGATGGACAGCAAAATAGCTATAAGAGTAGATAGAATTAATATGGATAGCAAGATAGCTATAAGAGCAGATAGAATTTAAGGAATTGTAATTATGTCGTATACAGCTTTATATAGAAAATGGAGACCATCGACCTTTGACGAGGTCAAGGGGCAGGATCATATTGTGACCACGCTCAAGAATCAGGTGATAAATGACCGAATAGGACATGCATACCTGTTCTGCGGAACGAGAGGTACAGGTAAGACCTCGGTCGCAAAGATACTTGCAAAGGCGGTCAACTGCGCTCACCCTGTGGACGGAAATCCATGTGGCGAGTGTGAGGTGTGCCGTGCCGTTGCGGCGGGGGCGAGCATGAACGTGATAGAGATAGATGCCGCTTCCAACAATGGTGTTGACAATATAAGAGAAATCAAGGAGGAGGTCGCATACCCTCCGACGCAGGGGCGTTTCAAGGTATATATAATCGACGAGGTTCACATGCTCTCAATAGGAGCCTTCAATGCACTGTTAAAGACGCTTGAGGAGCCGCCTGCCTATGTAATATTTATCCTTGCAACAACAGAAGCACATAAGATACCTATAACCATCCTGTCGCGCTGCCAGAGGTACGATTTTAAGAGGATTTCCATAGATACCATAAGTGCGAGACTGTCAGAGCTTATGGTGGCGGAGGATATCAGTGCGGACGAGAGAGCGTTAAGGTATGTGGCAAAGGCTGCCGATGGATCCATGAGAGACGCGCTGAGTCTTCTGGATCAGTGCCTTGCATTCTATATGGGGCAGGAGCTGAAGTACGAGAATGTGCTTGAGGTCTTAGGTGCCGTTGACACTGAGGTATTTTCTGACTTTTTCAGGGGAATCGTTGCCGGGGATGCGATTGGACTCATCCATAAGCTTGAGAAGATAATAATTGACGGAAGAGACTTAAGCCAGTTCGTGTCCGATTTCACATGGTATCTGAGAAATCTTATGCTGCTGCAGTCGCAGACGGATGCCTCCGATGTGCTTGAGATGTCTGAGGAGAATATGAAGCTTCTTAAGGAGGACGCAAAGCTTACGGATTTGAATGGTGTCATGCGCTATATCAGGATATTTTCCGAATTGTCCGGTCAGCTCAAGAATTCAAGCCAGAAGCGTGTTATGGTTGAGGTTGCGCTCATCAAGATGACACAGCCTGCTATGGAGAAGGGCTTAAATGACGCGCTGATGGACAGAATAGCAGTCCTTGAAAGACGGATGGAGACAGGGCTTGAGGCGGCTGCAAGAGCTATGGCTGCCGGGGGCTTTGCGGCGGGAGCCGGGGCACTTACAGGTGACAATGGTGGCATGACAGCGGATGCAGCTACCGGTGGAACACAGGCGGGCATGGGTGCTAAGCCGAAGCCGGCGCGCTCCGAGGACATAACGGAGGTCATCAGGAACTGGCGCTCAATATGCAATGGATTGTCGATGGCATTGAAGCCGATTCTTGAGCACTATACAACCAAGGCGAACGGCGGCGGTAATAAGCTCCAGCTCATATATGAGGATGCGACCTACTATTCCATGGTATCAAGGCAGGAGGCTATCGACACGATAAAGCAGGCGATAGCCGCAAAGACAGGGCTTGACATGGAGATAGAGGTGATACATGCTGAGAGCGGAACGGATGTCTCACAGGAGTACGATACCCTTGAGGATATATGCAGAATGAATATCGTGGAGGAAGACTTCTAGGATTTTGTTGTAGACATATTTTGATTATTAAAATATAATATAATATTGTCTGGACTTGAAAATATATGTTTGGCGGATATGCCATGCCTTAGAGCCGGAACGGTTTTACGGAATGGCTTTTAACAGTTAATTACAGAATAAAGGAGAATTTTATTATGGCAAAAAGAGGCGGTTTTCCGGGTGCTATGCCTGGTAATATGAATAATCTGATGAAGCAGGCACAGAAGATGCAGCGTCAGATGGAGGAGACTACAAAGGAACTTGAGGAGAAGGAAGTTACAGCGTCGGCGGGCGGCGGTGCGGTTTCCGTAACGGTTTCCGGCAAAAAGGAGGTTACCAAGGTCACAATTGACCCTGAGGCAGTTGATACGGATGATATAGAGATGTTAGAGGATATGATTATGGCAGCGACCAATGAGGCGCTCAGACAGATTGAGGAGCTGTCACAGGCTTCGATGGCTAAGATTACAGGAGGACTTGGTGGTCTTGGCGGAGGCTTCCCATTCTAATGGAATACTACGGAAGTCAGATTAATAAGCTTATCGAGGAGCTTTCAAGGCTCCCGGGAATAGGTGCTAAGTCGGCACAGCGTCTTGCATTCCACATTATTGGAATGCCTAGAGAGCAGGTGGACAGTCTCTCAAGTGCCATTGTAAATGCCAAGACGAATGTAAGATACTGTAGCTGCTGTTGTACACTGACAGATGAAGAGCTGTGTCCGATATGCAGCAATCCAAGCCGCAACCACAGGGTTATCATGGTTGTGGAAAACACGAGGGACATGGCAGCGTATGAGAAAACACAGAAGTACGATGGTGTGTATCATGTCCTTCACGGTGCTATATCTCCGATGCTTGGCATAGGACCTAACGATATTAAACTCAAGGAGCTTATGAAGCGCCTTGAGGGTGATGTGGACGAAGTTATTATTGCCACCAATTCAAGTCTGGAAGGGGAAACAACGGCAATGTACATAAGCAAGCTTGTAAAGCCTACCGGAATCAAGGTAAGCCGTATAGCGAGCGGCGTGCCGGTTGGCGGTGACCTGGAGAATATAGATGAGGTGACACTGCTTCGTGCACTTGAGGGAAGAACACAGTTGTAGGGGTCATTGTCAATGCCGCAGGAGAATATTTTAGTAAACGATATAATAACAGATCACAGAGAGCGTATGCTGAACCTTAAGAAGTATTACCCGTTCTTCAAGCTGTCGGAGGTGTCCTTTTCATGGTACAGGGAAGGGATGTACGACAGCCTTGACATGGGGTATATTCTCATGGCGGTACTGCGCTTTTTTATTGAGGAAAACAATTTCAAGGAGAGGGACGTCACATATACGGAATATGCCGCCTTTATGAGCAGGTGTATAAGACGTGACTTCAAGCTCAATCCGCCTTCGGGGGATATGAGCATTCTTGTTGAATATATTTTTGACAAATTAAAAAATGACGGTAAGCCGTTCATTTTCCGGTATTTTGATCCGGTTGACAGAAAGAAAAAGATATCAAGGGTGAGACTTATCGAGAGCCGCATAGAGGACGGAACGGTATGGTATTCAATCAGCCCGGAGGGAATCGAGTTCTATCTGGACACGAAGGAAATCAAGGACGAGAGCAGGATAAGCGTTGAGCAGCTCCTTCTTGAGAAGATGATACAGTCTAAGGATTTCAAGGGTGGAACGGATGTGGTGCGCCGCATAAACAAAGAGGTGGACTGTCTGTGGCTCAGGAAAAACCGTGTAATGTCGCTGCTTGCCTCGGATATTTTTTCCGGGCTTGAGGCGTATGAGGATTTTTTTGCCACAGGAGTAAAGTGGTTCGAGGAGGAGCAGAAGCTCTTTATAAAGAATTCAGAGCTTATACAGGCGGCTCAGAAAAGAGCGGAGACGGACAAAAATAATGATGATTATGCCTCGTATCTCAAGATAACGGGAGAAATATACCAGCTTGATACGGAGCTTAAGATAGCCATGAATAATCATCTGAAGCTGTTGTCAGCATGCACCCGGCTTGGGATAATGGCAGATGAGATGGTAAAAAAGGCGAAGCTTGGAAGGCTGAGACCGAGCTTTGATTTCAGAAATGCGCTGGAGCTTGCCATGAAGAAGGATGACATAACACTTCTTGGCATGCTGGTGCGCCCTATAATGGGACTCAACACCCAAAAAACCTTGGGAATAAAAAGAATCGAGGATCTGATTACCTACAAGCCGGGACGCGATGACAAGGCGGAGCTTATCACAGACACCGTTCCGGAGAATATCGTATATGATGATGAGCTTGAGGATGAGAGAATACGCGCCAACTATTCGGCACTCATAAAGGTTCTGTTATCGCTCCTAAAGAGAAGGAACTGCATTGACCTCAGAACCTTCAACGAATGTGCCGCAAGGATTTTCGGCGAGGAGCTGTTTGAGAATGGTGACTACTACTCATTCATAGTGCATCTGTGCCAGAAAAAGGAGTACAGCTTCGAGGCGGACAGACAGAAGCCGGAGACATTTCTTGATGAAATCTTCCATGACTGTGCCCAGACCCCGGAATACGCTTCCTGTCTCGGAACCCACTTCACCATAACCCCCGCCGACCCACCCGATGAAATCGAGCTTGCAGACGGCTTCACGATATCAAACATACTTTTTACAAAACAGTAAACAGCAAAAACTAAAACAACGCCAATATAGTTAAATTACACAACGTCCGGGTAGAAAATAAAGTAGAAAGGAGCACACACATGGAGCAACGCAATCTGGAAAAAGCCCTTGAGCTTGCCGCCGCACTGATAAGAGGAGACAGAGTGAGCGCGTCAGGCGGCAATGTGGCACTCTATGAGGAATATTCTTCCAATTCGCAGGTATATGATGCACTCAGGCTGATTTTAAAGAAGTTCGGGCTGGAGCTTTATGAATATAATAATGCACTGTTTGTCAGTGCGGATGAGGATAACGCCGGCATGGGAGATGCCGGCTTTGGCTTTACTAATGAGGAGCTGAGGCGCGCTCTTGGTGTCAGGGTGAACAAGGAGCTTTTTTTGTGTTATCTTATAATATACTGCACCATGACGGAATTCTATAAGACGTCGGGCAGCTACACCTACACGGAGTTCGTAAGACATGAGGATGTCATAAAGGCTGTTGACAGCGTTTTGGTGAAGGTTATTGACCCTTCGGCAGGGCTTGTGCTTGATGATGTTGAGGAGAACAGCTTTAAGACGCTTGCGCTGCTGTGGGATGAGCTTCCTGTCACGTCGACCGATGACGTTCAGGGACAGAGAGCCGCCAGAAATTCCAAGACGGGCTATGTTAAACTTACGTTTAACTTTCTTGTGGCTCAGGGGCTTTTCGTGGAAAATCAGGATAAATATTATCCGACAGACAGGTTCAAGGCTATGGCGGAGAATTATTACAGTATCAACAGAGGCAGGCTATACGAGATATTAACAAGGGAAGAACAGGAGGCACAGAATGCCACAGATTAACAGAATCAGGGTCAACAATATAAAATATAATTTTGGCACTCAGTTCTACGATGATTTTCTGATGCGTTTTTCGTGCAGGAACACCATATATGACCTTGCAAACGGCGGAGGTAAGAGTGTGCTCATGCTTCTTCTGCTTCAGACGATGCTTCCGAACTGTACTCTTGACGAGAAACAGCCTGTGGAGAAGCTGTTCGCGCAGCCGGGAGGAAGCACCACGATACATTCGCTTGTGGAGTGGAAATTAGATTCCTGCGATGTAAAGAACGGCTACAAGTATATGACCTGCGGCTTCTGCGCGCGTAAGGCGAGGGCAGGTGAGGACGCCGAGGGCGAGCAGAAGACGGGAATAGAGTATTTTAACTACTGTATTTTTTACAGGGAGTTCGGGGACAATGATATCAAGAATCTTCCGTTGTCCGATGGCAGGGAGAGAATTACCTACAATGGGCTGAAGGCATACCTGCGCGACCTTGAGAAGAAGGACTTCGGTGTGAAGGTGCGGCTTTTTGAGCGCAAGGGGGATTACCTAAGCTTTATAAATGACTATGGAATCTATGAGAGCCACTGGGAGCTGGTAAGGGGAATCAATAAGACCGAGGGACATGTCAGGACTTATTTTGAGAGTAATTACAGAACCACCAGAAAGGTTGTCGAGGATTTACTGATAGAGGAGATTATTGAGAAGTCGTACAACAACCGTATCCGCGGCGGTAACGGCGATGATGAGATGTCAAAGACCCTTCTTGAGATAAAGGATAAGCTATTGGAGCTTGCAAAGAGAAGGGAGACGATGGATAATTACGATAAGGAGATTAAGCTCATATCCGATTTTTCCACCAAGGTGACAGACTTCGGAAATATATTTGAGCGCAAGGAGGAGGGAAAGAACAGACTTTTTAAGTACCTTCTCATGGCACAGGCGCAGACGAAGAAGAACGAAGCGCAGGCGCAGAAGCTTGCCGCAGATATAGCGGGCATCAGGCAGGCACAGCTTGAGGAGGAGAGGCTTATATCGGCGGCGCTTATCGCCGATGAGGAGGCGGAGCTTAGAAAGGTGCGTGCTCTGGTGGACAGCCTTTCGGAGGGCTATGAGCAGGCAGAGAAGAGCTTCGATAAAAAGAAGGAGGAGCTTGAGCTTTCCTACGCGGCGGAGGACTATGCGGATTATGTAAGGCAGGAGAGAAGCCTTGCGGAGCTTAAGCAGTATATTGACAACCGCAGCAGGGGAAGAGAGGACCTTGCAAAGGAGCTTGAAGGTCTGGCAGCGGCGAAGCACGCATATATGGCGGAGGAGCTTTCCGTAACCGGGCACTGCCTTAGTGAAACAGAGGCAGAATTGCAGGAGAGCACGGAGGCGCTTGATAATCTTAGAGAGAATTACCGCATGAGCGATAACGAGTGTGCGAGAATCGACGGAGAGCTGGCCGGATACCGGAGGCGGGTTAAGGAGCTTGAGGGCGAGCTTGCAGGTAAGTTAAAAGCAACGCCGCTCCTTGTGACGGAGAATGCGCCGGCGGAGGCAGAGCGCTATGGGGAAAATATCGCGGCATTGAAGGAAGCACTTGCGGCATTGGGTGATGAGCAGGCTAAGCTTAAGCTAAAGAGCGACAGCGATATAAATGAGCATGCGCAGACAACAGCGCAGCTGCAGATTTGCAGTAACAATATAGAGAAGCTTGAAAAAGAGCTTGCGGAGGCTAAGGACAGGGAGCGGGAGCTTGCTGCACTTGCGAAGGTGTACGGTGAGCCGGATACGGATAATCTGCTTAGGTCACTTGGAGGTATTTATGACAGAATACTTTCACAGCGTGAACAGTTAAAAAATAAGAAGAGTGAGACACAGGGCTATATAAGCGCCATAGAGAACCTTAAACCTGTAGATTCCGATGGTGTTAAGAGAATGTGCGAATATCTTTCGAGCAGATATGAGGGAAGCGTTGTGAGCGGAGCCGAATATCTGAGGGAGAAAACAAGCGATGAATGTGCCGCACTCGCGGCACGTTTTCCGTACCTTCCGTATTCCGTGCTTGCGGGTGAGGACTATGACAGTATATGCCGTGACAGGAATGTGATGGCAATGGACTGCGGAGTAGTCCCGATAATAAGACTGTCGGCAGTGGAAGCACTGTTAGAGAACGATAATGAACCGGCGGTGCCGCAGGATGATGACAACTATATGCTTGCGTGCCGTGACCTGTCATTTATATATGATGAGGCGGGACGTCAGGCGGGAATAAGGAAGGCGTCGGAGGAGCTTGAGCAGATAAATGCAGAGCTGGTGAAGCTTGAGAACAGATATGAGGCGGTAAAGAGCGACTATGAGAGGGTGAGCGGTTACGCATGCACACCACTGAAAAATACTTCGGAGCTTGAGCTGCTTCTTGCAGGTCAGAGGTCGGAGCTTGAACACCTTGACAGCCGGCTTGAAAGGCTTGCCGATATCAATGAGGGCGCAAAGGAGCGCTCCCTGCAGATATCAGGTCAGAGGTCGGAGCTTGAAAGGAAGCTTTCGGAAAGTATTGAGATAAGGGATAACCTTGAGGATATAGTGCGCCTCAGTGAAAGGCTTGCCGAGTATTTACAGGAGATAAAAAAGAGTGAAGCTGATAAGGAATCGGCAGTCAAGGCGCGGAGGCTTTCAAAGGAGCTGTGTGAGAGCAGGGAGAGAGCATTCAAGGAGCTGGAGAATAAAAGAAATATACTTCAGGAGACTATAGCTAAGATAAAAAAGACATGGGAGCGGTACGCTCCTTACTATAAGGAGCAGGCAGGCACCGAAGCTCAACAGGAAGAAGTGAATGTCACGGCAGACGAGATAGACGCGAAATTTAATGCGATATATTCACTTATCACTGATGAGCTGGGAGATATAGCGGACAAGGAAAAGCTCATGGCTAACTGCACGGCGGCAATGGAAAAGGCGGAGCGCTCGATGCTTTACAGAGGTGTGAGCCTTGAGAGGGCAAAGGAGCTTGACAGCCGTGGACTTTTAAAGGAGAAGAGCAATGCGCAGATAAATGCCATGGCTGATGAGCAGGAGAAGCTCAGGCAGAACATGAAGAACCTGCAGGGGGAGCTTGATGCTGCCAGCACACAGATGAACAGGATTGAGGGAAGCTGTGAGTACGCGAAAAGAAACTATGAGGAGCATTACGGAGAGTATATGCCTGTGGAAATAAATAATCCTCAGGAATATGCAGGGCAGCACAAGGCGGAGCTTTCGAGGCTTAAGAAGGAGCTTTCAAGACTTTCGGGGCTTGAAAAGGATAATCTCAAGGAGCAGACGGCATGTATGGTGATGCAGAAGGATCTTGAACGCATGGTAAGGACTGCCGCTCCGGATGCAGATGATATTATAAGCCGGATGACAACCGAGGGCGCGGATGAAGGCAGTGTGTCCGATGAGAAGCTCACCAACGAAATGTATGAGGAGGCAGGGCGCACCTTTGACGGTGTGTTGAAGGAGGAGCAGAAAAAGCGCACTGCATTCATCAGGGCACGAGATCTGCTTGCCGATGAGCTTATGAGTCTTAATGCGTATGAGCTTGCACAGGAGGTGAAGCAGAATGTCCTTCCTCCGCAGACACAGGAGGAGGCAGCGGCTCTCACGGATGCGCTTGGAACAACCAAGGACTGTATTGAATTAGAGCGCGGCAGAATAAGCAGAGGCATTGAGGACATGGAGCTTATCAAGAGCAATTTTGAGAACAGATGTGTCCAGATATGCACCAATATACGCTCTGAGCTTGAAAGGCTGGATAAGCTTTCAAGAATCACTCTTGACGAAGAGGCTATTCCGGTATTGTCATTACAGATTCCGTATGTGAAGGAAGAAATGTATAAAGACAGGATGTCTGTATATATTAATGAGACGGTATCCCTGGCAGAGGGCTTCAGGACTATGGACGAGAGGCTTAAATTCATAAGGGGAAGGCTCTGCTGGAAGAGACTGTTCTCCGTCATAGTTACGGACATGAACAGTATAAGATTAAGCCTGTACAAGCGTGAGAGGATAAAGGATCAGAGCCGTTATCTGCGCTATGAGGAGGCAGTCGGAAGTACAGGGCAGTCACAGGGTATATATATCCAGTTCCTTGTCTCCGTGATCAATTATATTGCAAGCATAAACGCAGGAGGAAAAGAGGCAGCAGTGCTCGGAAAGACGATATTCATTGATAATCCGTTTGGTGCGGCGAAGGATATATATATCTGGGAACCTATCTTTAAGCTTTTAAAGACCAACCATGTCCAGCTCATTGTCCCGGCACGAGGTGCTACTCCGGCTATAACAGGACGATTCGATGTCAATTATGTACTTGGACAGAGACTTGTGGATAAAAAACAGCAGACAGTTGTGGTTGATTACCACAGTCAGGTAGCAGAGAGCGAACTTGAATACGAAAGACTAACTTTTTCACAGGAAAGTTTTGATTTTCTCTAGGTGCTGTGGTAAACTGAAAAAAGCATGTAATGTGAGGTGAACATATTGGACAAGTATGAGTTGACCATTAAGATAGAAAAACTGGATAAGCTTGTAAAGAGCGGGGATTATGTCAATGCTGCCAAGGTTGCAGAGCAGCTTGAATGGAAGAAGATGAAACAGTGGACAGTCATGTCCAATGCCATAGAGGCGTATGTTGCAACAGGGAAATATGATAAGGCGAGAAATGTGTGCATTTATGCCTATAACCGTAAGCTTGGCGGAAGGAGACTTCTGGCAACTCTTATGGAGATGTATGTCAAGCTCGGTGAGCTGGATGATGCGGAGGAGATTTATCAGGAATATGTGGAGCTGGCACCGCGCGATGTGACCGGATATATCCTTCTGTATAAGTTAAAGCGCGCTAAGAAGGCACCTGTCGAGGAGCTTATAACCATTCTTCAGAACTACAAGGATAAGGAGCTTGACGAGGAGTATGAGTATGAGCTTGCGCTTCTCTACAGCGAGGCAGGACTTACCGACAAGTGTGTGAGGGAATGTGATGAGCTGGTGCTGTGGTTCGCAGATGGAATATATGTCGAGAAGGCGTTGAGACTTAAGCAGATGTATGTTCCGCTGACACCGGGGCAGATGGAGAAGCTTGCAAGGCTTGAGAAGCTGTCCTCGCTCGGAATAAACAGCTCAGCTGTGTATGACGGCATGGGCGGTGAGCCGGCGCAGACGGAAGCTGCAGCAACAGAGGCAGAGCCGGACACAGCTTATGGGTATGATGACCGTGCGTACAATAATCATGGATACGATACTGACAACGCCGGTGCGTATGATAATGGAGAATATGATACCCGCGATATTAGTGCGTACGAACAACATGAATATGATACCCGCGATACCCGGCAGGACTATAATATGTCTTATGAGCCGACAGCTGAGGAAGCAGAGGACTATGACAACGAGGCATTATATGCCCTTGATGAAGAACAGGAGCAACATGAGCAGCAGAAGCCGGGTATCGTTGAGGAGCCTGTGAGCCATGAAGCGGAGCCGGAAGAGCCGGAAGAGCCGGAAGAGCCAGAAGAGCCGGAAGAGCCGGAAGATTATGCCGAAGAGGCGGATTCTGCGGATGAGGAGAACAAGCCGGTATACATTGATGATATAGGAAACACAACAGAGTGGTCACCTATAGATATCGATAATGCTATATCAGCGCAGCCGGAGCCTGAAAAAGAAGTTAAACCACAGCCTTTAGAGAAAAAGCCTGCAAAGACAGCTATAAAAGAAGATATGCAGAAGCTTGAGCCGGATTATGATATAAGTATAAAGGTTCCCGACTATTCAGTATATGACACCAGAAACGTGCAGCAGGAGCTTAAGGCGAATGTCAATGAGATAATGGAGGCATATAAGAACAGAGAGAGAACCGAGGCACTCAGGGAAGCGGCACAGCTTGAAGATATACAGGATGATTCTGAGCCTACGAAGGAAATTATAATCAACAAGCACCAGTGGCGCAAGGCGTCAAGGAATGCAGCAAAGACACATGACGACAATGGAAAAAAGGCTTCGCCCGGCAGTACTGTGTCCGACAGCAGGCTGCCAGATATTAATTCCCTGAAAAATGCCGATATAAGAGAAGTCACGCAGCAGCTTACGCTTGAACAGATGTCGGAGCTTGTAGCACAGCTTCAGGCCGAGCAGGAGCGGAGAAGGAGGGAGGCGGCAGCAGACCGCGAAGCCAACTCCTCACAGATGGACATAACACAGTGGCTTTCCGATTTAGATGATGAGGATGATGAGAAGCAGCCTGATAATCGTGCCACAAGGGAGATTCCTGTAGCTGAGATTAAGAAGATGGTTATGCCTGTCAAATCAGAAGAGGAACAGGCTGAGGCACCACAGCAGCATGCACAGGACAGAAGGCGGGAGTCTGCACAGACTGAGCAGAAGGCAGATGACTACAGCAAAGAGGAGAGGGAAGCTCTCGAGAGGACGGTCAGGGAGATAGCTGCGTCAATCAATCAGGATGAGGAACCGAAGACAGAATCAGATAAGCAGGAGCCTGAAGCTGAGGAGGAAGAATTCGAGGAGATTCCGGATATAGATGACAATGAGAGCATCGAAGAGGAAAATGATGTAAACGATGAGTCAGATGAAACAGGAGGTGTGCCTGATCTTGAACATGCGATAAATGCCGGAATAGAGCAGATAATCGAGGATAATGCCAAGGCAGCTGTAGGAGTTTCTGATTCGGGAAGATATCTGCTCAAGGCTGAGGAGAGAGTATTTCTTGACAGATATTTATATATGTCCGGCATGGAGAAGAGGTTGTGCAGATACATCGGAGCTAAGAGAGCTGAGGCTGTGGGAAAGCTTGATAATGCAGGGCATGCAGCCATCATGGGCAGCCGCACCACCGACAAGACAGCCTTTGCGATCAATCTGTTTAAAGCACTTCATGTGTATGACGAAGACCGTGAGCAGAAGCTTGCGCGCATATCAGCGGAAAAGATAAATGAGAAGGGCTATGAGGTGTATGCGGATAAGCTCGCAGGTCAGACTCTCGTAATTGAGAATGCAGGACGGTTAAAGAGGGAAACACTTGTCTCAATGATGAAGCTTAGTCGCAACACATTGTTTATTATCATGGACGAAGAGTTCGAGATAAATAAGCTCTTTGCGGACAATCCGGATCTTGCAGATAATTTCACGGGCTGCTTTTTACTTAAGCAGTATACGGTAAATGAGCTTGTGGATATTGCCAAGGATTATGCGGAGAGTCAGGGATGGAGAGTCGAGGATAAGGCACTTTTAAAGCTGTATCTGATACTCAGCCAGGTTCCGAATGATGATCAGGGTAATGTTGTTGAACTGGTAAAGGAGATAATGAACCACGCTGCAGGACATGCGAAAAACAGGCTTGGCAATAAGCTTTTCGGCAGATTCCGTTCTGTTCTTACCATCAAGGAGGGTGACTTAAGTTCAGAGGATGAGTATGAAGATGACGAGGACGAAGAGAATACGGAAGCTGAGGAGGATACGCAGCCAGATGACTCTATAGAGAACGACAGGGATAAGCCTAAAAAAGAGAAAAAATCACGGGCCTGGAAGAAGAATAAGCAGGCAGAGAAAAGGGCTTTTTCTGATGATACAGAAGATAATGACGACTATGATGAAGATGATGAGTACGACGATGACTATGATGATGACGATGATTATGATGAATAGTCGACATTAGAAGGTATGCTATTATTGGCAGACAATATTAAAATATAACCTGGAGGAGAAAGCAATGGGAAATGTAAGGGAAACAATTGAGAGCGGCAAAGCTGTTCTCGGAATCGAGTTCGGTTCAACAAGAATTAAGGCGGTACTCATTGATGAGAAGCATACACCGATAGCAGGGGGAAGCCATGAATGGGAGAACCGCTATGAGAATGGTGTGTGGACATACAGCCTTGATGATATATGGGGAGGTCTTACAGACTGTTATGCATCGTTGAAGGCGGATGTAAAGGAAAAATACGGAGTTACACTCAAAAGGCTTGGGGCAATAGGCTTTTCAGCCATGATGCACGGCTACATGGTATTTGATAAGGATGGGCAGCTTTTAGTTCCGTTCAGGACATGGAGAAACAGCATAACCGAGGAGGCATCCGACGAGCTTACTTCACTTTTTAATTACAACATTCCTCAGAGATGGAGCATTGCCCATCTTTATCAGGCAATGTTAAATAATGAGGAGCACCTTCCGCGTATTGACTACATGACAACACTGGAGGGCTTCATACACTGGAAGCTTACCGGAAAGAGGGTTATCGGTGTCGGTGAAGCTTCCGGCATGTTCCCAATTGATACTGCTGCTAAGAATTATAATGCAAATATGGTAGGCAGATTCGACTCGCTCATCGAGGAGAGAAATGCACAGGGAGACAAGGCACAGCTTCCATGGAGACTCATGGATATTATGCCGAAGGTGCTTCTTGCGGGGGATGAGGCAGGAGTTCTCACAGCAGAGGGCGCAGCGCTCCTTGATAAGGATGGTGACCTTGAGGCGGGAATACCTATGTGCCCGCCTGAGGGAGATGCAGGAACAGGAATGACGGCCACCAACGCTGTTGCGGTGAGAACAGGAAATGTATCAGCCGGAACAAGCGTATTCGCGATGATAGTCATGGAGAAGGAGCTTTCCAAGGTATATCCTGAGATTGACCTTGTCACAACACCTACAGGAAATCTTGTATCCATGGTTCATTGCAACAACTGCACATCCGACCTCAACGCATGGGTCAACATATTCAAGGAGTTCGAGGAAGCTCTCGGAATACCTGTTGATATGAATAAGCTCTTTTCGGTCCTCTACAATAAGGCACTTGAGGGAGATGCAGACTGCGGCGGACTTATGTCTTATGGCTACATATCGGGCGAGAATATCACTCACATGGAGGAGGGAAGACCTCTGTTTGTGAGAAATACCAACAGTAATTTCAGTCTTGCCAACTTTATGAGAACACACCTTTACACATCACTCGGTGCTCTTAAGATAGGACTTGACATCTTACTAAAGGAAGAGGGTGTTAAGGTGGATTCCATCACAGGACACGGCGGACTCTTTAAGACCAAGGGGGTCGGCCAGAGCTTCCTTGCGGCAGCCATGGACGCTCCTATAACCGTCATGGAGACAGCAGGCGAGGGCGGCGCATGGGGAATGGCACTTCTTGCAGCATACATGATTAACAAAAATGACGGTGAGACACTTGACGATTACCTGAATAACAAGGTATTTGCCGGACAGACGGGAAGCACATTAGAGCCTGCAGCGGAGGATGTCAAGGGCTTTGATGAGTTTATCGAGCGATATAAGGCAGGCCTTGCGGTAGAAAGAGCGGCAGTAGATTCACTTTAATTTGAACGCAGAATAGGCAATCCCCCGCTTCAAGTGCGTAGAGCACTAAGCGGTGGGTAAGGGGGATGCGACTGCGTTCATGAGCAAGTAGCGAAAGCGGATTGCGAATGTCCGCTTTACAAAATATAAAAAATGAAAAATGTTCATTTTTTTACGGTTATGGTTGAGAAATTTAATGGAATATAGTATAATATGTTTATAATTTAACGATTTTATTTATAATTATGTTATGTATCAAAGGACAAAGGAGTGTGGTTATGGGAGAACCAAGAGAGCTGATTTTAAAGCTTGGTCAGAAGATAACTGACCGAATAGGTGTTAAGGTCACGGTAAATGACCCTGAATACTGGGGGCTTGCAGGAGTTGTCACTGACGAGATGGCAGAGGTCGCATTGGCGATGAAGGTCCGTGTGCCCGACACGGCAGAGAATATCGCGAAGAAGTGCGGCAAGAGTGTTGAGAGAACGGAAGAGCTTCTAAAGGAGATGAGTGTTATCGGCATCATCGAGTATAACTGGGAGAATGCCGACAGACATAAGCAGTATATTCTTCCTATGTTTGTTCCAGGCTGTGCGGAGTTCATGGTGATGAACGGAAAGCAGGTTGAGGAGCACCCGGAGATAGCTGATTTCTTCGAGCAGATGTCACGTCTTCCTCTTGAGAAGGTAACACCTATGGTTCCGCCGGGAGGTGCAGGTATAGGAATGCATGTTATCCCTGTGGAGAAGGCAATACCTGCTACTCAGCAGTCTGCAAGCGTTGAGCACATATCGTACTGGCTTAACAAGTACAAGGATAAGTATGCGGTAGGCGCATGCTCATGCCGACGTCAGCAGAGAGTGAGGGGCGAAGGAACGGGAGAAATCGAGGGAGAACTCTGTATCGGTGTAGGTGATATGGCGGATTATCTTGTTGAGACAGGAAAGGGACGCTATATCGACATTGACGAGGTAATGGCAATCTTAAAGAGAGCAGAGAAGAACGGCTTCGTACATCAGATAACCAATATCGACGGTGAGGACAAGATATTTGCTATCTGTAACTGTGCGCCGGGGGTATGTAATGCGCTCAGAACCTCACAGCTTTTTAACACACCGAACATGTCGCGTTCCGCGTATGTTGCCAAGGTTGACCCGGCAAGCTGTGTGGCATGTGGACGCTGTGTAGAATTTTGCCCTACCGGTGCTGCAAAGCTTGGACAGAAGCTCTGCACGAAGGAAGGTCAGATTGAGTATCCGAGACAGGAGCTTCCGGATACGGTTAAATGGGGACCTGAGAAGTGGGATGTGAATTTCCGTGACAATGCCAAGATTAACTGCTATGACACGGGAACGTCACCATGTAAGACGGCATGTCCGGCACATCTTCCGGTACAGGGCTATGTCAAGATGGCTGCACAGGGAAGATACATGGATGCACTTAAGCTTATAAAGACTGAGAATCCGTTCCCGGCAGTATGCGGCGCTATCTGTAACAGACGCTGCGAGGACGCATGTACGAGAGGCAGGGTCGACGAGGCGGTTGCAATCGATGAGATTAAGAAGTTCATAGCTGCGAAGGAGCTTGAAGCTGATAAGAGATATATTCCTGAGACAGAGAACCATGAAGGTAAGTTCTTCGAGGAGAAGATTGCCGTCATCGGTGGAGGTCCTGCCGGAATGTCGGCGGCTTATTATCTTCGAGAGAAGGGCTATCCGGTCACTGTATTCGAGAAGGAGAAGAGACCGGGAGGTATGCTTCTTAATGGTATTCCTTCATTCAGGCTTGAGAAGAATGTGATTGACGCGGAGATAGAAGTACTCCGTGAGATGGGCATTGAGTTCAAGTGTGGTGTTGAGGTAGGACGCGATGTAACACTTGACGAGCTTCGTGCACAGGGCTACAAGGCATTCTATATCGCCATCGGTGCCCAGGGTGGACGTATGGCAGGTGTTCCGGGTGAGGATGCCGAGGGCGTCATCACAGGTGTTGACTTCTTAAGGAAGGTTAACACTGATGAGAACAGCGTCAAGCTTAACGGACGCACGGTTGTAATCGGCGGTGGAAATGTCGCGGTCGATGTAGCAAGAACAGCGGTAAGAGCCGGTTCGTCAGAGGTTTCAATGTTCTGTCTTGAGTCGAGAGAGGGCATGCCGGCGGCAGCAGATGAGGTACATGAGGCTGAGGAGGAGAACATAAAGCTTGGAAACGGCTGGGGACCTAAGGAGATTCTTACTGAGAATGGACATGTCAGGGGAATAGTATTCAAGAAATGTGTGTCCGTTCTTGACGAGAATAAGCGCTTTAACCCGGTTTACAATGAGGATGAATTACTCACTGTCGAGTGTGAGAATATTATTCTCTCAATCGGTCAGTCGATTGTGTGGGGCGACCTTTTAAAGGGCAGCAAGGTTGAGCTTAGACCTAATAAGACTGCGATTGCAGACCCTGTCACATACCAGACTGCACAGCCGGATGTCTTCGTTGGCGGAGATGTATATACCGGACCTCGTTTTGCCATCGATGCCATAGCAGCGGGCAAGGAAGGCTGTGTATCTATTCATCGTTTTGTACATAAGGGACATAGTCTCACGCTTGCACGAAATATGAGAAAGTTCATAGAGCTTGACAAGGATGATATTGTTCTTGAGAGCTTTGACAACTCACCAAGACAGGTGCCGGGCAGAAAAAAGGGACTTGACGGAACCTTCCGAGATAATCGTGAGATATTTACGGAGGAGCAGGTCAAGAAGGAGGCTGATCGTTGCCTTGGATGCGGTGCTACAGTAGTTGACCCGAATAAGTGTATCGGCTGCGGAATATGTACAACGAAGTGCGAGTTCGACGCTATCCATCTTAGCAGAGATATTCCTGCCGCAAGCAATATGCGCAGGTCCGAGGACAAGATGAAGGCAATTCTTCCTTATATGCTTAAGAGAGAGGTTAAGATTATTTTCAACAAGGATAAGTCAAAGAAATAGTCATGCTGCCGTATGTGAGCCTGATATGAGGAAAGAAAATGCACGAATTAGGAATAATTGTACACATAACAAAGACACTTGGTGAGCTTGCTGTGGAAAATAAGCTCACGAATATTGCCTCTGTTACTCTTGAGATAGGCGAGGTAAGCGGTATCGTTCCGGATTATCTCACAGACTGCTGGCAGTATTACAGGAAGAGGGATGAGTTGATAAAGGACTCAGAGCTGAAGATTGAGCTTCTTCCGGCAACTACATACTGTGAGGATTGTGAAAAGACATATCCTACCGTGAAGTACGGACGTGAGTGCCCTTACTGCCATGGACCGCATACCTATCTTCTGGAGGGAAATGAGTGCAATATCAAGGAGATTGAGGCATGTTGACGTAAGGTAGCCGGCAGGCTGTATATCATACATGCACAGAAAACGAAGGTAACAGATTAAAATACGAAATGGGAGCCACCTCATGGCTCCCTGTAAGAAAAGAGGGATAATTATGTTATTTCATGTATATGGAAATAATGCCATTTATCAGTGGCTTGTAATGCTTGCAGTGCTTGCGGGACTTATCCTGTTAAATGAATTTGCAAGACGTACCAAGGCTGGAGGACTGATAATGTTCGGAGTAATTCCGGCAGTCCTTACAGTATATTTTATTGTTGTGGCAATTGCAGCAAGAGCAGGCGCAGAGTGGGCTGTCAACAACCAGACACATATCTATATGAACGGCTGGTTCCATTATGCCAAGCTGTATGCGGCACTCACAGGCTGTATCGGCTTTATGATGATAAAGTACGAGTGGGGAATAGGAAAGAAGCATTGGTTCAAGGCATTCCCATTTGCAATCGTTGCCATCAATATCCTTATCGCTGTTGCCAGTGATTTTGAGTCGGCAATCAATGGATGGTATTCATGGTGGTTATCCTCAGAGGGTGTATGGCTCTATGGTGGATGGCACAATGTATTTAACGGAATTGCAGGTATACTCAATATCTTCTGTATGACAGGCTGGTGGGCTGTATATTCTTCAAAGGATAAGAAGGATATGATATGGCCTGATATGATCTGGGTATATATAATCGTATACGATATCTGGAATTTTGCCTATACATACAACTGTCTTCCTACACATTCATGGTTCTGCGGTGTGGCACTCTTACTTGCACCTACAATCGCAGCACTTATCTGGAACAAAGGCGGCTGGATTATGAACCGTGCAAATACATTATGTATATGGTGTATGTTTGCACAGGTGTTCCCTCTTTTCCAGGAGACCTTCCACGACGGAACAACCTTCTATCCATGGGCAACCATCACAAAGCAGTATGCGGACGGAACGGTTTCCAGCATAGTTGCGGGAACAAGTGCTAATGCAGATCCTACAGCTATGACAATCGTCAGCGCCATAGCGCTTATCGTCAACATAATAGCACTTTCCTATATTGTTGTTAAGTCTGTCAAGAACAGGAAGAACCCATATACAGGTGAAGTATTTACAGACTTCAAGTATTACAAGGCAGCTAAGGACAGAGCGGTTGTAAAGTAAAGACATTGCAGCGGCAGAAAAATGAGGCAACATAGATGGCTAAGCAGACGCAGAGGTTTATTATGAGCACCTTTATGCAGCTTTTGGAAAGTGAAAGTCTTGATAAGATAACGGTGCGTGATATTGTGGAGGAGTGTGAAATCAACAGAAACACCTTCTACTATCACTATAGCGATATATATGATTTACTTGACGATGTGTTCCGCGTGGAGACAGAGAAATTCATGTCGGAGGATGTTTCTGAGAACACAACCTTCGGTGAGGAATATGAGAGGGCAGCACGCTTTGTACTGAAGTACAAAAGGGCAATCCTTCACATATATGATTCCAAAAAGCGTGATGTTCTGCAGAACTATCTGGAGACGCTTGCGTTCTCCTTTATCAGCAGATTCGTGAAGAAGGAGGCGGATGGGTATGGGCTTTCTGATGAGGATATTGATTACATCACAGGTTTTTATACCCACGCCATAGTCGGAAATACGCTTGGATGGATTAAGAGAAAGCTGCCATCGGGGCAGGAAAAGTTCATTGCAAGAACTGCCGGAACTTTCAATGCCACGGTGAAGGATATGATAAGACAATGTCTTGAGGAACGACAAAAGCATAGTAATTAGACTTTACAGATCTGATTTAGCATAGCTGGCTAAGATGATAAAAGTGTCCGGAATTCAGTTTTCGGACACTTTTTATTTTTTGTCTGAAAATCAGACATTTGTGCGGTTTTGTCTGTTTTAAAATAAGTGTAAACAGGTTATTATAACCATACAAGGTAACTAATGAATACCAATCAGAAGTAGTAATAGGGAGGATTAGAATGAAACAGCTGAAAATAGTAAAGAATATGTATATTGTGATGGATGTATGCCTCATAATTGTAGGTCTGCTGATTTTATTCAGTCCGATAAAGGCAATCAATGTTCTATGCAGAATATTCGGAGCTGTTCTGGTTCTGTCAGGTGCAGTTAAGATTCTTGGCTATTTTACCAAGGATATATTCCAGCTGGCATTTCAGTTTGATTTTGCACTTGGTATCATATCTGTAATCTTAGGGGCTGTGCTTATATTCAGAACCTCATACATGGTGGAAATTCTTTCTGTGTGTGTGGGAATAGTTATTCTGATTGACGGAGCACTGAAGCTTCAGACTGCGGTGGATGCAAGAAAATTCGGAATTGAGAAATGGTGGCTTATTCTTATAATTGCCTTGCTTGTATCTATAGTAGGAATAATACTCATGGTTACTCCATTTGCCGCACAGACAGTGGTTGCGTGGGTAATCGGTATCAACCTTGTACTTGACGGTGTGCTCAATATCTGTGTTGTATTGAGTACGGTAAAGACATTACGCAGGAAGAGACTGGAAGTCTGATACAGAACTTTCGGGTTATATGTTCTATTAAGCAGTAATCAATAAAAATGGAAAGGTGGACAAGAGTATGGGTAAAGGTAAGAAGAAAATGAAACTGGTTGCATCGGCACTCGCCATCGGAGCAGGTGTTGCGGCAGTAAATGCAGTGAGAAAGAAGAATGGTGAGGGTGGGCAGGGTGATTCACCCAAAAGCACCGAAAAGAAGGGAATGCCTGAAGAAAGAAAAGAAGAGCTTAAGCAGTTTCGCAACACAGAGCGTGGAAAATATGAGAAAAACAGCAAGGGAATTTACTACACAAACGGTAATTATGAAGCCTTTGCACGCCCTGAGAAGCCGGAAGGCGTTGATGGAAAGTCAGCATACCTTGTAGGAAGCGGTCTTGCTTCACTTGCTGCTGCATGTTTCCTTGTAAGAGACGCACAGATGCCGGGAAAGAATATTCATATTCTTGAGGCTATGGATGTAGCCGGTGGTGCCTGCGATGGTATAAATGACCCTACAAGAGGCTATGTAATGCGTGGCGGACGTGAGATGGAGAACCATTTCGAATGTCTGTGGGATCTGTTCAGAAGCATTCCTTCAATCGAGACACCGGGTGTATCGGTTCTCGATGAATACTACTGGCTCAATAAGCATGACCCTAACTATTCATTATGCCGTGCCACGGTCAACCGCGGTGAGGACGCACACACGGACGGAAAGTTCAACTTAAGCCAGAAGGGCTGCATGGAGATTATGAAGCTGTTCTTCACAAGGGACGAGGATCTCTATGACAAGACCATCGAGGATGTATTTGATGATGAAGTATTCAAGTCGGATTTCTGGTTATATTGGAGAACAATGTTCGCATTTGAGAACTGGCACAGTGCTCTTGAGATGAAGCTCTACTTCCAGAGATTTATTCATCATATCGGTGGACTTCCGGACTTCAGTGCTCTTAAGTTCACCAAGTACAACCAGTATGAATCACTCATCCTTCCTATGAAGAAATACCTTGAGAAGGCAGGCGTTAAGTTTGAGTTCAATACTGAGGTAACAAATGTTGAATTTGATATAACAGGTGAGAAGAAGGTTGCAAAGAGAATTATATGCAGGCACAAGGGAGAGGAGAAGATTATCGACCTCACAGAGAACGATATGGTATTTGTAACCAACGGAAGCTGTACGGAGAGTACAATCTATGGTTCACATACTCAGGCACCTGTAGGTGATGCAGAGGTCAGAACGAGTGGCGTATGGAGCCTTTGGAAGAACATTGCAAAGCAGAGCCCTGATTTCGGACATCCTGAGAAGTTCTGTTCCGATATTTCCAAGACCAACTGGGAGTCAGCTACAGTCACAACGTCGGATGAGACAATCATCAATGCAATCAAGAAGATTTGCAAGAGAGATCCAAGAACAGGAAATGTAGTTACCGGCGGTATTGTAAGCTGTAAGGATTCTAAGTGGTTACTCAGCTGGACAATCAACAGACAGGGACAGTTTAAGGAGCAGAAGAAGGAAGAGGTATGTGTATGGGTATACAGCCTGTTCACGGATGTTCCGGGCGATTATGTGAAGAAGCCTATGAAGGAATGTACAGGCGAGGAGATCGCAGCAGAGTGGCTGTACCACCTTGGAATACCTGTGGATCAGATAGATGAGCTTGCCAAGGATAAGGTTGTATCGGTTCCTACCATGATGCCTTATATCACAGCATTCTTCATGCCGAGAAGAAAGGGCGATCGTCCTGATGTCATCCCTGATGGCTGTGTCAACTTCGCATTCCTTGGACAGTTCGCTGAGACACCGAGAGATACAATATTCACAACCGAGTATTCTGTCAGAACAGCTATGGAGGCAGTATACGGACTTCTCGGCGTGGACAGAGGTGTTCCTGAGGTCTGGGGCAGTGTATATGATGTGAGAGAGCTGCTTGACAGCTCAGTTAAGCTCATGGATGGAAAATCTCCGCTTGAGATTGAGCTTCCGGGACCGCTCAACGCACTCAAGAAGCCTATCATCAAGAAGATTAAGGGAACCGCTATTGAGAAGCTCTTAAGAGACCACGGAGTATTGAGAGACTATATGTAAAATGCAGTTTTGCCTGTTGTATTACGGTGCTTCGATGACAATATAAATATAATGCAGACATGTGAATGTCCGCTATATAAGACGTGCAGAAATGGTGAATGTCATTTCTGCACGTCTTTTTTGAAAAGACAATGTAAATAATATACAAAAATAATGTATATTTATACAATATTATGTGCGAAAATAGATATTGTTAATGGTCTGGAATTGTGCTATCCTAACGATATAAGAAATCGGTGAATTTCTAAGGAGGAAAATTTATGAAAAAGATTATTGCGGTTATTGCGGCACTCACTATGGCCGCTGCCTTACTTACAGCCTGCCAAAAGTCAGGGGAGAGCACGGCTAAGACAGCCAAGGTTATCGACATTGACCTTACAAATGAGGAGTATGCATTCGGAGTTGACAAGGATCAGCCGGAGCTTCTCGAGAAGGTAAACGCATTTATCAAGGAGATTAAGGATAACGGCAAGTTTGACGAGATATGCAGCCATTACTTTGGCGACGGTGAGCCGGTAGGTGTTGAGTCGGCAGCTTATGATGCAAGCAAGGATCAGCTCGTCGTAGCCACCAATGCAGCATTTGAGCCGTTCGAGTATACGATTGGTGACAAGTATGCCGGAATTGATATGGAGATTGCCGGAGCGCTTGCAGAGTACCTCGGTGTTGAGCTTGTTGTACAGAACATGGACTTCGACGCGGTATGTCTCTCAGTCGGCCAGCACAAGTGTGATGTCGCCATGGCAGGTCTTACGGTTAAGCCTGACAGAGAAGAGTATGTCACATTCTCAGACTCATACTACAGCGCTTCACAGCAGCTTATAGTTACATCTGACGACACAGAGTTTGACTCGTGCAAGACCGCTGATGATGTCAATGCGATTTTGGCAGCAAAGGACAGCAAGGTTAAGATAGGTGTACAGAACGGAACAACAGGTCAGTTCTATGTAGAGGGCGATGCTGATTGGGGCTTTACAGGCTTTGCAGCACAGTCAGTTGGCTACAAGAGCGGTTCACTCGCAGTACAGGATCTCTTAAACGGAAATATACAGTATGTAATAATCGATGCTGCTCCTGCTAAGTGCATAACCGAAGCTATCAACAAGATGCAGTAAGAATAACGGATATATTTCTTCGGCAAAGGCTGGGGAATATATCCGAAAGAAATAAGAGAGGTTTAAATGGGCAATTTTGGTCAGAAGGTTAGTAAATTTATCGAAATTTTCATCGAACAAAATGGCTATGTAAGAGTGTTGGAAGGGTTGAAAAATACCCTTCTAATTGCAGTTATAGGACTTATTATAGGTATAGTCTTAGGAACTCTTATAGCCACAGTCAGGGTCATACCTAAATATAAGGTATTGCCGCGTGTGCTTAACGGAATATGCAGCTTCTATGTGGGGCTTTTCAGAGGAACGCCTATGGTTGTGCAGCTACTCGTATTTTATTATGTTCTTCTTCCTATTATCGGGGTGAAGATGACGGGCGTTCAGGTGTCGATGATGGTATTCGGCCTTAACAGCGCCGCGTACATATCGGAGATTATGCGAAGTGGTATCATGTCGGTCGATGCGGGGCAGCTTGAGGCGGGAAGAGCAGTCGGACTCAGCTTTTCCGTATCCATGATTAAGATTGTCATACCGCAGGCAGTCAAGAACATTCTTCCTACGCTTGGCAATGAGTTTATTGCCCTTATCAAGGAGACCTCGGTGGTCAGCTTCGTCGGTGCTGCCGATTTGTATGTTGCCTTTAACTACATAGGAAGCAACAGCTATGAATTCATGGTGCCATATCTTGTAATGGCGATAATTTATATTGTAATCGTGCTTTTGATAAGCGGTGGAATTAAACTTATGGAAAGGAGCCTGAGAAAGAGTGATAGACGTAATTAATCTTGAAAAGCATTTCGGGAGCAGTAAGATATTAAAGGGAATCAATATCACCGTAAATAAGGGAGATATCCTCGTTGTTATCGGACCGTCGGGCTCCGGTAAGAGCACCTTTCTGCGCTGTCTTAACTGTATGGAGGATCCTACGGGAGGCCAGATTATCTTTAACGGTGTCGATATCGCTGATATGAAGGTAGATATCAATATTCACAGGAGACATATGGGAATGGTATTCCAGCACTTTAATCTGTTCTCCAACAAGACGGTTATACAGAATATTATGCTCGCACCGGTGTATGTACAGTGTCAGGAATTAAGGAAGGCGAAGCGTAAGAATGCCATTACCGGATTCACCAATATATTCAGGGGCAAGGAAAATAAAAAGCAGCTTATACCGATAACAACCACTAAGACCGAGATAAAGAAGAAGGCAAGGGAGAATGCCATGAGTCTTCTTGGAAGAATCGGATTGCAGGATAAGGCAGATGTGTATCCGTCGACATTGTCGGGTGGACAGAAGCAGAGAGTGGCAATAGTCCGTGCACTTGCCATGAATCCGGATGTTATTCTTTTTGATGAGCCTACGAGTGCACTTGACCCTGAGATGGTAGGCGAGGTACTTGACCTTATGAAGGCTCTTGCAAAAGAGGGAATGACAATGATTATAGTTACACATGAGATGGGATTTGCCAGAGAGGTTGCCAACAGGGTAATCTTTATTGATGACGGCCAGATACTAGAGAGTGCTCCGCCTCAGGAGTTTTTCTCCAACCCTAAGAATCCGCGTCTCAAGGAGTTTTTATCAAAAGTTCTTGCGTAGCAAGAGCTTTTTGTTCTTGCGTAGCAAGAGCTTTTTGTTCTTACGTAGCAAGAGCTTTTTGTTCTTACGTAGCAAGAGCTTTTTGTTCTTGCGTAGCAAGAGTTTTTTGTTCTTACATGGCAAAGGTTTTTGTGACAGTTGTACACACTATAAATGCATTTTCAGAAGATAACGATAGGGCGGTGTGTGCGGGTAAGGAGATATAGACTCCTGTAGCTGCATAGCTGCCTGAAATGTTAGGAATGTAAGGTATGGGAAGCTTAACAATCGGAACGTAAAGAAAAGAGGGATAATATGGCATTTGTTGAGTGCAGGCATGTGAAGAAGACGTATCAGATGGGAGAAGTGACTATTACTGCGCTTCAGGATGTGAATTTTGAGATTGAGAAGGGAGAGTTCTGCGTCATTGTCGGAGCCTCGGGAGCCGGAAAGACCACCATTTTAAATATTATCGGTGGCATGGATACGCTTACGGAGGGCGAGGTAATTCTTGATGGAAACAGAATATCGGACTACAAGCCTAAGCAGCTTACAACCTACAGAAGATATGATATTGGCTTTGTGTTCCAGTTCTATAATCTTGTCCAGAATCTGACGGCGCTTGAAAATGTCGAGCTGGCTTCCCAGATATGCAGGGAGCCTATTGATGCGATGACGGTCTTGAAGCAGGTGGGTCTGGAAAACAGGGCGGCTAACTTCCCGGCGCAGCTTTCGGGTGGAGAGCAGCAGAGAGTGGCGATTGCGAGAGCTCTTGCAAAGAATCCTAAGCTGCTGTTGTGCGATGAGCCGACGGGTGCATTGGACTATGCGACTGGTAAGCAGGTTCTTAAGCTCTTGCAGGACACCTGCAGGAGGGATGGCAAGACAGTGGTTGTCATAACGCATAACAGTGCACTTACCGCGATGGCGGACAGGGTGATAACCGTGAAGAATGGAACAGTAACGTCCATGGTTAAGAATGAACACATTGTTCCGGTGGAGGATATTGAGTGGTAAGGAGGAGGTGTATGATATGAAATCAGCGATGAAAAAGACCTCACTCCGTGAGATAAGGCATAGTCTGGGGAGGTATCTTGCGATATTTTCGATAGTGGCACTGGGTGTTATCATGTTCGCCGGACTTAAGGTGTGCAGGGAAGACATGGTTGCCACTGCGGATAAATATTTTTCAGATACGGCATTATATGATTTCAGAGCGCTGTCGACGCTGGGCTTTGATATTGATGATGTGGAGGCATTAACACAAGCCGATGGCGTAAAGCACGCACAGGGCGGTATAAATCAGGCTGTGCTGCAAACACTTGAGGATGGAAGAGAATGTGTGAGTGCCACATATTCGCTGTTAGATAACATCAATATTCCTGAGCTTGTTGAGGGCAGATTCCCGGAAAATGACAGGGAATGTATAGTCGACAGCAAGTACTATGGAAGCGGATATATAGGAAAGGAATTTATCATATCTGACAGCAACACGGACGATGTGAAGGATGCCTTTAAATACAGCTCCTATAAGATAGTGGGGCGCGTGCAGTCACCCCTGTATCTCAACTTCGAGCGCGGAACAGCTTCGGTCGGCAATGGAAGTGTGTCGAGCTTCGCATATTTCCTGCGGGGTGCGTACACAGCGGAGTATGATAACGAGGTATACATAAAGATGGATTCCGATGCAGTGATATATTCGGATGAGTATGATTCATACATTGATTCACACACCGATGTGCTCAAGGCTTCCGTGCAGGCGATCGCGGATAAGAGGTATGACAGGCTCTACAGTGAGGCTGCCGGCAAGATAGATGACGCGAAAGAGGAGCTTGAAGACGAACTTGCGAAGGCGCGTAAGGAGTTGGACGATGCCTACACCAGGCTTCAGGACTCCGAAAAGGAACTTGATGAGAAGCAGAATGAGGTGGATGCAGCACGTCAGGCGCTTGAGCTTGCCGGAATGAATACGGAGGGCATGTTTGATGATGCACAGGCGCAGCTTGATGAGGCCCGCAGGCAGCTTGAGGATGGATATGCAGAGTATGCCGATGGAGTTAAGGAGCTTGAAGCTGAGAGTGCTGATGCACAGGCAGAGATTGCCGATGCGCAGAGTAAGCTTGACGAGCTGAAGAAGCCAATGGTGTATCTGCTTGACAGGAATACCAATGCAGGCTATGCAAGCTTCGACAATGATAGCAATATAGTCAATCAGGTTGCGGCGGTTTTCCCGATTTTCTTTTTTGCTGTTGCAGCGCTTGTGTGCATGACCACCATGACGCGGATGGTCGAGGATGAGAGGACACAGATAGGAGTGCTTAAGGCTCTTGGCTACAGTGAGGGGGCTGTCATGGCAAAGTATCTGTTTTATTCAGGCTCGGCGGCTGTGGGAGGCTCAGTATTCGGATATGTGGCAGGCAATCTGTTGTTCCCGAAGGTAATCTGGATGGGTTACGGAATGTTGTATGACTTCGCAGAGCTTACATACGTCTGGGATATAAGAATAGGAATAATATCAATTGCGGCGGCGGTGCTCTGCTCAATGGGAGCGACATATTTTTCATGTGCTGCACAGTTCCACAGCTCACCTGCCATGCTGATACGCCCTAAGGCACCTAAGAGCGGAAAGAGGATTCTGCTGGAGCGGGCAGGATTTATCTGGAAGAGACTCAGCTTTTTGAAAAAGGTCTCCATAAGAAATGTTTTCAGGTACAAAAAGCGTTTCATTATGATGATAATGGGAATTGGCGGCTGCAGTGCACTTGTTGTCACTGCACTTGGACTTAAGGATTCCTTTAGTGATATTGTAAGTGCACAGTACCGTGAGATATCTGTATATGATATGACACTTACCCTTGGGGAGGCAGCGGATGAGACGGAAAGGCAGAAGCTTGGTGGTGAATTTGAGGAGTATTTTGACAGCTATGCCTTTCTTAACTCTTCGACGATGGATATCGTGAGCGGCAGCAATAAGAAGTCCTCTAATATCATAATTCCTGAGAATGAGGAGGATTTTAAAAAGCAGTATAATTTCTTAAGCTATAAGAGCGGTGAGGCACTCACATACCCTGCAGAGGGAGAGGCGATACTTACAAGGAGACTTGCAAAGATACTTGGAGTGAAAAAGGGCGATACACTGACAATTACGGATGATGATTTTAACACTATGACGGTCACGGTTGCCGCTGTATGTAAGAATTATGTGTTCAACTATGTTTTTATTGCCAAGGAGACTTATTTATCGGCTTTTGGGCATGAGCCGGAGTACAGAACAATATATGCCTCACTGAGGAATGGAAGGGACGCACATCAGACAGTGGCAGACCTGCTGTCCACGGACGATGTGAGTTCGGCAGGTGTCAATGCGGATACGGAGAGCCGGTTCAACAATATGATATCGAGCATAAATTATGTGGTGCTCCTTGTAATCGTGCTTGCTGCTGCGCTTGCGTTTGTTGTGCTTTATAACCTTACGAACATAAATATTACCGAAAGAATAAGGGAGATTGCAACAATCAAGGTGCTGGGCTTCTATTCGTGGGAGACAGCTTCGTATGTGTTCAGGGAGAATTTTATCTTAACCGGAATAGGAGCGCTGTTAGGTCTTGGTCTTGGAAAGCTTCTGCACATGTTCATCATGGAGTGCATCAATGTTGAGGCTGTATACTTTGAGAGCAGGGTAACGCTCACGAGCTATATATTAAGTGTTGTGCTCACTTTTGTATTTGCCATAGCTGTAAATCTGCTTATGTATTTTAAGCTTAATAAAATCAATATGGCAGAGTCACTTAAGTCAGTTGAATAAAATAAATATTGATATCATACATTATTATTTAGATGTAATATTAAAAACAGGGAGGCTAATCGGCCTCCCTGTTTTTACTTCGTATCCAGTTGTATTTTTTGATAAGTTCCTCGTCCGTGCTTCCGGTGAAGAAGTAGTAATCAAAATACTGTGCCTCGTCTAGGGCAATGAAGGCTCCGTAGGTTGGTATGCTGTTAAAGAGCACCGTAAAGTCATGGCTTATCGCCAGTCCGTAGCCTTTATCAGATATGACACAAGGAGCTTTCAGCCTGCTCTTTCCGAAAGATATATATCTTGCAACGCGGTTGAGCGGAAGCTGGTCGCGGTTGCTTGCACCGAAGGCGTAGAGCTTCTGTGTGCTGTCAAAGTCGAAGAAGCATATACTTCTGTTTTTGGTCGTCTCTAAGATATGTCCCGGCTGCTTTTCGTTTAAGAGTACGTTTTTATCCTTGTCGCAGAAGCTTATAAGCCCATTCTTCTTGTCAATCCGAAGGTAGAGCGCAGAGGTGGCGAGCAGAACCGTGTCCGGAGTGTCTTTGAATTTCCATTTATCGGTGGTCTTTCTGTTCTCAATGCATTTCGCCTCAGGTATCTGGGCTCCTGCCCTGTGGTAGCTCACACGCACCATTGAAGAAGCATAAGGGGTGAGCGTGAGCGTTGCGTTGATACTGTCGAGGATGAGGCTGTTGCCCTCACGTCTTACCGCTCTGAACGGATATGCTGCCATGCGGTTCGGATTCTGCTTAAGTACATCCATCTTCGGAACAGAGCCGAAGGTGTATTCCGACATGCACATAATCTTGTTGCTGTAGTCGACAGCTTTATATGCAGCTGTGGGCGGTGTGGTGTATGGCATGGCAGGGTAAGGTGAAGCTTTTCGTGCTGCCGGAGCCTTATATTTTTCCGAAAGGTCTGCCGCTGCGGAAGCTGGGAAGGTTCTCTTTGCGTCCGGTGTGGCAGGATTTGTTCCGGCTGCACCGGTCGGTTCATCTTCGCCGGAAATGGCTGTGGCAGGCTTGATGGAGCTGAACGTCACAGTCTTTCGCACTCTGTTAGGCTGCATGTTCTCCGCGTCAAACACAGCATTTCCTACTGAATCCGGGATAGGCTCTGCAATCAATGGCGTTAGTGTTCCGGTGTGGTAGACGGCAAGCTCATGGAGAGCGCGGGTTGCCGCTACATAGAGGAGCTTCACATTGGCATCACATGCCGGATACGCGTCAATGTCCGGATTCATAAGTATGCAGCAGTCGAATTCAAGTCCCTTGGTGTAGGTGATTGGAAGAACCATTGTCCCGGTGTCAAATTCCATCGCGTCAAAGTCATTGACCTGAGTGTATTCCGAAAGCTCATTGGCGGCTGCTCTTGAGGTATCAATATCAGGGCAGATTATCGCTATTGTCTCATAGCCGGCTTTCTTCCATGCATTGATTTTGGCAGCGGTATTCCGGATAAGCTCATTATCATCTGCAAAAGCCGCTATCTCCACGTCCCTGCCGTGCCTTATAATCGGCTCAACAGGGTAGATTGAGAAGGTTCCGTGCCTTAATATGTCAGTTGCAAAGTGTGATATCTCAACAGTGTTGCGGTAGCTCTTCCGCAGAAGATTGAAGCTGTCATATTCCCCGGTGAGGAAGTTGGCGGTGAGCTCAGTCCAGTCATTCAGGCCGTGTTCATAGTGGATATTCTGTGCGACGTCACCCATTATTGTGTAGGTACAGCCGCGTATGCAATAGTGCAGGCTCATATATGCCATCATTCCGAAGTCCTGTGCCTCATCTATGACAACATGATGTGCCTCCTCAATAGGGTCATTTTCCTTGGTACGCTTGTAGATGTAGGCTAGGGCGGCGAGGTCATATAAATCAGGAGCTTCAGCGTCATAAGGGAACACGGTGCCGTATTTTTTCTCCTGGGATTTCAGAAAATCGGAGTATATGCCGTATGTGGAGTATTTCCACTTCTTAGGTCCGAAGTACTGGCGGTAGAAGCGCGTGAGAGCCTTCTTTTCCTCCGGTGAGTACCGGATTTCCTTTCCCATGAGTTCATTCTCAAGGCGCGAAAGTATGCGGCTGTTGAGGTGCTCTATCTTAAGCTGTGTAGATAGCTGTGGGTTTTCATCAAGGAATGCTGTGATGGACTGGGATGTGAGCAGGGTGACACAGACGTCATGTTCGAGAAGCACATTCTCATTCGATTTGAGGATGACATCCCTTGTGTCGATGACATTTCTCTCAAAATTATTGCAGAACGCCTCAAGCTCACGAAACCATGTGAGTGTTCCGCGCTTTAAGGAGGCAGGGTATGCTGCGGACGGCATGGCAAGCGGAGCAATATTCTGGGTGTCTCTGTCCCAGTCCTCATACATAAGTCTCACAAAAAGCTCCTCCATTGTCATCTGGCGGACACCGTTTACGTCTAAGTCCGGCAGGACACTGGTAATGTAATTTAGGAGAAGCTTGTTGCTCCCGACAATGTAAAAATCTGCCGGCTTAAAGTCTTTCTCATAGTTGTATAGTATATAGGATATCCTGTGCATGGCAACTGTTGTCTTTCCTGAGCCGGCGGCTCCCTGAACTATTATGCTTTTGTAAGGTGACTGCCTTATGATGTCATTCTGTTCCTTCTGGATTGTCGCAATAATCTCACCGAGAACAGCCTTCTTGTTCTGGGAGAGGTATCTGTTTAGAAGCTCATCGTTTGCGACAACGTCACTGTCAAAAAAGGAGAGCAGGGTATCATCCTTAATTTCGTAGGTTCTCTTTTTCTTAAGGTCAATCACAAAGCTGCCCTCCCCTGGGACAGAGTAGGTGACTTCTCCGATGTGGCTTTCGTAGTATGAGTTGGCAACAGGGGCACGCCAGTCGATGACCTCAAGGTGGGTCACATCGCGGGATATGCCGACCTTGCCTATATAGATGGTGTCATTGCTCTTGTGATTAGCATCGACAAAATCGATTCTTCCGAAGAAGGGCTTCTGCCTTGCCCTTTCAGCTCTGGCAGCTTCATGCTGCGCACGCTCATACATAACCTGCAGGTTGTCGATCATTGACAGAGCTTCAATATCCTTGGCACCATAGGTCTCAAGAAGAGTGTAGAGCTCATCGGACAGAGCTTTCTCCTCTTTTTTATATTTTTCCAGATTTTCCTTGGTAAGAGCCAGCACTGCTGCAAAGTGACTTTGCTCAAAATTATTGTCATCGGGTTTAAACATGGTAAACTCCTTGTCTTTATATATACTGCCGTAAAATACAATGTGTTGGGAAGGAGTACTTCCCAACACATATATTACTTTATCATTTTAGATGAATATTTTCAAGGCATTTGCAGGAACATTATTGATAAAACAATTAAAATTCAGAGGATGAATCTTCATAGAACAGCTTCACCACGATGTTCTGGCTGAAATCTCCGAATGAGGCGCCGAACAAAGTGAATCCGCCGCAGTTAGGTGTATCTGCCGGAACGGATATGGTGAAATTGATTATCGAATCATAGTTAAGTGCAAGGTCATTGATGGTTACTGATGACAGTCTGGCAGTTCCGTCCATAAATGTACCGGAATGATTTATAACCAATGTTTTTAACAGACCGTACTGGTTGAGTCCGTCCGGCCACCAGTTAGGGCACAGCATACCTCGTCTGTTGCCGAAGTCACCGGGGCTTATCCATTTCCCGAGAGCTTTCCCGTTGATGTCAAAATAGATATCACTTGGATAATTGTCATTGTGCTCAGGACACTCAGAGCTTATCTCAAATGAAATCTGTATTTCGGACAAGGTCTGACCGAGCTTTAGACGGTTGGGAAGATTATATGTCACATACCCATATCCGACCCATAGTATATCAGCCTTAAAACGCTCAGGATATGAAAAAACCTTAGGGTTATCGAGGTCGCCGATAAGGTTTCCGGAGGTGGACAGACCACAGGTAGGATGAACATCGTAACTGATGTAGTGTCCTATATCTATCTCATCGGTATAGCATTTGATAGAACCGGCATTCGGAACCATGTCTATGATAAGGCGTTCATAGCGTGGACGGACTATCTTCATAATACCTCGCTTGCCGGAGGCCACCTGAACGGAGACAAGACCGGCCGCCTCAAGCTTGCCGACATGCATAGATATGGCACTGTTGGTAAGACCAAGAGTTTCCGCAAGGTCATTCATGCTCAGATGATCATTTTGATAGATAAGTTCCATAATCTGAAGTCTCATAGGGGTGCTGAGTGCCTTAAAGACTTCTTCGGCTTCGTTTAATGATTTAATATAGTACATATTGGCAGGTCTCCTTAGGTTGGTAATTATGCATGGTTTGATTTATAAAGTGAAATATTTAATTTTTCTTTTAAGTATAAAATGTTTAAAAGAAATAGTCAATAAGAAAATGCATTTGTGCAAAATGCACAAAAAATGAGTGAATCTTTCTATATCGGATTAAGCAATTAAGTATTGAATTATACAATAAAAAGAGCTATGTTTATATTAACATTTCACCGAAAATAGAATAGGTTAAACAAAAAGTGAAATATAAACCACGAAATCGTTTTAAGACTTGTTCTGTTTTACTGAAAAATAAAATTTATGTAAATTTAATAAAAAAAGTTAAAAAGGAGGACGAAAAATGAGCAAGTTGTACATAAACCCTAAGAACAAAAAGGGTCACATCAATCCGGAGATTCAGGGACATTTTTCGGAGCATTTAGGAAGATGTATTTATGAGGGAATTTTTGTCGGAAAGGATTCTTCCATTCCTAATGTGAACGGAATGAGAACAGATGTCGTGGAGGCATTAAAGGACATACAGATTCCTGTGCTCAGATGGCCGGGTGGCTGCTTTGCGGATGAGTATCACTGGAAGGATGGCATAGGACCTGCTGAGGGCAGAAAGAAGATGATAAACACACACTGGGGCGGTGTTGTAGAGGACAACAGCTTCGGAACACATGAGTTCATGGAGCTTTGCAGGCAGCTTGGCTGTAAGAACTACGTCAACGGCAATGTAGGAAGCGGAACGGTTCAGGAGATGAGCGAATGGGTTGAGTACATGACCTTTGAGGGTGTATCACCTATGAGCGATTTGAGAAAGAAGAACGGTTCCGAGAAGCCTTGGACAGTTGACTACTTCGGAGTGGGAAATGAGAACTGGGGCTGCGGCGGAAACATGACCCCTGAGTATTACGGAAATCTTTATAGAAGATACCAGACTTATGTAAGAAACTATCATCCGGATAAGCCTATCTTCAAGGTTGCATGCGGAGCGAATGTTGATGACTACAACTGGACAGACAAGGTGATGGATACCTGCTTTAAGGCACCTGAGTTCCTTCATGGCTTTATGGATGGCATATCGCTTCATTACTATACACATCCGGGTGGATGGGATCACAAGGGAAGCGCAACGGATTTTGATGACAAGATGTGGTATCAGACACTTAATAAGACTCTCTATATGGATGAGCTTATAAAGAATCACGAGGCAATCATGAACAAGTATGACAAGCAGCACAAGGTTGGCATGATTGTGGATGAGTGGGGAACATGGTTCGACTGTGAGCCGGGAACCAATCCGGGATTTTTGTATCAGCAGAACACGATAAGAGATGCACTTGTTGCAGGAATCAACTTAAACATCTTTAACAAGCACTGTGACAGAGTTAAGATGGCGAACATTGCACAGATGGTAAATGTTCTTCAGGCAGTTCTTCTCACAGAGGGAGAGAAGATGATAAAGACTCCTACATACCATGTATTCTATATGTATAAGCACCATCAGGATGCCGAGCTTTTAGACAGCTTTGTTGAGACGGAGCAGATAGGTCTTGAGGAGCAGAACATGGTACCTAACCTTACAGAGTCGGTATCACTTGGCAAGGATGGAAAGATTCATATTACAATGACCAATCTTTCCATAGACAAGGACTATGAGATTGACGGCTGTGTGGCTGATACCGAGATTGCTTCGGCATGCGGCGAGATTGTCGGAGGTGAGATTCATCTTCACAACACATTCGATAAGCCTGAGGAGGTAACTGTAAGACCATTTAATGATATAGAGGTAAACGGCAACAGAATCAAGTTCTCAATTCCGGCAAGCAGTGTACTTCATCTGGAATTGAACATCAGATAAGCGTAGGAGTGTTTATATGATTCGACAAGGTATTAAGAGAATCACATCACTTGCACTTATTACTTCCATGATAGCCTGCACATTCCCATACGCGTCCGTGCCTGTACATGCACAGACGCAGATGGATGAGCAGCCGGCGGCAGCTGTGACAACAACTCAGGACGCGGCGCAGGAGAACAGGCTTACAACCAATTATTCCACGGTAAGCAAGGGCTATAAGGAAGCGGTATACACAGGTGATGCTATTGTCTATAAGATAAGTGAGGCTGTCGCTAAGGCAGACAGAGCTTTTCTTACCAATGATAATTATGAATATGTGAATGACGTGCTTGCCGTGAAGGCAGGTGACACCGTGACACTCACCATTGATATTCCGGTATCGGGAAGATATGTTATGAGCTTCGACTATCTTTCCTATGATGAGTCGATTCTTCCTGTTGAGATGGGAATGAAGATAGACGGAGGCTACCCTTTTTACGAAGCAAGAAGTATGAAGTTCGAGACAACATGGGTTTCGGACGGAGTGGATGTCGACAGATACGGCAACGAGATAGTCTCTCTTCCTGATAAGCTTATCAGATGGGAGCACAAGGAGGTAATGGATGCCAGCTACAGATATTCAGACCCATTGCCGGTTGAGCTTACCGCGGGTGTTCACGAGCTTGAACTGAATATTCAGGAGGGAACACTTCTTCTTGGAAATATAAGTCTTGAGGCTCCGGGCGATGTCGCTGAGTATGCAGGTTCAACAAAGGCTGAGGGAAATGCACTTATAACAATAGAGGCCGAGGACTTCTACCAGAGGAATGATTCATCAATCCATGCGATAGGTGAGTATGGGTCAAGTCTTTCACCATTGTCTGCAACGACCACGGTTCTCAATATCATTGATGAGGATTCCTTCAATGAGGCGGGACAGACAGTAAGCTATAAGTTCCATGTGGACAATGCAGGCTATTATTACATAGGAATGAACTACCGCCAGTCTGAGAAAAATGATTTTCCTGTCTTTGTCGACTGGAAAATAGACGGCGAGATTCCTAACAGCGCATTTAAGTCATATCAGGTTGAGGCGGCTAACAAGTTCAGGACGGTCACGCTCACAGATGACAATGATGATAAGCTTAGCGTATACCTTGAACCGGGTGACCACACAATCTCACTCACGATAAGCGCAGACAATCTCAGATATGCACTTGAGGCGGTAGATGAGATTATGAGCGGAATAAGCGACCTGTCTCTTGAGGTAACCAAGGTTGCCGGAACCAACAAGGATAAGTACAGAGACCTCAAACTCACAAGATATATTCCTGATGTCCAGGACAGACTGCTTGGATGGGTTGATGAGCTATACAGTCTTGCAGAGCAGGCACAGCCTTATGTCAACGCTAAGAGCCCGGATAAGGTGGCAGCGTTCTCATATCTGCTTATAGCAGCTAACCAGCTTAAGAGCCTTGCAGAGAAGCCGAATGAGCTGGTCTACAGAGTTGATGAGCTTTCGACAAGTGTCAATTCGATAAATACACAGATTGCGAATTTCGTGGATCTGATAAATGACAATGACCTTTCGATTGACAGAATCTACATATATCAGGACGGAGCCAGGCTTCCTAAGGGACAGAACATTTTCCAGTCGATAGGTACGTCTTTAAAGAGGTTCGGCTATTCATTTATGGGGCAGTCGTATTCAGCGAGCAATACAGATGAATCGCACATACAGGTGTGGGTGAACAGACCGAGAACCTACGTTGAGATTATGCAGAAGATGATTGACGAGAAGTTCACACCGGAGACAGGAATAGAGGTTGATTTGTCAATCATGACGGATGCACAGAAGCTTATCCTTTCCAATGCTTCAGGTGATACCCCGGATATAGCGACCGGAATCAACTATTCAATACCATTTGACCTTGCTATAAGAGGCTCGCTTGTTGATTTATCGAAGTTTGACAATTACAAGGAGGTGTTCGGAAGATACAGCGAGGGACTTTTAGTTCCGTCCGTTGTGGGTGATGGACTTTACTCACTGCCTGAGACAATGAACTTCTATGTAATGTTCTATAGAACAGACATTTTAAGCAAGTTAGGACTTTCGGTTCCAAATACGATGGATGAGCTCATTGCGATGCTGCCTGATCTGCAGATGAGGGGACTCAATGTGTACTATCCGACAGCAGCGATGCTTGTGATGAGAAACTTCCATGGAACAACACCTATTATTTACCAGATGGATGGAGCACTTTACGGCAACACTGCACTTGATATATTGGTTGACAGTGAAGCAACGGTTGAAGGCTTTACAGAGCTTACAGAGTTATTTACACTTTATGACCTTCCGGTCGATGTGCCTAACTTCTACCAGCACTTCAGAAACGGAGATTTACCTATAGGAATAGCTGATTTCAATTCATACAACCTGATACTCAATGCCGCGCCTGAGATTGCAAATTCATGGAGCATTGCACTTGTGCCGGGCATCGAGGATGAGGAGACCGGTGAAGTGAAGAGGTATATGTCCGGAGGCGCCGAGAGTACTGTAATGTTCTCATCGGATGATGAGAGAGAGCAGAAGGCATGGCAGTTCATGGAGTGGTGGTCAAGGGCTGATATTCAGGCGGAATTCGGACAGCGGCTTCAGATTCTGTACGGAGACGAGTATATATGGCCTACAGCCAACCTTGAAGCGTTCGAGAGGCTTCCTTATCCGACATCGGATAAAGATATAATCCTCACACAGGCTCAGTACATCTTAGAGACACCAAGACTCCTTGGAAGCTACATGATGGAGCGTGAGCTGAGCAACGCATTCAATGATGTGGTAGTAAATGGTGACACGGTCCGTTCAAGAATTGATGAGGTAGCCAAGACAGTATTAAGAGAGACAGAGAGAAAGCTTGAAGAATTCGGCTATATCGATTCGGACGGAAATGTGCTTAAAGAGTATGAAGTACCTTCCGTTGAAAAGGTGCTTGAGATTCTTAACAGAGAATAAGGAAATAATAGTATGGCTGATAAAACTAAAATTGCAAAGAAATCAAAAATAGGAAAGAAGTCGATAAGCAACAAGGCAGGATATGCATTTGTATTTCCTTATGCGGCGGTGTTTACGGTATTCATACTTGCTCCTGTTATAATGGCTGTTATCCTTTCCTTTACTAACTTTAATGCCATCCAGAAACCTAAATTTGTCGGTTTTTTAAATTACATCAATCTTATAACAAGTGATGATGTATTTATGAAGTATGTTATTCCGAATACAGTTAAATATGCGCTTATTGTAGGTGTTGGTGGTTATGTCCTTGCCTTCTTGTTAGCTTTCGGACTTGCCAATCTGCCTAAGATACCAAGAACAATATTTGCACTCATCCTGTATTCACCGAGCATGACAACAGGTGTTGCGATGGCAGTGCTCTGGAAGATAATGTTCACCGGTGACCAGACCGGATACCTTAACAGCTGGCTGATGGAGATAGGAATTATAAATGAACCCATTATATGGCTTGTAAATACCAATTATCTGCTGCCGATTGTTATTATCATAGGTCTGTGGAGCAGCATGGGAGTCGGTTTCCTGTCCATACTTGCCGGTCTTTTAAATGTCGATGAAGCGCTGTATGAGGCAGCGGCAATCGACGGTGTTAAGAACAGATTTCAGGAAATGTTATATGTAACAATACCGAGCATGAAGCCGCAGATGCTCTTCGCAGCGGTAATGCAGATTGTTGGAGCCTTCCAAAATGGTACAATTGCAACATTGCTTGCAGGAAACCCTACACCGGGATATTCGGCACAGCTTATTGTAAACCATGTGGAGGATTACGGATTCATCCGATACGAGATGGGTTATGCGGCAGCAGTATCCGTTGTGCTTCTTCTCATAGTACAGATATTCTCAGTGGTTGCAAACAGATTGTTCGGTGAACGTGATTAGGAAGGGAGGAAAAGATTATGGCGGCTTATAGTGGTCACAAGATGAACCCTGATAAGTTTGAGAAGGGTCAGATAAAAATATACCTTTTGGTTCTGCCGATGGTATTGCTTTGTGGATTGCCTATCGTATTTATTATATTCCATGCGTTTAAACCGATGGAGGAGCTGTTCGCATTCCCGCCTAAGTTTATAACAACACATCCTACACTTGATAATTTTTCAAAGCTTATAAAGGCATCGAGGACAGGAAGCAATCCCCTCAGCAAGTATGTGTTTAACAGTATACTTGTGACGGTGGCGGTAGTTGCAGGCTCACTTTTATTCTCAACAATGGCGGCTTACGCATTGTCGAAGATGAAGTTCAAGGGAGCCAGGACAATGATGAACATTAACCAGATAGCACTCATGTTCGTATCCTGTGCGGTTATGATTCCGAGATATCTGGTTGTAAACAAGCTTCACATGATTGATACATATTGGGCAGAGATTCTTCCTCTTATAGCACTTCCGGTTGGACTATTCCTTATAAAACAGTTCGTTGACCAGGTTCCGGATTCGCTCATAGAGGCGGCATATATGGACGGAGCATCGGAGTGGACAATATACAGAAAGGTGGTAATTCCACTCACCAAGCCTGCGATTGCGACGGCTGCGATTCTTGTATTCCAGCAGGTATGGGCTAACCTTGAGACATCCAATTATTACATCAATAATGATTCTCTCAAGAACCTTGCATTTTATATGAATACACTTACCAGTGCCTCTACAAGCAACACTGTAGCAGGACAGGGTATGGCGGCAGCGGCTTCACTTATTATGTTCCTGCCGAACCTCATATTGTTCTGTATCTTACAGAATAACGTAATGAACACGATGGCACATTCAGGAATCAAGTAACTTAAGAGAGGTATGAACGTGAATAAAAAGTATATAAAAAAAATAATAGCTTTTGCCGTACCTCTGCTTCTTGCCTGTGTGATTTTAGTATCCTCGACTCTTGAGACGTATGCAGATGCGCCATACAGGACATACACTGTTGACGGATATGGAAGCATGACCGAGACACAGACAGCGTATCTCCCTTTTAAGACGATAACAAAGATTGGAGAGGAGACGCTTGTAAATCCTACTGATTTCACACTGCTTGAGGACGGTTATATGTATGTTCTTGACAGCGGTAACAAGAGGGTTGTCGTATCAGACGCGGATAACGAGCTGGTGATGACCTTCGGAGAGGGAATTTTACAGGGACCGCGGGGAATATATGTAACACCTGAGCACATCACCTACATAGCTGACAGAGATGCTAAGAGCGTATTCGTGTTCGACGGCGATGGAGAACTTGTAAATACATACACCAAGCCTACGGCGGCGATGTATGGGGAGACACTTGATTTCCTCCCACTCAAGATTGTTGTGAACAGCTCGGGCGTAATGTATGTGATATGTGAGTCAAACACCAACGGTATGGTTGAGATAAGTCCTGTTGACGGAGGAACCTTCTTAGGCTATTTCGGTACTAACGCAACCAAGGCTAATCTGTGGACGATTCTCTGGAGAGCGGTTCTCACGGACGCGCAGAGAGCGAAGATGCAGTCTAACATACCTGCAACTCCGGATAATATGGCGATAGATGAGAAGGGTGTCATATACACAATAACAAGAGGTGAACACAATGACACCTTAAAGAGACTCAATATCGCAGGTGTCAACATGATTGAGACCAGCGAATATCCGGATGTTCCGGCAGCAGTTGCAGTTGGAAATCATGATAACACCTTCGTTGCAACACAGACAGGTTTCATCTACGAGTATAACAACGAGGGCAATCTGTTATTCATATTCGGCGGAAGCGATGACGGAAAGCAGAGAATCGGTCTTTCAACGAAGGTTGAAGCTATTCAGGTTGGAACGGATGATAAGCTCTATGTGCTTGATTCGGATAAGGCACAGATTCAGGTGTATGAACCGACAGAGTTTACCAGGTATCTGCATGAAGCACTTTACCTGTTCTCCAAGGGACGCTATGAGGAGAGCAAGGAGCCGCTTGGTAAGGTGCTTGAGATGAATAATCTTTTTACCTACGCTAACATGGCGATGGGCAAGGCTCTCTACAAGGAAGGTGACTATGAGGGGGCGTTAAAGTATGCCAGACTTTCAAAGGACATGGAGAACTATTCAGATTCGTTCTGGGAGATAAGAAATGTATGGCTTAAGCACAATCTCACAGCGGTGGTGCTTATACTGATTGGTATATTTGCTGTATTGAAGGTACTTAAGCTGCTTGATAAGAAGAAGGGAATATTCAATGCTCCGAGAAAAGCACTTAAGAAGCTTGGAGATAAGAAGCTCATAAGGGAATTAAAGTATGTGTTTACCTTTATGAGACACCCTATAGACGGTTGCTATGGAATAAGATTTGAGAATAAGGTTTCCATTGCAAGTACGAATATATTGCTTGGGATTATGATGGTATTCTACATAATCAACAAATATTTCTGCGGCTTCCTTACAAAGACAGTGCGTGAGGGCAGCTACGATATCTTATCAGACATCGGAATGATACTTGTGGCACTCGTGCTTGTGGTAAGCTGTAATTACCTTATGTGTACAATCAATGAGGGCGAGGGTAAGTTCAGACACATATACAGCTCACTGGTATACAGCTTCGGACCTTATGCAGTGCTGACACCGATTATATTCCTTCTGTCACATGTGGTGACCAACAACGAAATATTCTTCGTGCAGTTCGGAAGCCTGTGCATGACAGTATGGATAATTGTACTGATTTTCATTTCTATAAGAGAGATTAACAATTATACGGTCAAGGAGACATTTAAAATTATATTCCTTACAATATTTACTATCCTGATTGTTTGTCTTCTCATATTCATTATCTATGTATTATGGTCGCAGGTATTCGACTTCATACAGTCGATTGCGGGAGAGGTGGTGTATCGAATTGGCTCATAAAAGAACGGCAAAAAGAATAATTTCCCTTCTGTTGGCGTTTATGGTAGCGTTCGGTGCAGCCGGCTTTAACGGAAAGGGCGTGCAGGTGCAGGCAGCGCAAAAGACTATAAACGGCTGTAAGTACCTCACCGAGAACACGGATTACAGGCTGTATGTCAACGAGGAAGACCTGTCACTTGTGATAGAGGATAAAAAAAGTGGTTCGTACATGACATCGGCTATTGAATATGACGATGGAAAGAACAATGCGACATGGCAGGGAGCCATGAGGTCTGCTGTTGTCATAACAATGATAAGCGGAAGCGATGATTCCAAGCAGGCAGACTTAATCAATGACAATGTTACAAAGACAGTAAGCTACACGGATAACGGATTTACCGCCAAGCTCTACTGGACAACTTACCAGTTCGGGTTGACACTTGAGGTTACACTCACAGATGACGGACTTATTGCGAGAGTTCCGGATGAATCGATAGTTGAAGATGGAGAAAAGTATTTTATTGGAACTATTTCCATCTACCCATACATGGGTAACTCCTATCTTGATGACAAGGCCGGCTACATGCTTGTGCCGGACGGCAACGGAGCGTTAATCTACCTTGATGATAAGGAGGGAAGATTTAAGAGCGGTTTTTCCAAGATGATTTATGGCGGAGATGTCGGATTCGATGAATCTAATGTCCAGACACTTTTAAATGATAAGTACAACACAATAAAGGATTCCGAGGAGGTCATTGCACCTGTATTCGGAATAGCACATGTGGATGATAATATTGCTTATCTTGGAATTGTCGAGGAAGGTGAGGCGCGGGCTTCAATCGAATGTATTCCGAACGGTGCGAGTGTGGATTACAACAGAGCTTATGCCAAGTTCATACTCAGAAAGACCTACACACAGCCTACAAGTAATAATTCCACAGCAGGTTCACTTCATGTATATGAGAATGAGAGAAGTCATTCAAACCTTGCGGTGAGATATGTTTTCCTTTCCGATGACAACGCCAACTACACAGGTATGGCGGCAGCTTACAGAGAGTATCTTCTTAGGTCTGAAGGTCTTGCACAGAATGAGAGCAGTTTCAGAACGCGTGTGGACTTCTTAGGAACTGAGCGCGAGTCCTTCCTTCTTGGAACATCATCGGTGGTTATGACAACTGTCGATGACATATACGAGATATATGATGAGCTTGAGAGTGAAGGCGTAAGCGATTTACTTACAGTCTATAAGGGCTGGCAGAAGAAGGGACTTAACAGTGTCCCGATCACAAGCTATAAGGCTGATTCGAAAATCGGAGGAACAAGTAAGCTTACCAAGCTTATAAAGGATGCGGGTGAGAGAAATATCAGGATGTATCTGTACAACGATGCACTAAGAATAAACCCGGATGAGAAGAATGCCACCTTCAATGTCGTAAAGCAGATTAACAAGAGAAGGTTTGAGGAGACGACCTACAAGACGGTGTACAGCACGATGAATTATCTCACACCTGCAAGAACACTGAGTCTTCTCAATTCCTTTATCGGAAAATATGTCAAGAGCGGAGTAGGCAATCTGGCGCTTGCAGGTATCTCGAACACGCTGTTCTCCTACACATACAGTGGGGACACCTACACTAGGTACGATACACAGAAGATGTATGAGAATATCGTGACAGAGGCAGCACAAAAGACAAAGCTTGTGCTTGAACAGCCGTTTGCATATCTGTGGTCCGAGACGGATGCCTTCCTTGATATGCCGTTGTACACATCAAGCTATATATTTGAGGATGAGAGCATTCCGTTCTTAAGTATAGTATTAAAGGGTGTGATGCCTATGTATTCGGAGTATGTGAACTTTGAGGCGAACAAGCAGGAATTCTTCTTAAAGCTTGTTGAGACAGGAGTTTATCCTTCCTTCTACATAACAAAGGAAAGCTCCGCAAAGCTTCTGTACACCAATTCAAGCGATATATACAGCTCAGAATATTCCACCTACAAGGACACGATTGTGGAGTATTATAAGGAGCTTAAGGCACTGCACGAAAAAATAGCGGACTCAACAGTGACAAAGCATGAGATTGTCGACAACGACATAAGAATTGTGACTTATTCTAATGGGGTTACAGTCTACATCAATTATGGTGCGGATGCCGTGAGCGTGGATGGCGTGACTATAGAATCAATGTCGTATGAGGTCAGGTGAGCGTATGGGGAAAACGAAAAATAAGAAAATAAAAATTAAACAGGGACGTCTTGAGGCAAGGGAGGCAAGGATGGGATATCTGTTCCTGCTTCCATGGTTGATAGGAGTTGTTGTATTCCTGTTATTCCCGCTGGGACAGTCATTCTACTACATGTGGTTTAACATAAGAATCACACCGCTTGCCACTAAGTTTACCTGGGTCGGAACCGGAAATTTTACACAGATATGGCTTGAAAATCCTGAGTTTCCAAAACAGCTTGTGACATATATCTGGCAGACGATAGTGGAGGTTCCGGTAATAGTGGTATTCGCACTTATCATCGCGATAATGTTAAACGGCAAGATAAAATGTAAGGCTTTTTTCAGGCTTATATTCTTCCTCCCGGTTATCATCGTGAGTGGTCCGGTCATGAATATGCTGGTGAGTGAGGGAGCTTCAACAATCCCTTCAATGAACACACAGGTTATTGTAAATGCGATAAGCACGTTCCTTCCGGCATCAATTGCTGCGTCGATTGGGGAGATTTTCTCCAACATGATTATGATACTCTGGTATTCGGGTGTCCAGATACTTATATTCCTCTCGGCATTGCAGAAGGTTGACCCTTCACTCTATGAGGCAGCTAAGATGGATGGTGGCTCAGGCTGGGAGTGCTTCTGGAAAATAACACTTCCTACCATAAAGAATTTTATCCTTTTAAATGCAGTGTACACAGTAATCTTCCTCTCAGGAAACGAACAGAACCAGCTTATCACAATGATAGAGTCGGCGATGTTCTCAGGAACCAAGGAGAAGGGTTACGGATATGCCTCAGCGATGGCATGGATGTACTCAATCATAGTGACACTCATTGTGCTTATCTTCTTCTTACTGCTTGGCAATAAGAAAGATGTATACGACAGAATGGTGAAGAAGAGAAAGAGACAGCTAAAGAAAGACGAACGCATGCACAGAAGAATTGAGAGGAGGGGAAGAAGAAATGTCAAGAAGCTCGAAAAAGGCATTAAGCACGGCAGATACAAGACGTATGACGGCAGCGGAGATTATTAAGAAGAAGTTTACTAAGGAAAAGCTTCACAGATTTATCTTCGGTACGCGTGAGAAGCAGGGCGTAGGAAAACAGCTGGTCGTATATGCACTTCTTATATGTATAGGTTTCGTATATCTGTACCCTGTATTATATATGATAAGCACAAGCTTTATGAGCAGGAATGACCTTCTTGATACCTCAGTCAAGTGGCTGCCTTCCAAGCTGTATCTTCAGAATTTTATTGATGCGGCAAAGGCGATGGATTATGTTTCATCATTTGAGAAGGGTATACTGATAGCTGGTCTTCCTACACTGTGCAATGTTGTTATATGCATGATGGTCGGATATGGTTTTGCAAGATATGAGTTCAAGGGTAAGAAAATACTGATGGGAATACTCATATTTTCCTATATTCTTCCAAGACAGATAACCATGATTCCTACTTATGTTCTCTACACAAAGATGGGGATTCAGGGTACACTGTGGGCATTTATCCTTCCGGCACTGTTCGGAAACGGGTTAAACTCACCTATATTTATTTTAATCTTCTATCAGTTCTTTAAGCAGATACCTAAGGTGCTGATGGAGGCAGCCTCTATTGACGGAGCAGGACATTTCAAAGCATTCTTTAAGATTGCAGTTCCATCCGCAATACCGGCTATTGTGACGGTTGTTCTGTTCTCCTTTGTATGGTACTGGAATGAGTCATACCTCACTGAGCTGTATGTACAGGGACTTGCGGCAAAGAGCAATTGGACGAATCTTGTGGTTCAGTTAAAGCAGTTCGACACTGCCTTCCAGACAAGGGCAAGTGTCGGAGACACTGCTACAAGCCTCAATGAATCCGTCCGAATGGCAGCTACCACACTGAGTATACTGCCGCTTCTTATCATGTACCTTGTGCTTCAGAAGCAGTTCGTTGAAAGTATTGACCGTTCGGGAATTACCGGAGAATAGTATTTAGTCCGGTATATCCGGACTATAAAAGCAATTCAATATTTATATGCCGCCCGGAAGCGGCGGCAGAATGGAGGGTTCTATGAAAAAAAGGTTAGTTGCTGCACTTATGGCATCGGTTATGACAGTAGGTGCACTGACAGGCTGTGCTGCTAAGAAGGACACAAATTGTCCAGCAGTGAGCGGAGAGGTTGACGAGAATGGTGTGACTAAGGATGATATCACCCTTACATACTGGCATTACGAAGATGAGACTACAATCAATCTTCTGGCAGAGGCATTTATGAAAAAGTATCCTAATATCAAGGTAGAATGTAAGCAGATATCGGATATGAGCACAGACCTTTCTGCCGCAGCCAACAGCGGAACTTTCCCTGATGTATTCTCAGGAACAGATTCCGACACAGCACTTGCGAATGAGTACTGGCTTGACATCACGGATTACGTTGAAAATGACCCTGATATGGCTAACATGATGACTACAATCAAGGATTATGGAATCGGAAAGTTCGATACAAGCAGATGGTTCGGTCTTCCTACATGGTATCAGCCAAGTGCGATATTCATTGACAGAAACGTAATCAGCAAATTGAATCTTGAGATGCCTAGAACAGACTGGACATGGGATGAGATGCTCCAACTCATAAAGGACGCAACCGTTGATGACAGATCAGGCATGAAGTATTATGGACTTGGTTATTATAACAGACTTGATTCGCTCTACGGAATTGCAGCCTGCTCAACAGCGGAGAGAGCAATCAAGGGTGAGTTCGGATTCGACGGAACAGATTTCGACCTTCAGTACTGGGCAATAGGTGAGCAGCAGTTCTCAGACCTCAAGCTTGCAGGTTATGTTGCACCGCAGCAGAATACACAGGCTATGGAAGACTGGTCAGGAGACTGGGGCGCATGGTTCGGTGCCACAGGACATGTAGCAGTATTCTCAGAAGGTTTCTGGACATACCAGAATCTCTGGGGAACAGAAGGGTATCAGGATACCTATGGACTTGATATCGTTCCTTATGTAACACCTAATGTAGTAGATGAGAAGATGCACAACGTAATTGCCAATATGTACATCGGTGGTGTATCAACATCATGTAAGCACCCTTATGAGGCATACCTCCTCCTTAAGTTCATGGGTATCGGAACAGACGGATGGAATGCACGTATGGACATCTATGAGGATACATCAATAACAAATGCTTCCGGAACACCACTCATGAACTCCAACATGCCTGTTCCTATGACACTTGATCAGGGTGTATGGGCAAGATATAAGGCACTCTTCCCACAGGATGAGGATCATAAGGCATACTGGGATGACTACTTTGATTCAATCACAAGACCTGTTCCTTACGGTTGGTACAGCATTGCAGGCTACTGGAATTTCTGTGACCAGTACTTCAACAAGATCGGTATCCATGACCTTGTAGACAATGGTACAGCTAAGGCTGCCGATTATACAGACGAGGCAACAGAGCAGGCTAACTACTACCACGCTGAGGCAATGCTCTCATACTTCGGACCTACAGGCTACAATGTATTGTCTGATGAGGAGATTGCGCAGTACGAGGCAGTGACAAGTGCATTCGGAAAGTAATGATTGACAAGTATAATATGGAGGTAATTCTATATGAGGAATAAGAAGTTTTTAAGCGTTATGTTATGCGGTACAATGGCAGCTACCATGCTTGCGGGATGCCAGAAGCAGGCTGGTTCGGATTCAACATCACAGCAGGACAGCTCTTCACAGGAGAGCAGCGTACAGGAGTCATCATCACAGCAGACAGTTAAGGCTGGTGAGATTCCGCAGGATTACAAGTATTATTATTCATTTGATGCAGCGGATAACAAGACGGATATCCAGCCTACTGCACAGACTATCGGTGGAGATCCTATACTCAGTGCGGCAGACAAGGATGTTGTATATATCCCGGGTGTAAAGGGTGATGCCGTATATACGGACGGTATAACAGGTTACAAGCTTACAGATGTAAATGGAGTTGGTGACAATTACACAATCTCATTCTGGCTCTATGCTACAAGACTTTCCAATTACATGCCGACAGTCCAGTTCGGACCGGATGTTCACGGAGATGCTACAGGCGGACAGCATTACACCAACATTACAAGAGCAGAGTGGTCCGGTGAGGGAACATTCCCATGTATATGGTCTTATGATCAGCTTGACAATGCACTCTGGCCGGCGTGGTCGGATGCCGCAACCGGTGAGCCTATGAAGCAGTGGGTACAGATTGCACTTGTTGTTGATTCTAATAATTTATCAGCAGACGGAACACTTATTGCTTCTAAGCTTTACATCAACGGACAGGAGTGGATTACCAAGGATTCAGACGGAAATGTTGTTCCTGCCTATGTAACAAAGAACTGTATGCAGGCTTCTGATAATTTCGATTTCTTACTTGGTGTAAACTACTGGGATTCAGTATTCAAGGGAGCTTTTGATGAGCTTTATATCTATGATTACGCTCTTAATGCTGAGCAGGTTGCAGCTCTCTATGCGGACGGAAATTCTAATGCAGAGTTCGTTGAGCCGGAGAGAGTTATAAATGTAACTAAGGATGACAGTGCTATTGCCTCCATCGGTGCATTAGATTTCTCAAAGGCAGATGATGTATATTCAGAGCCGATTGACATTGCAGACGGACAGACAAAGCAGATTAAGTTAAAGCATTGGTCAGACGGTAAGGACGTTAAGAACAACTACTACTTCATATTCAAGGATGCAGATGGAAATGAAGTTGCAAGAGTAAATGCCGATATGACAGGTACTGCAGATGGCAAGGATATAGCGGACAGCTGCTTTACATGGTCATGGGGTAACTGGAACACATGGGAGCAGTCGGTAATGGTTGAGACAGATGTAACTGCTACAATCACTTATGCGGATGGCACTGTTACGGTTGACGTTGACAATGTCGACTACAATAAGACCTCCAACACCGCAAAGGCTGAATTCCCTGTAACAGGAGAAATTGCCACAATCGAGCTTGGAACACAGTCAAGTTATACAGATATCCTTTCAATCAAGGATAAGACAGTTAAGGCAGAGGGGGTTATCGTAGGTAATACAGACTGCACAACCCCTTTCTGGAGCGCATTCTCAGATATATTTACAATTCCTGAGGGCGAGTCTGTTACAAAGACATTCAAGAACTACACAGATGGTGTAAACAATTGGGATAACTTCCTTGTAGTACTTCAGACAACGCCAACCGGACACAGTGCAGATGATGCAGAGGGCTATGCAGAGTATGCAGTGCTTCGTGCAGATAACTTTGGCTGGGGTACAGGCTATGATGGAATTGCAACAGCAGAGTGTGACTGGAACTGGGATACATTTACATCTGACATTGATGGTGCAACATGTGAGGTTACTATAACTAATAATGGTGCGACAGCAGATGTTGTGGCAGTGGTTACAACAACAGCTGGAACGGTATACACACAGAAGTATACAGGTATCGCAACAGGCGGAGACTTAAACGCATGCTTTACATGTGAGGCTTCATATCTCTCATTTGACGCTCCTGTAGTTGGAAGCACAGACTGCACAACCCCTTTCTGGACAGCATTCTCAGATATCTGGAGTGTTGAAAAGGGAGCTACAGTTACTAAGAGCTTCACCAACTATACAGACGGAGTAAACAATTGGGATAACTTCCTTGTAATCCTTCAGACAACAGCTCAGGGTCACAGTGCAGCAGACGCAGAAGGATATGCAGAGTACGCAGTACTTCGTGCAGACAACTTCGGCTGGGGTGCAGGCTATGATGGAATTGCGACAGCAGAATGTGACTGGAACTGGGACACATTCACAAGCGATATGGATGGAGCAAAGGTTGAGGTATCTGTCACAAACAATGGTGATACAGCGGATGTAGTAGCTGTAGTTACAACAGCGGCAGGAACGGTATATACACAGAAATATACAGGAATCACAACAGGGGGGGAGCTTAACTTCTGTCTTACATGTGAGGCAGCTTACCTTGTAATGGAATAATGTAAAAAAAAATCAGCTTATCCCCGGGGTGTGACAATGGGGCATCCCGGGGAATTTTAAATTAAATGTGCAGATTTTTCTGTAAAATAAGTATGGGAGAGGATATGGTATGGAAGAAAGACCTAGAAACGGAAAAATTACTGATTTTAATAAACCTTTTATAGAGCAGAGAGCAGATCCGTTTGTTATGCGTGCGGAGAATGGAAAATATTATTTTACTGCTTCAGTACCTGCGTATGATAAGATTATTCTCAGATGTTCAGACACACTTCCGGGGTTAAAGGATGCCAAGGAGAAGGTCATCTGGACAAAGCATGAGTCCGGCGAGATGAGCAGGCATATCTGGGCCCCGGAGCTTCATTATCTGTTTGGAAAATGGTACATATATTTTGCTGCCTCAATGGAAGAAGACATCTGGAGATTAAGACCATATATTCTTGAATGTCAGGGACCGGATCCTATGAAGGATGAGTGGATTGAAAAGGGAAAAATCCGGAGAAGCGATGATGATATATATTCATTTGATGCGTTTTCGCTTGATGCTACAATACTTGAAAATAAAGGAGAATATTACTATATCTGGGCTGAGAAGGTAAGCGTCGGCATTCAGATATCTAATATATATATTGCAAAGATGGAGTCGGCAACCAAGCTCAAAACGGCTCAGGTGCTTCTTACAACCCCTGATTATGATTGGGAGAGAGTTGACATCTGGGTAAACGAAGGTCCGGCTGCAATACACCATGACGGAAAGATTTTTCTCACCTATTCAGCAAGTGCAACAGGTGAGTGCTACTGCGTCGGCATGCTGTCCATCGATGAGGACGCAGATTTGCTTGACCCGAGGGCGTGGAAGAAGGAGAGACATCCGGTATTGTGTTCGGACAGGGAAAAGGGAATCTACGGACCGGGGCATAACAGCTTTACAAAGACCGAGGACGGCAGGGACGTGTGTGTATACCATGCGCGCACCTATCCTGAGATTGTCGGGGATCCACTGTATGATCCTAACAGACATACCATGCTCATGGAAGTGAAGTGGGATGAGGATGGCAAGCCGGTGTTCAGGTACGAGAATAATATCCACTAAAAAAGGAAATTGCGAAAATCGGTTTGCTATGCGAATTACTATGGATTACAAAATTAGTTTGCTATGCGGACAATTATTAGTTTCAAAGGTTCAGGAAGTTTATTAATAAAAATACATAACTGTTTATCGGAGAAATTAAGTTTCACAATTATATATTTGATAATAATTCAGGAGGTGAGGGCATGAGAAGAGGTTCGGGCAGATTGGTTCGGTGTGTTCTATTGCCGCTGATGGTGGCGGGACTAGTTGCCGGATGCACCGGAAATAAGAATAGTTCATCTGATGCTGATAACACAACATCGACAGGAGGGACAGGCGTGGTGTGCTCTAAGACGGAGAATGACATCACAGTGGAGCTGTCGACGGATAAGGAGGAATATAAAGCCGGGGAGGATATCAAGTACACTCTCACAGTAAAGAATGACAGGGACGGATATACGATAAGCAGGGTGTATGCGGCATCAAGCAATGACGATAAGCTTGCACAGACTGAGGCACCCGCGTTTGGCGGAGCGATAAAGTACGGAGAGAGCAGCTCATACGAGGGAGTTCTCCAGGAGGCATCGAAAGTTGAAAATCCTGCCGAGGTTACCAAGGAGAAGATAAGCGGTTCTGTTGAGACTGTAACTTTAAGACCTTATGTCTATGTAAAGTATGGTGGTGAGGAGGTTACCGTAAGGTATATTGTGGATGTCATTATGTTTCAGAATCATGTTGAATTTTCAAAGGATGAGTTAAAGTCAATAAAGACTGTGAGCTGCCATGACCCATCCATAATAGTTGGCGAGGACAAGGAAGGAAAGAAGTGCTATTATATTTTTGGATCACACAGGGCATGGGCGAAGTCATACGACCTCGAGAACTGGGAGAGCTTTACCAACAATCTCTCCACAGATTATAGAGAAATATTGAAGGAGCCGGCAGCGTGGTCTGCACACGGAAGCGCCGGCTATCAGGTCGACGGCTACATGTGGGCGCCTGATGTCGTGTACAACGATAAGCTTGGCAAGTGGTGCATGTATCTTTCGGTTGATGGTGACAAGTGGTATTCCTCAATCGTCCTTCTCACAGCGGATACACTTGAGGGCGACTGGGAGTATCAGGGCATAGTAGTGTACTCAGGCTTCTATAATGAGGAATACTATAATGAGACGGATGTAGCAAGGGTGACGGGGGAAACCGAGCTTGCGGACAGATATAAGAGAGCATGGGGGGATTATTACCCTAACAATATTGATGCCTGCGTTTTCTACGATGACGACGGAAACCTCTGGATGAGCTACGGCTCCTGGAGCGGTGGAATCTTTATGCTTGAGCTTGACGAGGAGACAGGCTTCAGGGATAACAGCGTGACCTACGAGGACGGTATTCATTCCGACCCTTACTTTGGCAGGAAGATTGCCGGAGGAAAATATGTGACCGGAGAAGCCTCGTACATACAGAAGATAGGCGATTACTACTGGCTGTTCATGTCCTACGGTGAGCTTTTCGCAAAGGGCGGCTACAACGTGAGAGTGTACAGGAGCAGTACACCTGATGGTGAATACCTTGATGAGAACAGCAGAAATCCGTTCTACGATACCTACACACTCAACACAAACGATTCTGCCGGAATCAGGCTTTTCGGCGGCTACAAGTGGAGAAGCTTCTCACAGGGACAGGTTGCACAGGGACATAACAGCGCATTTGTCGATGATGACGGAAGGGCATACATCGTATTTCATACCAGAACAACCGGCGGAAACGAAGGCCACTATGTTAAGGTTCATCAGCTCTTTTTGAACAAGAACGGATGGCTGGTGGCTGCACCGTACCAGACAGCAGGAGAGAAGCTTGATGAGAACGGTTTTTCCGCAGACGAGATTGCGGGCAAGTATGATGTTATTCTCCATGAGCTTGACATCGACTACAAGAATTTAGGTCTGAACACGCCACAGACAATAACACTTGGCGCTGATGGAACGGTCACAGGAGCATTTGCCGGAACATGGAGCTGCGATAAGGGCACAGCCTACATCGACCTTACACTTGACGGCGAGACCTATAGTGGTGTAATTTTAAAGATGGATATTGAGGGCACGAACGTGGAGACAATTGTGTTCACAGCACTTGGAAATACCAACCAGCTCACACTGTGGGGGAGCAAGGTGGTTGAGTGAGAGTGATTGGGCGGCAGGAAATGTAGTTTAAAATAATTGAATGAGAATAATGTAGTTAAGATGATTGTAACTGTTCGGGGCGGGGCTTCGGACAGTTACAACTATTTTGGGATTGTGGAAGGATACTGGGGAGTGTGACAAGGGAAATTTGTGACTGCCTTTACACGGTATCCGAACACTACATGAATTAATGCGAGGTAAGATATGGAAAAAGATTTGTCGAAGATGTATAAGGATAAAAAGCAGGAGAGTGTAAATAACCTGAAGGATATAAGCGCAGAGTATCCGCAAAAGCCCTTCACGGCGCAGGACGTGGTCATGGATATCATCATGCTGTTCGTCACTACGGCAGTTGCTTTTGGCTGGACACTAATCATGCTCCTTATTTTCAGCTTTGTGACACTGTCCTATGTCCATATCGAGATTGGGAGGATGCTTCTTATATCCACGGTGGTTGCAGTGGTGTGGTTTGTGGTCGATATTGTTAAGAAGGTTGTTAAGTATAGGAAGTTGAGGGGGAGGGAATAGATAGGGGGAGTGATGATGTGTTCGGTTTTTGTAATGAAAAAAGTATAATAGAAGCAGTGCAAAGTTCAGATAACTATATGTATTATTTTTTAAGAATATATGTAAAATTGTTGCGGAAGATTGAAAAACATGGTACGTTAAGGAAAATAAGTTCGAAAAAACGGATTATTAATTCATTAATTGTTTAGATTTAAGACTAATTAATGAGCGGGAGAATCGAAATTTGAAAGTGAAACTTTCAAATTATTTATTGATGGCAGTACTGCAAGCAATGCTTGCAGTATGTAGGAGGGATACAATTGGAAAAACGACAATTACAAAAAGAAAATAATTTTTGTATATATGAGGGAAAATTGGATGAGGGACATGCAATAATTCTTTCACCGTCAGAAAGTCTAACAAATTTTATTTATGAAATTGAGGGAATAAATAGAGAAAAAGCTATTGAAATAAATGCAACTGGGACTTGTACTGCGACGGAAAATCGTATGATGCAAATTAAAGAATATGGTGGTATTATAAGATATATAGGGATGGAGAATATAATTTTCAAACATAATTTGGTAATGCTAGATAGCTATATGCCAGAAATATTGGGGAATATGCTGCTTTATTCTTATAGTGAGAACATAAATGATTGTAAACAACTAGTTGAGCTTATGGCAAAAAAAGATCCTATTGGATATAATGAGAAAAATATATATGAATATAAATTCAAAAGATTTTTATGTGCCTGTGCATTGGGAATGACGTCAATGAAAATGTGGGACGGCATGGAGAAAATAAACGGTGGATTTAAAATTGTAAAATCTGACGGGGAAGAAATTGTATATAGTATTTATAAACGTGAATTTTTTGAGCAATATTTATTTGATAATGCGGTATATGGATGTAAAATTACAAATAATTATGAAAATATGAAATTGTATGATGAAAAAGGTAAATTGTATATTAAGCTTAACCTACAGATTAGCATTGGTCAATGAAAAGCTTTAATCATTTATAAATTTATTTAATTCGTAAAGGTGAGGACGAGATAGATGAAAAGCTTTTTTTTAACAAATTACACAGAACAGACTTTTTTGGAACGTATAAGAGAAAATCTAAGAACCTGTAATTCATTTAGTTTTTCTGTGAGTTTTATAAAGAAAGCGGGATTAGTACTGCTTATAAAAGATATAGAAGCTGCTTTAGCACGAGGTGTAAAAGGAAGGGTTATTACTTCTACGTATCAAAATTTTACAGATATTGACTCGCTGACGACATTTTTGATGCTGTCAGAGAAGTATGATTTATTTGAGTGTCATTTGGATTTTGAATGTTTTCATGATGATGGATATAGGACTATTGGATATCATTCAAAGGGATATTATTTTGAATTTTCAGATGATGCAGAACTGATTGTAGGTTCATCTAATATTACAAGGTATGCATTGCTTAAGAATATAGAATGGGATTTAGTTGTACATGATCAAAAGAAAAATATTGTTTTCAGTAAAGCTTTGGAGGAATTTAATGAAAAGTGGAATAATACTTTTGAATTAGAAAAAAAGATAATTTCGAAATATGTTAATAAACTTAACTATGCAATTGAGCGTTGGGATATGGATTACAATGTCGCAGTGGACAATATAAGTCCAAATTACATGCAGAGAAAAGCTTTAAAGGAGCTTAATAGATATCGTGTAATGGGAATGCAAAAAGCACTTGTTGTTGCTGCAACTGGATCAGGAAAGACATATCTTGCAGCGTTTGACGTAAGAAACTTTAATCCTCAAAAGTTGTTGTACATTGTTCATGAAGGTTCAATTCTTCAAAAGGCATTGGAGACATTTAAAAACGTTTTTGGCGCAAAAGTTACATATGGTATTTTTAATAAGGATAATAGTGATTTAGATGCATATTTCATTTTTGCCGGGAATATAAAGCTTAGTCAGTCTTTGCATTTTTTTGAACCGGAAGAGTTTGATTATATTATTCTTGATGATGAGCGCGTTATAATAAGGACAAAGTTAGAGAAACCCAGTAAAATCAAGGGGTTAGCACTAATTTAGTCCTTATTTTTTTATACCTAAAATCGGTATATGATAAGGCAGCGCTGACAAATCAAACCGAAATCCAAACATTCACAAGGACAGGATAAGAGTTCGCTGGAAGTGAAGCTCGCAAGCTTAAAGCAGGATGAAATAAGACTTGATAAGATGTTTGAACAGACAAAATACCCGGCAGAGATAGAAGCCCTTGCCGTACAGCTTGCAGATGCTTTCATTGAAAGACTTGGACTTGTTGGTATTGACCAGTCTGTTAAGGAACTTACAGATTCTATCCGGTCTGAGCCTGTTAAGGGAGGTGCCAGATAATGGCAGATAAGATTCATTGCGTCAAAAAGACGCTGAGACTTACACCAGCTGAAAGCAGACTTCTGTCTGAAAAAGCAGAGGTTTTTCATATGAATGAGGCAGAATATTTAAGGCTTTTAATCAGCCAGACGCCAAACGATTACCTGGAAATCAGACAAGAGCTTAAACAGCTGATAAATGAGGTAAATCATATCGGTGTGAATATCAACCGGATTGTGCATCATCACAATTATGAGTTGTATTCAAAAGAGGACAGACAGCAGCTTATCGCATATATGAAAAAACTCAACAATACAGTTAAAGAGGTGGTGGTGCGGCTTGACAATCAGTAAGATTCTTCATATGAAGGATTGCGGAAGCAGTTTTCATGGAAAGCATTTGAAGTCTGCACTTGAATATATTACTGTTCCGGAAAAGACACAGAATGGCAGGCTTGTATCAGCCATAAACTGCCAGGTGGATAATGCCTTTGAGCAGATGAAGGAAACAAAGAAAAAGTTCAACAAAACAGATAAACGGCAGTGCAACAAGTTGTACTTCAAAACTTGGACATTATGGTGTGTATACAACAACCATATCAGAAATGGAGAGTTTTTATGGTTCTTCTTCAATACAAGCGTATATTCCATAGTAATTCAAGGAGAATGCTATTATGAAAAGAAAAATTGGTATTGCTATTATGTTTGGATTAATTTGTATTAATATTTTAAGTGGTTGTGGACCATCGTCAAATGAAAAACAAACTGATTTTGAAGAATTAGAGGTAGATTATGTTATTAACGATGATGGAACATATACTTACAAAGACTTAAATTATAGTTATAAAATAGAGGTTTCAGGTATTGAAGGTGAAAAGCAGGTTACGTATGTTGTTTTAACAAATGATAAATCAATTAGTTTTGATGATGTAACCTATAGCTTGAAAAAATCGGAAATTAGCATTGATGAACCTCAATTTATAATACTCGGTTGGTATTAAGAGATCGAGCATAGACATAATGAATATTGTTAATGGGTGTGTTTTCTGGAGATGTTTTGACAGATTGCACACCCGTTCGTAAGCCCCTAATATAAGGGTATATGTTCCCTTGGTCATATATTTGCCATAATAGTAGTAATCACATATGCCAGCATTTTACTCTATGATCCGGCGTTAGGATTTAGCAGTAGACCAGTATTTTACTACAATTATGGAGGTTACACTTATGCAGACCGTAAAACGAACTGTTGATGAGCAATACCGACTCATCATGGAATGCCGCAACAGCGGGCTAAGCGACAGGGTATCAGCTTATGAATTATGAGCCGGGAAGTGTGTTTAAGCTTAATGGCAAAGAATATGTGTTAAGCGAGAACCATACATTGGATATTCCATACGGAGAAGATTTGTGGTGTTTGGAATCTACGTCAAATTATAGATATGGAGAAAAGATTGATTAATTTCTGAGAGTTTATCTATTTGTGTTGTAGCTATCAAGAAAAAGGGATATTTACATCGTGTTATAGTACATGGTGTAGGTATCCTTTTTGCATATCTTCTATAATTGCTACATAAAAAAGTGCAAATGCACAAAAAATAGTAATGGCTATTGAAGTAAAAATAATTTAGTGGTAAAATAACATTACCAAAATACGTGCAACGCACAAAAACAAGGAGTAGCACTATGGAGATTAAGAGAGATTCATACCTTGAACAGTTAAAGATAAGAAAAGATAACGGAATGATTAAGATTATCACGGGAATCAGGAGATGCGGCAAATCATTCCTGTTATTTGTGTTGTTTAAGAAATATTTATTGGAAAATGGTGTAGATAATGACCACATCATTGAAATTGCTTTAGATGGCATTGAAAATGAGGAACTGAGAGATCCAAAGAAGTGTTATCAGCATATTAAAGAGCGGGTGGAAGATGACCGGAAGTATTATCTGCTCTTGGACGAAGTACAGTTTATGCCACGATTTGAAGAAGTGCTGAATAGTTTGCTTCGTATCAGTAACATTGATGTGTATGTAACCGGCAGTAATTCGAAATTTTTATCTAGTGATATTGTAACTGAATTTAGAGGCAGAGGAGATGAAATCAGAATTTATCCGTTGTCTTTTGCAGAGTTCTATGCGGCTTATGATGGAGATTATGATGATGCTTGGGAAGAATATATGATATACGGTGGTTTACCACAAGTGGCACAATTTTCTGTAGAACGCCAGAAGGCTGAGTATCTTAAAAATATTTTTACCAATGTTTATATCAAGGATGTGGTAGAGCGAAACAGAATTCAAAATGTTGATGAGATTGGAACTTTGGTGGACATTCTTGCTTCTGCCATAGGAGCACCTACCAATCCAACAAAAATATCAAATACTTTCAAAAGTGAGAGAGGTATCAATTACAGCAATAAAACTATATCCAATCATATTGATTATTTGGCAGAGGCATTTTTGATTTCTAAAGCGGACCGGTATGATATTAAGGGGAGAAAATATGTAGGAGCCAATCTGAAATACTATTTTTCGGATATAGGACTTAGAAATGCCAGACTAAACTTCAGACAGCAGGAGCCGACTCATATTATGGAGAACATTGTTTATAATGAGTTGCTTGTGCGTGGCTACAATGTAGATGTTGGTATTGTGGATGTATTTGCAAAGAATAGTGACGGAAAGAGAGTTCATAAGCAGCTAGAGGTTGATTTTGTAGTAAACCAGGGCAGTCAGAGATATTACATTCAGGTGGCTTATGATATGACTTCTGAGGAAAAGCAAACACAGGAACTTAATTCACTTCGAAATATTCCGGATTCATTTAAGAAGATTGTTATAGTAAATGGAACAAAAAAGCCTTGGAGAAATGAGGAAGGCTTTGTGATCATGGGCATGAAATATTTTCTGCTCAATGAGGATAGTTTGGAGTTTTAGTATGTAAGGAGATAATATATTCCGATATAGAAATATGGATATAAAGTTAGGAGGCAGAGAAATGGCAACGGTTGTGTATTCTAATGAAGAAGATGATATTTGTTCTTTGGTGATAGATGGAGAAGAATAAGTCATTCGCTGTCATATGTTTAAAGTCATTTATGCATGATATGTTGTTGCGGAACAGCAGTGGGTATATTTTAGATGAAAACTGATACTTGCTAAAATACTCTTTGATAGACAGCATAGATCGTATTTCAATATTGTATTCCTGACAGATTTGTTCCAATTCTAAAATGGTTTTTTCTCCTAAGTTCCGAAAATGCAGAATATCTTCTTTGGAATAGGAGAAAAGCTGCGAAAGGTACATAACACCATTCTGTATCAAGGCATTCTGCAATCGCTTCGACATGGGGACAAAACTCTTGGTAGAAGATGAAGAACAGAGACAGTATCAGGACGCATTTGAAATCAAGAAGTATATTCATTTGGAAAAATACGATAAGGCTGTTATGGCAGCATTGATTTTAAAGGCTGAGGTTGTGGATGAAAACCGGCTGAATGTGGTATGGAAGCATCGGGATATTTATGAGAAGATTTTTTCCATACTGTAAACAGGTTGTGGTATAATAGGGGTGCTTGTTTTACAGGCACCCGGAAAGGATGAAACTATGATATATATTACAGGTGATACACATGGAAGATTTGAACGGATTGAGGCATTTTGCAGGCGCTTTCAGACTTCGTATGACGATATACTTATTATTTTAGGGGATGCAGGTATCAATTTCAGTGGGGCAAGATATGACAGCCTGAAAAAGCGGCTACTGGAGTCCCTTCCAATCACGATATTTGCCATTCATGGAAACCATGAACAGCGACCATATACGTTAGACAGCTACAAGGAAAAGCTGTGGCATGGTGGAACGGTATATTATGAAGAAGAATATCCTAGTCTTTTGTTTGCAAAGGACGGTGAGATATTCGACCTGAATGGAAAGCAGACGGTTGTCATGGGCGGTGCATACAGCATTGACAAAGAAATTCGTCTTGCATACGGCTGGGGCTGGGGGGAGGACGAGCAGCCCTCGGAAGAAATCAAAAGATATGTAGAACAGCAGCTTGAAAAATTCGGCTGGAAGGTAGATATGGTATTAAGTCATACGACACCATTGAAATATGAGCCTGTTGAGGTATTTATGTCTGGCGTGGATCAGAGCAGGGTTGATAAGTCTACGGAGGAATGGCTGAATCATATCGAAGAAAAGCTGTCCTATCAAAAATGGTACTGTGGGCATTATCATACTGAGAAGAAGATTGACAAACTGGAAATCATGTTTGAAAACTTCGATGAGTTCTGTGCAGGTATGGAATAAATGTCATTCAAATGCTTATAATATGGGGATTTGAGGGCATCGCAAAGAATTGAAATTTTTTTTTCCCATCCTTGACATGAGCTGACGGTAACGGGAGAGTCGGCAGACTGATAGCTTTAAAAGAATGTCTTAAAAATAATATAATTCCTTTTATTATTGAGGATAGTAAGAAGGGCTTTTATTACAGAGGACTTTCGGAGTGGAGAAATGAAAAGGGCTGGCTTGTGGATACTTGCCTTGATGGGCAGGATACATTTATCAGATTACTTGATATGCTGGAGATTCCACATAACTAATGCTGCATGGGAAGAGCGTAACAGAAGGAAGGAAACATAACAATGAAGATATATATAGATTTTGATGACGTACTATGTGAGACTGCAAAGAACTTTACGAAAATTGCCAAGGAACTGTTTGGAAAGGATGTACCTTACAGTGAGGTTCAGTTCTTTAACCTGAAAAAAACATTCGATTTAAATGATGAACAGTATGAGGAATTGATGAGAGTAGGACACCTTCCGGAACAATTGTTGAATTATGAGGAGACTCCGGGAGCTTCACAGATTATTAATAAGTGGGTCGACGAAGGACATGAGGTGTCCATCATAACAGGCAGACCCTTTGATTCCTACGAACCATCGCGAAGGTGGCTTGATGAGCATGGGCTGGAGAGAGTTTTGCTGTATTGCGTTGACAAGTATGGACGTGAAAAGTTCGAACAGACCTATTCGTTCAATATGACCTTGGAGCAGTTGTACAGCATGACCTTTGATTTTGCAATAGAGGATTCACCGGCTGCCTTTGAGCATGTCATGCACTTTGAAGGGTGTAAGGTGGCAGTGTTTAACCGCCCTTGGAACATACATGCAGAGCTTCCGAATGACAATTTTGTGAGATGTGAGGGCTGGAAGGAGATTGACAGATTGTTTGAGGAAGGTTACAGGTGTATATGCAGAAGCCGGAGATAAGAGAACTTGACTATAATACCATGAAAGGGCAATCGTACAGTGCCCAAATCCATTCAGATAAATTCCTTTCAATAGAGCCGGTGAGCGGAGGATTTGCTGTTGAGTGGGTAGATAGTGATGAGGAGTTGAGAATGTCAATCACGGATGAAATTCTTTCGGACTGGCTTGAAAACCCTGTTGCGTACGGGGCATATATGGACGGTGAGCTTGTTGGGTTCGTGGAGGGCTTTTTGGAAAAATGGAATAACCGCTTTAGAATCAGCAATATTTGTGTTTTCAACATGGATAGACGCAACTGTGGAATAGGGCAGGCATTGATTGAGCGTATTTTCACGGAAGCCATAGCAAGCGGGGCGCGAATGATTGTGTTAGAGACTCAGAGCTATAACTCAAAAGCTATATCATTTTATATGAAAAATGGTTTTGAAATAATCGGTTTTGACAGGTATGCGTACTCAAATAATGGACCCAAAGAGCACAATATGAGAATTGAGATGGGAAGAATGATATAGGGAGATATAAGTTTGAAAGTGAAACTTTCAAACAACTTATTGGTGGCAGTACTGCAAGCTATGCTTGCAGTATGCAGGGGTATAAATATGATGAATGTGACAATAAATCCACTTGAAGGAATATCTATTGATAATAAAAAAGTTAATTTGGGCATGAGCAGAGCGGAAGTGGCTTCGATACTTGGCAAGGCTGATGGAGTGTTTGACCGGAATTATGTGGATGAAGAATTGAAAAACGCAAATCATTGGGCAACTGTAGGACTGGGAAGAGTAGGTTATTATAAATAAGGTGCATTAAATCAATAACAAGATTGTGTAACTGTAGGGCTTGGAATAACAGGTCATTATAATCAGGGCAGGTGACAAGTATGAAATGTGCATTGGCGGCAATGGGGTTTATAGATGGGGACATACAGTATAATAAGAGTGTTATAATTGACACAATGAAAAATTATTCAGATACAGCGGACATAGTTATATTTGGAGAAGCCTTTCTACAGGGCTTTTACTGTGCGGATTTCAATGTGGAGCATGATGAAAAGATTGCAGTCAGCCGGAACGATTCGATAATAATGGAAATATGCTCCGCCGCAGAGGAATATAAGCTTGCTGTTTCCTTCGGCTTTATAGAGAAAGAGGGCGATTGCTTTTACAGCTCACAGCTTACGGTAGACCAGGCTGGTAAAGTGATTGATTTATACAGAAGAGTATCTCCGGGCTGGAAGGAGAGCTTTGCGGATGAGCATTACCGTGAGGGAGAGGAATTTCATTCGTTCTTATTTCTTGACAGGAAGGTTGTTGTCGGCCTGTGCGGGGATTTATGGTTCGATACCAATATAGACAGGATAAACAAGCTTCACCCGGACATTGTTTTCTGGCCTGTATATACCGATTTCAATGAACATGAGTGGAATACCTCCGAAAAGCTTGAGTATGCCGCGCAGGCCGGCAGAATCAAAAGCAAGGTGTTATATGTCAATTCGTTATGTAAGGACAGGGAAGCGGATGACATTGCAAGGGGCGGAGCGGCATTGTTTGCCGGCGGAAGGATTGAAGCTGAGATTCCATCAGGACAGGAAGGGATTCTTGTGGTTGAGGTGTAGGAATTGCACGCGTTTGAGTGAAAATGAACATAAAAACAATCGCAAAATCAATCGTAAAAAAATACGATTGATTTTTTGCGCATTTTTACATATAATATATGTGATAATACCGGAAAGGATGTGGAGAGTATGCGTGAAACAAAGACTGTGGAATTTAAGGAAATGATTACAAATTCATTTTTAAAAACAGTGAGTGCCTTTTCAAATTACAATGGTGGGGACATTTTTTTTGGAATTGATGATGATGGTAATGTAAAAGGGTTACAGGATGTAAAGCAGTCCTGTCTGGATATTGAAAACAAAATAAACGATAATGTTTCGCCACAGCCGGATTATACGATTGAGGTGCAAAGTGATAACACGATAAGGCTTACTGTAAAAGCAGGTGTTCACAAGCCGTATTTATATAAATCAAAAGCATACAAGCGAAATGACACTGCAACAATAGAAGTCGACACCTTGGAATGTTCCAGACTAATTCTGGAGGGAAAAAACATAAGGTTTGAGGAATTGCCATGCAGGGAGCAGGTGTTGACATTTGAATTGTTGTGCAAAAAATTAAAAGAAAGTATTAAAATTGATACTTTTAATAAGGATACATTAAAAACATTAAACTTATATAGCAATGAGAACGGATATAACAATGCGGCAGGGCTTTTAGCTGATAAAAATTATTTTCCGGGAATTGATATTGTGAAGTTTGGCGAGAATATCAGCATAATTCAAAAGAGGTCGACCTTTGAAAATGTATCAATATTGGAGGTCTATGATAGGACAATGCAGGTATTTAAGGACTATTACCAATATGAGGTGATACAGGGCGCAGAACGAAAAAGGATAGAGAAAATTCCGGAGGAGGCATTCAGGGAAGCGATTGCAAACGCACTGATTTACAGAGCATGGGATGTCGAAGCTCAGATAAGAGTTCTGATGTTCGATGACAGATTGGAGGTTATCTCTCCCGGGGGTCTGCCGTCCGGAATATCTGAGCCGGAATATCTATCCGGCAGAATTTCAGTCCTTAGAAACAGAAATCTTGCAAATGTATTTTACAGATTGGGATTTGTCGAGATATTCGGAACCGGAATTACAAGAATAAAACAGCTTTATGAGGACAGTATAAGGAAACCTGATTTTGAAGTGACGGAAAATACAATTAAGATTATACTTCCTGTATTTGAGGAAAATCTCAATTTAACGGAGGATGAGAGAGCAGTATACAGTATTTTGAGCAGGACGTTACTTAAGCCAATCGGTGAAATTGCGCCATATCTGCCTTTTGGCAAGTCAAAGACAACACAGTTATTAAAAAAGCTGTGTCAGAAGGGTGTTATAGTAGTTGAGGGAAAAGGAAGAGGAACAAAATATATAATAAAGCGGTAATACAGGAGACTTTTGCCCCCCATTGACATCCAGCCCCAATCGTATTAAAATTATGAATAATTGACCATAAATACGTAAAGCAAAAGAAAGGATAAGTATGAAAAAGATAATAGAGCTTTTAAATGATGAGCTTAAGGCTGCATTTTCGGCATGTGGCTATGATGAGAAGTATGCCAAGGTTGTTGTATCCAACAGACCAGACTTATGCCAGTACCAGTGCAACGGCTGTATGGCGGCGGCCAAGGAATATAAGAAGGCACCTGCGATTATTGCGGGTGAGGTAGTGGAAAAGCTTGCGGAGAGCAGCACATTTTCAAAGGTAGAGGCAGTTAATCCGGGCTTCATCAACATGAATCTTTCAGGACAGTTCATAGCCGATTATGTAAAAGAGATGGGAAGCCATGAGAAGTTCGGTTGTGATGAGACTAAGAAGAACAAGACAATCATGCTTGACTACGGCGGAGCTAATGTAGCCAAGCCTTTGCATGTAGGACATCTTCGTCCGGCTATCATCGGAGAGAGCCTTAAGAGAATATGCGCATACAACGGATATGACACAGTAGGCGATGTTCACCTTGGCGACTGGGGACTTCAGATGGGTCTTATAATAATGGAGCTTAAGAACAGAAAGCCGGAGCTTCCTTATTTTGATGAGAGCTTCACAGGTGAGTACCCGGCGGAGGCACCTTTCACGCTTGCAGAGCTTGAGGACATATATCCATGTGCGAGCAGGAAGTCCAAGGAGGACGCTGAATTTGCGGAGGCGGCACATCAGGCTACAGTTATGCTTCAGAGAGGACACAGAGGCTACACTGCAATCTGGAAGCATATAATGAATATCTCCATAGCAGACCTTAAGAGGAACTATGACAATCTCAATGTGAGCTTCGATGTATGGAAGGGTGAGTCCGATGCCAAGCCTTATATAGAGGATATGCTGAAGAGCTTTGTGGACAAGGGCTACGCATACGAGAGCCAGGGTGCATTGGTAATCGATGTCGCACAGGCTGATGATAAGAAGGAGATTCCGCCATGTATTGTCAGAAAGTCCGACGGTGCGGCTCTTTATGCCACAACCGACCTCGCCACAATGATAGAGAGAGAGAAGCTCTATCATCCGTTTAAGTATATATACACAACTGATAAGCGTCAGGAGATGCATTTCACACAGATATTCAGGGCTGCCAAGAAGACAGGTATTGTTCCTCAGGACACAGAGATGGATTTCTTAGGCTTTGGTACGATGAACGGCAAGGACGGAAAGCCGTTTAAGACAAGAAACGGAGACCTTTTAAGACTTGAGTACCTTATAAAGGATGTCGAGGATGCTGTATACAACAAGATTAAGGAGAACCGCGATGTCGCAGATGATGAGGCACGCGCCACAGCCAAGGTTGTAGGTCTTGCGGCAATCAAGTACGGTGACCTCTCCAATCAGGCGTCAAAGGATTATATATTTGATATAGACAGATTCACCTCATTTGAGGGAGATACAGGCCCTTATGTTCTCTATACAATTGTCCGTATCAAATCCATCTTGAACAAGTATGAGCAGACCTACGGAGCGCAGAGCCTTTCTGTTGCGGACAGAATGAAGGATTTTGTCGCACCGGAGGGAACGAGTGAGACAGACCTCTGCCTGCTTCTTACAAAGTTTTCTGAGGTTATAGAGAGTGCTTACACGGAGCTTGCACCTCACAAGATATGTAAGTTCATATACGATGTGGCGAATGTGTTTAACAGCTTCTACCATGACACAAAGATTCTTTCTGAGGAGGATGAGAAGAAGCGCAGCAGCTACATTGCCCTCATAACACTCACTAAGAGCATCCTTGAGACATGCACAGACCTTCTTGCGATAAAGGTTCCGGACAGAATGTAAGGAGAGCGTCATATGGCAAAAAATCAATCAAAGGATATGACGGTTGGAAATCCGTTTCAGATTATTTTATTTTTTGCGATACCGGTTCTGATAGGAAATGTGTTCCAGCAGCTTTACAGCATGGTGGACACGATTATTGTAGGTCAGAGCCTTGGAACAGAGGCTCTCGCCGCGGTAGGCTCTACAGGCTCGTTGAATTTCCTCGTAAATGGTTTCTCTACGGGAATAGCCGGAGGCTTTGCGGTTCTGCCGGCGCAGTTTTTTGGCGCAAAGGATGAGAAAAGGCTTAAGAAAAGTGTCGGACAGGCGATATTGCTATGCCTGTTCTTCACGGTTCTTCTCACAGCACTTTCAGTTATATTTACCAGACCGGTGCTTGTGCTTATGAAGACGCCGGAGAACATCATTGGTATGGCGGATGTGTACATCAAGACGATTTTCTGGGGAATATGTGCGACCATACTCTATAATATGTGCTCCTGTGTGATAAGGGCGCTGGGTGACAGCAGGACGCCGCTGTATTTTCTTATTCTCGCATCATTTTTGAATATAGGGCTTGACCTCTTATTTATAATAGTGTTCAAGTGGGGCGTTTTCGGTGCGGCATTTGCGACAGTGCTCTCACAGGGTGTTTCGGGAATACTCTGCGTTATATATGCATTGAAGAAATACAGCATACTGCACCTGTCGAAGGAGGATTTTAAGCCTGATTTTTCCATGATGGGAAAACATCTTGTGATAGGACTTCCGATGGCATTCCAGTTTTCGATAACAGCCATAGGAACGATAGTGCTCCAGAGTGCGCTTAATACCTTCGGCTCCGATAAGATTGCGGCGTATACGGCGGGCTGTAAGGTTGAGCAGCTTGTCACACAGATTGGACCGGCTATCGGAGTTACGATGGCTAACTATGCAGGTCAGAATCTCGGTGCAGGACGACTTGACAGAATAAAGAAGGGTGTCACAAGCTGTACAATAATGACAGTTTCACTCGCAGTTGTATCGGCGATAGCGCTGTACTTCGGTGCGGAATGGCTGTCTGGGCTCTTCATTTCGGGAGACCAGCCGGAGGTTGTTGCCTCAGCGGTCGAGTATGTGAATACAATATGTGTATTTTTCCCAATTCTATATATGATTTTCGTATATAGGAATGTGCTTCAGGGAGTGGGAAGAAGTCTCATGCCTCTCATGGCAGGCGTTTTTGAGCTTATAGCGAGATGCGTTGTATCGTTTACGCTTCCTCAGAGGATGGGATATGTCGGAGTATGCCTTGCAGGTCCGGTTGCATGGATTGCGGCTATGGTTCCACTATGCATTGCATATTATATAATAATGGGAAAGCTGTTAAAGAAGAGCAGGCCTGCACAGGCATAAAACAGATACAGTTTTAAAATGAATTAAGACATATTTTTAGTTTAAGCTGATGTATAGATATATAATATACATCAGCTGGAACTAACATTGACATAATGAAAGAAAATCAATTTCATGTATGGAATGTAAATCGAAGGATTTTTCTTTACACGGAGAAAGAATAGAGTCCTTCACACAGGATTTATTACAGAAGGCAGCCGAAAGATATGCGGCTGTTTTTTTATCTGCTAAAATGTCAAAGATAGTCATACGGATATCATTTCTTTCCAGAAACGAATCCGACATATATTCACAATCCGACAGTGATTTTACAATGCCGTCACCGGTAAGCTTGGTGTATGCCTCATACCTGCTCCAGAATGAGGAGAAGTCATACTCGTCCATGGCATACGGCATGTGCTTTAGGAGGGCAGGTGAAGGCTTTCGGATATCCTGTATATCAAGGCCAAGCTCAAAAGGCGCCACAGCGCACGCTATTGCGGTCTTACAGTGGCTTATGTTGAAAAAAATATGCTCAAAAGGTGCTTCAAGATATGGCTTGCCATTTCTGCCATATCTAAAGCTGATGTGATGACCAATCTCATAAGCCTCTGAGGAAGTGAAGCACCAGGAATACTCCCTTGAAAGGGCACGGCACAGCAGAACAAAGGAAAGCGCACTCACAGCCCTTTCCCTTGCAGGAATTATCCCCTCCGCCTTCTTCCGCCTGAAATCTGGAAGTAGAGGGGAGATATCTGAATATATTTTTTCAAAATCTACTGTATTGAGTGTTTCTGGAATAGTTGAATAATAAATCATTTCCGATTCCTCCATAGCTTTTGCTTTGTTTAAGATTCGGGTGTCAAAACATGCCGTACATACCCAGCCGTGTATAACGTATTATGTTTATGCATATCACGACTTTTGGGAGAAGCTTAGATGT